>Ga0134128_10012132_pt1 | contig 10276 bp, 11 predicted proteins | sample KB31754_FD_96462 | JGI IMG/M metagenome (GOLD analysis project Ga0134128, IMG submission 96462) | Terrestrial soil microbial communities with excess Nitrogen fertilizer from Kellogg Biological Station, Michigan, USA - KB3-175-4 | ecosystem: Environmental > Terrestrial > Soil > Unclassified ...
CCGAGCCCGGTGACGAAGGCCAGGTCCCGCGCGGACGCCGTGGCGGTCACCCGGGCGCCCGCCACCGCCGCGAGCTGGACCGCATACGCGCCGACGCCGCCGGCCCCGCCGAGCACCAGGACATGCTGCCCGGCGGCCAGGTGGGTGTGCTCATGGAGGGCCTGCCAGGCGGTCAGCGCGCCGAGCGGAACGGCGGCCGCCTGGAGGTGATCCACGGAAGCGGGCTTGGCAGCTAGATCGGCGGCGGGGACGGTGACGAACTCGGCCGCCGCGCCGGGGCGGTCGAAACCGACCAGGCCGTAGACCTCGTCGCCGGATCGCCAGCCCCCGGCCCCGGCACCGGTCGCCGCTACCACGCCAGACAGATCGTGGCAGGGGATGGCGGGCCAGCTTTCCGGCCAGGCCAGCTCGCCGGCGGTGATGGCGGCGCCGCGGACCTGCACCAGCAGTTCACCCGGCCCTGGATCCGGGACGGGGACGTTCTCGCTGGTCAGGCTGGCCGGGTCAGAGCTGGATGCGCACATGGCTCGCATGGTGCGGATGGCGTCGGTCATGGGTGGGGTCCCTCCTGTAGCCTGCCGCTTTGCTGTTACTGGCCTGCGGACCAGTATTCAGTGACCGTTCACGTCCGCCCATGACTGCCCACGTACGCTGAGCGGGGATCAGCGGATGAAAAGGTTATCTGGATGACCGTTCCGGACGGTGATGATGTCCTGGAACTGGGCCGCGAGCGAAGGCGGGCCCCCCGGTGGCGGCGGCCGGCCGCGGCCACCGTCCTGGCGGTGGCGGGGCTGCTGGCCGGCCTGGCCATCGGTTACGCGGCCGGTGCCCGGCACACCGCGAAACCGGCCGCACCGACCCCGCCGTCGCATACCGCCACGCCCGCCGCGCCTGCCGAGCCGTTCGCCGCGGGCGGCTTCCCGCTCAGCCAGTCCGGCCCGGAGTGCTCCGCGCAGAACGGCCACAAGCTGCAAGTGGGCCTGCAGATCACGAACCTGTCGGCGGCGTCGGTCAGGCTCCGCCGGGTGCGGGTCGTGCTGCCGATGGGCGGCCTCCGGGTGACCGCGCAGGCCTGGGGACCGTGCGGTCAGCTGCCGGCCGCTGGCGAGCTGCCGGGCAGGACGCCGCCCCCTACCCTCGGGCCCGGGGCCAGCGCCTGGTTCGCCGTCACCTTCCAGGTGCTCACCAGGTGCCCGCAGCCACTGCCGGTCCAGTTCACGCTGGACTATGACCAGCAGGGCCGGTCGGCCGCGATCCGCCTGCCGGGCTTCCCCGACCTGGGCCAGGTTCCCTACTCCGGATGCCGCTAGCCGGGGCGCCCTCGGACCGCCGGCACCCTAGGGCGGGTCGAGGCCCAGCAGGCGCCGGCCCAGCGGGCTGAGCGACGCGGGCTGAGCCCGCCGCTCCTCGATGCGGCGCGGGTCACCGGGGAAGGCATCGCCGTCCGGGGCGGCACAGGCCGACCAGGAGCTGAGGCGTGCCCGCCGCAGCGTCTCGCGCGGCTCCCCGGCCGGGGGCGGCGGGTTCATCGCGAGGTACTGGGCCAGCCGTGGGCGGTGGGCGGAGTTTCTGCCGTTTCCGTGCAGCAGCGTCGTCTGCCAGATGACCAGGTCGCCGGCGGGCAGCGGACGCCTGCCGATCGGATGGCCGCCGATGTCGGGGGCCCGGGGCACCGGGCCGGCCCTGGATTGCTCGTCCAGGAAGCGCTGCTGGTCCTGGTGGATGGCGGGAACGCACTGGAAACCGCCCATGTCGGCGGACGTATCCTGCAGAGCCAGCACCCCCTGCAGCCCGAACGGGATGTGCGGGTACCGGTTCATGTCGGTGTCCCAGTGGATGAAGCCAGGCTGGTCATAGTCAGGCTGGTCAGGGCGGACCGGCGGCTTGAACGCGACCCGGTCGATGGACACCCACAACTCGTCCGTGCCGTGCAGCCGGCGGAAGATGCCGTAGACCGCCGGATGCTGCCGGACATCCCACATCGACTGGTAGTGGTACATCTCGACCATGCCCGTCCGGGGCCGGATGATGTCCGGCTGGTACCACGTGGCGGGGTCACCGGGCCGGGCGCCGGTATGACGCCAGATGTCAGCCACGACGGCTTCGAGGAGCGGGGCGGGCAGCCCGGTCGGCACGACGACGTACCCGTCGGCCGCCAGGGCGCTCCGCGTCTCGTTGGGTACCACTGGCCCAGCTGCGCCCGCTTCCATCCCTAGCTGGAGGTCATTCCGGTGAGGGTGCTGGCCGCGCCGGTCACAGACAACGCCCGGACGTGGGCGAGGGCTTCGGTACGCGACCTGACGCCCAGGGTGCGGTAGATGTGCTGCAGATGGGTCTGGACGGTGCGGATGCTGACTCCCAGTGCCCGGGCCACGTCACGGTCGGAACTCCCGGCGGCAACAAGCTGCAGGATGCGGGTCTGGCGTGGGGTCAGCAGCGGCTTGCCGTCAGCGTCGCGCGGCGTGCCGGGCACGGGCTGGTTCAGCAGGGCGGCGATGGCCGCGGCCTGCCTGAGGTGCGGGCTCAGCAGGTCGAGCAATTCGCGCTGCTGGTCGGAAAAGTCCCGCCGGTGCCGGTTCAGCGCGACGCTGATCATCCCGTGCTGCGGGGCGGGCACGCTCACGACCAGCTGGTGGTCGACCCGGGCCGGCCGGTAGAAATCGGCGTACAGGCCGGTCGAGCGGAACTGCCGGTCGCTGGCCACATCGGAGATGCGCCGGGCCGCGAGGTCGCCGGTCGTCTGGTAATGGTGCAGCAGCGGGTGCTCGGGCAGGTGCTGCTGGAACAGCTGCTCGGCGTCCGGGAAGTCGAGCACGTCAGCCGGGTCGATCTCCCAGGCGACGGCGACCGGGCCGACCAGGTGGTTGTACGAGCACGACTCGGCGGCGATCAGGCTGGATACCAGGCTGATCACCCGGGTGGGGAAATCACCGCCGCCGGGCAGGTACAACTCGGCCAGCCCGGTGCTGAGCCGGTGCAGCAACCGGCTGTCGAGCGTCATGATCCTGCTCCTGGCACCGCACCAGGGTAAGCAAAATTGCTGATACCACAACAGCCCGGGTGTGGCGCAGAGTAACTGGTACCTGCTGGCAGCCCCGGCAATGCTGGGTGGGGGGTCCCGGAGCTGCCAGCAGGTTGACGTTTCGCTGGACGGCTGAGCGGCCCGCGTCAGCGTGGGGGGGACACGCGAGGCGGCACGGCGCGGGCCGCTTCCGCCCGGCGGGTGCCGCCCCCAGGGCAGGCTCACCGGGCGGGAACCCACCGTGGTCCAGGTATGAGCCGGTCCAGGCTCTGCCGCCACTGCCGCTCAGCTCACGTCCGGGGGGTCTGGACGTGAACCAGGCCGGCACCTGGCCCTGGTGGATTCATCAACCGCAGCCCAACGGTAGACGGCAACGATCAGGCCGTCCAGGCCTGGCCGCCGACCGGTTTCCGGATACCACCGGCTCCTGACCAGGCGCCGGTGGTTCGCCCAGCGGCGGCCGGCTGGGCCGCGGGCCGCACCTGACCAGCCGCCGCCCCGCATTCGTTTATTACCTAACGCAACGCGTCCGCGAGGCTGCCACCCGCCCTGACCACTGGCCAGCCGGGCGGCTGCCCAGGACCTTCCGGCCCGCCGGGCGACTGCGCTGTGCGCGCGCCTGCCTGTCCCGCTCAGCCCCTGGCGATGTTGACCAGCCAGTTGATGCCGAACCTGTCGGTGCACATGCCGAAGACGTCGCCCCACGGAGCGGGGCCCAGCGGCATGGTCTCGGTGCCGCCGGCCGAGAGCTTGTCCCAGTAACCGCGCAGCTCGTCCTCGTCCGCCTTGTCGCCGCTGAGCGAGATCGAGAAGTTGTTGCCGGGGGTGTAATCCATCCGGTTGGGCGTGTCGGACGCCATCAGCGCGAGGCCACCGCTGGTGGTGAGCATCGAGTGCATGATCTTGTCCTTCTCGGCCGGGTCGTCGCTGGCCTGGAACTCAGCGAACGTGCTCGTGGTCAGTTCCCCGCCGAACACCGAGTGGTAGAAGTCCATCGCCTGCTTGGCGTTGTCGCGGAAGCTGAGATACGGGTTGAGCTGCGTGGTCATGTTTCCCCCTGTTCGCTTGACGTGACTTCAGTACAGGGCAGCCGGGTGAAAGCGCGGCCAAGGCCATGTGCAGCCGCGATGGAGGCGGGCGCGGGCTCCAGGTGTGAGCCGTCCGCCGCAGGCAGCGCTGCCATCGGCGATACTGCCCATCATGCCCCGCCCCATCGGCCGGGGCCGGGCCGGGGTAGCCGCCCTGAGGACGGCCGGTCTTACCAGGGCACTGGCTGGCCGTCGCGGAAGAACCCGCCGGTCGGGCCGGTATCGGGCAGTGTCGCGGCCCACACCACGCTGGCTGCGCCGTCGGTGACGGGCCGGCCTCCTGGGCCACCCATGTCGGTGGCCACCCAGCCCGGGCAGACCGAGTTGACCAGGATCCGGTCACCGCGCAGGTCGTCGGCGAGCATCCGGGTCAGCGCGTTGAGCCCGGCCTTCGACACCGTGTACGCGGGCGTGCCGCCGCCCATGCTGGCCAGCGACCCAGCCTCACTGGACACGTTGACGATCCGGGGATGGTCACTGGCCCGCAGCAGGGGCAGGAACTCCTCGGCCAGCAGCCATGGCCCGTACAGGTTCGTCTCCATGGCTTCGCGTACCACGGCCAGGTCGGCGCTGGCCGCCCGCTGCCACGTGTCGTAGCTGATGGCCGCGTTGTTGACCAGGACATCCAGCTTCCCGTACCGGCCGCCCACGTACCGGGCCGCCTCGGCGATGCTGCCCGGGTCGGTCACGTCCAGCCGCAGCGGCTCAGCGCCGGTCTCCCGGGCCGCGGTTTCGGCTGCGCTGGCCGAGCGCGCGGTCAGCAGCACGGTCTGGCCACGTGCGGCCAGCTGGCGGCAGACTTCCCGGCCGATGCCCCGGTTCCCGCCGGTGACCAGGCTGACGGTGGTCAAGCCCGGGAATCCGGCCGGGTGGCGGGAGCCGGGCCGCGCAGGGCATGACAGGCGCTCATCTGCCCGATGATTCCCCGGTCCGGGCCGCTTTCGCCACCCACTTCCTGACGCCTGGCTGAGCCAGTCCCAGCCGGCGGCCTGCGGGCACTGTGCGAGGTCGGGCCGTCAGTCGCTGAACACGGCGCGCCGCAGCGGGCCCATCGCGCCACAGAGCCGGAAGAAGCCCCGGGCCGTGGTCCGCAGCAGGTAGCTGCGCGAGATGGCCATCCGCGTGTAGCCGCGCACCCCGCGGACGGTCCGGAAGCCGCGGCCGAGCATTTCCTGCTCATAGTCCCGCAGCGCGGCAATGAGCGGCGATCCGCCGCTCGCCACGTTCGTCAGCGCGGCGCACAGCCGCTGCGCGTCCTGCAGCGCAGTATTGCCGTCCATCCCACCGACGGGAGGCGTGTAGTGGATGGCGTCCCCGAGCAGCGTCACGCGGGTGGTTGGCCACGGCTGGCCCGGGCCGCGGCCGCGAAGTCGAACTGCTCGATCGTGTCCGGGTCCGATTCGGCGATCAGCCGCTGGAGCACCGGATGCCAGCTGGCCATCTGCTGCTCTACGACCTCGCGCAGGGCTTTGCCGCGCAGGCCGCCGCCGTCGCTGGGATAGCTGCGGCGGTGCGCGACAAAGGCCCACATGATGTAGTCGTTGTCTGCCGCGTCGCGCAGCAGCTGACCGGCGTCGAGTCCGGCGGACTGGAGCAGGCCGCGCAGCCTGGCAGCCACGTCGGTGGGCTGCTCCCGCCGCCGGAATACCGCGGTGAACAGGAAGTCCCTGGGCGGCAGCACCATGTTCTTGGTCGCGGCGAGCTGCTCGGGCAGCCACGCCATGGTCTCGCCGGTCAGCGGGAGCTTGCCGCCCACACGGGTGAGCAGTCCTGGGTTAAGGCGCGCGGGTGAGCAGCTCCATGCTGTGCCCGTTGGGGTCGCGGAAGTAGACGCCCCGGCCGCCCCAGCGGGTGTTGATCTCGCCGGGCTGCTGGTAGTCGGGGTCGGCGAAGTAGGCCAGCCCGGCCGCGCGGATCCGGCCGAACGCCGCGTCGAAGTCGGCGTCGCTGACCAGGAACGCGTAGTGCTGCGGCGTCACATGACCGCGGTTCATGTAGTCGAGGGTGACCCCGTTGTCCAGCTGCACGGGGGTGAACGGCCCGGTGTCCGCGCCGACGGCCCGGCCGAGGATGTCGGCCAGGAACCGTGCCGAGGCATGCTTGTCCGTCGCGCCGACGATGGTGTGGTTCAGCTCGATGCTCATCGCGTGTCATCTCCCTGTGGTGCTGTCATGGGCTGGCCCTGGCGGTACATCTGGGGTGGCTTGACCCCGGCCGACTGGCCGCCGTCGACCGGGATGACCGTCCCGGTGATGTACGAGGACTCCGGCGAGGACAGCCACAGGACGACCCGGGCGACCTCGGCCGCGGAACCGATCCGGCGCATCGGCGCGGCCATGGCGGCCAGCCGCTGGGCCTCGGCGCCCGCGGCCTCGAGGTGGTGGGTGAGGATGGTGCCGGGCGCCACCACGTTGACCCGGATGCCCTGGTCGGCGTAGTCGAGCGCGGCCACCTTGGTCAGGCCGATGATCCCGGCCTTGCCCGCGACGTAGGCGGCCAGGTTGGCCACTCCGGTGATCCCGGCCAGCGAGGCCATGTTCACGATCGTCCCCCCACCGGTCTGCAGCATGGCGCCGATCTGGTACTTCATCCCGAGGAACGTACCCCGGACGTTGGTGGCGATCCCCCGGTCGAACTCCGCCGGGTCGATCTCGGCCAGCGGCGCGGGCAGCGGGCCGTCGGTCGCGTTGTTGAACGCGGCGTCGAGACGGCCGTAGCTGTCCAGCGTGGCCTCGACCAGGTGGCGCACGGAACCGGCGTCCGACACGTCGGTGCGGACCGCGGTCGCCCGCCCGCCGCGGTCGCGGATCTGCTCCGCGACTTTTTCCAGGGCGGCGGCGTCCCGCGCGGCCAGCACGACGGCCGCCCCGGCGTCGGCGAACGCCTCGGCGGTGGCCGCGCCGATGCCCTTGCTGGCCCCGGCGACGAGGGCGACTCGCCCGTCCAATGGCCGGCCGCTGGCGGGGCCGGGCGCGTCAGGCGTGTTCATGGTGGCTCCTTCAGGTAGCTGGTCCCGGGCCGGTTAGGCCAGGTGGTAGAGGATCGGCATGGCGGCGGTGCGGTTGGCGCGCAGGTTGGCCAGCACGTAGCGGTAGAAGGACGGCTTGCTGAGCTGCCTGACCGCGAAGCGGGGCAGGCTGATGTCCCAGCGCGCGTGGTTGACGAACACGTAGTCGCTCTTGTCCACTGGGCCGAGCAGCGTGGAGTTGTCCAGGCCGGTCTCGGCCGCGTACCAGGCGGCGAGGTGGTCCCACAGATCCAGTGCTATGGCCGGGTCCTCGGCCACGAAGAAGTTGAACAGGAACAGCCCGGGCCGCGTCTTGTCCACGTCCGCGACCCGGCGCAGGCAGCGGGCGCGCATCAGGTACACCTCGCGCGCGGCCGAGGTGACCGTCTCCGCCAGCTTGCCGAACTCCGGCCCGGCGGCCACGTCGTCCACTGCCGCGACGCTGCTGGTTTCGACCAGGGCCACCACGTCATAACGCGCCGGGCGGCTGCCCATCCGCAGGGCATCGCGGTTCGGCGGCGGGAGCAGGGCGGCCCGGTACACGGTCGCCTTGCTGACCGTGTCCAGCTGTTCGAGGCGGGCCGCTAGCGCCTTCATCTCGGCCAGCAGCGCGGCCTTTCGCGGCCCGCGCCGTGGGAACGGGGTGCGGCCAGCCGCCGGCTCGGCCACCGCGGCGAGAAGCAGATACCCGGTGGCCGGTGGCTCGATCAGCCGCACGTGTGCGTACTTGGCATGCGGGTTGACGATCGTCAGTTCCATGGTTCTCTCCTCCCGGCGTCCTGGGTTGAACCATAGATACGAAACTCTTTGATGTCAAAGGGTTAGAAGTCAAATGGAGATGGTATGCTCACCGCATGCCCGCAGCAGATGGACGTCCCGCCCCAGCGCGGCCGCTGCGGGCGGGATCACCGGACACCGCGGCGCCGCCGCCGGGCCCGCCAGTCAGCCCGCCGCTCGGGCGGCACCTGGCCCGTACCGCCCGGGAGATCACCCGGGCCTTCGACGAGGCCCTGGCCGCGGCGGGCGGCTCCCAGCCGGTCTGGCTGGTGCTGATCTCCCTGAAGACGCGCCCGCTGGCCAACCAGCGGGAACTCGCCGAGGCGGTCGGTATCAAGGAGGCGACGCTCACCCACCACCTCAACGCGATGGACGCCAGCGGCCTGATCACCCGGCGGCGGGACCCGGCCAACCGCCGGGTGCACCTGGTCGAGCTGACCCCCGCGGGTGAGGAGGCCTTCTTCCGGATGCGCCAGGCGGCGTTCGCCTTTAACGACCGGCTGCGGGCCGGGTTCGCCGAGGAGGAACTGGCCGAGTTCGCGCGGGTGCTCGACCGGCTGCGCAGCAACGTCGCGGGCGGGACGGTGCCAGCTGGCGGAGCGCCGCGTTAATCGGGAGCAGCTCAGCTGAGCAGTACCAGCAAGATGATCAGCGCGGCGACGGCCGGCCCGGTGGTGGCGATGATGGCCCGCGGCGGTCCGGAAGAACGGCCGTCTCGCCGAAGTTCCGGCGCACCCACCGCACCAGGTTGCCCAGCCCGCCGTGGCCGGGCAGTGGGGTGGCTGGCCTGCGCCCGGCGGGCGCGGTGCGCCCGCCGGGCGGCATAGCTCAGGTGACGATGCGCATCGTCCAGAAGTCGGACGCCAGGCCACGCGTGGTGAGGTAGGCGTACGGCATCGTGAAGTACCCGGCCTGGCCCCAGTCCGTCCCCCACGAATTGCGGACGATAAACCGCTGCGAGGCGTCGTCATAGCCCACGGCCAGCACGGCATGACCGCCGAGCACCTGCTCATCGGGCTGCGGCATCTGCATCACGCCACTTTGCGCCATGTCCTGGGTCTCGAAGCTCTCGTAGACAGTGAACCCGAAGACGAACGGGTAGCCGGCCGCCAGGCAGCCGCGCATCTGGTCCTGGTCCCGCAGAACCCGGCTGTAGCTGGTCAGCCGGTGGTCGAGCGCGTCCTTGTAGCACGCGGGCGTGGGCTCTTCACCATCCCGGGCCCCGGCGGGGAACTGCCCGCCATCAGTGGGCGGGGGAGTGTCGTCGTAGGGCCACTCGTCCTCGGAACACACGCCCTGCGTCGCTACGCTCTTCACCCCGTCGCGGATCTGGGCGCCCGAGTCATACGCGACATGGCCTTCCATGGACCGTTCGTTGTAATAGATGAACAGGCGCGAGGGCATGAAATCGGCCAGGCCCTGTTTCTTGAGATCGAACTCGAAAGCGCCGCCGATGGCGTTCGCGGTGCAGCTGCCGATCCGGCCCTGGTTGTACACGGGCGGGCACTGGCTGCGCAGATCGGCGCTGGGCGGCAGGGCCGCGATCGCGATCTGTGGCGCCGCGAACAGATGGTCTCTGGCGTCCGGCAGGTCCGGTACCCAGCCGTAGCGGGCCGTTCTGCGTGTCCTGGCCGGTGGTCCTTGTGCTGCCATCGTCGTGTCCCCTCCTGGTGGCCCGTGTGCTCGCCGCCTGAGGCCGGGTCCGGCCAGCCGTGCGAGCGATCCAGGCTGGGTCCCTGCGACACCAGCCCTGCTGGTTCAGAGCAGGCCGCTGCGCCGCTGATACATAGCACGGCCGGCCCGTTCCTCAGCTGGCTCTCCGCCCGCCGCGCCCAGCCCACGGTGAGTTACTGCCGCCCTGACCTGCTGCGGCACGAGCAGGACGGGGCACTAACTCGCTAAAGAGCGCACCGTGCACCGGGGCAGGCAGCGCTCAACCAGATCATGCGCCACATGCTGCCAGACGTCGCGGCCGTGGTGCCTGATCGGTATGCCGAAGCTCTGCGCGTAGACCTCCAGCCGGGGCACGGCCGTGCCGAGCACGTCGTAGCCGAGACCCTGGAGTACTTCCCGGGCGTCGGCGGTGGAGTTGGCCCGTCCGATGCACCGGTTCAGCAGCACGGCCGACCGAGCGGGCCGGTCCCGGACCGCGCCCACCTCGCTGATCTCGTCCTGCACCGGCGTGGTCCGGTTGATCTCGATCGGGCTGGGCGCGCACGGGATGAGGATCTCGTCGGCATAGCGCAGCGCCGACCGGGCGATGCCGGGATGATCTTCCAGCTGCGGTGCGTCGATGATCACCACGTCGTCCTTGCTGGCGATCTCCGGCACCCTCCGGTGCAGTTCACGGGAGGGCAGTGCCACGATCCGGAACGGGAACGC
>Ga0134128_10012133_pt1 | contig 10276 bp, 6 predicted proteins | sample KB31754_FD_96462 | JGI IMG/M metagenome (GOLD analysis project Ga0134128, IMG submission 96462) | Terrestrial soil microbial communities with excess Nitrogen fertilizer from Kellogg Biological Station, Michigan, USA - KB3-175-4 | ecosystem: Environmental > Terrestrial > Soil > Unclassified ...
CGGAAATCGACTCGCAATGTGTTCGCGATCACAACGGGTCGGGCGGTGTTCATGATCCTCTCAGTTATTTGGGTACCTGTAATGGGGTCGGAGATCAATGGGTCAGGCGCATAGGTGCGATGTGGCAGCCCATACTTAGACGGGTGAGGGCGCCGTTGCGGGAACCGCGGCTCAGCTCAGAGGTTGGCGGCCGATAGAATTGCGACAAAATGGATCCCGGCTGCGGCGAGACCGGTCATCCCCACCGGGGGGGCTTTTGATCGTAGATGCATCCGTCTTAAGAGGCGACCTAGCTCGGAGAACCTCAAGCAAGATGACTGAGTGCGCGAGACGTGTCTGACACAAGAAAAACGGGCGACTGGGGGAATCGATTGACTGGAAATTCGCGCCGCTTCAGAGGACTTGGCAGTCACTCCTCAAACCAGCGGTTTTAGTGTTTATGTTTCACCTACCCTCAGATCCTCACGGGGAACGCGGGAATCATTTGTCCGCGAGGTTCCCCAAAACGTCCCTGGATCGTCTAAGGGCTATGTCCGGGCAGCGCAGCCGTGACTGCGGCTGACGGCGGACCTGAGCGCCAGCACCAGGAGGACTGGTCTGGGTCATCGGCCCTCGCAGAGAAAGAATCGGGCCCTAGGCCGGATCATCCGCAGGCACTTGCGGAGATTTCCCGCAACCACCACGCGGCGCTCGTTCGCTTTCTGACGCTGCGGACAGGGTCATCTGAGGACGCTAAAGAAATAGTCCAGGAAGCTTATGCGAAGATGCTCGCGCTCGATCGTCCCGGGACGGTCAGCTTCCTCGCGGGATACCTTTGGCGGATCGCCGTTAACCTGGCGATCGATCGCAAGCGGGAGCAGGCGCTGCGGGAGCGCTTCAGTCGCGCTATCGCTTCTCCCTCGGACAAACGGGAATTTTCGGCGGAAAGGGTAGTTGAGGCGCGCGAGCGCTTGGCGATTGTAGAGAGAGCCATTGGCGAGCTGCCACCGAGATGTCTTGAGGCCTTCACTCTCCATGTACTGAATGGGTTGAAATTCGAAGAGGTTGGCAGGGAAATGCAGATCAGTGGCCGAATGGCCAAAAAGCACGTCGCGCGCGCGCTTGAATACCTGCAGGCCTGCCTTGACGATGCGGACGACAGAAGGAGCCCCCGATGACCAAGTATGGCGAAGCCATGGACCGTTGGGAGGAGGCGCTATCCTGGCACATGACTCTGCGGGAGAGCGAGGAAGCGACTCTTACAAATGCCGTGGGACGCGAGTGGCAGCTCTGGTATTCGGAAGCCGAGAACCGACGGATCTTCGATCATCTCAGCCAGCTCCTTGTTGAGCGAGGCCTCTATCGCGATCGCCCCCGGCTCAGCCGAGAAGAGATTGAGGCCGACCGATACGACCTCTCCGTCCCAATAGCAGAATGGCGCAAGACCCAAGCATCGCATCAGATGCCGAAACACCGCGCTCGGCCGGAGCGGAACCTGAGGTGGCTCCCCTGGGGATTCACGGCTCCGACTCTAGCTGCGCTTGCCGCGTTGGTGACGCTCGGTCCAATAAAAATGGTCCGCCGAGCCGATCGGACCCCTCCGATAGTCTATCGAACGGACATCGGCGGCCTCAAAGACGTTCACCTGCCTGATGGATCGAGCGTAATTCTGGGAGGGCGAAGCCAGCTCTCCGTCGCCTTCACGAGATATCAACGCTCGGTGAATCTGATCCAAGGTCAGGCATGGTTTAGGGTCGTGCACAATTCACGCTGGCCGTTCGTCGTGACGGCTGGAAACGGCATCATCACCGATGTCGGAACCTCCTTCATCATCACGCGAAACTCCGACCGCGTAGTCGTTACAGTTACCGAGGGCAGAGTGGCCGTATCAGTACGCCCGCTCGTAAGAGCTTCAGCCAGCTCAGATCAGAAGTTCTCGGCTTCGATAGTTCTGGCCCCGATCCCCGTAACCGGCGGCGAGCAATTTGCGTTCGCGGATGACGGAGTAATAGGCGTCGTGAAGTCCACTGACGTGCACGCCGACACCGCTTGGACTCAGGGAAGGCTAATGTTTCACGACCAACCGCTCCGATACGTCGTAGAAGCTGTCGATCGGTACTCATCCCGAAAGATTGCAGTCACTCCCTCGGCGGGCGCGCTTCGATTCAGTGGAATTATCCACGAGGACGAAGTCAACGCTTGGCTCCAGGGCCTCGCAAAGATATTTCCGATAGCCGTTGCACAACGCGGCTCGGCCGATTGCATTCACATGCAAGACCCCGGCCTCTCCGGCAGCCAGTCGTGTCCGCCTTGACCTAGAGAGACCAGACCGCGTGACCGGCACTGACCACGCGCTCGTTCATCGGCCCCTGGGTTCCCTCTGTAACCCCGAAATCGTCTTTCTGTAAGACACGATTGGCGCGCCCATTGGCGCGGCCAACGCGAGGGCAGTACCACTCGCCAGGGGTTGGACATTGCCAGATCACATCGGACCTTACCCCTAAGCCGCGTCGAGTGGCCAAAGCCCCCGCGCGAGCGGGCCAGATACAAGAAAGGGGGACACTTGATATGATCCGACTAGGCGATGCCATCAAAACCCGCATGCGTTCCACCGCTCCGAGACTCCTGCCCCTCCGTAACACAGCCTTCCTACTCTTCGTTCTCGTATATCTGTTGGCGATCCCCGTCGCGCGCGCCGGAGACTTGGATACCGTTGTCCACTTCGACATCAGCGCACAAACGCTCGATACAGCCCTTCTGCAGCTCGGCGCTCAGGCGCACATTCAGATTATGTTTGCGTCGAGCTCCCAGACCTCAAGCCGGCGGACCGCCACACTGAAAGGCGACTATACCGCCCGCCAGGCCCTTACTATATTACTCACGGGCACTCAGATGACCTTTTCCCACCATGGGAATAGCGTCGAGATCGCGCCGAGCACTGCCAATTCAGCTACGAAATCATCATCGTCGGCGTCTAAACCTCTCCGCACTCCTTCCACCATCCACCCGACCACGCTAAGGCCCGCAAATACAACTCAGACCGATGATCCACCTCGTCCTTTACAAAGACGCATGCTTAACGAGGTGCTGGTGACCGCCCAAAAGCGTGAGCAGCGAGCTTTCGACGTGCCGATAAGCCTGGATGTCTTAACATCCACGGACCTTGAGCTCAACAAGGTCGCTGCCCTCAGCGACCTTCAATATTACGTTCCTGGACTCTTTGTCGAAAGCGGCGGCCCACAGCGTCGTATAACCATTAACGGCGTGAGCAACGTCTTCGGTAGCGGGTCACTCGTCGGGATCTATATGGACGACGCCGACGAAACGCCAGACGGATTTGTTGGCAATTATGGGTACGGCCAGCTCGACAGCCGCACTTATGACATGGCGAGGGTCGAGGTCCTCCGTGGACCCCAAGGAACCCTCTATGGAGAGGGATCGATGGGAGGAACCATTCACTTCGTCACTAATAAGCCGGTGCTCGATCGCTTTGAAATGAGCTCCGATGTATCGGGTGAATTAACTCAAGATGGCGCGCCGAGCCAGCGCGTTGACATGATGCTCAACGCGCCGCTCTTGCAAAATTCTCTTGGCTTGCGCTTCGCCGGCGAGTTCGAACATGAGGGAGGCTGGATTGACGAACCCGCAGCAACTGTTCAGAACTTCAATGACCAGAACCTTGTGGACGTGCGAATTGAAGCCCTATGGCGGCCTGCGTCGAATTTGACGGTCAATCTGACGCAGGTGGAACACCGCAACGCGTATGGAATTGACGACGGAGAAGACGCGAACGGAAACTACACCCAATACTTCAGTCAGACGACAACTCCTCACGGCAAGCAGAGTTACAATCTCACGAATGCCACCATAATCTACGACTTCACTGGAGCTCAGCTATTGAGCTCGACCACCTATTTCAACGTCGAAAACCACAACATCGATTGGGGCGAGCTAATTCCTATTGGAGGTACTGGATTCCAAGTCTACGAGCCGAGCTATCCCACGGAGGAGAAGAATATAAGCGAAGAACTACGACTCAGTAGGACCGGCCCGTCCGCTTGGCAATGGACAGTGGGATACTTCTACAAGCACTTCACGGATGGCGCCGCGTATAGCTATTACTTTGATGCGCCTCAGCCTCCCGGCACGCCGCTATCGACTCTACCCTTCTATCCCTACAGCGCTGGCGACCGGGACGAGGCGTCGGCAGCCTTTGCCGATACGAGCTACAGGCTGTTTGACCGACTGATCTTGGGAATCGGCGCACGTTATTTTAGGAATAACGTGCATTACACCGTCACCGGATCCCCGGTTCAGACGGGGACCTTCAGCTCGACAGACCCCCGCTTCTACGTTCGTTATGGCCTCACTGACAACATCAACGTCTATGCGAGCGCCGCGAAGGGGTTCCGCTCTGGCGGATTCAATGCGCAGGGCCAAGCGCCATACGGGCCAGAGAGTGTCTGGACGTACGACCTCGGTACTAAGATGCGTTTACTCCAAGGAAGATTGAGTATCGATACCGACGTCTACTTAAGCAACTATTCGGACTACGACATTATCGGCTTTACGGCCCAGAACCCAGTGAATATCACCCGAAATGGCGGCACGGCGCGGTTAAAGGGAATCAATGCCGACATCGCGTGGCGGCCAAGCGAGGAGTGGGCAGCAGGTTTTAACGGCGATTACATCGATGCGAAATTCAGGACCATCACCGCTCTGAATACCTCGTATCATGTCGGTGATCCGGTCCCGTTTGTGCCCGAATATTTGCTTACCGCTTTCTTTGAGCGCGACTTTCACTACTTCGGGAGACCGGCTTTCGCGCGCCTCGAGTACTCGCAGCTGGGACGCTCGACACAATTCCAGAGAAACCTCCACATCTTTGCATTCTCTCCCATCGTTCACCTCCTAAATTTCAATACGGGTGTGCAATGGAACGACAACTTGAGATTGAGCTTATACGCGGAGAACCTCACTAACGATCGCGGCTACCTGGATCCCACTGGTATCCAAAATCTAGCGCCCAGGGAACGGCCGCGGACCGGCGGGATCGAGTTTGCGGTCAACTTCGACTAAGTTTGGTGACGGATAAGCGGAAGCACAAGCGCGGTGGTGCCCGAAAGGCACCGCCGGCTTCGAGCATGGGGCGCACGAGTGGACCCTGTGGGCCATGAAGCGCCTTCCATACCGCGACTATTTACTCATTTTACTGACGGCCATTTCGGCCCTCAATTTCACCGATCGTATTGCTCTAGGGCTGGCCCTTCAATCCATTAAGAGCGATCTGCACCTTAACGACGCCCAGCTCGGATTTCTGACTGGCCTCGCCTTCTCTGTCTTTTATGCGACAGCCGGTATTCCGATTGGCCGGTGGGCAGATCGGGGAAACCGGGTCACCATCGTCTCGCTGACCACGTTTGTCTGGAGTATATTGATCGCTCTATCCGGGCGCGCTGTTACCTTTTTGCAGCTATTGCTCGCTCGGGTCGGTGTGGGAGTTGGCGAGTCTGGTTGCATACCGACGGCGTATTCACTGATCTCGGATGCGTTTTCCAGGGCCGAGCGCCCCCGTGCCCTGGGAATCTATGCGCTCGGCGGATCGGCGAGCTTTGTGGTCGGCTACTTTTGGGCCGGCTGGATAAATCAAATCTATGGATGGCGCGACATGTTCATGGTCATCGGGGCGCCAGGACTGCTCGTTGCGGTACTTGCGGCTATGACGCTACGCGAGCCAAGGCTGCGCTCTGGACTTGTCAGGAGGATTGCTGCATTTTTCCCGGTCCGTTCCTCTTCGCAAGTGCAGGCGCTGCTTCCGCGACTCTGGCCCACGGTGCAAGCTCTATATGCCAACGCCGCGTATCGAAATCTTTTGCTCGCCCTGACAGCCAATTATCTCTTCGGATGGGGAATAGTGCAGTGGCAGCCGGCATTTTTCATTCGCAGCTACGGACTCCGAACCGGATATCTGGGCACATGGCTCGCGTTTTCTCTCGGCATCAGCGGCATGCTCGGAAGTTACCTCGGCGGCCATTTGGCCTCACGTCACGCTCAAAACAACGAGCCCTTGCAGCTCAGGGTCGTCACCGCACTTAATGTTGCGTACGGCGCGATTTATACATACGTGTATCTGTCCCGCAACTACTATGTCTCGTTTGCGCTGATTGGTTTCGCGCACGCTTTAGCAGCCCTGGGGAATGGACCGCTGTTTGCCGCCATGCAAGCGGTGGTGCCGGAGCGGGTCCGAGGAACATCGATCTCCATCGTATTCCTCTGCGCGAACCTCATTGGTGGTGGTCTGGGCCCTCTTCTAGTGGGGGTTTTAAGCGATTTCCTTCACCCACTACTAGGGACAGAGTCGCTGAGATACGCGCTCGTTGCCATGGGGCCAGGTTACTTCTGGGGAGCGTGGCACCTGTGGCGCGCGAGCAAGTTCGTTCAAGTCGAGATCGACACGGTTTCCAGGCAAAGCGCGGTACAACCACCCTTTGCAGCAGAGATGCGAGAGTGAGTTAAGGGCTTAGTCGAGCCGCTACCCAAGCGTTGAAGTCCAGTTCTGCGCCGTCCTCAGGCGGCACCCAAGGCATCCACGCGACTGTCTCAGGTGGCGGGCGCCGCTTACGCCGTGATTCGCTCCTCGCCGTGCACGTACCTCGATCCACGCGACCAAGACGCAGCAGCTGCAATCAGGCACGCCGCAGCTGAGAAGCTGAAGGCCGCAGTGAGGCCGCCCCGGAAAGGCACGGAAATTAGCTGTGGGAAGAAGGAGTGCCCGACCAGCACTGCCCGATCGGCGGCGGGAAGGTGTGCCAGCGCGTCAGGCCCGAGGAGCGTCTGCATAGGATTGTAGCCGAGGAATGCAGCGAACAACACCGAGACGGGCGGTAAGGATGCAACGTGCCCCGCTAGCGCTGCGGGGACCCCATGCTGCATCAAGCCTTTTTTGAGTGTCGTGGACAGGGTGCCAGCGAGCCCTGCGATCATCAGGGTAAAGAAGACGCCCATTGAGAGGACTTGCGCCGCGTTCTGAAAAGTGGCGTTCATTCCGCCCCCTGCGCCGCGGTCGCGCGGAGGAAGGCTGTTCATAACGGCGGCAAGATTAGGCGCTGCGAAAGCACCCATGGACAGACCGCATAGCAACAAGATTACCGCAAAAGTGATATAGCTGAAGTCAATTGGCAGGAGCATCAGCAGCACCAGGCTGATAGCGGCTCCTATCATTCCACCCGTCGCGAAGTATCGTGCTCCGAGACGATCTGACAGCACGCCCGAGATGGGCCCGGCGATCAAGAACCCTCCACTCAGTGGAAGCATAAAAATGCCTGCCCAGAGCGGCGTTGCCTCGAAGCTGTAGCCATGCAGGGGTAGCCACACCCCCTGCAGCCAGATGACGAGCATGAACATGAGTCCGCCGCGGCCGATGGCAGACAGAAATGTCGAGAGTGTTCCGAAGGTGAATGCCTTGATCCCGAAGAGGGGTAGACTGAACATGGGCGCGACCGCGCGCGCTTCGATGATCGCGAATGCGATCATCGATACCGCGCCTGCTATCAAGAGCGATATGACCCGCGGGCTCGACCATCCGACATCAGAGCCGCTAGCGGGCTGGATCCCGTAGGTGATGCCGATCATGATCAAGGTGAGACCGACAGCGAAGGTGATATTCCCCCACCAATCGATTCGGCTGCGCTGCCGATAGCCGACCTCCAGGAGTTTGCGGTAGGACCAGATGGTCCCGAACAGCCCCAACGGCACGGACACAAGAAATACCAGTCGCCAGTGAATGGCGGCGAGGACTCCGCCCAGAATGAGCCCGAGGAAGTTGCCGCTTATACCGGCAACGTTGCTGATTCCTAGGGCAAGGCCGCGCTGGCCCGGCGGGAATGCATCCGTCAAGATAGCGCCAGAGTTGGCGAACAGAAAGGCGGCGCCGACGCCCTGAGCGATTCGTCCGAGAACGAGCCATAGGGCGCCAAGCTGACCGACGTAGGGGTCAACGGTCAGCATCAGCGACGCCAGGGTATAGATGACGAATCCAAGATTGTACATCCGCACCCGCCCAAATATGTCGCCGAGACGGCCGAGACTCACGACAAGAACGCTGTTGACCACCTGATAGCCGAGTAACATCCACAGCAAATACGCGGAGTTCCGCGCATCGAGCGGATCGAGTTGTATGCCGCGAAAAATGTCCGGCATTGCGATCAGCATGATCGATGAGTCGATAGTCGCGAGCAGAACCGCCACGGTGGTATTGGAGAGTGCTACCCATTTATAGCGCGAGGACTGAATTTCTGCGGCGCAAGTCGGAATCTCCAGAATAAGCGCGCCGGCAGTTTCGCTGCATTTCATCCTATTTTCCTTTGCAGGTTTCGCGCAATCAAACCCGCGCATCGAAGACGCGGGATACTGGCTCCCGGATCAACAGCTGCAAAACATTCTTGTACCTAGCCGCAAACTGCGACATGTAGCGAATCGAGAACTTCTTAAGGGGAAATCCCACTCGACCGACTATTTCCGTGTCAGTTTCCTTGAGTAGAACTCCCGGCTCGACATCCAAGTCAAGCGTCTCGAATAGAGGATTCTCGTAGGACACACTCGTGCATTCAAACAATCGATGTCTGCCAACCTCGGACCGAGCCTCGGCACTTGCACGTCTCGGCAGCCAGTTGAAGTAGGTGCTCGCGGTGAACTCCGGGCGAGGCGTTCGAATATATGAATAGTAGAAATCCGGCTGCTCGCACGCTCTGCAGTATGCAGTCTGAATGGTCTGCATGAGCTCCATAAATGTAGCCCGGCTGCCAATCGAGATATACACGTAATATGGAAATGCCACATAGCCGACGGTGTTCTCGAGTTCCTTACTCAGTCTGCCGTCCGACATGACCTGTATCAACGTTTCGGACACATCGCACCATCGCAAGACTAGGGCGACGTAGGCGGTCAACGCAGCCATTACCTGCGAAGTCCCGCGGTTTCGAGCCCAGTCGGTCAGCGCATTCTTCAATCTCGACTCGAACACAAAGGATACCGTACCCCAGCCTGGTCGGCCGTCGATACTGGGAGCGCCGGGAAATCTCGTGCGCGCCCAGCCCTCGTAATCATGCGCATGGCTCTGTAGCACCCCGGCGAGCTCCGTTCTTTGCCACAGAGCGTAATCTGAGAGTTGCATGCGTACCGGGGGCAGAGAGATCGAATGGCCGTTGTTCAGCTCTTCGTGCATCGTCAAGAGGTCATCCAAAAGAATGCACAGCGACGCACCGTCGGATATGGTGTGATCGGTCGCGATAACCACCACGCTTTCGTTGGCCCCCAATCGGAGAAATATCAGTCGAAAGAGTGGGTCGAGCGCGTAATCGGAAAGGTCTTTGATCGTGCGGGCTATCTGTTGCTGAATGATGCGGGACCGCTCGTGAGTTGGTGCCTCAGAGAGGTCCACCACCTCAAGCGGTGCGGGATTGTGCGTCTTGAGTTCTTGTACGGGCTCGCCATCGACATTGAGAATTTGTGTCCGCAACGCCTCATGGCGGTCCATCAAGGCCGACAGTGCCTCTTCCAGAGCAACGACGTCGAGTCGCCCGCGAACTTTAGTAGCAGATGCAACTTGTCGGATTGGGCGATTTCCCATCGCTGCACGCACTCGCCAATGGGCGAGTTGACTGAAAGCCAGTGGGGCTCGCGTCGGGTGGACTCGCGGAAGAACACGGGGCTCGAATCGGATCGGACCAGCCTCCTCGAGCAGGTGCGAAAGGAGTGCGCCGTCTGCGCTACGAAGGATGGCAACATCATTATCGGTAACCAGGCCCCTTGGTGCCCGGTAGCGCAAAACGCCATCCTGTACCCATAAATGAGCGCCTCTGCTACGCAGGGAGAGGATGGCCTTTTCCACCGGAGCATGAGCGTGGTAAGGATGGTTCATAGTTGACTCTCTGTGCCACTTTTTCCCAGCTGGGGCTCGGCCCACACCGCAGCGTCTGTGTATGCTCTTTTCAGCTTTCCCGATGAGAGCTCGATGGTGCCTTCCTCAAAGCCCTCGGCAGAATTGAGCTCGTCAGCAGTACCCCGCAGGAGTCCAGCTGCCTTAGCCATTTCCTGGAGGGTCGAATACTGAAATATTGCAGCAGCGGGCAGAGAGATAGCCATCCGATCCTTAACCAGGACGACTAACTTGATTCCGAGCAGCGAGTGGCCTCCGAGCTCGAAGAAGTTGTCGTTCCGGCTCACCCGCTCCACCTTCAGCAGCTCCTGCCAGATCCCCGCCAGGATCTCCTCCACCTCCCCTCGCGGCGCCTCGTAC
>Ga0134128_10012135_pt1 | contig 10275 bp, 8 predicted proteins | sample KB31754_FD_96462 | JGI IMG/M metagenome (GOLD analysis project Ga0134128, IMG submission 96462) | Terrestrial soil microbial communities with excess Nitrogen fertilizer from Kellogg Biological Station, Michigan, USA - KB3-175-4 | ecosystem: Environmental > Terrestrial > Soil > Unclassified ...
ATCTGGACGTTTGGTGGGGGGGCTGCCGCTGCCGACACGTTCTTGCTCCCACACCCACCCAACGATAGAAGGGTGAAAACAACAAAACCAAGGCCACACAGCGTTTCTGCCAAATTCCAGCCGTCGTTGAAACCAATGCTATGGCTGGCCCGGCCGTCGTTTATGGAGGGTATGACTCGTGAACTTGACGGATGCCATCGGTTGCGCATGGCCTCTCCTTCGCGGTTGTGGACCTTCTAGTGCGCTCATGCTGACGGGGAGCGGGATCAGCCCGACGAACGCGTGCACTGATTTCCTGAGCGGCTCATTTTACACGCCAAAACAAGCGGCTGCCACTCGCACTGGCGAAGAGTCGGCACATTTTCTAACCCAGCAAAAGACTGCACATTTTCCAAGACCACGACGGATAGTTCGAAATCGCTTGGAAGCCGATTTCATCAACCCAACCGTCATGACGGCGGGGGATTCGCCTCAATGGGTGCGCCAACAATTAAGGACCTGCTGAGACTTCTGACTCCGGTGGTCTGCCACAATCGAGTTCGATGCGCGATCAACGATGGCTCTAAGCCGGAGACTCATGATGCGATCTTCTTGGAGGAATCGGCATGTTGCGAGGATGGGGCAGAAGTCTCTGGAGGGATTCCATCGGACTGCCTCGCCGCTTCCAGCAACCGATTGAGTGATTCAACATCCTGCAAAGTGATGTACTGGCCGAGGTCGCGCCTAAAAACCACATCCAAAGCCCACTGCAGCCCGACACGCAGCTTTTTCTCAAGTCGCGGTAATTTCATGAGGTAGACGGTCCGCCACAACACCCATCCCACAACTCCGGAAAACTTGAATCCGAAAATCCTGGCAACGCCGGTGCGGCGGCCGATCGCTGCGAGCTGTCCAGGCGCTTTGTACAAAAAGGGAATTGTTGTTTCTCCCTTTAAGCGCGCGCAGATGTTTTTAGCTGCGCGGCGGCCCTCCCGAAGCGCATGCTGAGCGGTCGGAGGGTAGGGCTGTTTCGATGTTGGATCGATGATGGCTGCGCAGTCGCCTACCGCCCAAATGCCAGGGAACCGAGGGACTTCCAGAGTGGAGTCAACAATGACGCGTCCTTTCTGCAATTCAACTGGCAGCTTCGTAAGGTTCGGGTTTGGGGAAACGCCAGCAGCCCATACCACAATGGCTGCCGGGACTGCCTCCCCACCGCTGCAGTGCACTGCCCCGCCTGCGTAGGAGATAACTCTAGTGTTGAGCTTTATCTCGACCTGGCGGTTCGTGAGCTTCTCCTGTGCATACCGGCCAAGCGCGTCGCCAAGTTCAGGAAGAATCACGCCGCCACCGTGGATCAAGACAACGCGCACTTCGCGCGGATCAATCTGGCCGTAGTGCGGGAGGATGTCCCGGGCGAGGTCATTGATGGCGCCAACCGTCTCCACACCAGCGAAACCGCCGCCCACTACAACGAAGGTGAGCATCCGCTTGCGCTGGTCTGGGTCGGGTTCAACGCTGGCGGATTCCAGCGAGTTGATCACCCCGGCTCGAATCATGACGGCGTCGCCAAGCGTCTTTATGCCAAGAGTATGTCCGGCGACGCCCGGAATTCCGACAGAGTTCGTCTCCGAACCAAGCGCCAGCAAGAGATGATCAAATGGCAACTCCCGGGTAAGCCCTCGGACTCCGTAGGAGATTGTCACCCGTCGCGCTGCGAGATCAATCGCCGTGACGGCTCCATTCACAACGTTGACGCGTCGGAGTAGTTTGCGAAGAGGATTGCAGATGTCGCCCGGATCGAGGTCGCCGGCTGCTACCTCGTGCAGCATGGGCGTAAAGAGACTAAAGTTGTCTTTACTGACGAGAGTCACCTCGATATCGCGTTGCCTGGCGGCGGTCCGGTCCAGGTATCGTGCCGCCTCGACGCCTGCGAATCCACCGCCCAAGATGACAATCTGCAGTTTGTCCGTCTTCCGGCCCGCTTGATGCGTCATGTTGTCTTTCAATCTACACCTCCAAACAGTTCTCGCGACAGCCGCGCGGCCAGCGTTTCGCCCTCGAGATACTCTATCTCGAGGAAATCCATGCCATCCTGGTTCCCGATGTCAAACGTAGTGCAGATGTGAGGATGCTGCAGTGCAGATATAACGCGCGCCTCGCGCTCGAACCGCGCTCTCGCTTCGGCATCGGAACAAAGATGGGAGGGCAGAACTTTGTTCGCAGCGTCGCGGCCCAATCGTGAGTTCGGTGCGCGATACACTTCACCCATGCCGCCCGCGCCGACAGGCGCGACAATCTCGTAAGGCCCGAGTCTTGCGCCAGAGATAAGGCCCATTCGCGCGCAATTATAGCCCTCGGAAGCCAGTTGGTAGGCACGTCGGGGCAGCTCTTTTTCGTTTGCCGCCGCTCTCACCGCCGCGGAGTTGAGTCAGGGAAAGAGGGTTTGGACCCTTTCCCCGAAGGCCCAGGGGAGTGCACCGAACGATCTACGAATGGCTCCGTAGCGACGCCGCAGCAGCAACCCACGCTCATGGCCAAATGGATGATGAAGGGTTCTATCACGGCAGTCTTGGGCTCTGAGGATGCGCTGAATGCGCAAATGTGGTCACGGCTGGTGAACTCATGAAGGCGTCCATGGGCACTCCGCCGGCAAACGAGTGCCCAAACTGGTTAGCGCCGTCTGAATTTGAAGGGACGAGACTGCCAGCGCGGGAATACCGCCCGAGCGGGCAAGGAAGCTCAGGGTGAAAGTTGAGCTGCGTTGACAGCGCTAGCGAGCGTACTCCGCGGGGCCTCGGGACGGACGCCGTCCCCCTCTTGGGCGTTTCTCACTACGACGCCAGTCTATGGTGGTGCCGAACAATCGGTACAGCCGGGCAAGTCAGCAAGCAACCTCACGCTTCGATCTGAATGTTAGGGATGCGTTAGTGAACCCGCGGTCCGCAATCGGCAAATATCAAACTGAATCACGACATATCAAAGTTGTATTCTTTGGGAACGCGGCTTATCGAGCGGAAGTTGATGCAGACTGTCGAACCAATCTGCGGCCCTTGATATTCAAACTGAAACCGAGAAATTCTGCGCGGGTTGCCGATAGAAAAAGCAGCCGGTTAACCGGGCGTCATCGCCCACAATCACAGAGCCGGACGAACCGCCATCCTTTCGATTTGAGATTGCCCTCCCTTCGAGTGAAGCCAGAGTTCGACAATCGCGGTATTGATCGAGAAACCAATCCAGAACGCGATGCCAAAGAACTGGTTCGGCGCAAGATGGGTCAGCGGGCTGGTGGCAAAGAATATGCCCATCACAGGGCGAGTCGTCGCGATACCGAGAAGGATTGCAATCGCCCGCGTTAGCCATCGCAGATTCTGTGCCGGTTCGTGGCGCAGGTACCAGGCACGAAATAGCGAAAACAAGAAGAGACTGTTGAAAAATAGAACGGCAGAGCGTTCCACCCACCCACCAATGGAATAATTGCTCATCGCGTAGGCGGTAACACCCACAACCGCTCCAAGAGGAAACAGAAGGCGTTTCGGCCAAACCATACCCGCGAACCGTCGAATGTACAGAAACGGAGACAGCGCAACGAAAGTCAATGCCGGAAGGATATGCGCCAGCGTGAGCGCCGCATGCGAGGCAAATGTAGCATCGAGTGCGGCCAACTGCGGCGGCGCAGATTGCGGTGGGTATATAAGTGCAACCGTTCGCCGAACCACTACGGCGACGGAAATCGCAGTGCAAGCCCAAAACCCGATGCGTAGCCAGCGCCAAGAACCTTGCATCTTACGACATACTACACTCGGTGGGGATGGCTGTTGTACTCACGTTTACCCTCAGAACTTGGACGCTAAAGAAAATTCAATATGTGCGGTGTGACCGGACTTCCTCCTTGTGTTCCTGCTCATCTAGAATAAAACTGCGGTAAAGAGGATCGCGGTTCTGAGAGGTGTGTCAATGAAACGACAGTGGAGAAATGTTATCTGTCTAGGGCTTCTGAATTTAATTCTGGTGCCAGTGTCAACACCCCGGTTGCACGCCCAGAACAACAAGAAGGAAGCTGCGCCCATGAAGCTGAGAGTGGGCGATACGGCTCCTGATTTCACACTGCTTGCATTTGATGGCAAAGAGCTGAAGAAAGTGTCGTTACAGGATTACCGAGGGAAGAAGAATGTCGCCTTGGCATTCTTCGTCTTCGCGTTCACCGGTGGTTGAACCCGTGAAATGAAGGCTCTCCAGCAGAATCTTTCGAGGCTGGAGGGCGCCGACACCCAGGTTCTGGGTGTGAGCATGGACAGTCCCTTCTCGAACTTTGCCTTTGCGCAGCAAAACGGAATCAGCTTTCCCATACTCGGGGACTGGGGGGGGCCGGTGACCAGCCGCTACGGCCTGGCTCAGAAGTTTGATATCCAGGGCGTTCCAATGGAAACCGCGAGGCGCGCCACGTTCCTGATCGACAAATCGGGGAAAATCATCAACGAACAGGTCGACGATGAAGCCGTGGACCCGAGCAAAACCGTGGAGGCATGCGAGCGACACAAACTAAAAAACTGAAAGAGGGTGTGTTCTTAACGGGAATGCCGAGCGAACTGGGCGCGGACAGGTGCACCCGTATGGCGCCGGTGGGTGTCCCTTGGACAATTCGCTGAAAAATTCGGCTGTAATTCTGTCTCTACGCAGGAGGTCGCAGATTCGAGCCCTGCCCTGCCCACCATCACTTGGAAGCTACGGGGACCCCATCAACCGGATATTACGGATGAGGCCGTCCGTATGAGTGTAAGCCATCTGGATCATCAGCCCGTGACCCGCCATTCGCTTCCACTTCGTTTTGCTGTGTTGCAAGCGATACGCAGCGATCGAGACGCCGGTCTCGATCAGTCCCATCGTAACGACATAGCGAGCGACTGAGGGTCTTTGCCCCATCAAGTACGAACTCCCTTGAGGAAAGCCACCCTCAATATATCCTTTACGAATGCTCTGTGCGGTCGTGATTCCATCCAGCACGTTCACCGCCGTGTAGGCGGATACTTCAGCGATGAAGAGTTTCTTGTTGAATGAGGGAGCATCCGGAGGCTCACTGAACTCTTGTGAGTGAGCCGGCAGGCTTAAGCTTCCAACCAGGCTTCCAATCAGGAGCAGCAAATATCCCCACGATTTGAGCAATTGCAGAGTGCGCCGATTCGCTGGCCCCTCATTCGTGAACTGGCCGTCGGTACCACGAAATATCTGTCGAAAACGAACCAGATTCGTGTCGAGCCAAACTTGACCAGCCATGTTTTGTCACTCCGCCGTTTCCAGTCAATCGAATGGACCCACAAAGGCGACTGGCGCAGTTCAGATACCAAAGCAAAAGCGATGGAACTAGTTGATTCGTCGCAGAGTCGCCTGCCAATCCTCAGTCGAGCCTGACCACAACGCTGAAAAACATTGCACACGTATGGCCCTTGCTGCCGAAAACCGAGTTACGTTCTGTAACGATGCAAGGTTACGTAAGTCCTCCTGGCGTTCGCGTTGGGGCAGTAACGATGACTGAGACATCTCCCCCTCTCGTTGGCCATCGGAGACTGGCGACCCCCTACTCGCTGCATTAGTTTCCCTTAATGTCCCCTAAATATTGGTTGTTCGTTTGTTCTTTGTTGCTTGTGGCGTTCCTGTTGCCCGGCTGCGGCGGCGGCACGGTCAAACCCAACTCCTCCGGCTCTCCTTCTAATCCGGCGCCGGCCGTGACTTCGATTACGCCCAATTCTGGAACCATCAATGGCGGAACCGCAGTGACGGTCACGGGCACCGGTTTTCTGGCGGGGGCCACCGTGAGCCTTGGCGGAACCGCTGCCACGGGCGTGACGCTGGTGAGCAGCACTTCGATCACGGCAACAACTCCCGCGCACGCGGCGGGAGCCGTGAGTGTCATGGTCACGAATTCGGATGCGCAAAGCGGGACACTGACCGGCGGCTACACCTACAACACGGCTCCACCGTCGAATCCTGCACCGACTGTGACTTCGATTTCGCCCAACAACGGCACCATCAACGGTGGGACCGCAGTGACCATCCGGGGCACGGGTTTTCTGGCGGGAGCCACGGTGAAGCTGGGCGGCACCTTTGCCACGGCTGTCACCGTGGTGAACAGCACCACGATCGCAGCAACCACCCCGGCGCACCTGGGCGGCACCGCCAGCGTTGTGGTAACCAACACGGACGCCAAGAGCGGCACGCTAAACAACGGGTACACCTTTACCGGGCCTCCACCACCTAATCCGGCGCCGACGGTGATTTCGATCACGCCTAACACTGGAACAACCAACGGCGGCACCGCAGTGACCATCGCGGGCACAGGTTTCCTGACGGGAGCCACAGTAAAGATGGGGGGGACAGCTACGACGGTCCTGGCCGTCGTGAACAGCACTCTGATCACCGCGACTGCTCCGGCGCATACCGCAGGGGCCGTGGACGTCGTGGTCACGAACACTGACACCAAGGCCGGAACCTTAACCGGCGGATATACCTACACGGCAGCGCCCAACCCGGCGCCGACCGTGACTTCGATCAATCCGGCTACTGGTGTAACCACGGGCGCGACAGCTGTGAGCATCACCGGCACAGGTTTTCTTGCCGGAGCCACCGTCAGTTTTGGCGGGACTGCTGGCACAGCCGTGACGGTAGTGAACGGCACCACGATCACAGCGTTTACCCCGGCCCACGCGGCCGGCGCGGTCAACGTCGTGGTTACCAATACGGATGCCAAGAACGCCACCCTGACCAATGGCTACACCTACACAACGCCAGCCGGTACGATTGCTCTGTCCACGGTTGTAAGCGGTCTCAGCAGCCCCGTGGGCCTGGAGAGGCCGCCCGGGGACAGCCGGTTTTTCATCGTTGAACAGCGCGGCACCGTTCGCATCCTGCAAAACGGCGCCCTGCTGCCAGGAAATTTTCTGGACTTGCAGAGCGTGGTGAACTTCGATGGACAGGAACAAGGCCTGTTGGGGATCGCCTTCCATCCCAACTACGCCACCAACCACAAGTTCTACGTGAACTACACCATGGACGAGGGCGATCGGGAGAGCATCATTTCCGAATTCCAGACCATGGCCTCAGACCCCAACACAGCTGATCCCAACAGTGAGCGGGTTCTGCTGGTAGTAAACCAGCCCTTCCCCAATCACAAGGGCGGCCAGCTGGTGTTTGGCCCCGACGGCTTTTTGTATATCGGATTTGGCGATGGCGGCAGCGGTGGCGATCCCATGGGCAACGGTCAGAACACGTCCACGTTCCTGGGCAAAATGCTCCGCATCAGCGTTGATCCTCCCTTTGCAACCGGGAAGGAGTACGGGATTCCAGCGGACAATCCTTTCGTCGCAGGCGGAGGTCTGCCGGAAGTCTACGCTTACGGACTGCGCAATCCGTGGCGCTTCTCGTTTGAGCCCGTCACCAATCGCCTGTTCGTCGCCGATGTTGGCCAGGACAGCTGGGAAGAAATAGACATCCTGCAGAAGGGCGGTAACTTCGGCTGGAACGTCATGGAGGGCACGCATTGTTACCCGCCCGGCACAACCAGCTGTGACATGACCAACAAAATCCTGCCAATCTTCGAATACCCTCACACTGATGGCATCGCGGTCATTGGCGGCTACATTTACAAAGGCGCGGCCATTCCCAGCCTGGCCAACAAGTACATCTTTGCCGATCTGACCGGCAAGGTATGGAGCTTGACCGAAGCACCCGCCAATACCTGGACGCGCGGCAATCTGCTCGACACCGGTCTCACGTTCACGTCTTTCGGCAAGGACGCCTCAGGAGAGTTGTACTTGGTCGATTACAACGGCCTGATTAGGAAGTTGGTTCTGCAGTAGCGCCAATGTCTCGAGCCATCCGCCGGTTGTCAGCTGCTGCTGTTCCCGATCCCGGGGGCAGCAGCAGCTGTTCTTTTTTTTCTGCCTCCAACTAGCCTGGTCGACGCCGACCCGCCCGAAAGAATTGTTTCGGCCACATCACTTGCCGGCACCATGCTCGTGTGCTGACCCTCTCCTCGCAATTTCTCGATCGGCCACGTCACGCCGGCAGCTCTTGTCCCGATGTCCGCGACTGGAACTCCATTCGACACTGTGCTTGAGGTCCAGGCAATCGACAACTGCAGCAAGCCACAATTGATGAAGCGTTTCTTTGATGCCCGCACCCAGGAGTACAGAGAATTGCTCAATCTTCTCAGGAGTCCCGCATCACGGTCAGGCAAGTCTGCTATGTACCGGTTGCGGCAGCGCTTTCACGACATTGTGTCCATCGACTTTTTTTGGTAGTCCGTTTCGTGAGCAAGTCGACCGACTCTCATATATATCTAACAATGAGCGAAGGACAAGGCGGTTGGAGGAGGCAGTCTCGAACCTCAGGTATGCGTGTCCAGCGTCAGCGGGAGGCACATTCCCGACTTGGCCGCGAGTGCCTCTGGGGTGTCGTTACCGGGCCTTGCCTGACCCCGGTCGGGCGGGTATACTGGCGCTCGTTTCTCCATCCCAGCGAGGTTCTCATGCGCTCGACCGCCCCCATCACGAAGTGGACCCCGTACGAAGTCAAAGCGGCAGCAGTTCACTTCGAACGCCGCAGCGAAAACCTGCAGTTAGAACAACTTAAGATCCGTCTCGAGAAGAAGATCGGAGAAGCGGAAGCCCGGGAATCGGCGCCGGCAGCGGCGTAGCTGGCATCCCAATCAGTTTGAAGCTCATAAAATCTGGCGGCGAAACCCTTTCATCAGCTCGCAGCCGGCAACTCTCTTGGCGTTCTTTCGCTGTGCAACTCATCGACGGTTGACTTCGTCTCGCTCTGGCCTTCCGCCAAATCGACAAAGAACTCCTGTGCACTGAACCGAGTCCCGTTGCGGCTGGATCGGGAACTGTGGGCTTGGACCACGCGGCCATAGGTTCCATCCGGATGCAGGATGCGGCTCTTCTCGTTGTCTCTCAGATAGGTCTGCAGGATCTCGTCAAAGATTCGATTGCGCAGAGTACTGTCTTTGATCGGAAACATGACCTCGACCCGCTCATACAGGTTGCGCGGCATCCAGTCCGCGCTCCCCAGATAAATGTCAGGCTCGCCACCATTGGCGAAATAGAAAATCCGGCTGTGCTCGAGGAATCTTCCCACAATGCTGCGCACCCGAATTCTGTGGCTCACGTCGCTCACGTTGGGACGCAAGGCGCAGGCGCCGCGGATGATCAGATCAATCTCCACTCCCGCTCGCGAAGCCCTGTACAGCGCCTCGATCAAAGGCTGATCGAGCAGCGCGTTGACCTTGGCGATGATGCGCGCCGGCCGCTTTCGCCGGGCGTGGGCAGCTTCCCGGTCGATCAACTCAATGCAGTTCCTGGCCAGATCGATAGGAGAAACAAATAGAGGCATGTAGTCCGATTGCTCCGACCGTGCGGTAAGGAAGTTGAAAACCGCGTGCACTGCCGAGGTCACTTCCGGGTCGCAGGTCAGCAGGCTCAAGTCGGAATAGAAGTGCGCGGTCGTCGGATTGTAGTTGCCCGTGCCCAGGTGGGCGTATTGCCGTATCTCTCCGTTGGGATCCTGCCGCGCCAGCAGGGCCAGTTTGCAATGGGTTTTCAAACCCACGAGTCCGTGAAACACCTGGACCCCTGCTTCTTCGAGCGAACGGGCCCAGCGAATGTTGGACGCTTCATCAAAGCGCGCCTTGAGCTCGACCACCACCGTCGTTTCCTTGGTCTGCGCCGCCTCGATGAGGGCGTGTACGATGGGAGAGTTTTCGTTCGTCCGGTAAAGCGTCTGCTTGATGGACAACACCTGCGGATCTCGCGCCGCAGTCTCGATAAACGAAACAACCGGCTGATAGGAGTCGTAAGGATGATGAAGCAGGATGTCCTGCTTACGAATGCCATCCAGCAAATTAGATACTTTCGGCGCCAAGCTCAGGCTTCGAGAAGTGAACGGCGCAAACTTCAGGTCGGGACGTGCCGTCTGCTCCGCCAGCGAAAACAGGCGCGACAGGCTCACCGGGCCATCGGTCTTAAACACCTGCCAGGGCCGCAGTCCAAATTGATGAGTCAAAGGATCGATGATTTCACCCGGAGCGCTGGCTTCGATCTCCAGCCGTACCACGTCGCCCTTGCGGCGGCTGTGCAGTTGACTGTCCACGAGATCAAGCAAGTTGCGGGATTCTTCCTCGTGCAGGTAAAGATTGCTGTTGCGGGTGGCGCGAAATGCGGCTGAAGACAGGATCTTGTATCCCTTGTACAGGTTACGGGTGTGGGTCTCGATCAGGTCATGCAGAAATATGTAATC
>Ga0134128_10012138_pt1 | contig 10274 bp, 10 predicted proteins | sample KB31754_FD_96462 | JGI IMG/M metagenome (GOLD analysis project Ga0134128, IMG submission 96462) | Terrestrial soil microbial communities with excess Nitrogen fertilizer from Kellogg Biological Station, Michigan, USA - KB3-175-4 | ecosystem: Environmental > Terrestrial > Soil > Unclassified ...
ATCTACCCCTGCATCTCCGCCAGCAGCCGCGCCGCCTCCTGGGCATTTGTAGTCCCGTAGTTGGAGAAGCAGTTGTTGTAGACCGCGTGGGTCTCCTTCGTCTTCCTGGCCACGCTCGCGATCTTGGGCGTCCAGTCGGCGAGCTCGTCCTCGTCGTACAGGTAGCGAAATCGCTCCGCCGGCGTGATGTCTTTCTTCTACCAGTTCTCTCCGTTTCGGCCGTGGAAGCGAAAGATGGCGAGCTCATCGCTTGTGGGCACGATCACCGGCGGCACCGAGCTCTTGAACCCCTGCGGTTCATCCACGGCGACATACGGAATCTTGTTGTCCTCCAGAAACCTGACGGTGCGTTCGGCATTCTTCTCGTTGAACCAGCTGCCGTGCCGGAACTCGACGGCGATCGGCAGCCCGAGCTTCTGCCGCGTCTCGAGGATGAGCTCGCGCGTCTCGTGGGACGGAAAGACCCACTTCGGGAACTGAACGAAGACGGCCCCGAGCTTGCCCGCCTCGGTCAGCGGCTCCAGCGCCTCGCGGAATTGCTCGTAGATCGCTTCCAGCACCTCCCGGGGCACATCCTTGCGATAGATCCGCTTCTTTTCCTGCAGCTCGGTGGGCAGCTCCTCCTTGATCGCCTTGGGAAGCCGGTTGGTCTCGGTCGGCTGCCCGGTCATCAGCGCGTGCGCCTTGATGTCGAAGACGAAGTCCCTCGGCGTCCGCTCGACCCATGCCTCAGACGTCCGCTTGCTGGGCAGCGCGTAGTAGGTGGAATCGACCTCGACCACGGGGAACCGGCTCGCGTAGTACCGCAGCCGATCCTCGGCGCTGCTGGCGCCGGGGGGATAGAAGACCCCGGGCGCGGTCATGGTCGGGTCGGTCCAGCTCGCCGTCCCAAAGCGCACCTTGCCCCTGCCGGCCGTGATCGGCGAGCGCGCCGCGCCGTCCGCCTCCTCGGTCCGTTTTTTCGCAGCCTCGAACCCGGGGTCGTGCGGATCTAGTCGAGCCATTCCGTCTCGAAGAATCGATGGCGATGAGGACGCGGCCCGCCGCCGGGCGCGGCGTCGACGAACAGCACAGAGGCTGCGCCGCCGCCATGGTCCTCGCCGGCGAAGCCTCGCGTGATGACGGTCCTGGGCATCTCGTCCGCTCGAAAAATCTGGGTCAGCGGCTCGACGTACCTCTCTCGTAGCGCGCCGTGTACATGATCACGAGCAGCGCGACGATGAAGGTTGGTCCGACGACGAGCGTGTAGGTCACTCCGGAGACGACAAGCACGCTGGCCACACTAGCGAGCACGACGACGAAGATCGCGGCCACGAGTGGCGGCCGCGTCCGCCGTCGCAACCACGCGCGCAGCATCATCGCCGCAGCCAGGAAGCAAGCAAGATCGAGGACGACCAGACCCAGGACATCGCGCTGGCTCATGGACAGAGGGAGGTGGGGGAGCGGCGCTCGCCGCTCCCCGTGATTGCTTCTCGGGTCACGCCACCGGTACCGGTTCCGCCCCCAGGCCGGTCTGGGCGCGGACGTCGATCTCGTGGAACTTTTGGTCGGCAAGCCGGTCTGCTTTGACGAGCTCGCCGATGTAGGTGCCGACGATCGCGAGCACGAACCCGATCGGGATGCTGACGATGCCGACATTCTGCAGAGGAAACGCGGGATTCTCGTTCACGGGAACGGTCCAGCCAGGCCCGATTGCCACCAGCCAGATGGTCGTCAGGCTGCCTCCGACCAGCGAGGCCACTGCGCCCCAGGTGTTGAACCGCTTCCAGAAGAGCGTGAAAAGGATGGCCGGCAGGTTGGCCGCGGACGCGATCACGAAGGCCACGCCTGCGACGAGTGCCGCCGCGTTGGCGGTGGCCCCGACACGCGCCGCGAGCCAGATCGAGAGCAGACCCACCAGGGCCGCCGTGATGCGCGCGACGAGAACCTGCTCGCGATCACTGACCTGCCCGTGGAGGAGGTGGGTGCGGACGACGTTGACGTAAAAGTCGTGGCTGAACGCCCCTGACGCCGCCAGCGTGAGGCCGGCAACCACGGCGAGGATGGTCGCGAAGGCGACCGCGGCGATGAAGGCGAGGAGGAACTCTCCTCCGCCCGTGCCGAAGAAGCTGTTACCGAGGTACTCGGCGAGCCTTGGCGCGGCCAGGTTGCTGTTTGGCGTGCACTTCGGTGCGACGGTTGCGCAGATCTTGGTCTTGCCAACCAGGGTCGCGGCGCCGAAGCCGAGGAAGGTGGTCATGATGTAGAAGGATCCGATCAGGCCCATTGCCCAGGCCACCGACTGGCGCGCGGCTTTGGCGTCGGGCACCGTGAAAAAGCGCATCAGGATGTGCGGCAGGCCCGCGGTGCCGAGGATGAGGGCCATGCCAAGCGAGACATTCTCGAGCAGCGCCTTGTCGACGCCCCAGACCTGCGTCTTGCCGTAGGCATAGAGGATGCCCGGCTGGGTGAAGTTGAGCCCGCTCTTCGAGTCCTTGATGCCGGCGATTGAGTCGAAGAACGATCCGAGGTTGAATCCGAAATGGAGCAGGACGAGAAAGCTGAGGAGGACAGCCCCGCTCATCAGAAGGATGGCCTTGACGATCTGAACCCAGGTCGTCGCCACCATTCCGCCGGCGATGACGTAGATCATCATCAGCGCGCCGACCAGGGTGATCGACGGGTCGAGCTTGGTCCCCAGCACCGTCCAGTTGAACCAGGGTTTGAGCGCGGTGTCGAGCGACGGGATCAGGATCTTGATCAGGCTGCCGGCCCCGATCATCTGGGCCATCATGTATGACGCGCTGACGGCGACCGTGGAAAAAGCCGCGGCCGAGCGCACAGGGATCGGCGACATGCGGTAGGAGATGACATCGGCGAGCGTGTACTTGCCTGTGTTCCGCATCGGCTCGGCGATCAGAAACAGGACGGTGAGGTAGGCGACGAGCCAGCCCACCGAGTACATGAATCCGTCGTACCCATTGAACGCGATCAGGCCTGCGATGCCGAGGAACGAGGCGGCACTCATGTAGTCGCCGGAGATCGCAAGGCCGTTCTGCCAGCCCTTGATGCCGCGGCCCGCGGCCCAGAACTGGACCGTGGTTCGCGTACGCCGTGCGGCCCAGCCTGTGATCACGAGGGTGATCCCAACCACGATCAAGAAGAGGACCAGGGTCACGTTCATGGTGCGGTCCTCCTTCCGCGGGCTGCGCGTTCGCGCACGGCTGCGGCGAGCCGATCGAAGAGGCCGTTGGCGCGCCGGATGTAGAACCACGCGAGGAGCCACGCGACGAAGAATTGCGAGAGGGCGAATAGGTAGGCGATGTTCACATGCCCGACGACGTCGGTACGCATGAAGTTGGGCGCCAGTCCGTTCAGCAGCGGAAGCAGAAAGTAATAGGCGAGAAAGAACACGGTCGCAGGAAGCACAAACCGCAGGCGCGCCGACACCAGCTGGCGGAACTCCTCGGTGTGCTCGAGGCCCTCCCAGTAGGCGACATCGTCACCGGCAGACCCAGCCTCGCGCTCTTCCTGCGCGCTCGCGGATGGCTGGGATGGACGCGATCGGTCGATCTCCATGAACCCTCCCCGCGGGGACAAGCCCGCGCCAAACATGGCCATAAGGGAGGTCAGATCAAACCAACCAGGCCCCCGCCACCACGCCATATCTGGGTCCGCCCCCCTCGGCCACCCCGAACGTCCCCAATGTATCGCTTCAGCGAGCGGTTGTCAGCCCTGGCGGAGCACGTCGTTGACCATGCGCGCCTGCGCGATCAGATGACATGGCGTGATGAACTTGCTGATGACGGTCCGCCGGGCTTCGGCGCCCAGCTGCCGCGCCAGCCGCTCATCCTCGAGCAGCTTGACCACCGCTCGGCCGAAGCCTTCGAGGTCGTGCGGGTCGTCGACCAGCAAGCCGTTCTTGCCGTCTTGGACCTGGTCGGCGATGCCGCCAACGCTGCTGGCCACCACCGGCCGCCCTTTCCACATGGCCTCGGCGACTGTCAGTCCGAAGCCCTCGGCAAGGCTCTTCTGCACCACCACGTTCGAGCGTCGCTGCAGAGCGTTCACGATCGCTGCGTTCTCGTCCGGGTCGTCCATTGGGAGTTGAGCGATTACCACCCGGTCCCGCAGCTCGCGGGCTATCCTCGCGCGTCTCGCCGTCAATTCTTGGAGGACCTCCGGCTGCTCGGGATCGTCCTTGACGGAAGTCGCGGCCGGTCCGGCCAGCACCAGGTACGCATCCGTTCTCGGCGCGATGTGGCACACGAACGCGTCCATTACCCCGATCGGATCCTTCAGCCGATCCCACCGCGAGACCTGCGTCACGACTCGTGCCTCGTAGGGAAGGGTCACGCCGCCAAGGTCGGCGCTGTGCGTGACGCGCCCACGGGTGCCGTCATGGCGAACGAAGCTCGCACGACCATCGCTACCCGACACGACGCCGCCCGCTTTCAGTATCGCGTCCATCGAATCCACCGTGAGGTCCTGGTTCTTGGCGGCGAATGGATCGATGCACGGCGCGAGAACGCGCACCCGTGAATCCTCGAGCCCGTCCCACGCGTAGGAGGCACGCGAGAAGACATAGGCCGATGCGTCTTGCAGATAAGGGCGCAGAAACTCCCACGCATCTCGCACCGCCTCGTTTGGCTCGTCGACGCCGATGTGCGCCCGCCAGATCACGTGGATTCCGCGACTGGCCAGCGCCGGTACGAGGCCCGCGGTCTGCGGGTCGTGAAGGATGGCGACGTCGCCCCGATGCATCATCTCGGCGAGCGCCTCAGCGTTGACGGCGGTGGCTTCCTCATAGTGAGCGCGGTCAGCGTCGTCGAGCAATCCGCCGTCGGGCTCGACTCCGTGCAACAGGCTGTGGATCTTCTTGGTCGTGTTGAAGAAATCAGGCGAGCCCTGGATCACCAGCCAGCGTTCATCGATCCCCGCGTCGCGCTCGTACGGGATCAAGGAGGCGAGCATCTCGGCGACACCTCCCCCGCGCGCGGTCGAGTTCACGTTCCACAGGACGCGGCCCCCCATCGCGCCCTTGAGTGACCCGATGACGCTCTGAAGCTCAGACCACACCACCTCGCCCACGAGGCGCCGGAAGGGCTTGATCGGCGCGCGCCCGAGTTCGACCTGGTTGACGAGCGTATCCCGGGGCGCCATATCTCGGGAACGCCCGCCGCAAGCCGAGTGCCCTTTTCGCCACCCGCTTCCCCACCGCCAGAGGCCAGGGCGAGGGGACCGCTCTTTTCACATTCGCCCATGGTTGATAAGCTCAAGCTGTTCCGTAGGAAGCACGCGTAGGGGGTATTGCTAATGCCGGGAGCCTTCAGTCTTGTCCGCGCGCGCTGGCGCGCCATTCTTGCGGCCGGCTCGCTGCTGGTGATCGGCGCTCCGGTGGTCCCGGTACATGCCGCGACCACGGGTGCAACCGAGACGTACATCGTTCTGTACAAGGACGGCGCGTCGTCCGCGAGTGCGGCCTCCCTGATCGCTGGCGCGGGCGGTCAGCTGGTCTACAACTACCAGCAGATCGGAGTCGTGATCGCGAGCTCCAACAGGAGCGACTTCGCGGCCAACGTGACGTCGGCGTCCGGCGTCGAGGGTGCGTCGGCCACCACGCGCTTTGCCACGCGGCTGTCCGATGACCAGGCCGGCACCGACAACTCGGCCGATGTCATCGTTCCTGCCACCCCCGCTCCAGGTGATGACGCGCTGTCGTCCCTGCAGTGGGACATGATCCAGATCCACGCTCCGGAGGCGAGGGCGATCAACGGCGGCAGCCCGTCGGTGGTCGTGGGCGACATCGACACCGGGCTTGACTACACGCACCCCGACCTCGCAGCGAACGTCGACTTTGCCAACAGCGCCGGCTGCCTGAGCGGCGCGCCCGACACCAGTCCGGCGGCGTGGAATGACGACAACGGACACGGGACACACACCGCCGGAACGATCGCGGCCGCCAAGAACGGCATCGGAATTGTCGGCGTCGCGCCGAACGTGAAGATCGCGGGCATCAAGGCCGGCGACGCAGCCGGATTTTTCTTTCCGCAGGCGGTTATCTGCGCGTTCATGTGGGCGGGCAGCCGTCACCTGAACGTGACCAACAACAGCTATTTCGCGGACCCGTGGTTGTTCAACTGCAAGAACGATCCCAACCAGCGGGCAATCTGGAAAGCAGAGCAGCGCGCGATCCGCTATGCGATGGGCCAGGGCGTGAGCGTCGTCTCGGCCGAGGGCAACCAGGCCGACGACCTTGCGCACCCGACGGTGGACGCTACGAGTCCTGACGACACGACCGCGGTGACGCGTGCGGTGACCAACGCCTGCGTTGTCATCCCGGTCGAGATTCCAGGCGTGATCGGCGTCACCGCCGACGGCAACCTGCAGATCAAGTCGTTCTACTCAAGCTTCGGCATCGGCAGCGTCCAGGTAGTCGCGCCGGGCGGCGACAGCGTCCTTCAGCACACGGCGGCAGCGCCCAACGGGCGAGTGCTGTCGACATGGCCGAGCGCTCTCGCGGGGGCTTGCCTCCGCAAGGTCCTCGACGGCGCGGCCCTCTACTGCTACGCCCAGGGAACCTCGATGGCATCGCCGCACGCGGCAGGCGTCGTGGCGTTGATCGAAAGCACTGGCATCACGCAGCCAGGCGCGGCCACGGCACGCCTGACCAGCACGGCAGATGCGATAGCCTGCCCAACCGACACCAGCGCCTACGCATTCTTTCCGGCCCTTGACGGCGGCGCGCCACAGCAGTGCCAGGGTGGGCCTGCATACAACTCGTGGTACGGACACGGGCAGATCAACGCCCTGTCCGTCGTCAGCTAGTCCGATTCGTCTGGGGGCGGCGGCTCAGCGGCCGCCGCCCTCTCCAGCCGGTCGATCAGGACGGCTTGGCCCGGGAGGATCTTCGTGCGTGCTTCCTCGAGCTTGAACCACGCCGCGCGGTCCACCTCGGGAAACTCCTGCTTCCTGCCCGAGCGGGGCGGCCACTCCATCTCGAAAGTGACGCTCTCGATGCGCTCGACATCCAGGTCGCCCTGGACCGCCCAAGCGTGGACAAGCTTGCCGCCCGCCTGCCGGATCGTGCCCAGGGCGAACGAGATGCCGCGGGGCGGATCCTGGCCGAGCTCCTCCCGGAACTCCCGCAGCGCGACCTCCATGGCGGTTTCGCCGGGCTCGATCTCGCCCTTGGGGAGGGACCAGGAGCCGGTGTCGCGCTTGGCCCAGAAAGGTCCGCCGGGATGGATCAGCAACACCTCGCGGCGGCCATCGCGATCGCGATAGAGCAGAAGGCCTGCGGATTCCTTGCTCAGCGGCGCTTGCCCGGCGTCCAGTCCAGAGGCAGGCCGGCCTCGAGATGCGCGAGCGACTCGTCGACGGTCTTGAACATATCGGCCTTCGGGTTGTCGACGATGGCGAGCATCGCCGATAGGAGCACACCCAGGACCGCGCCCGCGATGTTGTGAACCGCGAAGTCGTCGCGCTTGCGGCCGACCCGCGGCGCCAGCAGATGCGCGATCTGGTCGACGATGCTCGCGAACTGGCTGAGCATCGCGCCTCGCAGCTCGGGCGTCACCGCCATCAGCTGCATCCGCTGCCGGATCATGCGGTCCTGCTCAGGCGACATCCTTGAGAAGACGGCCTCCATCGCCATCCTCAGCCTGCGGACCGGGTTCTGATCGTCGGGAAGCGCGTCGAACGCGCTGAGTATCAAGGGGTCGAGCTCGTCCTCGAAAACGACGTCTTCCTTGGTCGGGAAGTAGTTGAAGAAGGTGCTGGGGGAGATCTCGACCGCCTCGGCGATGTCCTCGATCGTGGTGGCCTCGAAGCCGCGCTCGAGAAAGAGTCGCATCGCCTCCCTCTGGATTGCGGCCCGGGTTTTGAGCTTCTTGCGTTCGCGTAATCCGATTTCCAACTCAGGCTACATTCTCGACCGCGACGCCCTCGCTTGCCGTGACCACGGTATCGCGTCCCGGAAGAAAGATCAGCGCCGCCAGCATCGCAAGTCCGGCGATGCCCGCCGAAAAAAGCAGCGCGGCGTCCATCCCCCGCACAAACGAGTGCCGCACCGAGTCGAGTAGGACGGGCGAGCCGAGCTGCTCGGCGACACCGACGCCGGCAAACACGCTCCGCTTGACAGCATCCGTGGCCGCGGGGGACAGGCCGCTCAGCTGGAGCGCCGACTGATAGACCGTGACGAGCACGCTGCCGAAGATGGCAGAGCCTAGGGGCGCACCGACCTTCTGCATGGCTTGGATGAGCGCCGAGGCAACGCCGCTCTTCTCGCTGGGCACCGTCTTGAGCGCGGTCGACGCGGCGGTCGCAAACCCGACGCCCATGCCACAGCCGACGATCGCTGTCCACGCCGCCACGAACCACGCGCTCGACTCGACCGCTGTTCCCGCCCCGATGAGCAGCCCGGCGGCGGTGATGGCGAATCCCAGCCCGACGGTCAGCCTCGGGCCGGCGTGGCGCGCGATCCTGTCCGCGGGCACAGCGCCCACGATCATGCCCGCGATCAGCGGCAGCAGCCGCACGCCCGCGCCCTCCGGATCGAGGCCAAGGACGCCCTGGGAGTACTGCGGCAACGTGAAGACCATGCCGATCAAGGCAAGGCCCCCGAGCGCCGCAAGTGCCGTGCCCCAGGTGAACCCGCGTGAGCGGAAGAGACCGAGGTCGATCAGCGGCCGGCCGCCGATCCGGTTGGTGAGGCGCGCCTCCCACGCGAAGAAAGCGATGGCGAGCGCGAGGCCGGCCGCGAGCACGGTGAGCGATCGCCCATCCGTCCAGCCGTTGCGTCCGAGCTCGATCAGTCCATAGGTCACGCCGGCGAGACCCGCGCTGATGGCGACCATCCCGATGGGGTCGAGGGAAGGCTTCTCCGCGGAGCGCGACTCAGGCACCAGCGACAGCACCGCGAGCAGGCCGACCAGCGCCACCGGAACGTTCATCAGGAAGATCCAGCCCCACCAGTAGTTGGTGAGCAGCCAGCCGCCGAAGATCGGTCCGACGGGCAGCGCGAGGAAATTCGCGGCGGCCCAGATGCCGACGGCTCGGGGGCGCTCCTCCTCCGCGAAAAGGACAGTCATCACAGACAGCGCCATGACCACGATCGCGGCGCCGGCTGCGCCGAGGATGATCCTGCCCGCGATGAATTCGAGCGGGCTTGTGGAGTAGGCGCAGACGACGGACCCGGTGCCAAAGAGCAACAGCGCGGCGGCCAGCACGCGCTTGCGTCCGAAGCGGTCGCCGAGCACGCCGGCCGGAAGCATGCCGACAGCGAGCACGAGGGCGTAGGCGGCGGAGAACCATTGCAGGTCTGACTCCGACGCCTTCAGAGCGCCGGCAAGTGTCGGCAGGGCCACGCTGAGCACGGTCACGTCGAGGCCGACCGCAAGCACGCCGAGATCGAGGGCGGCCAGCGCCCACCACCTCCTGGTTCCTTTCGAGCTCATCTCGCCTCCTCCTAGAGATTTTGAGTCCACTGTAAATTAGGGTGACTAGAAAAATCCAGTGGCTCGCCTTAGCTCAAGGCGTGGATTTGCTCGACCGACGGCGCATGATTGATCCGACGTAGCTATCCGCGAAGAGGAGGGCTCGAATGGGCGAAGAGGGCGCCTACGCGCTTTTCTGCGCCACGGTCGACGCCGCGTCGCCCGTGGCAGGGATCACCGACTCATGGCTGCTGGAGCGGATCAAGACGCCGGAGCGCGTGCACCAGGTCTCGATTCCACTGGTCCGTGACGATGGCAGCCGGGAACTCCTGACCGGCTACCGGGTCCAGCACAGCTCGGCGCGCGGCCCTTACAAGGGCGGCATCCGCTACCACCCCAACGTCACCCTCGACGAGGTGATGGCGCTGGCGGGCTGGATGAGCATCAAGACGGCGGTGGTCAACATCCCGATGGGCGGTGGCAAAGGCGGCATCACCGTCGACCCTCATTCGCTTTCACTTCGCGAGCTCGAGGCACTGACCCGCTCGTACACGGAGAGGATCTGGCGCGTCATCGGTCCGCTGGCCGACATCCCGGCGCCGGACGTCAACACGGACGCCCGGATCATGGACTGGCTTGCCGACGAGTACGGCAGCCGCTCCGGCCTCGCCGATCCCGCTGTCGTGACCGGCAAGACAATCGAGCATGGTGGCTCTCTGGGCCGGGACAAAGCGACCGCGCGCGGCGGCTTTGACGTCCTCGAGGCCGCGATGCACGCGGCAGGCGAGGACCTGCGCGGAAAGCGCGTGGCGATCCAGGGATTCGGCAACGCCGGCGCCAACGCGGCGCTCCTCCTGC
>Ga0134128_10012139_pt1 | contig 10274 bp, 13 predicted proteins | sample KB31754_FD_96462 | JGI IMG/M metagenome (GOLD analysis project Ga0134128, IMG submission 96462) | Terrestrial soil microbial communities with excess Nitrogen fertilizer from Kellogg Biological Station, Michigan, USA - KB3-175-4 | ecosystem: Environmental > Terrestrial > Soil > Unclassified ...
AAGCCGGGCAACAAAACGAAGGCGCTCTTCCATTACCGAACTCGCTTTCCACGGCATCCACACCTCCCACAGAACAAAAGCGGAAAGTGTAACCCATGTGTCCGGTACGTTCTGTCACCTATGCCTCAGGCCGCTCAGCCGATAAAATAAGGGTTTCTTGCAGTTTTGGCTTCGTTCTTTTGACGAATTCGTGCGGTTCGCTCTTCGCAACACGATGCTAATCTTTTCAATGCTTTGCGAGGGATTACGTAAAGTTCCGACTAGCTCCAAACGGCACGACAACAGCACGTTCTTCGCCTTCTGTTCTACCCTCGCGGTCTATTCGGTACTCTGTAGGCAGGCGCCTAAATCCGACACCGGGTGTCGGATTCGAGGCTTACTCAGGTGGCGCGATCGCTGAAGATCGAAAGTGGACTGGACCTGTGACAACGCTTCGAAAACGCAACGTGGGGTCATCATCATCGTCGCCCGGCGCGTGAACGACGCGCCCCAGTCGTGCCCTTCGAGAATCGCGCGATGTCGGTCACTTCGAGGTAGCGTCCGTTTGGATGCTGGTGTGCAACCTTCACGATCTCTTGCTTCAGGCGTTCAGCGGAAACAGCTGGCTTCATCAGACGCTCCTAGCGTTGCACGAACCGACCGGCGACGGGCCGAATCAGGCTCAACAATGCGCTTGGCGCCATCCAGGAAGACGAACAGCGCCTTGGTCGCGTGTCGCGCCGTTTTCGGATCGCGATGCGCTTCTTCGAGCGACTTGGCTGCGTGGTGCCAGCCTACATCGCATTCCGAGGGGTTGAAGTCGTTTTTGAGGTAACGGATAGCGTCGCCGATATAGTTCAGCCACGTTTCTGAGCGGGACGGGTCCTTAACAATTTTCACGCGAAGCGCGCCAGGAATCGACTCTTTGCTCCCCGGACACACCCGGGAAGACAACCTCACGAGCCAACGAGGTTGGCGGCCCTGCTCACACCCCCCGGTGAGCGGGGTCGTTTGCTTTACGCAACATTCGCAATTCGCTGCTCAGGCACATAACTTCAGCGCATGCCCCGCAAACCGATAGAACTGCCGTCCGCGGTCGCCCGCCGCTTCTGGCGTTAGCGTTGGTCGCATAAAGTGCCGTATTTGGACCCCAATTGCGGCCGAGACTGCCACGTGTGGCTCCATCCAAACAAACCGATCTTCTCGTTCGCGCGTTTAAGGCTGCCTGGACTGACTACTACCAGTTCGGCAGGAATGACGCGGTCTCACCGGAAACGGCGCGCTCGCCGCTTGCGCAGTTTCTGGTCGACAAGTCACGTGAGGGAATTGTCGACGAAGTCGTGCTCGCTTCAGCCGGCCTCGATTTTCTGTTCTCGCTTGAGGGGCCGCCGCAAGCCGAACCCATCGTGGTTGACGACGCTCCTCAAACGCCAGTCGGGGAGCCTTCGTGGACCATGCGTTTGGAAACCGCAACCGCGCGATTTATTCGCGTACATCACGTCGGACCAACGAGGGCGCGAAAGCGCTCGGGGTGACGATCGACCGAAGTCGCCATTCACCAGCCGCCTCTCAGGTCTCAACCTCACGCCTTGAAAGAGATGTTTCTGCAGATGCAGTACGAGATCTGAAGGCCGATGAAATCGCCGCGCGTCAGCTTCACGCGCTCTGGGCATACCAACGCCCGCGCGAGAAGAAGCTCCGCCTAACCGACGTAAAAGAGATGTTCCTGCAAATGAGGGATAATCTCGCATGACCGTTTGGATTCTAGGCTCCCCAAGGCCCTGCTCAGTTATCCGATTTGATCCAGATCAAGGTTAGGAACTGCTCCGCAGTCGAACCGTTAGGTGATGCCGTTTGTACTGGCGTGACCCAAGGGAGAGATCGCGATGCCAACGAGGGCCATTGAGGCTGCAAATTCGGAAGTTGAGCTTTTCCCCCTGCCTATCCTGTCCCTTGGGGACTCGCCTATCCTGTCCTATCGGTTAAAACGCGTTTGCTGGACAGCGCACGACCTGGAAATCGCAATGGCTGAACTTTTGGAATTGCGAGCCAGGGTGAAAGCGGCCGAACGCGGTTTTGCCGATCGTAATGGACAGGTGCAGTGAACCGACCTGAAAGAGATTGTTCCTGCAAATGAGGGATGTGGTCTAAACTTTTCAAATTCTTCCTCTCAGACCCGCACCGTTGGTCGAAGTTGCGCAAATCTGCGCAATTAGAAAATCAAACCAAATGTAATGCTCCCGAAGGAACGATGTCGCATGGACTGTCCGCGCCCGGGGTTGGCACTGCGGCTTGTGGCCTTGCCCCGTCCCGACTTGGTCGGGATACAAAACTCAAAGGCCTCAAACATGCACCCAAAATAGCCATCTCTAGGCCGATTTTGGGGATCCGCCGTCACACAAAGTTCGCGACTCACTGTCTTGATAGGGGTCGGGGCGGCTCTCCGAGGCGGCGTATCATGCAGTTCTGTCGCGTCATTACCCCGGTCGAAGACATCCAGATCTGGAATGCGAGCAGCAGCGGCTTTTCGTTCGTGATCAGTTACGAGAGTCGCAGCGGTCCCGGACTTAAGGGCAATCCCGGCTTCGTAGCCTCATGGCGTCCGGTTTACCAAAATCAGTCCGCCGTGAAGGTCATCGGCTCCCCATTCAAGACCCTGACCGCAGCAGAACAAGCCTGCGAGGTGATGTTAGGGCATTTGACCAGCGATGACCCGCCTTCTCGACGGGCGGTTTGGATCAATTGAAATCCGGTGACATCAGCGCCGGTTGGCCTCCAGAAATTCGAGGATCGAGTCCGGTACTTCGCCAAACTCGACGTAGCGTCGGCGCAGTTCGTCGGCGATATCCACGGTCACGTCGCGGGACCAGCCTTCGGCGGTGTTGAACGCCACAATGCGAACCGGATGATTGTACTGGCCGTCCACCAGATCGCGGATCAGTGTCTCGCGGCCGGCGCTCTCGACATCGGTCTCGCGCCAGGAGCACCCGATCCGGCCTCCGAAGTCATCCAGCACGAGGTAGGTATCCTGATCGGCCCAACGGGGCACAATTGATGGCGAGGTGCGCATGACCAAACTCCGCGACCGACACCGCCGACGGACGAACGGCGGTAATCCTAGGACGGAGTGAATTGCGGGTAAGCTCACAATTTGTCGCATGAGCGCAACAGGCCGAGATACGGCCCCGTGAACCTCATGCGGCTGCCCGGTCCTCTCTGTCCTCACCGCGCATCACGATCTTGAGCGCGTCATCGGGTAGAGGCCGCTGTAGCCCTGGCCTCATCCCACGGCGCTCGTAGCCAGACATCGCCTCGTCCGTCGTCAGCAGCACCGGCATGGAACCGCAACCGGGGCCAAGTTCAGCCGAACCGCAGATTCTCCGCCGTGGGATTGCCTTTCTGATCCGGCCGGATCTCGTAACTTACGCGCACGCCCTGAACGAGGTCGGTGTAACCCGCCTTTTTGACCGCAGTGATGTGCACGAAAACGTCCCTGCCGCCCTCATCGGGGATGATGAAGCCGTAGCCCTTGGTCAGGTCGAACCACTTTACTTTCCCGGTCGGCATACTGAATCTCCGCAGAGATCGGTTCATTTTAGGATGGCGGTTGCGGAAGCAGCAAGTGCGTTGGGCGGACCGGCGCCCCACGAGCGATCGCCACCGTCTTACCGACGTTGAAGAGAGGGTGGCCCGAATGCCCCAGCCGCTCCCGCAGCCGGCGCGTTTGCAACTCCGGCATGGCGGTGGTAACCGGGAACTTCCAGCGCGCTTTGGCAGGTCGGAATGCGCGAATTCGTCAGAAACAACACTGCATTGCGTCGTCTGTATTACCGGTATCGGCTGCTTCGTCCGAGCTCGGAAGCCGATGAGCGCCAAATCCTGTCGAAGTTGACGGAGGCTGCGCCGAGGACCTTTGTCGAGTTTGGATTTCATCCGATCGAATTCAACTGCGTCGAATTCGCCAGAAATCCGGAATGGTCGGGCCTCCTGATCGATGGCAGCAGGAGGCAGGTCGACGATGCCCGCGCGCTCTGGCCCGCGCGCATCGAGTTTGTCGAAAGCTTTCTCACCCTCGACAATCTCGATTTCATTCGACAACACTTCCCCAGGCTTGGCGTACTGTCGATCGATGTCGACGGCAATGACTACTGGTTTCTGAAGGCGCTCATCGACACGTCTCCGGCGGTCATCAGCGTCGAATACAATTCAACCCTGGGCTTTGAGCCGGTCACCGTGCCCTATGATCCCTCCTTCGACCGGCATCAGAAGCACCCGCGCGGCTGGTACCATGGCGCCTCCCTTACCGCTCTTGCCAAACTCTGTGAGCAACACGGTTACGGACTGGCGGCCGGCTCCAACGGAAGCTGCAACGCCTTTTTCACCCGGACCGGCACGCTCCGCCCGGAGGACGTCTGGAAGCCCAAGACGCTACGCGCGCAACTGTCCGGCATCCCGCACGAGCGTCAGTGGGACGAGATCAAGGATTTGCCCTTCGTGACTGTCTGATTGATGCCTTTCCGCCCGGATTGTCTCGGCCAGGTTCACGGGCACCTGCCGTGGATGCAAATTTGCAAGGTGCAAATTTGCAATTGCACAACTCGTTGAATCCCGAAAAAGCCCTTATGCTTGCTCGGCCGCTGATTCCTTGCGGGCAAACGGCAGGAGCGAACAATGGCAGAAGCAGAGATTGGCTGGATTGCGGCAATCATCATCGGCGGCCTCGCCGGCTGGCTCGCCGAGATGTTCATGAAGAGCGGGACCGGAATCTTCATGAACATCATCCTTGGAATTGTCGGCGCTGCGCTGGCGAACTGGCTCCTCGGACTTTTTGGAATCGCCCTCGGGGGCTGGATCGGTTATCTCATCGCGGGCTTCATCGGCGCTTGCATCATCATCGTGGCCTGGCGCGCCATAAGAAGTCGCCGGTGACTTGAAGGCGTCCGAAAACGACGGCGAGCATGTGAACGAGATGGGGTGCCGTTGGCGCGCCTTCATCTCAATTCGGACATGCGTCTGGTGTCCACCACCAATGCGCAAACCAGACTCTGGAGCGCGACGACAATTCATCCTGATTCTATCGCGCTCCAGAAAAGCCGGACAGGAATGCCCGACAGATGTGCTTGAACGAACCACGATGGACGCTTCGCTACCTCACTTCTTGTTCTCCTCGCAGAACTTCAGCGCGCCCAGCACCTCGCCAAGGCGCGGGGTCTGGACTTCGATGCTGTCGTCGTCATCATCCTCGAAATCCAGGGTGATGCGCTTGGCTTTCGAGAGCTTGTCCAGGATCGATTGATCGAACTCGAAGATGCCGCGCACGGTGGTCTCGTCCATCACCTCCCACTTGGCCTTCTTCACGATGTCGGCGTCGTCGGTGCCGAAGTCGGCCTTGAGGATATCGCCGGTCTTGTCCCACTCCCAGCCGTCATAGATCACGACCATCACGATCGCCTTGTCGGAATGCGACAGCACGATCACGTATTCCCGGTTCTCGTCGTCGGCGTCCTTGTAGCCGCGGGAGGCATTGCAATGCTGGTCCTGTGTGCGCTTCTCGACGGTCCAGTCCCCGACCCTGCTTTGTTGCGCGAGCGCCGGCGCGGTCGAAAATGCGACCAGCAGTAGCGAGGCGAAAAGGATTCGCGTCATGACGGTCAGCCCTCCAGCCGGTTCCCGGCCAAGCTGACCACCTCTCGCATCCGCCCGCAAGGGTAGCAGGCCGCCTTCACAAATCCGCCAGCGCCGCGTCGCCCGCCGCATCGCGACATGGTTTGGCACCAATGTCGGCTCAAGGTTTTCTCAATGAGGCAGACCCGACTATTCCTGCAATGCGCCGCCGCATCCGTCGTCGTTGCGCTTGCGATATGGGCAACGCTCGGCGCGCCGCCGCATCAAAACAGCAGCGCCTCGTTGATCGTCGCCTGGCGTCACTGATTTCTTGGGCCCGCCTTCGAGCCCTCGCTCGCCCGTTCAGGTGCGCTTGCTGTTCCCCTGACCGCTCTGACTCGGTGGCGCCAGGGGCTCCGAGGGATCGGAATCGGGCGCTCGCTCGGCTTGCAGATCATATTCGATGCCGATGGCCTCCAACCGGTCGGCGATCGCCCGGTCGGTCATGTTACGGGCGATACGGCGCGACATCTGCGCCAGGTTTCTGAAATAATCTTTGCTCGCCATAATCTGGTTTTCCCGCCGAGGCTGTGACGGCATCGCGGCGCGGGCCGCAGAATAATTCGGGCCGCGCTCCGTCACCGAACGTCACACAGCGGATTTCGTTCCCGGGACGGCGAAGGATTTTGCGCTCGATGGCGGTAGGCGTCACTTCGCCGCAAAGCTTGCGGTCAGCACGCTCGAGCCCAGACAGCGCCGGGCGGTTGCGATCTGGGCATCGGTCGCGCCGTGGCTGCGCGCCCAGCTCTCGGCGGCGGCCTCCGAATATTTGGCGACGTAATAGCGCACCAGGGTGCATGACAGGCGCCGCAGCACGGTCGGCTTTTCGCTGGCGAGGGCGCCCTGCCCCCATATTGTTAACACTGCCGCTAGGGCGATTGCGCGCCTCACCATGGAGTTCCCCCGTCGTTGGAACCGGGTAGCAAACTCGGGATCGGCGCTTTGGTTCCTGCCCGGACTTTCGGAGTCGCAAAGTTTCCCATTGGGAACCCGGCTCACCACGCGTACCCCACCACGCCCTTGCCGGCGTAGGAGTTCGCGACCGACGCGGCCCGAGTGCGCATTCGCGTTGAACTCGGCACGCAACTCTTCGAATGAAAAAAGCGCGGGCGTAACACCCGCGCTTCCCGCTTCTTCAACTCAAGATCACGGTCGGTAGCCGCAGGACCAGCAGCGCGGCGCGACCGGCACATCGGCCATCAAGCTCAATAGCACCAGCGCGGGTCGGCCTGCACGTACTGCCCGCTGGGATAGCGGTAATAGCAAACGCCGTCGGCCATCCAGTAGCCCGGCCGGGAGGCGGCGGTAGCGCCTGCGATGGCACCGCTCGCACCGCCGATCACGGCGCCGGCTGCCGCGCCGCTCGCCCGTCCGGTCAGCAGGCCACCCAGCAAGCCGCCGACGATCGCCCCGCCAACAGCGCTCGCACCAGGATCCGGTGGAGGCGGCGGGGGTGGCGGCGGGTAAGCGCCGGGCGGGGGCGGATAGGCGCCGGGCGGAGGCGCATAGGCTGCTTCCGGCGGTCCGTAGGCTACGTCATCGGCGTAATCCTCGGAGATATAGCCCGGCGGACCCTCCAAGCGCTCCGGATACCAGTACCAGACGCCGCCGACGTCCCACCACCAGCCATCGCGCCCGTCGTGGACCTCATGCCGCCAACGTCCGCCTTCCCAGGCGAGATGGCCGTGATAGGGATGGCCGGCGAAATGGTGCATTGGCAGCGGAGCGCCGCGGACGACATGCGGGTTCGGGCCGGCCGGCACGCGCGCGCGCATCGCCCCGGGAGTCGCGTGCGCAGCCCCGGGAGCAACCACCGGACGGGTACTGGGCTGTTTCGCTGCCCTCGTCGGCGGGGCGGAGCTCGGCGGTGAACTCGCGCTCTGGGCATGAGCCGACACCGTGAACACGGCGAACAGCGACACCAATGGAACGACGATCCTGGATCGGCTCATTCTCGTAAAACCCCTTTTGGCGGGCCCTGAAAACTTTGGCATCAGGACGCTCTACCCCGATTGTCGCCCCGAAGGACGGCGCAGCTGCCATTGCTGACGGCCCTGCTCCGCCTTGTCTTCTTACAAATCCGTAAGATCGCGACAATTTTGCGTCAGCCCGCAGGACCAGGCGAATCGGTCTCCCGCCGGGCGGGCCCTATCGCGCAGGCTCGATGACGTTGCAATTGGACCGCCCCGACATGACGCAATCCTGCAGCTTGCTCGCGGCGGTCAGCTCGCGGACCAGCCAGATCCCGACGGCAAGCAGGATGACGGCGATCGCAAGTCCCGCAATCGCGCCGCGCCGGCTGTCGCCGGGTTCGGGATTCCTGTCGTTCGAGGGGTCGGTCATCGCGGCGTCATACGGGCAACAAGCCTCGCGCCGCTTCTACCATTACTACGCGGCGCTCGTCATACCCGAAGCGTGACGGCCCGCGGGGTGCTTGACCGATTGACCGACGGCACGACACGGCTGATCCGGTGGCACGTCGTCACGATCCCCGCCGAGCGGCGGCACTGCCAATCGGCGCCCAGAGTGGGGTTGGCAACCGGCGTCGGATAGGCAAGAGCGATGCAGGCGGCCACTACCGCGCCCGACAGCGTCGCGGCAATGAGGATCAGGGCTTTCCGATTCGATGTAGAACCTGTCATTGCGGTCACTCCCCGTTTCATCCGCGCGAACACTAGACCCGCGCCCCGGATACGGTTGTGATCAAGATCACATGCGACCAAATTGCACGTGATCGGCATCGAACGTCCCTGCCCCGTCGGGACACCAGCTTATTTCCGTGATGCAGGGGTGGTAGACGCCGATAATGGGTGGCATCCGGACGCGCGAGGCTGTACACGCTGGGCCCGAACGCGCGAGCGCCGTTCCCGGCCGCGAGCGCGACACCCAATCACCAAGACCTTAGGAAAGGCACAAGGCTCTTTCGATGACTGGCTTCAGGGAACCCGGCTTCGCCGACCGGCAGAAAGCGGCACAACAGGCGAAGAAGAACCTCCTGGAAAAATTCCGCGCCCAGCCCGGACCGGACGATCCTACGGTCGCCGCGCGCCGGGCCGAGCGCGAGGCGGTTGCCGCCAACCGCGAGAAGGCGCGGCTCGCACGCGAATCCGAGAAAGCGGCAGCCAGGCGGCGCGAAGAAGAGGTCACCGCCTCCGAAGCCGCTCGCATCGCCCGCGAAAAGGAAGAGGACGCGGCGCGCCAGGCCGGGATCGAAGCCGAGCAGAAGGCGAAGCGCGATGCCCGCTATGCCGCGCGCAAGGAACGCGGCAAGAAGAGGAAATGAGGAAGCAACCGGGCGCAGCGCGCCCGCATGATCCCTCACGCCGGCTTCAAGACGCTCGCATTGCGCCGGAATGACTGACTTCGGTCAGGTCAATTTTTCTTCATCATGTGATCGTCTTTCTTCTTGCTGTCCTTGGACATGGAATCCTTGGACATCGTGCCCTTCTTCATGCCGTCCTTGGACATCGTATCCTTCTTCATGCCTTCGTCCTTCATCTTGTCCGTGGCGAAAGCCGCGGGAATGAGCGCGAGGCTGAACGAGAGGGCAGCGACCGAGATTCCGAGCGCCAAGCGGGTGCCAATGGTCATGATGGGTCATCCCTTCGAAGACTGGTTTTGAAAGCGACTGATGCCGCTTCAGCCTTCGACGGACGGGCGCCCGCCGTTGTTACGGCCAGACCGAAATTTTTGCCGACAACAGATCCTTGCCACCTTCACCGAGCCGAATGACGCGCGCGCTAGCCACCAGCGCGTCTTTTCGCATTCAGCGCGTTCGCAACGCGGCTCGCCGGTGACCGTCCGATCAAAGCCGTAATCTCGTTGGTCGCGGTCAGAAGCTTTTGCATGTCGACTCCGGTTTTGATGCCCATGCCTTCCAGCATGTAGACGACATCTTCCGTCGCGACATTGCCGGTGGCGCCGGGCGCAAACGGGCAGCCGCCGAGGCCGCCGGCCGCGGAGTCGATCACGCGGACGCCCTCTTCCATGCCCGCATAGAGGTTTGCCAGCGCCTGGCCGTAGGTGTCGTGGAAATGCATGGCGAGATTGGCCATGGGCATGTGCGTGCCGACCGTGCGTAGCATCTGCTTGGCCTTCCTCGGCGTGCCGACGCCGATCGTGTCGCCGAGCGAGATCTCATAGCAGCCGAGGCCCGACAGCGCTTCTGCCACATTGGCGACTGCGCTCGGCTTGACCTCACCGTCGAAGGGACAGCCGAGGACGGTGGAGATATATCCGCGAACGCGGACGCCATCCGCCCTGGCCCGGGCAATAACCGGCTTGAACCGTTCGATCGACTCCGCGATCGAGCAATTGATGTTGGCGCGGCAGAAGCCTTCCGATGCGGCGGTAAACACCGAGATCACCTTGGCGCCGCAGGCGCGGGCGGCTTCATAGCCCTTCTCGTTCGGCACCAGCACATGAAATTCACCGGCGAGATGATTGACGCCGCGCAGCACCTCGCCCGACCCTACCATCTGCGGGATCGCCTTCGGCGAGACGAAGGCGCCGACCTCGATGGTGTGGAGGCCCGCGCCAAGCAGCTTTTCGATGAAGGCGATGCGACCGGCGACGCTGACGGGGGTCTTCTCGTTCTGCAGCCCGTCGCGTGGGCCCATTTCGACGATGCG
>Ga0134128_10012141_pt1 | contig 10272 bp, 7 predicted proteins | sample KB31754_FD_96462 | JGI IMG/M metagenome (GOLD analysis project Ga0134128, IMG submission 96462) | Terrestrial soil microbial communities with excess Nitrogen fertilizer from Kellogg Biological Station, Michigan, USA - KB3-175-4 | ecosystem: Environmental > Terrestrial > Soil > Unclassified ...
CCGACGTAGCCGCCCCAGCCGTGCATGGCGGTCATCTGGTGGCGTTCGGCCGTCGGCAGGTGCGCCAGGACCTGGCTCGAGGCCAGGCCATCGAAGGTGTTGAAGCTGAAGGCGCGCCGGGTGGGACCGTAGACCGCGGCCACCGCCTCCAGGCGGCCGGTGTCGCCCGCCCGGTCGATCACGGCCTTAAGCGCGCGCAGTTCGGCGGCGACGCAGGGGGCTTCGGCCTCGTGCTCGCCGCCGTTCGCGACCAGGTCCCGCTCGCTGATCGCGACGGCCTCGCGGGCCTCGGCGACGACATGGCGCCAATGCAGCCACTCGACGGACTGTTCGAGGGCCAGGGCCGTCAGCACGCCGACGACGATGATCAGGTACTCCTTCAGGAACTCGCGGACGCCGTGCCAGGGCTTGGGTTTGTGGATGTCCATGCGCCTCAATCCGCCCCAGCGACGTGGCAGAAGGCCTCGATCTGGGCGACGATCTCGGGCGTGGCGGGGGACGTCGCGCCGCCCGCCAGCACGCCCCGGCTCCTTACGCCTCCGGCCATCAGGACCAGCGTGCTCTCGATGCCCCGCAAGGCCGTTGTCGCCTTCAGCAGGGAGTCGGCCTGTTCGGCGCTCAGCCGCTTCAGTCCGGAATGTTCGCCAAGCCGGATGATGGCCGTGCGCTCGCGCTCGGCCATGGTGTTGTAGTCGGCCACCTGGCCATAGAACCGCGCGAAGGCCAGCTTCTCCTTCAGCGGCATGGACGCCACGGGCCCCGCCTTGACCACGTCCCAACTCGTCGAGAACAATTCGATCAGGCGGCCGGCGCCGGGCGGCGCCGGGGCCGGCGCGGGGCCGCCCTCGGCCCAGATCACATAGCGCTGAAGATAGCGATCGTTGCAGACCTGCCGACGCTGATTGAGCTGCGCCCACATCATGTCGTCGGCGATCTCGGCGCGCAGGGCGGCGCGCGCCTCGCGCACCTCCGCCTGGCGGTGAAGCCACTCGACCGATTGCTCGGCGCCGAGGGCGACCAGCACGCCCAATACGATCACGCCGAACTCCTTGAGGAACTCGCGAAGGCCGCGCCAGGGCTTGGGCTTGTGGATGTCCATCAGCGGCCCCTGGCGCTTGCGAGAACGAGCGGCATGAAGAATTGGCCGCCGGGCTGGAAGTCGGCGCGGGTGGGTTCGCGGACGCAGCCGCCGAGGTGTTCGCGCATCGACTTCATCATCGCCGCGCTCGAAGCAGCGTCCGGCCACAGGTCGTAGTTCGCCGCGGCGGTGAGCACCGACCGCGAGATGCCCACCATCAACGTGTCGAACCCGTCGAGGCGGGCCACGATCGAAAGGTCGCGAGACCTCTCCTGGGGGCTGAGCGTCTGGTCGAAGGCGAGCGGCGTCAGCTCCGGCATCAGCTCGAACAGCTTCTGCTGCTGCTCGCTGGCGCCAAGCGAGCTGCGATAGATGATCGTATAGACGCGCAGCTTTTCGGCGGGCAGGTGGGTCAGCGACCCGTCGGCGAGCGCGCTCTCCCATTGGGTATGTGGCCAAGGCCGGGTCGGCGTCCTCAGGGGCGGCGGCAGGTACTCTGTGATCGCGCCCGCCGCGGCCGGGTTCAGTCCTTTCCACGACGCGCCGGGCTGGCGCAGCGCCTCGGCGATCCGGCGCAGGTCTGTGCTCGCGCAGCCGTCGAGGGACATGCGCAGCATGGCGTCAAGCGCGATGGCTTTGGCGCCCGAGCGCAGGTCCGCGTCGTGCTGCTCGGCGAGATGGCGCCAATGCAACCACTCGACGCCCGCCTCCGCGCCCAGCGCCGTCAGCACGCCCACCACGATGATCAGGTACTCCTTCAGGAACTCCCGGAAGCCGCGCCACGGCTTCGGCTTGTGGATGTCCATGGCGTCCCCCCGAGTCGCGCCTATTGATCCGCCGGCAGCGGTGGCAGACCGGCCTCTTCGGCCAGCACCTTGGCCACGCAGGCCTTGCCGTCGGCGGGTGTCATCAGGCGAGCGCGCGGCGAGGGCTTGTACGCCGGCAGATGGAGGGCTTCGCCGGCGGCAATCACGTTAGCCGCGTTGTGCAGAATCCATTCCTCCTGCCAGTCGCCCTGCGCGACCGCCTGTAAGAGTTGTTCGCGCACGGCAGGCTCGAGTTTGCGAGCCGGCATGCGCAGGGTCCGCAGGGTCGCGGCCACTTCCAGCTCATGGGTCTCGATGACGTTGAACGACCCCGCGCTGCCCTGCGAGATGTACATCCGCAGATAGCCGCGCCGTCGGTCCGCCGGGAAATGGTCGGCGACGCCGGACGCGACGGCCGCCTCCCACTGGGACCAGCCGAAGGGCCGGGAATAGAACCATATGTACGGGAACCGCGGCACGGGACGATCCGGCGGGGTGGTGATCAGCGCGCGCTCGATCGCCCGGTAGAGCTCGCGGTTGCAGGCCGACAGCAGCACCCGGTCCTTGGCGAAGGCCAGGTTGCGGGCGAACTCCTCCCGGACCAGCTGCTCCGTCTCGGCGGCTTTCTGCGCCGTGTGCGCCGCCTCAACCACGGCCTCGGCCGCGAGCGCGGTCAGCACGCCGACGACGATGATCAGATACTCCTTCAGGAACTCCCGGAAGCCGCGCCAGGGCTTTGGTTTGTGGATGTCCAACGCGCCGCCCCCCAGCGGACCAACCTTGGCCGCAGCCTAAGCGGACTCACCGAACATCGGCTAGGGGGCGCGAGCGCGCACGCCACCGATCCCCGAACGGTCCATCGCCCTATCCTGTGCGCTCATGGCGGAAGGTCGCCGCGCGATATTCCTTGGTGAAAGGCGCGCGCCTGCGCTATTTTGAACAAAACAAGAACTCGTTCTTTGGCGAGTGAATCTTCGAACCGCCGGCGCCCATGGGCCGACTCGGGGTCCCTATAGACTCTCAGGTTGAAGAATAATCGGATCGAGCCGCTACCGCCCCGTCGGCAGGTCCTTGAACGCCACGTCCTTGTCGACCCGGATGTCGCCGGGCAGCCCCAGCACGCGCTCGGCGATGATGTTCTTCAGGATCTCGTCGGTGCCGCCGGCGATCCTGAGCCCCGGCGCGAACATCAGCGAGGTGTGGAACGCGCCCTTCAGCGGCGCGAGCTCGGGATCGTCGATGATCCCGTACTGATCGAGCATCTCGATCGCGCTGTTGGCGAGGTCCTGCATCACGCCGGCGGAGACGATCTTGCCGATCGAGCTCTCCGGCCCCGGCGTCTCGCCGCGCGAGAGCGCCGTCATGGTGCGGTTGCGGGTGTGCTTCAGCCCCTCGGCCTGGACGTACCAGTCGGCGAGCTTCTCGCGCAGCGCCTGGTCCTTGATCGCCGGGGCGCCGTCGACGCCGCTGACCGTCCGCGCCGCCTCCAGGAACTCGCTCCAGCCCGCCCCCGAAGCCCCGCCCACGGCCAGCCGCTCGTTCATCAGCGTGACCAGGCTCACCCGCCAGCCGTCGTCGACCGCGCCCACCCGCTGGCTGTCCTTGACGCGGACGTCGGTGAAGTAGACCTCGTTGAAGCCCGAACCACCCGACATCTGGTGGATCGGCCTGACCTCGATCCCGGGGTCGTGCATGTCGACCCAGAACATGGTCAGCCCCTTGTGCTTGGGGACGTCCGGGTTGGTCCGGGTGACGACGATGCCGAAGTCCGAGAACTGCGCCCCGCTCGTCCATACCTTCTGGCCCGAGATGATCCAGTCGCCCGAGCCGTCCGGCGCCCGCACCGCCTTGGTCCGCGCCGCGGCCACGTCGGAGCCGCCGGAGGGCTCGGAGAACAGCTGGCACCAGATCTCCTCGCCCCTGAGCGCCGGGCCCACGAACCGCTTCTTGGTCTCGTCGTCGGCGAACGCAGCGACCGTGGGCACGCACATGCCGAGCCCGATCTGGAACGGGTTGCCCGGCGTGGGATATTTCGCCTCCTCCTGGTTGAAGATCACCTGCTGGATGGGCGTGCCGCCCGGTCCGCCCCATGCCTTCGGCCAGGTGATCTGGGCATAGCCGGCGGCGGCCTTCTTCGCCTGCCAGGCCCTGGCCGCGGCCAGGTTGTCGCCGCCCTCGGGGTCGGGGCTCTCCACCCGCTTGGGGGCGTTCTTCTCCAGCCACGCGCGCACCTCGGCGCGGAAGGCGGCTTCTTCGGGCGAGTCGTTGAAGTCCATTATGCGGCGTTCCTGCGCTCGAGGTGCGACACCAGCCGCTCCTTCCAGACCCTCGGCGCGCCGGCCACCAGGCCCAGCTGGCGCGAGCGGCGATAGTAGAGGTGGCAGTCCATCTCCCAGGTGAAGCCGATGCCGCCGTGCGCCTGGATGTTCTCCTTGGCCGCGAACCAGAAGGCCTCGCTGGCGGCGATGCGCGCGGCGCTGGCGGCCACCGGCGTCTCGGGCGCGTTGGTGTTGAGCGCCCAGGCCCCGTAGTAGGCGTTCGAGCGGGCGAGCTCGTTCTTCACGTACATGTCGGCGAGCTTGTGCTTGATCGCCTGGTAGGAGGCGATGACGCGGCCGAAGGCGTAGCGCTCCAGCGCATAGGCCTTGGCCATCTCCAGGCAGCGGTCGGCCCCGCCGCACTGCTCGAAGGCGATCAGGATCGCGGCGCGGTCCAGCACCTGCTCCAGCAGCGCGAACCCCTCGCCCGCGCCGCCCAGCCTCTGCGCCGGCGCGCCGTCGAAGCTGAGCTTCGCCGCATCGCGCGCCGGATCGAGCGTGCTCAGCGCCTCGCGGGTGACCCTGCCCGCGGTCAGGTCGACCAGGAACAGGCCCGGCCGGCCCGCCTCCTTGGCCAGCACCACGGCCAGCGTGGCGATGTCGCCGTCGGTGACCGGGATCTTCACGCCGGTGAGCTTGCCGCCCGAGACCGTGGCCTTCAGGGCCGCCGGGGTGAGCACGCCCGGGCCTTCCGACGTCGCCAGCGCGCCGATCGCCTCGCCGGCTGCGATCTTCGGCAGGATGGCCTCCTTCTGGGCCTCGTCGCCGGCCAGCATCACCGCCTCGGCCAGCATGTAGACCGTCGACGCGAACGGGATCGGGGCGGCCACGCGCCCCAGCTCCTCAGCGATCACGCAAAGCTCCAGGTGGCCCAGCCCCAGCCCGCCGTGAGCCTCCGGGATCGCCGCCCCCAGCCATCCCTGCGCCGCGACCGAGCCCCAGAGGTCGGCGTCATAGGCCTTGGCCTGATCGTCCAGCACCGAGCGGACCCGCGATGGCGGGCACTCGGCGTCCAGGAACTTGCGCGCCTGGGCCTTCAGGAACTTCTGGTCGTCGCTGAAATCGAAGTTCATTCGGCCCTCGCTCGGCGCGTCGTCGCGTCCACCATACGCGCCGCGCTAGGGCTGGAAAGCGTGACCTCGCGTCAGGCGGCCGATCGCGTCCGCGGCCCCGGGGAATGCCGGACTTCCGAACGGTTCCCGGCTGGTGACATTGAAAAGACTAGGGAACCGGCCATCGACGCTGTTGGTTCGCCGGCCCATGAACGTCGGCAAGCCGACCGCCATGCAGATCCTCCTGGCCTGGCGGGACAACAAGTGGGTGGTCCTGCGCAACGCCGTGGAGGTGGGCGCCTACGCCTACAAGACCCACGCCATGGAGGCGGCGCGCCGGCTGGCGGCCGAGGCGGCCGAGGCCGGTATCGAGTGCTACATGCTGGTTCGCGAACAGGATGGCAGCTGGGATGAACGCCCCTGCCCGCGCGTGGGCCGCGAGGACCACGCCGGCTGAGCGCCCCTTCGCCTTGGCGCCGCCCGGCGTCAGGGACTAGATGCGCGGATGCGCACCGAAACCCCCCAGCCGATCCGGCTCGCCGACTACAAACCGCCCGCCTTCCTCGTGGACGAGGTCCATCTCGACTTCGCCCTGGAGCCCAACACCACGCGGGTCAAGGCGCGCCTGGCCGTGCGCCGCAACGGCGACCACCGCGACCCCCTGGTGTTCAACGGCGAGCGGCTGAAGCCGATTTCGGTGAGCATCGACGGCCGCCGCCTCGGCCCCAACGCGCACGCCATCGACGGCGAATTCCTGAACATCCCCGATGTTCCCGCGGCCTTCGTGCTGGAGACCGAGGTCGAGATCGATCCCGAGGCCAACAAGGCGCTGGACGGGCTCTACATGTCGGCCGGCCGGTTCTGCACCCAGTGCGAGGCCGAGGGCTTCCGCAAGATCACCTTCTGGCCCGACCGGCCCGACGTGCTGTCGCGCTTCACCGTGCGCATGGAGGCCGACAAGTCGTTCCACCGCCTGCTGGCCAACGGCAACCTCGTGGAGAGCGGCGAACTGGCGGGCGGACGCCACTACGCCGTCTGGAACGACCCCTTCCCGAAGCCCTGCTACCTCTTCGCCCTGGTGGCCGGCGAGCTGGACGTGCTGGAAGACAAGCTCGTCACGATGAGCGGGCGCACGGTCGACCTGCGAATCTACGTCGACCCCGGCATGGCGCCGCGCGCGGCCTACGCCATGGACGCGCTCAAGCGGGCCATGAAGTGGGACGAGGCGACCTTCGGCCGCGAGTACGACCTGGACCTCTTCATGATCGTCGCGGTCCGCGACTTCAACTTCGGGGCCATGGAGAACAAGGGGCTGAACATCTTCAACTCCTCGCTGCTGCTGGCCGACCCGGCGACCGCCACGGACCAGGACTTCGAACGCATCGAGAGCGTCGTGGCCCACGAGTACTTCCACAACTGGACCGGCGACCGGATCACCTGCCGCGACTGGTTCCAGCTGTGCCTGAAGGGGGGCCTGACGGTCTTCCGCGACCAGAGCTTCTCGGCCGATCAGCGCGGCCACGCGGTGCAGCGGATCAAGGACGTCAAGGCGCTGCGCGCGCGGCAGTTCTCCGAGGACCAGGGGCCGCTCGCCCATCCCGTGCGGCCGTCGAACTACCTCAAGATCGACAACTTCTACACCGCTACGATCTACGAGAAGGGCTCCGAGGTCATCCGCATGCTGAAGACCCTGATCGGGGCCGAGGCGTTCCGGCGCGGCATGGATCTCTACTTCGAACGCTGGGACGGCCAGGCGACGACGGTGGAGGCCTTCATCCAGTGCTTCGCCGAAGCGTCGGGCGAGGACCTCTCCGACTTCTTCGCCTGGTACGAGCAGGCCGGCACGCCCAGGGTCAGCGTGGCCAGCCGCTACAAGCCTGAGCTGCGCGAACTGGAGCTGGAGCTCGTGCAGGAGACGCCGCCGACGCCGGGGCAGCCGACCAAGCGGCCGCTGCCGATCCCGGTGACCGTGGGCCTGCTGGACGCCGAGGGCCGCACCCAGGCCTTCCTCAGGGACGGCGAGGCGCTGGATGAGACCGTCGTCGTGCTGCGCGGCGAGCGGACCAAGGTCACGCTGGCCGGCGTGGACGAGCGGCCGGTGGTCTCGGCGCTGCGCGGCTTTTCGGCCCCGGTGGTGCTGAGCGCCGAGGTCGAGGCGCGCGACCGCTACGTGCTGCTGGCCGGCGACCCGGACCTGTTCAACCGCTGGGAGGCCGGCCAGGAGCTGGCCCGCCAGCTGATCCTGGCGCGCGCCTGGGGCAAGCCGGACGAGGTCGGCGAGGAGCGCTACGCCGAGGCGGTCGGGCGCGCGCTGGGCGACCAGGCCTCGGACCCGGCGTTCAAGGCCCTGCTGCTGGCGCTCCCCACCGAGCCTGACCTGGCGCTGGCCATGGCGCCGGCCGATCCGGCCGCGATCCATGCGGCGCGCGACGCGCTTCGCCAGCGGCTGGCCATCCACCTGGCCGACGAGCTGAGGCGGCTGCACACCGGCCTGCAGGAGATCGGCCCATTCTCGCCGGACGCGGCCGGGGCCGGCCGCCGCGCCCTGCGCAACGCCGCCCTCGACCTCTTGGCCGCCAACCCGCGCTCGGACATCGCCGACCTCGCGTTCGGCCACTTCGAGGGCGCGGCCAACATGACCGACGCCATGGGTGGGCTCTCGGCCCTGACCCAGATCGGCGGCGAGCTCTACGAGCGGGCGCTGGCCGAGTTCTACACACGCTGGAAGGCAGAGCCGCTGGTGGTCGACAAGTGGTTCGCCGTGCAGGCGCGCGACTGCTCCGAGGGCGCGCTGGGGCGCGTCCTGGGGCTGACCGCGCACCCGGCGTTCGAGTCGAAGAACCCGAACCGGCTCAGGGCGCTCGTGCAGACCTTCGCCAGCTTCAACCCGGTGCGGTTCCATGACCCGAGCGGGGCGGGCTACCGGTTCCTCGCCGACCAGATCCTGGCGGTGGACGGGTTCAACCCGATGACCGCGGCCCGGCTGGTCGAGCCGCTGGGCGGCTGGCGGCGCTACCGCCCCGAACTGGGGGCGCTGATGAAGGCCGAGCTGAAGCGCATCCTGGCCGCGCCGGGGCTTTCGAAGAACGTCTTCGAACTGGTCAGCCGGGCGCTGGGCGAGGACGCCGACAGTTAAGCTTCACCGGCCGATTTCCCCTCGAATGGCGGTGACGGCGTTAACGCTTCGCCGCTAGACTCCCAGCCAGTCAGGGGTGATTTGCGGAACTGGAGGCCGGCGGTTCGTGGCGGGACGCAAGCGCGAGATCGCGCCAGCGGCGGACGCGGACGCCCGCCCCGCTGAGGCTGCGCGCGCCGGCCCGCCGACCGGGCGGTTCCGCAGGGCGGTGATCGGCGCGACGCTGGCCGTGCTGGCGGTCTACGCCGCCGCCGGCGCGCTCCGCGGGTTCGCCGGGCCGCTGGCCGCGCCGGAGCGCCTGGCCTTCCTGACCATCCCGCCGCTGATCGCGCTCGCCATGGGCGCCCTGCTCTGGTGGGAGAGCCGCAGGCTGGAACGCGCGCAGGCCGACTGGTCGGACAGCGAGCAGCGCTTCCGGCTGGCCGTGGAAGCCGCCCGCTGCGGCATCTGGGAATGGGACTTGGCCCACGACCGCATCTTCATGTCCGACGTCACCGCGGCCCTGTTCGGCTGGAAGGGCGGCGTGGTGCCGGGCCAGCGCGTGCTGGACCACGTCTCCGAAGGCCACCGCGACGGGCTGCGCGAGGCGCTGGCGAACGCGGCGCTCTACGGCGGCTTCGACGTCAGCTTCCGGGTGCCGAGCCCGTCCGGCGGCCGCCCGGTCTGGATCGACGCCCGCGGCCAGGGCTTCGGCACGAGCCCCGAGGGCGGCTACGCCCGGATCATCGGCGTCGCCCTGGACGTCACCGAGGAGCGGCTGGCCCAGGCCCGCGCCCAGGCCGCCGAGACCCGCCTGCGCGACGCCATCGAGAGCGTCTCGGAAGCCTTCGTGCTCTGGGACCGCAACGGCCGGCTTTTGATGTGCAACAAGAACTACCGCAGCTTCTTCCGGCTGGAGCCGCAGGTGCTCAAACCCGGGGTGGGGCGCGACGAGCTGGAGGGTCACGCCCGCCACTCGATCCGCCAGGACTTCCCGGCGCTGTCGGGCGCCAAGGGGGTGCGCGAGGCCCAGCTGGTGGACGGCCGCTGGGTGCAGATCTCCGAGCGCCCGACGGCCGAGGGCGGCCTCGTGGTCACCGCCGCCGACATCACCGCCCTGAAGGCCCAGGAGGAGGCGAGCCGGGTCAACGAGGACGAGCTGCGCCGCGTGGTCGTCACCCTGGAGCGCAGCCAGGAGCAGCTCTCGGAGCTGGCCCGCAAGTACGAGATGGAGAAGGTCCGCGCCGAGGGCGCCAACCAGGCCAAGAGCGAGTTCCTGGCCAACATGAGCCACGAGCTGCGCACCCCGTTGAACGCCATCAACGGCTTCTCCGAGATCATGGTCGCCGAGATGTATGGCGCGCTCGGCGACCCGCGCTACCGCGACTACGCCCGCGACATCCTGAACTCGGGCCAGCACCTGCTGGCGCTGATCAACGACATCCTCGACATGTCGAAGATCGAGGCCGGCAAGATGAACCTGCGCTTCGAGCCGCTGGCGCTGGGCGAGGTGGCGGAGGACGCGCTGCGCCTGGTCCGCAACCGCGCCGAGTCGGCGGGCCTGGCGCTTCGGCTCGACTTCGCCGGCGAGCTGCCGGAGGTCGAGGCCGACTACCGCGCGATCAAGCAGGTGCTGCTGAACCTGCTCTCCAACGCCATCAAGTTCACGCCCCGCGGCGGCGTGGTCACCATCCACGCCGAGCGGCGCGACGACCCGCTGGGCGAGCGGGTCCGGATCGCGGTGCAGGACACCGGCATCGGCATCCCGCCGGAGGACCTGGCCCGTCTCGCGCGGCCCTTCGAACAGATCGAGGGCCAGCACACCAAGACCCAGCAGGGCACCGGCCTGGGCCTGGCGCTGACCAAGGCGCTGGTCGAGATGCACGGCGGCCTGCTGGACCTC
>Ga0134128_10012143_pt1 | contig 10272 bp, 9 predicted proteins | sample KB31754_FD_96462 | JGI IMG/M metagenome (GOLD analysis project Ga0134128, IMG submission 96462) | Terrestrial soil microbial communities with excess Nitrogen fertilizer from Kellogg Biological Station, Michigan, USA - KB3-175-4 | ecosystem: Environmental > Terrestrial > Soil > Unclassified ...
CCTACTGTGTAACGTAAGCCCTTTTGATCCGCTGGTGCTCGCTCTTGCGGCGACGCTTGTGATGTTGCTTGCGTCACTTGCTGCGCTGCTGCCAGCCATGCGTGCATCTTCGATCGAACCTATGAAGGTCCTGCGGATGGACTGACTTTGCAATATTCGTCAGGGTAAGCTGGCTTCAACGTACGAAGAGCGCAAGATCGGAGTGGGCGCTAAATGCCCTGAGAAAGCAGCGAAGGTTTGGCAGAGGATAGTATGGAGAGGTGCCGCGTAGACACAATGCCTTCATGAAGCCTCTATTTCCGGGGGGGGCGCCGACCACGTTTCTTGCGGATTTCTGCAACTTCTTTCCGCAAAGCGTCCATTCTTGATCGCAACAATTCCCGTGCCTCTTTGACTTCGCGCCGAAGCTGTCTAGCACGTTGCACACTCTCCAATATGTCGAGACCATGTGTTCTCCAGAAAGCGCTGTCACGGCGCCACGAATCCAGATGTTCCGAGTCGGCAACCACGGCGCTTCGTTTGCCCGGTATGGGTCGCCGGATTGGCAAACCAGAGCGCTCCCAACGCTGCTGTCCTTATACCACTCCTGAGATATTGTGCAATTTCCTTCCAGCCGGTCAAGATCACGGGGATATTTTAAGCTGGAAAGGCTACCGAAAGCCTAGCTTTTTAACCCGATTCCGCTCCGCCCAACAAGACTTCATGGAAGAGATAGAGATAAAGAAGTGGGTTACTCTCGCTGATGCTGCGTTGGCCTACGCCGGTCGCAAGAGTGCCTGACTGTGATGGAGTCCAAGGCGGATTTTGGGGAGAACGACTCAAAGTGTTCGCCAAGGAATGAAGACAAGAATGCGGAGAGCGTTCGTTGCTATCCCCAGATCGTACTTACAAAACCAGGTTCGGTGAAAATCAGTTAGCAGAACTGGATCAAATCGTCCTTTATTGCACGGTCAGCCCGGTGGATCCGGTAATGCCTCCGGAATTCGCCGTAATGTTCGTGCTGCCGGCAGCCTTGCAGTTAGCCAGACCCGCCAAGCTCGGAGCATTTGCGATCGTCGCCACACTGGAGGATGACGAACTCCAATGGCTGTTTAGGGTAATGTCCTGCGTGCTACTGTCGCTAAAGGTCCCAGTCGCGGTGAACTGCTGAGTACCTCCGGCGGCAGCGGTTGGGTTAGCAGGAGTCACCACAATCGATACCAGCGTTCCTGTTCCCACGGTTAGAGTCGTAGTTCCTGATATACCAAAAGCACTTGCGGTTATTGTGACACTTCCGCTTTTTTTGCCGTGTGCAATGCCGGTTGCGCGTACGGAAGCGATGTTCGGGTGCTGTGACTTCCAGGAAACACCGCTGAGGTTTGTGGCAACGCTGCCATCACTGAACGTGCCCGTTGCCGTGAACTTGATTAAAGTCCCAGCATTGATGCGCGGATTGGCCGGAGACACCGTAATCGACACGAGGCTGACGTTCGATACCGTCAATCCCGTGGACCCGCTGATTGAGCCGTAGGTCGCAGTGATCGTTGTGGCGCCTGCGGTCAAGCCTGTGGCAAGGCCTTGGGAAGTGATCGTGGCATGCGCCGGTGAAGACGAGGTCCAAACCACCACGGCGGAGACGTCCTGCGTGCTGGAATCGCTGAATGTTCCCGTCGCCGTGAATTGTTTTGTAGTGTCCGGTGCCATCGTCGAATTCGCGGGTGTTACTGCGATGGAGACCAGGCTGGCCCCGGTCACCGTGAGCGAAGCCGTGCCGCTGACAGAACCGGAAGTCGCCGTGATCGTCGCGGTCCCTGGGCTAACCCCCGTGGCTAACCCGCTGGAGTTCATCGTGGCAGAGTTTGACGAACTGCTCCAAGTCACGTTCGGCAGCAGTTGTGTGCTTCCATCGTCGAAGCTGCCGGTGGCCGTGAACAGCTGAGTTGTTCCAGCGCCAATCGATACGACAGAAGGGGTCACAGAAATTGAGGTCAAGTGGGCTGCAACGATGGTCAAAGTCGACTGATCACTTAGGGCTCCTGCAGTAGCGGTAATCGTGACCTGTCCCGCAGCAACAGTAGTCGCTAACCCGGAGCTGTCGATTGTAGCCATGGTGGTGTCGGAGGAGCTCCATGTAACACCGTTAGTCAAGTCCGCGCTCGATCCGTCGCTGTATGTGGCGGTCGCGACATATTGTTGATTGATGCCGATACCGAGCGTCAAACCAACCGGCGTGACCGCAATCGAGGCAACCGTGGGTGCACTAACAGTCACTTGGGTTGTACCTGACAGAGTACCCAGGGTGGCAGAAATTCCAATCGTGCCCGCAGCCATGCCCGTGAGCAAACCTGAAGTACTGACCACAGCAATCGAATTCGAATTTGAGCTCCAAGTTACCAGTCCGGTAATGTCCGCGCTGCTGCCGTCGCTGTAGTTGCCCGTGGCCGTAAGCTGTTGCGCGGTGTTCACCGGTACGGTCGGATTCGCTGGCGTGATCACAATTGAGCTGAGGTTCGCTGCGGCGCTGCTGATGGTGAGGATGGCTGAGGCGTTCACCGATCCCGAAGTGGCCGTGATCACAGCCACACCAGACGTGTTCGCAGTAGCCCGACCTGCTGTGTCAATCGTGGCGACGCTTGCGTCTGACGAGGCCCACTGAACCGAACCCGTCACGTCTCCTGTGCTGCCATCTGACATCTGCGCGGTCGCGCTGAACTGTTGGTGCGCTCCGGCGGCTATCGCAGCCGAGTTAGGAGAGATCTGGATGGACGAGATCGTTGCAGAACCGGATCCGCCCTTCGACGAACCACCTGTTCCGCCCGGCAAAGTCTTTCCGCCGCCGTTTCCCGCTGGTCCCCCACAAGCCGTCAGCAGACCGCAAAGCAACAGAAGGACAGCGCAGAGTCTCGCGTGCATACCATCTCCAAAGTGAATTGTTCGGATCTACCAAGAGGCAAGACTGAAGGGAGTGCCTGCTCGTAAGATGCTACTGGTTTCCTTTAGGGAAAGCTCTTCTTTCCCCGACGGAGGGTATGACGTAGGTAACTCAAATACGTCACGAATGGTACACAGGATGCTATACATCGCCGTACATACCTTGCGACTCAAGGAAAGCGCGGGGGCACCCCGCAAACCCTAGTGGGCAGACTTTTCAGGCATATGGCTGACTACGTCTTAAAGGAACTTTTAGGGGGCGTAATTCACAACCCTATTCGTCGACACCAAAGTCGCCAACAGTTCCAAAACCTCCCTCGATAGATCCCACACGCCGAAGCTTTCGAGCATCACGCCTTCAGAGCTTCAACGATCGACAGCGGGCTTTCAGTCGCGATGACGCGCGCCAGCCGGAACCCCGCACCTCGCAGCAGCTTTGCAAATTCTTGCTTTGTCCGCTCCCGGCCGCGCGGCGTAAGCACAAGCATTTCCAGGTCGAGCAGCTTGCCGTAATGCGGCACGTTGCCGGTGGGTACAACAGGATCCACGATCAGCACCTTGCCTCGCGTACCGAGTGCTCGATGGCATGCTTGAAGAATTCGTGTCGCCGAGTCGTCGTCCCAGTCATGAACGATGTGCTTCATGATGATCGCATCGGCACCCATTGGTAGTTCTTGGAAGAAATCGCCGCTTTCAATCCGCACTCTCCCTGTGATGCCAGCGCGAGTGAATGTCGCGGTGGCACCGGCCGCAACATGCGGAAGATCAAACAGTACACCACGCATCTTCTTATGACGACGCAGAACGGTGGCCAGGAGCAGTCCGTGTCCCCCGGCAACGTCCATGAGGGTCTCGACTCCTTTGAAGTCGTATGCTTCCGATGTGGCGTGCGCCTCCATAGCGCTGACTGATGTCATCGCATCGTCGAAGACCGCGGCGACCTCTGGGCTTCGCGAGAAATACTCGAAAATAGGCGCTTTAAAGACCTGATCGAACGCTGGCAGGCTCGTCTTCACGCTGTAGCTGAGCTGTCCCCACGGCCGCCACGTGATGTCATGAGCGGTAAAGCGCGCGTACCCCGCAAGGCTCTGGGGATGGTCGATCCGAAGCAGCTGTCCCAGGGAGGTGAGTCGGAATCGGCGATCTCTGCTCTCAGCGAACAAGCCCACGCTCGCGAGAGCCCTCAGCAATCGGTAGAGCCCGTCGTCTGAGACTCCGGCTTCACGGGCCATCTCGCTGCACCGCCGCGCTCCCTTCGCCAGTTGTTCGGGGACGCCAATCTCGACTATTGTGCCAATTGCTTGGCTGATCCACTTGCCAATCACCATCTGGAACAGGACTTCATATGGACGCACTGGGGAAGTTCGATTCCCTCTGTTTTTAGCCATAAGTCTCCTTACGTATCGTGTCGCCTGGATTTTAGTGACAGTCACTCGTGAAAGGCAAAGCCGCCCATGGCGGCGAGCAGAGAATAGAGAGGACCGCGTGCAAAGGGCTTGCCCCTTTCCCTGTTTAGTGCTCGGGTCCAATTCTTTGTTGGTGCATCGGCTCGTCGAACGCTTCTACCATGATCCGAGGTGTGCTCTCGAAGTGCGGGACGAAGGAATACACCAGTCCCGCTCGAGAAGGAAAGCGGAAAAGCTACTTTGCCTGTGGTTTTTGTCCAGCCAGGCCGCACTCATTGCATGGGAAGATATTTATCGCGTCCGCACTCGGCAACAAAGCAGTTTTCCAATCTGCTTGCGTGCCAGAATCGCAAACGACGCCTCGGTAGGCGCAACTCGAAAGCTGAGGACTTCATCCAATCTGGCATCGGAAGGTTGCTGAATGGCGAAAGTCGGGAATTTGCTGGTCAATACCGTGGTAGCTGAAGTGCAGTTCCTTCGCACGGAACTTCTCGCCGGATTGAACTTTTCGAAGATCGCGCGTGATTCCAAGGATGAGCTCAAGATCGAGCGGAATCGTGCCAATGCGAGAAAGGCTTATGACGCTCTGCTGCACTTTATTCCTGCTGCCGCCCTTTCGCTAGAAGAAGCCAAGGAAGTCGCTTTAGGAATGGCAGAATTGAAGGCTGCCCTACGACGGCTGGGAGAAGATGTTTAGCCTACACCGCTTATCGCGATATCGACGAGCAATGACCGCCAGTGCCTGGAAGCCGTCCATTAAATCAGGAACGATCTCTTCACTAACGCTTGCTACTCCAGGTCCAGACGGGATTGCCTTTATCGTCGCGGAGAATCAGGGTATCGTTCCCCTTTTGGGCTTGCCGCGCAAGGACTAAGTCGCTGTTACCGGCTTTGACCTTTGATCCGGTGACCGCAATTTCATCCCCCTTGTTGAGCTCTACTCCCATTTCATCGAGAAACGATTTCGGGCAAAGGTAAACGTCAATGACGTCGTTCTCAACTTTGAGAACAATGTGCACAATTTCTTTCTCGTGCCCCCGCGCGGGCAAGGTGATGTCTTGGATCGCACCTTTGATCTTCGTTTCCGTCTGAAAGTCATACCTAGGAGGGCTCGGCTCGCTGGCATCTGCGGGCCTCATGACTAACGCCAACAAGCAGCCGGCCACTAAGAGAGAAACCAGATATGTGTATTGCCGAACAACAGAGATGCGCGGCATAGACTCCTCCCGAGGATCCGCGGAGTAAGCCGGACACACTATTATGAAGTTCTCTATGCTTACCGCAGATTTGCTAAGACAAAGCCGAGCCCATCGTACTCCTCAGGATCGGTTTGTCCAGTGTTTAATGAACCTTCCGAACCAAGACTCTATCGGCGGAGATGAGTGCTAAGGCGATTTTCAACGACAGAGATGCGCGTTAGGGTGGCAATTGATTTGCATCAAACAATCCGTTGGCCTTGAATAGAAAGGTTCTCTTATGTCGCGATCAAATGCGATGTCCCCTAATCCTGAACCGGAGAATCTCGAGCCAAGTGCTGGTAAAGAAGACTCGGACAACGTTCTCCTGCTCGCTCAGGAACTAATACAAGCCCTGGATGTGGAGAGCAATGAGCGTATGCAGCACGTCAGTGCTCAAGCTAAGCTGGTCGAGAATACGGAATCGAGCTAGTAAATTTTGCTCGGCCCAGGGATAAATGCGATACAGAGTTCACTGTATCGCACGCCGCACCCAGTGCCCATCCGATCTCTAATTAGCACCTTCGTGTTACATTTCTTCCTGTATTCATGATCATCACTCAGCGCGTGTTGTCTGAACTCCGAGTGGTGAGCTCGGGTGCCAATTCTCGCGAACCAAACTTTCTAGATTTCTTCCTTCTCGTTCGAGGTCAACGGTTTTATCCGACCGCTCCCTAGACTACCTCTCCTGCTGAAAGACTCATCTTTAGAACTGTATTTCTGAACCGCTTGCGAGTTCAGAGCAGCGCCATTGTGCACGTCTCCAACGGAGCTTCTTGCCACGTTACAGCGCATAGCCATTGATCGGATTGACGCGCGTGAATACACCGTGCCCACGGATTTCCCGGAGTCCGATGGCACTCTCGAGTGGAACGCCACAACTTTGGTCGTGGTGCACGCCTTCGGCGGCGGGGAGGTCGGTCTCGGCTACACCTACGCGGACCTCGCGACCGGTACCTTGATCCGCAAACTCTTGTTGAAAGTAGTTGAGGGACAAGACGCCATGTCTCCAGTTGCGAACTGGAACGCCATGGTGCGACGCATTCGCAATCTTGGACGTCCGGGGATTGCTTCGATGGCGATCTCGGCGGTCGATGCGGCGCTATGGGATTTGAAGGCACGATTGTTGAACCTTCCACTCGTGAGCCTCCTCGGAATGGTCCGCGCGTCGGTACCTATTTATGGCAGCGGTGGATTCACATCGTATTCGGACGGCCAACTCCGGAATCAGTTCGCTGGCTGGGTAGAGCAAGGAATTCCCCGCGTAAAGATGAAAATTGGGCGTGACGCTACGGCTGACCTTTGCAGGGTTGGTGTAGCACGGGAGGCAATCGGCCAGGCCGCGGAGCTTTTCGTCGATGCCAATGGCGCCTACAGCCGCAAGCAGGCGGCGGCACAGGCCGAGAAATTCGCGGACATGGGCGTCAGCTGGTTTGAGGAGCCAGTATCCTCCGATGACCTCGAAGGATTACGGCTGCTACGCGATCGTGCTCCCGGTGGAATGGACATTGCTGCCGGCGAGTATGGATACGACTCGTGGTACTTCCGCCGAATGCTTGAGGCTGGGGCGGTTGACGTGCTGCAAGCCGATGCAACGCGATGCGGTGGCATCACCGGATTCCTGCAAGCCTCTGCCCTATGTGAAGCGCACCACATACCCTTGTCGGCGCATACGGCTCCCGCAATCCATACCCACCTTGGCTGCGCGACCACACCGCTTCGGCACCTCGAATATTTTCATGACCATGTTCGCATCGAGAAGATGTTCTTCGACGGCATTCGATCGCCGATCAACGGAGAACTTTCCCCCGACCTCTCACGGCCGGGAATAGGAGTTGAGTTCAAGCAGATCGATGCAGAGCGCTTTGCCGCATAGGAGGAGGAGAGATGTCTGCGAGCCGTGTTCCCCTGGTTGCACCCGAGAGCTTGACACAGACATGGCGAATTGAGTCGCAAACGATTGACGCAGCGGCTCTCGAAGAGGAATTGCGGCGAGTCGTGCGTGGCGAAGTTCGATTCGATGCGGGCAGCCGAGCCCTTTATGCAACCGATGGATCAAACTACCGGCAAGTGCCGATCGGGGTGGTTCTCCCCAAATCCAAAGAGGATGTGATCCGAACCGTCGCGGCCTGCCGGAAATTCGGCGCGCCGTTGTTGTCTCGCGGAGGCGGTACGAGTTTGGCCGGGCAATGTTGCAACGTTGCCGTCGTTCTTGACTGGTCGAAGTATCTGCATCAGATCCTCGAACTCAATCCGGACCACAAATATGCGCGTGTACAACCCGGAACCATTTGCGACACCCTGCGCCATGCCGCGAAGCCTTACACCCTGACCTGGGGGCCGGATCCAGCGACCCACGACCATTGCACGTTCGGCGGCATGCTAGGCAATAACTCATGCGGCGTGCATGCGCAGATGAACGGTAAAGCCGACAACAACTTGCGGTCCATGGACATTCTGCTCTACGACGGCACCGAGATGACGGTTGGATGGATGGATGAACAGCAATTGACCGCGAAAATCGCTCACGGTGGGCGCGAGGCAAAGATCTACGAGCAATTGAAGTCGTTGCGCGATCGCTTCGGCGACTTAATCCGCGAGCGGTATCCGCACATTCCGCGCCGAGTGTCAGGTTACGGTCTCGATCAGTTGCTGCCCGGCGAAGATGGGCGGTTCAATTTAGCGCGAGCGCTGGTGGGAAGCGAGAGCACATGCGTCACGATTCTCGAAGCCGAGGTCCAGCTGATCTATAGCTATCCCAAGCGGGTGTTGTTGGTGCTCGGTTATCCAAGCATCTACGAAGCGGGCGACCATGTGCCAAAGCTGCTCGAATTCAAGCCCATCGGGTTTGAGGGCATCGACAATTTCCTCATCAACAATGTCCGAAAGAAGGGCTTGCCGCAGGTGGAGGACTTGTCTGAACTGCCGGAAGGGAAGGGATGGCTGATCGTGGAGTTTGGTGCCGGCACGACCGATGAGGCGGAGCAACAGGCGCGCCGGGCGATGTCGGCGCTCGAGGGGTCGGGCGCTCCATCAATGAAACTCTATGTCGATGAAAGCGACCAACAAAAAATATGGGACGTTCGGGAGGCAGGACTCGGTGCAACTGCCTTCGTTCCCGGCGAACCACTCACCTGGGAAGGCTGGGAGGATTCGGCGGTCGCACCCGAAAAAGTCGGCGACTATCTGCGTGACCTGAGCAAACTTTACGAAAAGTATGAATACCGCTCAGCGCTCTATGGGCATTTCGGGCAGGGGTGCATTCATTGCCGCGTGAACTTCGATCTCATGAGTGAGTCCGGCATTCGTAAGTGGCGAGGATTCATGGAAGAGGCCACCGATCTGGTCACGAGCTACGGGGGATCGATCTCGGGCGAACATGGAGACGGGCAATCGAAAGCCGAGTTTCTCTACAAGATGTTCGGGACCGAGTTGATCGAGGCTTTTCAGGAGTTCAAGTCGATCTGGGATCCGGATTGGAAGATGAATCCGGGGAAGGTCGTCGAACCATACCGGATTGATCAGAATCTGCGGCTGGGGGCGGATTATCATCCCTGGAATCCGCCGACTTACTTTAAGTTTCCCGAGGATCATGGAAGCTTTGCGCACGCTGCGCTGCGGTGCGTTGGAGTGGGCAAGTGCCGGCGGGAAAACGGCGAGGGCATGCAGGACACGATGTGCCCCAGTTACATGGTCACCGGTGAGGAAATGCATTCGACTCGGGGTCGTACCCACTTGCTATGGGAGATGATGCATGGCGACGTCATTCGCAAGGGTTGGCGGGACGAACACGTGAAGGAAGCCCTTGACTTGTGCCTGGCGTGCAAGGGCTGCAAGGGAGATTGTCCCGTCAATGTGGACATGGCGACCTACAAAGCGGAATTCCTCGCGCATTACTGGAAGGGACGGGTGCGTCCGATTTACGCCTATGCATTTGGATGGGTCGACAAATGGGCGCGGCTGGCGTCGAGGGCTCCGGGACTCGCGAACTTGTTCACGCAATTGCCAGGGCTTCGGGCGTTGGCGAAGATGGCCGCGGGTGTTCCACAAAAAAGGCAGATTCCGGCGTTCGCGGCCCAGACCTTCAAGAATTGGTTTCATAAGCGCAGGCCGCGACCGGGTTCCGGGCCCAAGGTCCTTTTGTGGGCAGACACGTTCAACAACTATTTCATGCCGGAAACAGCGCAAGCCGCGGTCGAAGTCTTGGAGCAAGCTGGATGCGAAGTCGTAGTACTGAATCAGCATCTCTGCTGTGGCAGGCCGCTCTATGACTACGGATTCCTCGATATGGCGAAGGCCTATTTGCGCCGCAATCTGAACGCGATCCGTCCTTATATCTTGGGGAATATCCCCATGGTCGTATTGGAACCGAGTTGCTGCTCGGTTTTTCGAGACGAACTGCACAACTGGTTCCCCGAATCGAGCGAGGCGAAGCAGGTTGCGGAAAACACGTTCACATTGTCAGAGTTTTTGGAGAAGAGAGTCCCTGATTATCGCCCACCCTCAATCAGTCGCAAAGCGATTGTGCAGGGGCACTGCCATCAAAAGGCGATCATGCAACTGAAAGAAGAGAAATCGCTGATGCAGAAAATGCAACTTGATTACCGACTGTTGGAGTCGGGCTGTTGCGGCATGGCAGGAGCATTCGGATATGAAAAGGACAAATACGACGTCTCGATTGCCTGTGGCGAGCGTTCGCTTTTACCTGAAGTGCGCAAGGC
>Ga0134128_10012144_pt1 | contig 10271 bp, 3 predicted proteins | sample KB31754_FD_96462 | JGI IMG/M metagenome (GOLD analysis project Ga0134128, IMG submission 96462) | Terrestrial soil microbial communities with excess Nitrogen fertilizer from Kellogg Biological Station, Michigan, USA - KB3-175-4 | ecosystem: Environmental > Terrestrial > Soil > Unclassified ...
CACCTACGGCAATAGCCGGCGTAACTAAAATGCGCATTTATTGCGTAGAAGCCGCCACGGCACCTTCCACCTACTTTTTTAATACTTCCTTAGGACAGTTCACCACTGTAGTCCGTACTACCTCACAGGCATTATCCTTCTATCCGTTTTTTAATGATATATCTACTAACGGGCAGAATGATTTTTCGACCCATCAACTAAACTACGGTGAATTTGAAGACTATAATATTAACATTGTGAATCCGGTTACGCAATCGTATGTTATTACCGGCAGCAATCCCTTTGGCTCCTGGCAGTCTTCAATAAACCTTGCTGTCAGCCCACCGAGTACATCTTCTACCAATGTAACCATCTGTTCAACTGACCTTCCTTACAGCTGGAATGGACTAACTTTTTCGAAGGCCGATACACAAACGGCTCATTTGATCAACATGTATGGTGTAGACAGCGCAGCTACTTTAAACCTTTTGGTGAAGCAGGCTACTTCATCGGTGATCAATGTTGCCAACTGCGGTCCATATACCTTCCAGGGCCAGTTGTATACCAACTCCGGCGATTACCCGGTTCATATTACGAATGCGGCAGGTTGTGACAGCTCCATCATTTTCAGATTCCGTCAGAAGGCAACTGCTTCGGTGACCAATGTTGAAGTAACGCCCGGTCAATTGCCCTATACCTGGAACGGTTTAACATTTACCACTGCTGGTACCCAGTCTGCAAAGCTTACCAATGTTGAAGGGTGCGATAGTACGGCTACATTGACGCTTAGGGTATTATACAATATTAATTATACAACGAACAATCTTTTAACAATCAACAAAGCGATCACTCCATTAACGCCCCAAATTGAAGGAAATTATGCATCAGGGGGTGGATATAGTATTTCTCCAAATCTGCCCGATGGGCTACAGTTAGATTCCGTCACCGGAACTATTACGGGAGTGCCTATACAGATCAGTCCTTTGCAAACGTATACCATCACGCTTAACCAGGATGGTGCAAAACCTACAACTTTTACCCTGTCTGTAGGGGCGCCTTCGGTATCCACCACAACGATCGATAATTGCGGACCTTACACCTGGAATGGGGTGGTATATGACAAGGGAGGTACAGAAACCTATCTTTCAAAGAATCAATATGGGTTTGATAGTACTGCTACCCTGATACTGTCCATAAGAAACCCAACAGCGTCTACTACCAGCTTATTTGTGAATCAAGCCGACTTGCCAATAACATGGAATGGTATTGACATCACAAAAGAAGGCACGGATACTGCTCATCTCGTTAATGCTGCAGGCTGCGATAGTGCTGCTACGGTTAATGTTGTGGTCAGTCCAAAAATCTCTTATGTTTCTCCACAAATTCTGCAGCCCAATCAGCCCATTGCTGCTATCACCCCTCAAAATTCAGGAGGTAATGTCACCAATTATACCATTTCGCCTGCATTGGTAACAGGCCTTCAGTTTGATGCAGCAACAGGTACTATAACCGGAACACCAACCGATACCTTGCTACAACCGGTCACACATATCATCAGGGCTTTTAACACAGCCGGCACTGACAGTACAAAAATGGTGATTGCTGTTTGTCATCCTATGGCTACCTCCTTTACAATCGATACCTGCAGTCAATATGTATGGAATGATAGCACCTATACCATTAGCACCATCGATACCCGCACCTTAAAAAACAGGGGAGGTTGTGATAGTGTTGTTACCATGCATCTTATGATTAGAAAAGCTTCTACAGGCGATACCACCACCGATACAGCTTGTGCAAGTTATGAATGGTACGGAGTAACTTATAATAAATCGGGCATCTATACCAAGGTTTTCCCTAATGCGGTTGGTTGTGATAGTACTATTTATCTGAACCTAACCATTAAGAATCCATCTGTTAACAACCTGTATGTAGACCTGAACCGATCAGACTTACCTTACACCTGGAGAGGGAAAACCTTTACAGCTCCAGGTACCCAATCTATTGTGCTGGTGAATAGTGTTGGATGTGACAGTACTGTTAATATGAACGTAAGAATATCGGATGTGTTGCCAGATATTAGTTATGCTGTAAGCGATACTACTTTGTATTGGAATAAGAAAATTGAAACGCCTATTGCTATGACTAATACCGGCACTCCTGTACCGGCTGCAAAATTGGGGGAAAGAGATACGCTGATAGCCTTTTCAAATGGCCCTGGTGATCTCATAAAAACGATAAAAGGCCCTGATGGCGCTTACTACGCCCGGGTATCTAACAGTAGTAACATTTATAAATTAAGCAGCGCAGGGGTGTGGACTGTTTTTGCAGGACTTGCCGGAGCAGTTAACGCAATGGCTATGGATAAGTTGGGAAACCTTTACGTCGGTATCAGCGAAACACGTTATCAGGTGAGAAAAATAACGCCTGCCGGGGTGGTAAGCATATTACCGGGATTTTCAACTTTCTCTGGTATATATGCTTTGGCAGTTGATGCCGGGAACAATTTAATTATTGAAACTCAGCTGTCTCAGAATGTAATCAGCATTACCAGGCTCAACCTCTCTACCAATCTGTCTGTACAAACGCAAATGAATAATCCTTATTTTGATTTTTGGCCGGAAGACATGAAGACCGATTCAAAGGGGAACATTTATATGTATCCGAATATGGGTAATGGTATTGTGAAAATCAGGCCCAACGGACAAATGGTAGGTATCGGGCGATATTGGTCATCTTATTATGAGTTTCAGCCGGGAAATGGGACAGATGCGATGATACCATCGATATCAAGTATGGCAATAGACACCAGCTATGATAATGTGTATCTTATGGCTTATGGTTACATTCTCAGGGTGGATACCGCCGGAAATGTAGCCGCGGTTACAGGCCCTTTGTTTGACCAAAATAGAGACCAGATTTTCAGGGTTGACAATGGAAAGATATCTATGGTCAACAATTCAGCAGGCATACTCTACACCGCCAATGTTTATGGCGTTGGTTCACTTCCCTTCATGGATAATTATGGTGGTGCCGCTCTCCCTTATAATGGCCCGAAAACAGACTTTACCAATTTTGATCAAAGAATACGCTTAGATAGTAGCGGTGCCATTGTGGGTACACCTACATCGGACACCTCCTCAATTGGTACTATTTATGGAACCAATACTTCGACAGCCTATTCTATTGTAGCAGCCAACCATTATGGCATCAGCACTGCCCCTATGGTAATAACCACCAAATCCATTACTTATAAAATGGAGAGCTTTGTAACTACAAGTCTCCCATATACATGGAGAGGCAGATCGTTTACTGCACCAACAGATACTGCTACGTATTTTGCTGCTAACAAAACGTTGGCTAATGATACGATGTACCTATTACATTTAGTGTATGAAGGAGCTCCGGAGCCTAAGATAAAAGCGACCGGCCTTTGTGCGGGTGGTGCTATTACCCTTACCGCAAATGGCGCTGCCAAAAACGCCATCAGCTTCGATGGGACCAATGTCGGTATGATCAAAAATGTACAAAAAGGAAGCGGTGGACTTGGGTATTATAATGCTAACAGCTATCTTAAACCGGATGGTACTTACGGATTTAATTTTACCTCATCATTTGAGGTTTGGATTAAGCCAGCTTCCGTAAGCGGAACACAATATATATTCACGAGGGATACCGTCAAGACTAACGGTACTTTCTTTGGATTGTCTATTCAAAATGGCAAATTGGTGTATGAGTTCACAAAAGGAAAAACACAACCATTTGTAGACTATAAGCTTAGTTCTTTTGATAGTATATCGCCTAATGTCTGGACGCATGTGGCTGCCTCTTACTATGATTCTACCATGTATATTTTCATTAATGGCAAATTGGAAGGAACGTATCAAACGCCTGAGAATTCTTTTAATGTTTTTTACGAGGAACCGGGCACTTCAGTAGGAATTTTTCCAGACTTCTGCCTGGGCGGGTTGGGTCATCAGTTTGGCTATAAAGGTGAGATGGATGAGTTTCGTGCCTGGGGCGCAAGAAGAGATGCAGCTGCGATTAAGGCAACTATGAACTCAATTGTTGACCCATCGACTGCCGGTCTGGGTCTGTACTACCGGTTTGACGGAGATATTAGTGAGAGTGCCAGCGATATTTCAAGCTCAGGCAGGGGAGCAATGTTCATAAAGCCTGCTACCAGCGTACCTGATTCAACCGCACCTATCAATTTCGCCTCCTGTAATTGGACGCCCGGCGGTGATACTACAAGATCTGTTGTAGTAAATCCGGCAAGCAAAACGCTTTATACCTTAGCGGTAACTGACTATAAAGGAACTCAGGGATCTGATACGCTAACCGTAACTCCAAATGCCAGTGCAGGAAAAGTAATAGCAGGAACAAGTCCTCAGTGTATCGGCTCAACAACAACTTATATTGTGTCAGGTGTTATATTAGGCGGTGGAACAGGTGCATGGAGCAGCGATAATACAGCCGTTGCAACAGTTGATACTTCCGGATTGGTTAAAGCAATTGGTGCAGGAACAGCCAATATTATTTATACAGTAACGGGCGGATGCAATGGGCGGGCAACTGCTTCTCAACCTTATGTGGTGAATCCAACCACGTTGATAACAGCTTCTCCATCCAATGTTAGCATCCCTGCGCTGCATAACACTTCTTTTTCAGTAAATGCAACAGGTAAAGGTACCCTCAGCTATCAATGGCAGGTGAGTACCAATGGAAGTAGTTTCAGTAATCTGGCTGATAATAGTATTTACTCGGATGCTTCAAGTGCAACGCTTCAACTTTCCGGTGTAAATTATACTATGAACGGTTATCAATATCAATGTATCGCAACAGGAACGTGTGGAAATGCTACGTCAACTGCGGCTACCTTAACCGTTACCAAACGTCCTACGGTTATTACTTATACAGGCGATAACAATGAACAATACTCAGATGTGCAAACGCTTACTGCTACCCTAACAGACCAGGAAACAAACAGCCTGCTGGCAAGTAAGCCGGTTACTTTCACTCTTGGTAATCAATCAGCTGGTTCAGTTACCGATGCCAGTGGTAATGCTTCATCAACACTAAACATGTACCAGGATGCTGGCAACTATAATGTGGTCAGTTCTTTTGCAGGTGATGCTACCTATGCAGCAAGTTCTGACACAGATCCGTTTACTATTAGAAAAGAAAATGCGATCACAAATTACACAGGCCCTGAATTTATTTCAGTACCGTGCGCAACCTGCGCTACCACACAGGTGCTTCTAAGCGCTTCAGTAATAGATACCAGCGCCCTGTATCCTGCAAATGATAAATACCCGGGCGACATCAGGAAAGCGAGGGTAAAATTCATTGATCTTGATAATATGCAGGACATATCCGGCTGGCTTACTCCCGGCCTGGTAAATGCAGCGGATACCACCAACGGTATAGTCACTTACAACTGGACAGTTGCTTTACCTACCACCGGTTATGATCTATATTCTATCGGTGTAATCGTTGATAACGGTAATTATACCGGCACCAGCCAGTCTGTGCTTTCCGTTTCCCGGAGTTCACTTACTCAGTTTATTACAGGAGGTGGTCATTTGGTACCGGCCAGTTCCGGCGGACAATATGCATCGGATGCAGGACGTAAAGTAAACTTTGGTTTCAATGTGAAATACAATAAGACAGGCAAAAACCTGCAGGGTAATATGAACATCATTTTCAGACGGGCAGGCCACGTTTATGAAATAAAGGCCACCTCTATGACAAGCCTTTCTATCAATACTACAAACCCATGCTCACAGAAAGCCACTTTTGTAAGTAAGGCCAACCTGATCGATATTACCAACGAGAACAACCCGGTTTCTGTGTATGGAGGAATCACACTACAGGTTACAGTTACAGACAATGGTAACCCGGGTACCAATGATTTGATTGGAATCACTCTCTTAAATAACAATACGCTGATCTATTCAAGCAATTGGGTAAGCACAAAAACAACAGAAATGCAGTTGAATGGCGGAAACGTGGTGGTAAACAGTGGTGTCGTATGCTCCAAAAACGTTTCAACAAGAGTAATGAATACCGGTTCAAATATTGATGTTGTAAATGATAATTCAAATCAACTTACAGGAGCGGATAAATTAACGGTAACAGTGATGCCAAATCCTACCTCTTACTACTTTACTTTAGAATTAAAGAGTTTGAGCAAAGAGAAGATAAAAGTAACTGTAACAGACCTTCTCGGAAGGACAATAGAACAAAGAACTGATATTCCGGCTAATAGTACTATTCAGATGGCACATCAGTACCATCCGGGTGTGTACTTTGCAACGTTCCTGCAGGGTAACGACAGAGTAACTCTTCGGCTGATAAAAGAAGGGAATTAATTTCTTAGGGTTGCCAACCTTGGGGGTTGGCAACCCTAACCCTCAAACAACCCTATTTCAAATTTGGCCGCCATGGATTTCTATGATAAAACCAAATTATTTTTAAGCGGCTTTTTTCACATATAATTCCTGCTTATTCACAACGCTTGGGCCAAAAAGGGAGATTGATTTAAGTAAAAGAATGTAACGCTTATAATGACGCCGAGTCCCCTGCGGGAGACCCGGCTGAGAAATAATCATCATCCCAGTATTTATTATATACAGGCGATGGTTTTACGAATTTTTGCGAAACAGGCTGGATTTCGATAGAGATTTTGAGAAGCTTTTTCTGAAAGTTTGGTTTTCTGAGTTGATTCAAGCCGGCAAGCAAATAAACAGCAAGCTTGTATGTTTCGCTTTGCCGGATTGGGGATACACAATCACATTTCTTCACATGGTTAGATCCTGATTATCCCGATCCGGGTTTTCAATCACCCCGTTTTGAATCATCTCTCACTTGTGGCACAATTTTCCTGCATCTTTTTTTTTATGCGAAAATCTACTTTATTCAAATGGGCGTTGGTTTTAATAATAGTGTTTTTAAGCTTTAGTATTTTGATTTATGCAAAATCAATTTTATTACCGCTTACCCTCGGCGGCCTTTTAGCCATGCTGTTCATGCCGCTTTGCGGGTGGTTTGAAAGAAAAGGGGTAAAGCGCGCTTACGCTTCCCTCTTCTGTATCATCGTTTTCCTTTTAATCCTAGGTACGGTAACTTACTTTTTTGTTTGGCAAATCACATCCATCAGCCGCGACATCACTGAAATAGAAACAAATGTTAACAGGCGTGTTGATGATGTACAACAATTCTTTTATCACAGGTTTGGAATCACTCCCGGTAATCAGAAAAAAATACTTGAAGGTAAAAATGATGGCAGCGTTGGCGCTGTTATCAGTGCTGTGATGGGATCCCTGATCTATTTTATCACCAGTTTCATCATTATGCTCGTGTATATTTTCATGCTCCTGTATGCCAGGAGTCATTTAAAAAACTTTATTTTAAAAATGGTAACCCCTACCCGTAAAGTTAAAACCGAACGCATCATTTTTGAATCAAGCAAAGCCACGCAGCATTATCTGCTGGGTTTTGCATTGTTGGTGACTGTGCTTTGGTTATTGTATGGTGTTGCTTTTTCAATTATTGGTGTCAGAAATGCCTTTTTCTTTGCGGCACTGTGCGGACTGCTTGAAGTGATTCCTTTCATTGGAAGCCTTTTCGGCATTATCCTGACCATGCTCATGGTGGTATCGCAGGCCGGAGGAGGAGGAATGCTTTTCGCTGTTTTTATGGTATATGTGGTTCTTCAGTTTACCCAGTTTTATATCATCCAGCCATTGCTGCTGGGAGGGAAAGTAAATGTAAATCCGCTTTTTGCTATCACGGTGCTGATACTTGGAGAAATGGTTTGGGGTTTGGGAGGAATGATCATGGCGATTCCATTGACCGGGATGATCAAAATTATTTGTGATAATGTTGAAGAACTACATCCTTACGGCTACCTGCTCGGCAAAGCAGCGAATCCAGAGGAAGTATATTCACATAAATGAAAAAATGGTTCTCTGGAAAATAAGGCACTTTTCATCTGAATAAAAATCAGAACAATTTACCCCTTTACTATAATTTTAATTCGCGGCAAGACACAAGAGTGGATGGCTGCGTTAGGATCCGGAAACTACAAATGGTCAGGTTTATCCCGGTAATGCTTCCCTGCCTGACAGAAATAGGAAACCATTCTTTATTTCATCATGTTAAAGAGCGCATAGGGATATTTTTAATACTTTAGCATTATAAAATCGTGTAAAATGAAATCAATCAGACTCGGTTTGGCTTTTATTGCGGTGGCATTCTTTCATGTAACTCAGGCGCAGCAATGGGTTTCATTATTTGATGGTAAATCCTTAAGCGATTGGAAGGTTGGCGATAATGCGTCCACATTTAGCGTGGATAGTGGAATGATCAAAGTAAATGGCAACACGGCCCACCTGTTTTATGAAGGCCCGGTAAATAAACACAGCTTTAAAAATTTTGAATTCAAAGCAGACGTAATGACGAGACCACACTCCAACTCAGGCATCTATTTTCATACGGCTTTTCAGCAAGGTGGCAGGCCGCAGGTCGGTTATGAAGTGCAGGTAAATAATTCGCATACCGACTGGCGGCGTACCGGCAGCTTATACGGCATTGACGATGTGAAAGAAGTGGTGGCACCGGATAATGTTTGGTTTACAGAATACATTAAGGTTACCGGTAACCATGTGATTGTTAAAATCAATGGTAAAACTGTTGTTGATTATATGCAGCCAACAAATGTGCCTCCTCCTGATAAAAAAGGGCCAATTGATTCGACCGGTACTTTTGCACTGCAGGGCCACGATCCCGGCAGCACTGTTTATTTTAAAAATATTATGGTGAGGGTGTTAGCTGATTAATGGAATAAGTCTGTTCCCGTTGGTGAGGTGGTTCAGTTTGACTTTGAACTTTTCAAGAATAGTGATGATACCAATATTCAATTGCCGGTGAAGCTGATGGAGAAAGTGAATGAAACTTACCACAGCATTAAGAACCTGAATGGGATTGAGATAGAGGAGGAGAGTTAGTTTTTAGGCCTTCAGTCCTGCCCCTGGTTTCGTGTCTCACGAACCATAGTTCTTAAATTATCATCTTATATTTAATGAATGAAGTAGAAGTACGAAAATCTCATATGCATATTGGCAAGCTGTATTTTTGGACAGCAAAAGTTAAAGGTGGTTCGTGCGAACCATTGCGCGGGCCGTTGGTGAGGTCAGTCCTTCAAAACCCACACTGAACACCAGGTGCGATAAAAAGATTTTCCCTTCCAGGAGCGTTTATTTGTATAATATTGTATTGGCTGTATTATTCATTTTCCATAAATAATTATAACTATAAGATTTTACACTTTATGATACTGAAAGAGAGAATATTAGTGATAATTCTGATAATTATTTTTGGAGGTACCATAAAGGTATTTGCACAATCTTTACCTGATTCAACAATAAAAAAAATCGACAGCCTGTTCCTGAAATGGAATACAGCGAATAGCCCCGGTTGCACAGTTGGTATCATAAGGAATGATTCGCTTATTTTTTCCAAAGGCTATGGAATGGCCAATCTTGAATATTCTATTCCAAATGAACCGCAGACACTTTATCACATGGCTTCGATTTCCAAACAATTTACTGCCTTCTCTATTGTACTGCTTGCGAGGCAGGGCAAACTAAAACTGGATGATGATATCCATAAATGGCTTCCCTGGTTTCCAGACCTGAAAGAAAAGATAACGATCCGCAACCTGTTGAATCATACAAGTGGTATAAGAGACCAATGGCAACTGCTGGCTATTGCAGGCACAAGACTGGACGATGTGATAACACAGGATCAGATCAAAAAAATTCTTAGTAAACAACAGGCACTCAATTTTAAGCCCGGTGATCAATACAGCTATTCAAACAGTGGCTTTACTTTGCTTGCAGAAATAGTAAAAGCAGTGAGTGGGCAAACATTACGGCAATTTACTGACTCAGCGATCTTTAAACCTTTGGGCATGGCCAGTACCCATATTCATGACGACTATACCGAGATTGAAAAAAGTCGTTCTTACAGCTATGACCGAAAGGATAGCGCTCATTTTGCCAATGCTATCTTAAGCTATTCGGTGGCGGGAGCTACAAGTCTCTTTACCAACATCAATGATATGAGTAAATGGATCATGAATTTTTATGATCATAAAGTGGGGGACGAGGAAGATATCAATATGCTGACTCAAAACGGCAAATTGAATAACGGCAAGAAATTGCCTTACGCTTTGGGTATTGTAAATGATACGTGGAGAGGCTGGCGCCAATATTCACATGGTGGCA
>Ga0134128_10012146_pt1 | contig 10271 bp, 12 predicted proteins | sample KB31754_FD_96462 | JGI IMG/M metagenome (GOLD analysis project Ga0134128, IMG submission 96462) | Terrestrial soil microbial communities with excess Nitrogen fertilizer from Kellogg Biological Station, Michigan, USA - KB3-175-4 | ecosystem: Environmental > Terrestrial > Soil > Unclassified ...
CTTCACCGAGCCGGAGGTCGTCTCGGCAGGCCTGCTGCCCAAGGAGGCCGAGGCGGCCGGCCACGATCCGGTGAGCGCCGTCTTCCCCTTCCAGGCCAATGGCCGGGCGCTCTCCATGGAGGCCGGCGACACCGGTGGCTTCGTGCGCGTGGTGGCCCGCAAGTCCGACCACCGCGTGGTCGGCCTGCAGGCGGTCGGCGCCCACGTCTCGGAGCTCTCCGGCGAGTTCGCCATGTCCATCGAGATGGGCGCGCGCCTGGAGGACCTGGCCGGGACCATCCACGTCCACCCGACGCTCACCGAGGCGGTGCACGAGGCCGCGCTGCGCGCGCTCGGCCACGCGATCCACATCTAGGCCGGCGCTAGCCATTCCCCCTACCGGCCGTCATCCCGGCCGGAGGCCCGCGCGAGCGGGCTGGAGAGCCGGGACCCAGTAGCACCGGCCTCTGCGTTCTTGCGGAAAACGGTGTGCGAGACGCGTCCAGTCTTGAGCGGCCGGGTCCCTGATCCGCCTGCGGCCGTCCGGGATGACGGGACGGGGGTTGCGGCTAGGTGCCCCGCTTCCGCACCTCCGCCTCCAGCGCCGCATAGTCCGCGAAGCCCGTGGCCGGCGTCACAATCTCGCGCCACGCAGCGTCCAGCGCCGCGGCGCTTTCGGGCGGCAGTTCCTGGCGGCCGTTGGAGCCGCCCTTGCGGACCTTGGCGGAGTCGCTGCCCGGCGGCAGGTTGCAGCGGGCCTCCGAGGCGGTGCGCATCATCAGGTCGTCGAAACGGTCCTTGTGCGCCAGCATGAAGGCGAAGGACGAGCGCTCCAGGGTCAGCTCCATGAGCTCGTCGTCGAGGGCGATGCCGCTGAAGGCCGCGACCTTGCCGATCGTCGCCTCCGGCTCGGCGCTCATCTGCTCGTAGGAGAGGAGCAGGATGTCGGGGTTTTCGCGCTCGGCCCACCAGCTCAGCAGGTGGCGCCAATAGTCGCGGCCGGCGGCCGTGCGGTCGATGTAGCTCTGCACGAACTCGCCGATCGGCACGGCGCCCGGCTCGATGAACCAGCCCTCCATGAAGCGGTAGAGCGAGACGCAGGCGTCCTTCGGGTCGCGGAAGGCCACGATGTAGCGCGCGCCCTTGGGGACCCGGTCGTGGCCGAGGTGACTCTTGAAGCCGCGCGGCTCGGCCCGTTGCGGCGCCTCCAGGTCGAGGCCGAGGATGGCGGCGGTCTCAAGCCAGGGCATGACACGCGAGATGTCGTCGAAGTCGAAGTCGCCGCGGGTGCGCAGCGTGTGGAAGATCTGCTGCAGCCAGGTGGTGCCGCACTTCGAATAGGGGGCGATGATCACGTCGGTCGGACGCGGGCGGTAGCTCGCCAGCGACGCCGCCGTCTCTTCCGGGCCGAACATCTTGCCGGCCAGCTCGCCGAACTCCGCCAGGCTGCGTGCCCGGCGTCCTGCGATCGCGTCCATCTGCGCCCCTCCCGACGGCTTTTGGGCAAGCTACAGGATTGTCGCGAAAAGCGCGCCCGATCCGCCGCGGCGCCAACGATTGCTTAGGGAAGTTTCTGTTCTCATCGGCAGGTCCTGCTGGGGTCCGCGCCGATGATCTTCATCCTTCCGTCCATCGCCCTCTTCGTGCTGCCGTTCGCCTTCCCGCTGTTCATGCGAACGACGCGCGGCGTGCTTCTGTCGGGCCTGGTGGGCGGCGCCGGCCTGGCCGTCGCCTGGATCTGCCGCGGCCTCGCGGCCAGCGCCCCGATCTATGGCGACACGCCCGGCGACTATTTCGTGGCGGCCCTGCTGGTCAGCCGCAGGCCGAGGCCCACCGAGAAGCCGGCCGCGCTCGGTCTCGAGTGGGGCCTGCGCGGGGTCGGCCCGAAGGGCGAGCCCCTGGCCTGACGGCGGGCGCCTAGCGGCCCAGAGCCGCGGCCCGGACGCCCTCGATCATCGCGTTGCGCGCGGCGCTCAGCTCCTTGCCGGTGGCGTGCGGCCAGGCGGCGTTCTGGACAATGATCAGGTGCTCGTCGCGGAAGGTGGTGATCGATTGGCCGAAGATGCCGACGGCCTCGTAGCGGTCGGGCGAGCGGATCCACCAGAAATAGCCGTAGCCGCCGGGCGCCGGCGAGCCGTTGTCGATCTCCTTGTGCGTCGCGGCCGCGACCCAGCCCTCGGGCACGATCCGCTTGCCGTCCGCGATGCCGTCGCCGGCGATGAACAGCCCCAGCCGTCCGTAGTCGCGCAGCGTCATGGAGATGCAGCAGCCGCCGCGCTCCTGGCCGCCGGGATCGGTCATCCAGATGCCATCCCGCTCCATGCCGTAGGGCCGCCAGATCTTCTCCGAGGCGTATTGCGCGAGCGACTTGCCGGTGGCCTTGGAGACCAGCACGCCGACCAGGTCGGTCTCGCCGGTGTTGTAGTTGAAGGTCGAGCCCGGCGGGTGCGCCCTGGGCAGTTTGCGCAGGTAGCTGACCATCGGGTTGACGCCCGGCTCGGGGACCGTGCCGCCGGCTCTGGCGACGTCGGAGTTGGGATCGGTGTAGTCCTCGTTCCACTTCACGCCTGAGCTCATCATCAGCATCTGGCGCACGGTCACGCCCTCGTAGGCGCTGCCCTTCAGCTCGGGAATATAGCGGGTGACGGGGTCGTTCAGGCTCTTGATCCTGCCGTCTTCGATCGCCGCGCCGACCAGGGTCGAGGTCACCGACTTGGCCACCGAGAACGAGGTCCAGCGGTCGGCGGGCTTGCGGCCGAGGCCGTACCTCTCGAGCACGATCTTGCCATCCTTCAGGACCAGCAGGCCGGAGACCCGGTAGGCCTTCATGTAGGCGTCGATCGTCCAGGTCTTGCCGGCGTAGCTGAACGTGGGCGCGATCTGCTGCGCCGCGACCGGCAGGGGATGCACCGTCTTGCCGCGCGCGATGACGTGGGTCTTGAAGATGTGCTCGATGTCGCGATAGCCCAGCGCCTGCTGCTGCGGCGTCCAGGTGAGGATGCTGGCGATGGCCTTGGGCGCCGCCGGGTCGACCGAAACCTGCGCGCGCGCGCCGGCGGCGGCCAGGGCCGCGAGCGCGACCGCGCCCCAAACGAGCTGCTTCATGATCACTCCCGCGTCATCGCGGGGTTCTATCCGAGCCGGGGCTCCGAACCAATGGCCGCCAAAAAACAACGAAGCCTATCCCCGGTTGTAGATTTTCGTGTTATTTGAAGAACGTTGGGGGTGCTGAGCGTGAGTGATCTCATAGATATCCATATCGGCAAGCGGCTGCGCTGGCGTCGCCGGGCCGTGGGCATGACACAGGGCGATCTGGCGAGCCGGATCGGCGTGCGTTTCCAGCAGATCCAGAAGTACGAATGCGCGGCCAACCGAACCTCGGCCGCCATCCTCTGGAAGCTGGCCTGCGCGCTCGACGTCCGGGTGTCCTATTTCTACGACGGCCTGGCGAGCGACGCGCCCGCGCCGGTCCTGCAGCCGGCCGCCGAGGCGCCGCCGCTGCTGGCCAGGGCCCAGGAACGCGCCGGAGCCTAGACGAGCTGGTTCCCATGCGCGGCCTTCCGCGTTAGGCCAGCCGCATGGCCGAGTTCGACTTCGACGTCGTGGTGGTGGGCGCTGGCGCCGTGGGTCTTGCCTGTGGCTACGCGCTCGGAAAGCGCGGGCTGGCGGTGGCCGTCCTGGAGCAGGAGGCCGCCATTGGCCAGGGCGTCTCCTCGCGCAATTCCGAGGTGATCCACGGCGGGCTCTACTATCCGACCGGCTCGCTGAAGGCGCGGCTGTGCGTCGCCGGCCGGCGCGCGCTCTACGCCTTCCTGGACGCCCATCACGTGGACTACGAGCGCTGCGGCAAGCTGGTGGTGGCGACCGGCCAGGACGAGGTCGCGCGCCTCGACGCCATCCTGGAGCAGGCGCGCACCAACGACGTGGAGGGCATGGCCCAGCTCTCCAAAGCCGAGGTCCACGCGCTCGAGCCGGAGTTGAAGTGCTAGGGCGCGCTGATCTCGCCCAACAGCGGCATCTTCGACAGCCACGGCTACATGCTGGCCCTGCAGGGCGAGATCGAGGCGGCCGGCGGGGCGGTGGTGCTCTCGACGCCGTTCGAGGGCGCTTCGCCGCTGGCGGGCGGCGGCTTTTCGGTCCGCGCCGGCGGCGAGGAGCCGGCCGAGCTCACCTGCCGCTACCTGGTCACCGCGCCCGGCCTCTCGGCCCAGGCCGTGGCCGCCCGGATCGAGGACTTCCCGGCGGCGGACATCCCCAAGGGCCACTACGGCAAGGGCATGTATTTCCGGCTGATGGGGAAGGCGCCCTTTGCGCGGCTGATCTATCCGCCGCCGATCCACGGCGCGCTCGGCACCCACTACCGCCGCGATCTCGGCGGCCAGGCGGTGTTCGGCCCCGACCTGACCTTCGTCGACAAGATCGACTACAGGGTCGATCCCGCCGCGGCGGCGGTCTTCGCCGCCTATATCCGCAAGTTCTGGCCGGGCCTGCCGGACGGGGCGCTCACCCCCGACTACGCCGGCATCCGGCCCAAGCTGCACGGCCCCGACGAGCCGCAGCCGGACTTCCGCCTCGACGGGGCGGACAGGCACGGCCTGGAGGGCCTCGTTGCCCTGTTCGGCATCGAGAGCCCGGGCCTCACCTCCTCGCTGGCGATCGGCGAGGAGGTGGCCGCGCGGCTCGGCATCTAGGCTATTCCGCGGGCGCGGGGAGCGGCCTGAAGGCGCTCGTGAACTGCACCCGCAGCAGCCAGAAGATCATCAACGCCAGCGGCGCGAAGGCGAGCGCCAGGAGCAGGAGGGAGCCGCGGAGCGGCGCCGGGAACACCTGCGGCTGGCCGATGAACAGCGAGGCCGAGGCGAAGAACAGCGCCAGGCACATGCGCCACAGATGCCGCGCCACGCGCTGGGCGCCGAACACGCCGCGGCGCAGGATGACGCTGAGGTCCAGGGCGGCGGCGCAGGCCGCCACGCCGGCGATGATGTAGGCGGCCAGATAGGGGACGCCCTCGATCGTCCCGCCGGGCGCGTGGGCGCCCATCCAGCCGAAGGCGAGCAGCAAGGGGACCGCCGCCAGGGGCACGACCATCGCGCCGATCTCGTAGCGGCCAGCCGGACCTTCGGGCCGGCGCACGGTCGCCCAGCCGGAGACCACCAGATAGATGCCGAAGAGGCCGCCGAAGGTGTTCACGGGCTGGCCGATGAAGGGGGCCGCCGCCGCCCCGATGGCGAGCGTCGTCAGCATGGCGCCGAAGAAGGCGTTTCCGGCCATCCGGTGCGCGCGCTCCCCCTTCCGCGTCGCCAGCGCCACCGCGCCGGCCCCCAGGCCCACGCAGCCCGCGCCGATGTGCAGGACCAGGATGGAGGTGACCGCCGCGCGGGCGAGCAGCGGAGCGTCGGGGCCAAGTTGGATGTGCATTACGAAACCCCCTTTGCCTCGATGACGTCAGAGCGGACCGGGGTGGCGACGCGACCGGACGGCGCCGGCCTGAAGGCGTCGGTGAACCACACCCGCAGCAACCAGAAGACCATCAGGCCCAGCGGCGCGTAGACGAGGCCCACCAGCAACGGGGAGCCCTGCAGCGGCGGCGGGATGTCTTGCGGCTGGTTGATGACCAGGGCGGCGGCGGCGAAGAACAGCGTCAGGCACATGCGCCACAGGTGCCGCGCCACGCGCTGGGCCCCGGAGAGGCCACCGCGCAGGATAACGCTCAGGTCCAGGGCGCCGGCGAAGGCGGCTGCGGCGGCGACGACGTAGGCCACCTGATGGGGGATGCCCCAGATCGCGCCAGCCGGGCTGTGGGCGCCCAGCCAGCCGACCGCCAGCAGCGCCGGGGCGGCGAGCGCCGGGATCAGCATCGCGCCCATCGCCAGGCGCCCGACCTGGCTCTCCCGGTCACGCGCGGTCGCCCATCCGGAGATCACCAGATAGGTCCCGAAGACGCCGCCGAAGAGGTTGGACTGCTGGCCGACGAAGAACGCCGTGGGTGCGCCGACGATGAAGGTGGCCAGCATGGCGCCGAAGAAGATGTTGCCGGCCATCCGGTGCGCGCGCTCGCCCTTGCGGGCCGCCAGCGCCACGGCGCCCGATCCGATGGCCGCGCATCCCGCGCCGATGTGCAGCACCAGGATCGCAGTGACCGCGGCGCGGGCCAGAAACGGGGCGTCGGGACCGACCTGGATGTGCATGGCCACCCCGCTTGCGTTGTCAGATCGGTTCGCGGTAGCGGCGCGACCAGACGGCGGCGGCCAGCAGGGCCGCGGCGACCGCGAGCCCGACCCATAGCCCCGGCGTGCTCACGAACTTGGCGATGTCTGGGGTCGGCAGCCAGCCGTTCGGGATGTTGCTGGCGGCCGCGAACTGGGCCTTGGTCGGGACCACGAAGGCCGCGCCCAGCCCGCCGGTGATCCGGTCCCCGACGAGGTCGAACACATGGGCGGTGTTGAAGGCGATCTTCTCGGCGAGCGCCAGCAGCAGCGGCGGCAGCACCGCCCAGAGGAAGGGCGCGCGCCGCGCCCAGCCCCCGACCAGCAGCAGCCAGCCATAGAGCGGCGCCCACCAGAGCGCCATGGCGACGAGGGCGTAGGCCTGGATCAACGACATGTGGAGGAGCGGCAGGCTCCAGACCACGTCGAGGCTCTTGCCGTGCGCGGCCAGGGATGCGGCGTGCATCACCGCCATGATCAGCTGGGTGGCGAGCCCGACCGCAAAGGCCACCGGCGGCATGATCGCGAGCGGCACCAGGGCCTTGGAGAGCACGGTGGTCAGGTCCGGCACGGGCAGGGACTTCCAGAACAGGATGCTGCGGTCGCGGCGTTCGTTGTGCAGCGCCCCCAGGCAGTAGAACACCGCCACCAGGAACAGGGTGACCAGCATCGCTACGGCGGCGATGCCGTAGGGGAAGTGATCGAGCGCCATCTGCTGAGCCGGCGACACCGGGCCTGTGACGACGGCGCCGCCGGCGGCCACGGTGCTGGTCACCTCGCTGTGGCTCACCACCGCGCCGTTCTGCGTGAAACTGGTGGCGCGATGCACGGTCCTCAGGTGCGGCCCCGAGAACACGCCGATCGCGAAGCCGGCCAGGATCACGGCGGCCACGACCACGGGCGCCACGAAGATGGCGCGGTTCTCCCACAGCTCGCGGCGCACCGACCAGAACAGCGGCCGGGTGCGCGACAGCGGCGCGCGCACGGCGGGCGGCGGCTCAAGGGGCGTTTCCGACATGGCGTCCGAGGCGGCGGTCATGCGGCGGTTCCTTGCGTTTGGGGGCCGCCGAGGACGGCGACGAACAGGTCGGCGATGCTGGGCGTATGGACCTCGCCCAGCGGGGCCAGGCGCTCGCGGCCGACGCCGTCGAACAGCAGGATGCTGCGGCCGAACACCTGCCGCTCGTGGATCGGGCCGAGCGCGCGGGCGGCGGCCAGATGCTCCGGCGTCACCATCACCTCGAGGTAGCGCGCCTCGAAGTCCTCCATGCTCGACTCCAGCACGATGCGGCCGCGGTCGATGAACATCAGGTCAGTGAGGATGTGCTGGATCTCCTCGACCTGGTGGGTGGTCACCACGATGGTCCGGCTCTTGTCGAAGTAGTCGTTGAGCAGGGTGTCGTAGAACTGCTTGCGGTAGAGCAGGTCGAGGCCGAGCGTCGGCTCGTCGAGCACCAACAGACGGGCGTCGATGGCCATGATCAGGGCCAGGTGAAGCTGGGTCACCATGCCCTTCGACAGCTCCCGCACCCGGCTCGCGCGCTTGATGGTGGTCTTGGCGAGGAAGGCCTCGGCCTTGGCCCGGTCGAAGCGCGGATGGACGCCGGCGACATAGTCCAGCGTCTGCGAGACGCGCATCCAGCGCGGCAGCACCGCCACGTCGGCGATGAAGCAGACGTCGGTCATCAGCCGGTCGCGCTCCGTCCAGGGATTGCGGCCCAGCACCTTCAGCTCGCCCTCGTAGGGGGTGAGGCCCAGGATGGCGTTCAGCGCGGTGCTCTTGCCCGCCCCGTTGGGGCCGATCAGGCCCAGGATGCGGCCTTCGTCGACGCGCAGGTTCACGCCGTCGAGGGCGACGGTGGCGCCGTAGGCCTTCCTCAGGCCGCGGGCTTCGATGCAGGCCATGCTCAGCCCTCCCCGCCGGTCTTGGGCCGGGCGCCGCTCGCGGCGAGCAGCTCCTTGGGGCTCAGCCCCAGCCGCTGGATGTTGGCGTGGATGGCCGGCCATTGCTCGGTGAGGAACCGCTGGCGCTCGGCCTGCAACAGCTGGTCGGGGGCCCCGGCGTTGATGAACAGGCCGAGCCCCCGCCGCTTCTCGACCAGGCCCTCGTCGACCAGCTGCTCATAGGCCTTGAGCACGGTCAGCGGATTGACCCGGGTCTCGGCCGCGACCGTCCGCACGGACGGCAACGGATCGCCTTCGCCCAGCACGCCGTCGAGGATCATCGCGACCACCCGGTCGCGAAGCTGGCGGTAGATCGGCTGATTGTCATTCCACTCACGATCCATTGTCTGTTCCGGTTGGGCCCTTGGCTGCGATCGACGCCGCGGTTGGGGGGATCACTTGGCGGCGCCCGCGGGCGTGGCGGCGGCCGCTGACGCGCGCTCTTCGGCGCGCGCCCCGGCCAGGATGTTGGGGAGCGAATAGTTGCCCTCGTGGCAGGCGTATTCATAGATCGGGCCCTTCGCCGTCCGCATGGGCATCTCGGCGCGCCACGGCTTGGCGAAGACGACGGGATCGTCGACCGAGAACTCGTAGAGGATCTCGTCCTTGGCGGTGCGCGTGAAGCGCTCGGTGATCTTGGTCTGCGGCGAATAGCGGAAGCCGCCGCCCAGCGAATAGACGTGGCCCTTGGGGTTCAGGTTGGTGGTCTCCACGACCAGGGTGTCGCCTTCCCACCAGCCCACGGAGTCGCCCAGCCAGGGCTGGATCTCTGAGGGCATGTGCTTGCGGTCGGTCATGCGGATGATCCGCACGTCGTGGTTCATCTCCACCTCGATGGCCACGAAGTCCTTGGTCTGCAGGATCTGGTAGTTGCCGTTGAAGCCGGTGTTCATCATCGGCGGCCCCTCGGGCGAGCCGATCGCGGTCAGGCAGCGCTCCTGGGTGTCGCGGTTTTCCGGATTGTCGAAGTTCTCCGGGGCCTTTGCGGCCGCGGCGCGCGACTTCTTCTCCTCGTCCGTGAACGGCAGCTTGCCGTCGGCGGGCTCGACGATCCAGGAGGAGCGCGGCTGGCCGTTGATGCGCGCCAGGCGCAGCTCCATCTCGATGTAGTCCGCCTGCGGCGCTTCCTTGACCACCGGCGGGGCGGGGAGCTTGGGATCGATGGGATCGGTCGAGAGGATGTCGCCGGTCATCTTCTTGAAGCCGCCGATCAGCATGGCCTCTTCCTTGTCGGTGGCGATCAGCCCTTTGAAGATCGGCGGCCGCTGCAGGAAGGTGAGCGCGGTGTTGGTCCAAAGGCCCTGCAGGTCCGGGGTCCCGTAGGCGGTCCGCGGCGCATGATAGCCGGCGGCCTGCGCCGTTCCGGCGGCGAGGCTCAAGGCCAGGATCAGCTTCGGCAGGTGATGCATGTCCCCGGCTCCGTGTTTCGCTGAGATAGTGTTATACTCAAGTATATCACCAACGCAAGCGCTTTTTTCCGGCGCGCTGACGCCGGTCTTGCGCGGGCCGCCCGGGCGGGCGAGAGGGTAGGGACCGTTCGGGGATCCCTGCATGAGCTTGCGTCTGTTCACGATCCTGGCCGTCGCGGCCGCCACCTTCGCGCCCTCGGCGTGGGCGCAGCCCGCGTCGGCCGCCTACAATCCCTTGAGGACCTTCGCGCCGCTGACCCTGCCGCTCCCGGCGACGAGCCTGCGCACCGGGGCCGGAACGCCGGGGCCGGCGCTGTGGCAGAACCGCGTCGACTACGCCATCGAGGCGCGCATCGACACCACGGCCCATGTGCTGAGCGCCGAGGAGGAGGTCCGCTACACCAACAACAGCGCCGACACGCTGGATTTCCTGTGGCTGCAGCTCGACCAGAACCTCTACCGCCGCGAGAGCCGCGGCTACGCCATGTCCGGCGGGCGGCGGATCGATCCGGCGCAGTCCACCGAGGGCTATGCCATCGAGGCGGTGTCGGTGGAGCGCGGCGGGCGCGCGGTCGCCGCCCCCTTCGTGATCAGCGACACCCGCATGCGCGTCGACCTGCCGGCGGGGCTGAAAGGCGGCGGCGGACAGGTGAAGCTGCACATCCGCTACCACTACACCGTGCCTGGCCTGTTCGGCGGACGCACCGCCTGGAACACCAACAAGTCCGGCGAC
>Ga0134128_10012147_pt1 | contig 10270 bp, 8 predicted proteins | sample KB31754_FD_96462 | JGI IMG/M metagenome (GOLD analysis project Ga0134128, IMG submission 96462) | Terrestrial soil microbial communities with excess Nitrogen fertilizer from Kellogg Biological Station, Michigan, USA - KB3-175-4 | ecosystem: Environmental > Terrestrial > Soil > Unclassified ...
CCTCGCTGGGCGAGTGATTGCGCCGCAGCAGCGCCTCGGCGCGCATGATCATGCCGGCGATGCAATAGCCGCATTGCGCCGCCTGCTCCTCGATGAAGGCGCGTTGCAGCGAGGTCGGCTTGGCTTCGCAGCCGAGCCCTTCGAGCGTGGTGACGGCGCGACCCGGCAAGGCCGCCACCGGCGTCAGGCACGAATAGACCGCCGCGCCATCGACCAGCACCGTGCAGGCGCCGCACTGGCCGAGGCCGCAGCCGAATTTGGCGCCGTTGAGCGCGAGCTCACCGCGCAGCACATAAAGGAGCGGCGTCGCGGGGTCGATGTCGAGCCGGTGCGAGCTGCCGTTGACGGTGAGCGTGATCATGAGCGCTCCCTGCTCTGCCGGATGTCGTGGATGCGGCTGTCTAGGGTCTGCCAGGGGCCGCGGTCGCTGTAGCGCGCTCGGAGATACCGGAGCAGCGTCGCCATCTGCTGATCGGTGAAGCTGCCGGAAAAGCCCGGCATAGAGGGCCCCCTTTGGCCTTCCTCCGGATGGATGCCGTCGAGGATGATGAAGATCGCGTTGCCGGGATCGGGCGCGCTCACCACGCTGCTGAGCGCGAGATCGATGCCGCGCGGCGGCACCAGCGACGGGCCGCCCTGATGACAGCGGGCGCAGGCGCCGGCAAAGAGGAGCGCGCCCAGGTCGCCGGAGGCTGCGGCCGTCTCGGAGGCCGGGCGGCGCGCACGCGCGGCCAGCGCATCGGCGCGCTGACGCTTGGCGTCCGAAACGGGACCGCGCAGCGAGGCGACATAAATCGCGATCGCGCGCACGTCCTGCGCAGTGGCTTGCGCGAGATCCTGCGTCACCGGCCGCATCGGCCCGGCCGCCGCGCCATGCGCTGCATCCTCTCCGTGGCTGAGATAGGCGAAGAGCTGCTCGGCATTCCACGGCACCGGTGCGGGCGAGGCGGCGTTGAGCGCGAAGCCCTGCCATCCTTCGGCCTCGCCGCCACTGAGTGCCTTGGCCTTCTCCTCGGCGCCGAGGAAGTTGCGCGGCGTGTGGCAATCGCCGCAATGCCCCAGCCCCGCCGCCAGATAGGCGCCGCGATTCCATGCCGCGCTCTCTTTGGGATCGGCGCGGAAGGGCGAGCGATCGAGATAGAGCAGGTCCCAGAAGGCGACGAGCCGCCGGATGCTCAAGGGAAAGGGCAGCGCCGCTCGCGGCGTGCGCCGCTCCACCGGCACGCGTGTCATCTGGAAGGCATAGAGCGCGGCGATGTCGCCGTCGCTGAGCCTCGTGTAGTGGTCATAGGGGAAAGCCGGATAGAGATAGGTCCCGCGCCGCGCCACGCCGTCGCGCAGCGCGCGGCGGAACGCCGCCTCGGACCAGCGGCCGATGCCGGTCGCAGGATCGGGCGTGATGTTGGAGCTGTAGACCGTGCCGAAGGGCGTCGGAATGGCCCGTCCGCCGGCGTAAGGCGCCCCGCCCGGCATGGTATGGCAGAGCGCGCAATTGCCGATGGCGGCAAGCTCGGCGCCCTTGGCGATCTGCGCCGGATCGAATTGCGGCTCCTCCGGCGGATTGATCGCCACGATCTCCGGACGGCTGGACCAGATCAGGAAGCCGGCGAGCGCGAGCACCACCAGGATGAGGAGGCCGAGGATAAGACGCGTTATCCACATCGGCGCTGCTGCCTTGCTCGCCCGATCCCGAGACCTCGATCGATCTCCCGATGCCAGAACCCCGCAGCGCCTTCCTCGTTCCGCAACAGACCTCTTCACCGCCCGCTCCGGCGGCGCGGCTGCATCACGCGCGGCAACGGCTCAACCTCCGGGCGAGCCGCGGTAATCGCGCAACTGTCCCAAGGTGGGATTGTCTCAAGCGGGAAATTTCGCCTAGTCTACCGGTGGTGATTTCCGGTGGCGTGGAGGCGCGCATGCCGGAGCGGTGGGAAAAGATCGCGTATTGGCGGCAGCGTGCCGAAGAGCTGCGGCAGGCTGCGGATGACGTTGCGATTCCGAGCGCACGCGACAGGCTGAGCGCGCTGGCCGAGCAGTATGCGCACATGGCCGCGGTGCTGGAACGCGAGCTCAGGGACAACGGGATCGGCGAACCCCATGTCGCCCGGCCGCCCGACTCCGCGGTGATTGCACCCGACGAGATTGCCACCCCGCAACTCCGCCAGCTCTACGAGGCGTGGTGCGCCCATCACATCGACGGCAAGCTCCCCGCGCGGCTCCAGATCGAGCCGCTCGAGCTGAAGTTCCTGCTCGGCAACCTCCTGATCGTCGATGTCGGCTACGCGCCCCTTCGCTTCCGCTTTCGCCTGTTCGGCGGCGGGCTCGCCATGCGGCTGAAGCACGACTGGTCCGGCAGGTTTCTCGACACCTATCCGGACGCGGAATTTCGCTGCCACCTGCAAAAAGTCTGGGAGGGGGTCGTGACGGTCGGCCGCCCGATCGCGAACACGCGCCGGATGACATTCGACGGCCGTTCTTACCGATACGACGGCATGGTCCTGCCGCTCTCAAGCGACGGCGAGAAGATCGATGGGCTGCTGGTCGGCGTGGTGCCGCACGAAGACGGGTCCGCTTCTCAATGAGCGCTGCTCAGTCGCAGCGCAGCCAGGGAATGCTGGCTACGGCGTGACAGGTGCGGCGCTCGACCGAGGCGCCGCTGTAAAAGCCGGCGAAGAATACGGCGACGAGCATCAAAAGGCGCAGCATCGGCTCTCTAGATAGTGACGGGCGGGCCGGTATCAACGGTCTTCGCCCGCATCGCCGCGGGACCCGCCTCTCTCCGCCCTTGCCTTGTCGCAGCGCCAGCGATAACAAAGCGCGTCGCCTGTTGGGCGCGGAGAGGGTGCCGATGGAAATTGTCGTGTCCACGCACGAGCACGTCACGATCGTCGAGCCCAGGGGCCGCATCGACAGCACGACAAGCCGCGAGCTCGGCCGGTGGCTTCAGGATTTGATCCAGGAGGGGCGGCAGCGTCTCATCATCGATTTCGGGCGGGTGGCCTATATCAGCAGCGCCGGCTTCCGTGTTCTGTTGATCGCCGCCAAGGACGCCAAGGACAGAAGCCGCGGCTTCGCGCTCTGCAATCTGAGCCAGGAGGTGCGCCGGCTCTTCGAGATCGGCGCCTTTCTCGATCTCTTCCCCATCTATCCGACGCGCGAGGAAGGCGTCGCCGCCAGCGCCTGAATCCTCCCGCCCGGTCGGCCATCCCATGAGAAAACCTGCGGACATTGTTTACGGCGTCGGCGACACCCCGCCGGCTCCGATCACCGTCCTGAGCGCCCTGCAATACGTGGCGATCATGGCGGTTTATCTGATCTTCCCGCTGATCATCTGCGGCGAGGCGCGCGCCTCGACCGCCGACACCATCGGCGTGCTCAGCCTGGCGATGCTCGCCACCGCTGCCGCAACGCTGCTCCAGGTGCTTCGCCTGCGCGGCATCGGCAGCGGCTATTTGTGCCCGGAGGATTTCAGCGGCACCTACATGCCGCCATCGGTCGCCGCGGCCGGCATGGGGGGGCTGCCGCTCGTCTTCGGCATGACGGCATTCGCGGGATTGGCCGAAGCAGGATTGTCGCGGGTGCTGAACCGCCTGCGGCCCTACTTCCCGCCCGAGGTCGCCGGCCTCGTGATCCTACTGGTCGGCATCAGCAATGCCGCCGTGGGCGTCGAATACCTCAGGCACTCGGCGCAACCGGGCCATGCGGAAGGCGTGGCGCTGGTCGCCGCGGCGACGCTCGGCTCGATGGTGGCGCTCAACATCTGGACGCGCGGCGCGATACGCATGCTCTGCGCGCTGATCGGGATCGCCGTCGGATATATGACCGCCGCGCTGTCGGGCCTCCTGACCGCGAAGGATTTCGCGCTCGTCGGCAGCGCGCCGGTTTTCGCGCTGCCGAGACTTGAACAGATCGGCTGGGCTTTCGACGTTGCCTTGGTGATCCCGTTCCTGATCGGCGCGCTCGCCTCGACGCTGAAGGCGATGGCTGTGCTCGCCATCTGCCAGCGGATCAACGACGCCGACTGGCTGCGGCCGGATCTCGAGAATTTGCGGAGCGGCGTGGCGGCCGACGGGCTTGGCACCTTCATTGCCGGCGCCCTCGGCACCTTCGGGGTCAGTGTGTCCGCGAGCTGCGTCGGCCTTTCCGCCGCGACCGGGATCACGTCGCGCCGCGTCGCTTATGTGATCGCCGCCATCTTCGCACTGGGCGCCTTCTTTCCCAAGGCTGCGGCGGCGCTTGCGGTGATGCCGAAGCCGGTGATGGCGGCCGCCCTGATGTTCACCGCCTGCTTCCTGCTGATCAATGGCATTCAGACGATCACTTCGCGCATGCTGGACAGCCGCAAGACCTTCATCGTCGGCTTGACCATCATCGGCGCGCTGACGGTCGAGACCTTTCCGCAGATGGCGGACCAGTTGCCGGAGATGCTGAAGCCGCTCGTCGGCTCCGCGCTGGTCTTCGGCACGGTGCTCGCCTTCGTGCTGAACCTCGTCTTCCGCCTCGGGATCCGGCAGAAGGTTTCGCTGCTGTTCGATACGACCTCCGGGCATGTGGGCGAGCTGGACGATTTTCTCGACGCGAACGGCGCGAGATGGGGGGCCCGGCGCGACATCATCGACCGCGCGAAGTTCGCGCTGCATCAGGCGGTCGAGGCGATCGCCGATCACTGCGCGGCGGCGGCGCCGGTGCGGATCGAGGCGCGCTTCGACGAGTTCAATCTTGATCTCGATGTTGCCTACCGGGGCGACTTGCTCGAGCTGCCGGAGCAACGGCCTTCCGATGGCGAGATCCGCGACACCGAGGACGGCCTGCGTCGGCTTGCCGGCTTCATGCTGCGGAAAAACGCCGACCGGGCCCGGGCGGAGCAGACCGCCGACACCGCCGCGCTGCGCTTTCACTTCGATCACTAGCGAATGCCCCGAGGGACGCTGAGGCGTTGGCCGCCGCACGGCCGACAAATGATGCAGTCTTCGCCAAGCCGCTGTTCCCTTCACGCCGCACGCTTGGTACGATGCCGGTATGAGCGATTACGATCGAGTGCTCAGCGCACTCCATGATTTGCACGGCGGCAAGGGCAAGGACATGCTTGCCGCTCAGGCGCTGAGCTATATCTCCAGCGCCGTGCCCGGTGCGGGCGGAGATCATCAGAGCATCGCCGATGCCATAAGAGAGCTCTTCAACATCCAGCTCTCCGCGGCGGACGTGCAAGCGGTATGGGAACAGAAGCTGCGACTGGATAGCCGCTGAAACGGCGGACGAATTCGGCCCAGGTTGATAGTTTCCGGACGCAGCGATACTGCCGGAAGAAAAATCTTCCCGCGGACCAGGCGCAAGGTGGGGTCCGTGCTGGACCCTGCCAGATATTTCACCGCTGAGCTGTTCCCGGAAGGCATTTCGTCCCCTGATGGCACCGGGCTGGCGTCGGCTTGAAGTTGGCCGGGCGTCCGCTTCGCCAGAATAAGTGCGCGCGGCGCAAACCGTATCCCCGCCACCCGCTGTTTATGATCCGGCGCCGAGCGAAGGCGCGCGCTCAGGTGCCTAAGTCGAAGAAAATCCGGGATTCTCCCGGTTGATGCTGGCGCATGGTCCGTCGTTTCCTCGATCGATTGGCGCTCTTCGGTGTAAGCCAATCAAAGATCATCGAGCCCATGAGCTGGAGCCGCCGATACACCATCAAGAGCTACCTTCTGTCGGCGATTTGGACCGCGCCGGTGATCGCCCTCGCCCTGGAACAGGTCACATTCCGATTTGCCTATGCGAATCGGCTGGACTTCGGCTTTTTTCCGGGCTTCGCGCTTGATCGCGAGGGGACGGTCGCCCTGGCGGACTACGTCATCGCATCGTCGATCGCCTTCATCGTCTTCACATTCAGCTCGCTCATTGTGGCCATTCAAGTGGCAAGCGGGCAGCTGAGCCCGCGGATCATCGCAACGGCATTGCTGCGCGATCGGGTCATGCGCGGATCGGTAGCGCTCTTCGTCTACGCGCTCCTGCTGGCCATCGCGGTGAAGGGACGGGTTGACACCGTCCCCCGGTCTCTCGTCAGCCTGACGGCGGTCCTGGGGCTGCTCAGCGTCCTCGTCTTCATGTTCCTGATCGACTATGCCGCGCGGCTGCTGCGCCCGGTCAGCATCGTCTGGCGGATCGCGCGGCAGGGGCTGAAGGTCATCGACGACGTCTATCCCGATCCAGTCTCGCCCACACCCGTTACCGCGCGGGTGGTCGAAGGCTTGCCGCCGCCGGAGCGCACGATCCTGCATCGCGGCAATTCTGCGATCGTGATCGCGGTCAATCTGAAGGCCCTGGTGGCGGAGGCGAAAAGGGCGGACGCCGTCGTCGAGCTGGCGCCGCTCGTCGGCGATTTCGTCGCGAGGGGCGATCATCTGTTCCGCCTGCGCGGCCGCGGCGCGGCGGCGGCGAACGACCGCCTTCTGTGCGCCCAGGTGGCGTTCGGGCGCGAGCGGACCATCGAGCAGGACTCGACTTTCGCCTTTCGCATCATCGTGGACATCGCCATCAAGGCGCTGTCGGCGGCAATCAACGATCCGACCACCGCCGTCCTCGCCCTCGACCAGCTTCAGCCGCTGTTATGCGCGGTCGCCGGTCGTGAGCTGCACGATGACAGGATCTTCGATGCCGAGGGGCGGCTCAGGGTGATCTTCCGGACGCCCAACTGGACCGATTTTGTCCAGCTCACCTTTAGCGAGGTCCGCCTCTATGGCGTCGGAAACGTTCAGATTGCGCGGCGCCTGCGCACGATGCTGGAGAACGCCATTCGCAGCGTGCCGGAGATGCGTATTCCGGAGCTGCGCGAAGAACTGGCGCTGCTCGACCGTGCGGTGGAAGCGTCCTATGCATTTCCGGAAGACGTAGCGCGTGCGCGCATCCCGGATTCGCTCGGATTGGGCGGCGCGTCCCACAGGGTGACGCGCTGACCGGCGTCTTTTCAAACGCGGATCTGCGCGACGACCGGCAGATGATCCGAAATCGCCGAGGCTTCCGTCAGAACATAAGCGTCGACGGCCTCCAGGTCTTTACCCAACAGGATATGGTCGGTCCCGCGGGTGGGGGCGGCCGCCGGAAAGGTGTGGAAGCGCTCGCTCCGCGGCGCTTTCGCCGCCGCTCCCGGGTCGGTGAGGAGGTTGAGCCCCTGTTCGCGAACGAGGTCGAGCGTCGCATCGTCGCGGAAATCAAGCAGCGGGTCGTCCTCGAATCCGTGAAGCTGGCCCGCGCTCAGAGAGGGGGCATTGAAGTCGCCGAGGACCAGCGAGCGCGCCGGCCCCACCGACGCGACGATCTCGCCCAGACGACCGGCTTGCAGCGCGCGGTCCCGCGCCGAATAGCGCTCCAGATGCACATTGAGGACATCGAGGAGCTCTCCCTCCCATAGGATCCGGCAGTGCTGCACCCGGCGGTCGATCGAGAAAAGCTGGTACCAGTAAGGTTTGAACCGCAGGGCGCCGAGCTCCTGCCGGTCATTCGAGAGAATCGGGTATTTGCTGAGGACGCACTGGCCGCTCCAGATTCTGCCGAAATAGCGGTCGACGCTGCCGAACGGATAGGGGACGAAATTTCTCTGCCATGTCGTAATTCGACTGACGTAAGCGAGGCCCGCCTTTTCTGCGATGTATCGGGCCTGATCGATGTCGTGGGTCCTGGCGCTGCCGAAATCGACCTCCTGCAAGGCGACGATATCGAGATCGGCGGAACGGATCACCTCCGCGATCGCATCCAGCTTCTCAGCGATGAGCGCGCGCGGCCAGGGACCGCCGTCATCGGTGCCGTTCCCGCGGCCATAAGCGATGTTCCAGGTTGCGACCTTCACGTCGCGGGAAGCACGCTTGGCCGGCGCGGCGCGGGCGCTGCAAAGCTCCATGATGCCCTCGTCGCGTTCGGTCTCTTCGGCGCCGTTCGCCGCCCAAAGAATCCCGCCGACGCCGGCGCTGATCCCGAGCAGCGGGAGGAGGCTCTTTATGCCGGCCGCCTGGGTGGGACCGGTCTTGCCGAGTGCTCCCATCTTGAAGGCGACCTGCGGAAGCCAGCGCACCGCTTCCTCGAACGCCCGCGTGATCTCTGATCGGGTGGGCGCGGGGTAGCGGAATTCGACCCGCCCATTCTTTCGGATGGCCTCCCGGTATTGGCCGACCAGGCCTTCCGTCGCCGCTTCCCAGGACCACTGCATGGCCATGTCGCGGCCGCTTTTTCGGAAGCCCTCCTGGGTGGCCGGGCTTTCGAGGATCTTGCCGATCGCCCGAACATAGGCGTCGGGGTCGCGGGGATCGACGAGAAAGCCGGTAACGCCGTCCTTGACCGTATCCAGGTTCCCGCCCGCGCGCGCCGACACCACCGGAGATCCCGCCGCCGCGGCTTCAACGGGAACCAGGCCTCCCGCCTCCGAGCAAGAGGGATTGACGAAGACGTCCGCGGCCGCATAAGCGCTCGCGAGATCGATGCCTTTGAGGAAGCCGGCGAAATGCGTCCGGGTTCCCCGAAAGATCTCTGCAAGCCGCGACCGATAGGGGCCATCGCCGACGAAGGCGAGACTTGCCTCGGGCAGGCGGTCGAGCACGGGACGCAGCAGATCCAACCCCTTTTTCGCGGCCAGCCGTCCCACATAGAGCAGAAGCGGTCGTCCTGCGGTCGCGCCCAGTCGCTCGCGCCATTCGCTCGAGCGGCGCTCGGGCGTAAAGAGGTCGAGATCGACCCCGGGCTTCCAGAGTCCGGCAGGACCGATGCCATGGGCCTCCAGTTCCTCGATCATTTGCGGGGAAACCGTCAGCGCCTGATTGGCATCGCTGTAGGTGCCGCGCAGGAACTGCCAGAGGAATTCCTCGAAAAATCCGACGCCGTAATGCTTCAGGTAATCGGGGAAGCGCGTGTTGTACGAGGCCACCATCGGGATCCCGTGGTCCTTGCCCCAGAACATGCAGGCGAGGCCGAGCGTGTTCAGCAGCCAGGGGTCGATGCAATGGATCACGTCCGGCTTGAACTGCCGAAGCTTGGCGAAGACGCTGGCGTCGGGAATCGCGATCTTGAGGTCCGGATACCAGGGCAACGGATGCCCGGGGACGCCGTGCACCTGCGCTCCCTCCATTTCCGCCGGACCGCCTTCGGGCGCGATCACCATCACCTCGTGGCCGAGCTTCCGCAGCGGCGCCAGCGAGTGGATCAACAGCGTCACGATGCCATTGACCGCCGGAAGAAATGTCGACGTGACAATGGCGATGCGCAGTCCTTGGCGCGCGTCCCGATCGTCGCTTGAGTTGGTCATTTGTGCCTCTGGTGAGTCGGAAAATCTGTGCGGGTCAGGTAGGCGGTCCGTCTCAGGTCCCGCTGCCGGCGAGCCGGGCGCGGCTTGCGCGGAGCATGGCTTTGTCGCTTGCCGTGTAGGGCGTCGCGGGAACGCCAAGCTCCCGCGCGATCATCTGCCTCACGCGCTCGGCGAACGCAGCCGGATGCTCGCCTTCCCGGCGTTGCTGCGCCGGAAGCACGGTGAACTCGATGTCCGTGGTGGGACAGAACAAGCTCCACAGAAGGTCTCGCGTGTAGGCCGCGTAAAGCAGCGAGGTACGGACCGGAAAACGGCGGTGGACCCGGACCGCCACCGGCTGGACGGCGACGCCGAGCGCGAAAGCGAAGGGGTCGAATCGGAAGAGCCCGTTGCCGTTGGACGTCGCCCCCTCCGGAAAGACGAAAAGGGGCCGCGAGGTGTCGCGGGCGGCGAGCGCAATGTCGCGCGCCGCGCCGGGCGCGTCCGACACGATCAGCGGAACCCGCTTCGATCCCAGCGCATAGGGCAAGGATCCGAGCACGGCCCCCTTGAGGAGCATGACCGAGGGCCGCACCGTCAGCCAGGCGAGACCCTCGGCCGTGAAGACGTGGTTCGCGACCACCACATGCCGACCGTCGGTCAAATTCGCGAGGTCGCGGACCCGCACGCGCAGTCCCAGGAGCGAGGCTGTCAGGACGATCAGCCTCGCGCCGTGCGTCTTGCTCAGCACGGGCGACAGCGCGAAGCAGGCGATCAGCCCCGAGATCCGCAGCGCGGCGAGCATCGCTCCCAGGGGAGCGTAGGCGAGAAGCCAGCCCGGCACCGGGCGCGCCAGCCGCTCTCTTTCGAAGAGGCTTGAGAGCTCGATCGAAGGCTCGTTCGGGGGAACCTGCCCCGCCGATCCGTTGGCACCCTCCGTCGCGCCGCCCCCGGTCGACCAGTCGCACCCCGCCTCGCGCAGCATCCGCGCCAGCGATTGCGGACTCGCATCGCAGACCA
>Ga0134128_10012149_pt1 | contig 10270 bp, 8 predicted proteins | sample KB31754_FD_96462 | JGI IMG/M metagenome (GOLD analysis project Ga0134128, IMG submission 96462) | Terrestrial soil microbial communities with excess Nitrogen fertilizer from Kellogg Biological Station, Michigan, USA - KB3-175-4 | ecosystem: Environmental > Terrestrial > Soil > Unclassified ...
GCCGCCTCGATGAGGCCCGGCCAGGTCTGCGCCCAGCGATTGCCGATCCAGTGCGCGGGGATGAGCCGCGGCGGCGGGCGCTTGAAGCGCGCGCCGAGCTCGTACTTGGCGAAGCAGTGCAGCACGTCGTAGAGCGGCTTGGTGGTGGCGAGCGCGTCGTCGAGCAGCTTCATCATCTCCTCGACCGTCATCCCGTAGTCGGCGACCTGCAGCGCAAAGTAAGAGTGGTAGCCCATCTCGCGCGCCACCTGGTTGCGCAGCTTCACCAGCTCGACGAGCCCCGGCTTGAGCGGTCGCCCGATCTCCTTGGACGCGGTCCAGATGCGCAGCCGCTCGTTCAGATCGCGCGACTTGCGGAGGATGTCGTCGATCTCGTTGGCGGTGATGGGGCGCGGGCAGGCCCCTTGCATCTTTCCCGGCGTGGGCAGCGCCGCGCAGAAGGTGTACCCGTCCATGATGCTCGCCTGGCGGGCCTCTGCCTCCACGCGCGCGGTCACCACCTCCGGGATCGTGCCCGGGCTCTCGGCCGCGTCGAGCAGCAGCCTCTCCAGCTGCCGCGCGGTGGTCTCCTCGAGCTGCTTGCGGTTCTTGAGCAGCGCCTTGGTCTTCTCGATGATGAGCTTCGAGCCGGCGAGGGCCGCCAGCGCCTTGTCCGCGCCGGTTCGCTGCCCGGTGTGCTCGGGCGTCACATCGGTCAACGACGTCCAGTCGGCCAGGTTGGCGCTGACGGCCACCGGGGCCAGCAGGTTGGTCACCGTGGTGAGGAACGCCTCCGCTTCCTTTTCGGGGGCCGAGCGGGGCGCGCTCTTGCGGGGCTTCGCCGCGTCGACCGCGGAGGCGGCCCTGGTGTCGACGACCGCCCCGACGAGGCAGGCAACCAACAGGAGGGTCCGGCGAATCGAAGGACGCATGTGGGAACCGTACCTCAAGGTATCGGCCATAGACAGGCGAGTGGGTGCATGGTAACTGAGCGGCCTCGCATGTCTCGGCGTCGTTTTCGGCTCAGCTTCGGTTTTGTCGCCTGTTTGTTTCTCGGATTCGGCGGCGGCGCCTGCTCGGAGGCGGACGGCGCACGCTGTGTCCAGAACAGCGACTGCTCGAGCGGGTTCTGCGACCGCCCCGGGGTCACCACCGAGGGGGGGCGCTGCTCCGAGCCGGGGACCACCACCTCGACCGGCACCGGTGGGACCAGCAGCGGCGGGGGCGCGGGCGGCGCTGGAGGCACGGGCGGCCAAGCGGGCTCGGCGAGCCAGGATGCCGCGTCGTCCGACGCCCAGGCCGCGACCGACGCAGCGACCGACGCCGCCCACGTCCAGTCCGACGGCGCGTCCGACTAGGTCGCCTAGGCGCCGACGGCGGCGAATCTGACTTCCGAGATCTCGTACTCGCGCATCCCCTTGCCGGTCTTGAGCGAGACCGACTCGCCCTGCTCGCGGCCGATCATGGCGCGGGCGAGGGGCGCGGAGATGGCGATGCGGCCGGCCTTGATGTCGGCCTCGTGATCGCCGACGACGGTGTAGGTCACCTCCTCGCCGCTGTCGACGTCGGTCAGCTTGACGGTGGCCCCGAAGACCACCTTGCTGCCCGAGAGCTTGGCCGGGTCGATCACCTCGGCCTGGGCGAGGATTGATTCGATGTCGCGCGATCTCCCCTCGATGAAGCCTTGCCGCTCCTTGGCGGCGTGGTACTCGGCGTTCTCCTTGAGATCGCCGTGGGCGCGCGCCTCCTCGATGTCGAGCACGTTCTTGGGGCGCTCGACCTCGCGCAGCCGCTTGAGCTCGTCCTTGAGGGCTTGCTGCCCGCGCGGGGTCATCGGGAACTTGGCCATGACTACGAACCTCCCTGGTATTCCTGGAGCGAGCGGACGCGCATCTTCCCGGCGCGCAGCTCGGCGATCGCCCCCACCGCGGCGCGCGCGGCGGACATCGTCGTGTAGTAGGGGATCCCTTTGAGGAGCGCGTTGCGGCGGATGGGGAACGAGTCCTTGATCGCCTCGGCGCCCGAGGTGGTGTTGATGACCAGGTGGATGCCGCCGTCGAGGATGCGGTCGACGCAGTGGGGGCGCCCCTCGCGGACCTTGTTGATCCGCTGGACGGCGATCCCCTGCGCCTTGAGATGGCCGTGCGTCCCCTGCGTGGCCAGCACCTCGAATCCCAGATCGATGAGCCCCTGGGCCACGCCGACGGCGTTGGCCTTGTCGTGATCCTGCACCGAGATGAAGGCGGTCCCCTTGGTCGGCAGCCGCGTGCCGGCGCCGATCTGGCTCTTGCCGAAGGCGGCGGCAAACGCGCTGTCGATCCCCATCACCTCGCCGGTCGAGCGCATCTCGGGGCCGAGCAGCGTGTCGACACCGGCGAACTTGGCGAACGGGAAGACCGCCTCCTTGACCGCGACGTGCTTGGGCGTCACCTCGCGGATCCCCATCTCCTTGAGCGTGCGGCCGACGGCGATGCGGGCGGCCACCTTGGCCAACGCGACGCCGGTCACCTTGGAGACGAATGGCACCGTGCGCGAAGCGCGGGGGTTCACCTCCAGGATGAAAATGCCGCGGCCGTCGCGGGGGACGGCGAACTGGACGTTCATGAGGCCGCGCACGCCCAGCTCGCGCGCCAGCGCGCGGGCCTGCGCCTTGATGGCCTCCACGGTCTCGGCGGGGAGCGAGTGGGGCGGCAGGCAGCAGGCGGAGTCGCCCGAGTGGATGCCGGCCTCCTCGATGTGCTCCATCACGCCCCCCACCACCACGTCGGTTCCGTCGGCCACCACGTCGACGTCGACCTCGATGGCGTCGGGCAGGAACTGATCGATCAGAATGGGCGCGTCTTCTTCGCCGGCGCGCGACGACAGGCTCTCGCGGCGCGAGGCCTCCATGGCCGCCAGCACGAAGCGCTCCAGCCCCGACTCGTCGTGCACGATCTCCATGGCCCGGCCGCCGAGCACGTAGGACGGCCGCACCATCACCGGGTAGCCGATGCGGCGGGCGATCTCGTAGGCCTCGGCGAGCCCCTTGGCCGTCCCCCAGACGGGGGCCCGCAGATCGAGCTTGCGGATGAGGTCGCCGAAGCGCTGGCGGTCCTCGGCGCGGTCGATCGCTTCGGCGCTGGTGCCGAGCAGCTTCACGCCCGCGTTCATGAGCGGCACCGCCAGCCGCAGCGGCGTCTGGCCGCCGAACTGGACGATGACCCCTTCGGGCTGCTCGGCGTCGACGATCTCGAGCACGTCTTCTCGGGTCAGCGGCTCGAAGTAGAGCCGGTCGGAGGTGTCGTAGTCGGTGGAGACCGTCTCCGGGTTGCAGTTGACCATGATGGTCTCGAACCCGTCCTCGCGCAGCGCCTGCACGGCGTGGACGCAGCAGTAGTCGAACTCGATCCCCTGGCCGATTCGGTTGGGCCCGCCGCCCAGGATGACGATCTTCTTCTTCCGCGTCGGGCGACCTTCATTCTCAACGGTGACCCTGGGAGGGTCCCCGCGCCCCCCCGCGACGGGCTCGGTCGGGCGAAGCCCGACCGAGCCCACGCGATCACTCACCGTCTCTTCATACGGTATCTCGTAGGTCGAGTAGAGGTAGGGGGTCTGGGCCTCGAACTCGGCGGCGCAGGTGTCGACCCGCTTGAACACCGGGCGGATGCCGTGCTTGAGCCGGGCCTGCCGCACCTGCTCCTCGGAGGTGCCGGTCAGCTTCATCAGGCGGCGGTCGGACATGCCGAGCCGCTTGCGGCGGGCCAGCGCGGCGGCGTCGTCGAGCAGCGCCGCGCCTTTCTCGGCGCCCGCCAGCTCGACGGCGCGGTCCTCGTCGGTGAGCTGCTTCAAGTTACGCAGGAACCAGGGGTCGATCTTGGTCAGCTGGTGGGCCTCGGCCTCGCCGAGCCCCTGCCGCATCGCCTCGGCCAGCTGGTAGAGCCGGTCGGGGTTGGGGCGCACGACGCGGCGCTTGAGCTCGTCGAGCGAGGGCGCGCCGTCGAGGTGGAACCCCCAGCGGCCGACCTCCATCGAGCGCAGCGCCTTGCCGAAGCTCTCCTTGAAGGTGCGGCCGATGGCCATCACCTCGCCGACCGACTTCATCTGCGGGCCGAGCTCGTCGTCGGCGCCGGGGAACTTCTCGAACGCAAACCGGGGGATCTTGGTGACCACATAGTCGATCGTCGGCTCGAAGCAGGCCGGCGTCTCGCGGGTGATGTCGTTGGGGACCTCGTCGAGCGTGTAGCCGATCGCCAGCTTGGTGGCGATCTTGGCGATGGGGAACCCGGTCGCCTTGGAGGCCAGCGCGCTCGAGCGCGAGACGCGCGGGTTCATCTCGATCACGATCATCCGCCCGTTCTCGGGGTTGACCGCGAACTGGATGTTCGACCCGCCGGTCTCCACGCCGATCTCGCGGATCACGGCCAGCGCCGCGTCCCGCATGATCTGGTACTCCTTGTCGGTCAGGGTCATCGCCGGCGCGACGGTGATCGAGTCACCGGTGTGAACGCCCATCGGATCGAAGTTCTCGATCGAGCAGATGATGACCGCGTTGTCCTTCTTGTCGCGCATCACCTCCAGCTCGTATTCCTTCCAGCCGAGCACCGACTGCTCGACCAGCACCTCGCCGCGCGGGCTCTGCGCGAGCCCCCAGGCGACCTTGGCGTCGAACTCTTCGGCGTTCCAGACGATGGCCGCGCCCGAGCCGCCGAGGGTGAATGACGGCCGCAGCAGCACCGGGTAGCCGACGCCCGTCTCGGCCGCCATGCGGGCCTGGATGGTGCGCGCTTCCTCGAGCGAGTGCGCGTAGCCGGAGAGCGGCACGTCGAGGCCGATCTTCTCCATCGCCTTCTTGAACAGCTCCCGGTCCTCCGCCTTCTCGATCGCCTCGACCTGGGCGCCGATCAGCTTCACCCCGTAGGCGTCGAGCACGCCCGCCTTGTGCAGGTCGAGCGCCAGGTTGAGGGCGGTCTGCCCGCCCAGCGTCGGCAGCAGCGCGTCGGGGCGCTCGCGCTCGATGACGCTGGTGAGCACCTCGACCGTCAGCGGCTCGACGTAGGTGCGGTCGGCGATCTCCGGGTCGGTCATGATCGTCGCCGGGTTCGAGTTCACCAGCACGACCCGGTAGCCCTCTTCCTTGAGCGCTTTCACCCCCTGGGTCCCCGAGTAGTCGAACTCGCAGGCCTGCCCGATCACGATCGGGCCCGACCCGATCAGCATGACGGTCTTGATGTCGTGGCGTTTCGGCACGTCTAACCCTTTTCCGGCTTCTTCTTGAGGCGCGCCGGCTCCTTGCCGCGCGCTTCCACGGCAAACGCCTCGGGGAGCCGCTTCTCGACCTCGGCGCGCTTGTCGCCGAGCGGCCACCCGAGCTCGGCGAACCCCTCGGCGATCCGGATGCGCAGTCGCTTGCTCTCCTCTTGATCCGAGACGAAGAGGTCCAGCAGCGGCCCCGAGGCAGCCGCCTCGTCCCCCTGCTTGATGAGCGTCTCGGCGGCGGCGAGCCGCACCTCCGCGTCCATGTCGGTCAGGTAGGGGATGACCAGGCCCGACACGCGCGGGCTCTTGAACGTGCCGAGGTGGGTGAGGAGCTGGATCTTCTTGGTGGGATCGCGCTCGTAGCCGGGCTCGTGCCGCTTCATGACCTCCGCGAGCACGTCGACGACCTCGTCCTTGGTGGCCACCACCTTGTCCAGGACACGCAGGGGCCAGGAGATCGACTCAGCCGACAGGAGATACTTCTTGAGCGGCTCGAGCACGGCGCCGCCCTTCTCGACCAGGCTCTCGAAGAGGTAGTCCTTCTCCTGCTCGTCGTCGATCGTCTTGTCGTACATCATCCCGAACCGCCGCATCACGCCGTAGAGCGCCTCCGGCGAGCCGTCGGCCAGCAGCGTCTGCATCGCCTTCAGCCGGTCGGGCGACTGAGCGTATTTGTTGATCGCCCGGGCGATGCCCCGCTCGCGCGACTTCTCCTTCGAAAACAGATCGAGCAACCCCATGTCGGTCCGCGCGGGAGTCTATACGCGGAGGGGGTCCGGCTCCACGCGAAAAGGTATCGGTTCGCGCGACCCCTCGAGGGTCCTCGGCTCTATTGCCCCGTCGCGTCCGTGGTGGCCGCGTCGGTCGATGCCGCGTCGGTCGAGATGGCACAGGTCCCCTGCCCGTCGGTGCGGTGGCAGAGGCCGTCGGTCTGGCAGCTGTAGCCGTCAGGGCAGAGGCCGGCGTCGGCGCAGGAGAACGCGCAGCCGGGCTGCTGCGGGTTGAAGCAGGCGGTCAGCGTCGCGGCGGCGAGCAGCAGGAGCGCCAGGCCGGAAATTCTCAGAAGCGCCATGACCAAGCTCCTAGAGCCCCGACCCCGCCGCGGCCGTCGGGCGCCAGCGAGACGGAGACCGGCGGGACGGCGGCCGGCGTCGGCGCCTCGGCGGGCGTGCGGACGGCGTCGAGCACGAAGAAGACGGCCGACACGACCGCGGTCCCCGCCGCGGTGAGCAGCAGGACCCGCGCCACGTGCGCGTCGCTGCGCCCGTCGCGCATCGCGCTCGTGTATTCGGCCGCCACGCTGGAATAGGGCGGGGGCGGGAAGCGGAAAGAGACCAGTCGGTTGATGTCCCCCTCCTTCGAGCTGGCCTGGGCCGCATAGCCGGCGGCCGTCCCCAAGAGGACGAGCGTGACGCCGGCGGAGATGAAGGCGGTCATGTTGTAGCGGTTCCACCCGGAGTCCTCCTCGTCCGCGCCAGCCGGCTTTTCGGCGTCGGCGTGCGCGGCGGGGGCGGGCGCGGGCGTCGCGGCCGGCGCTGGCGGCAGTGCGGAAGCTGGTGCCGCTGCCGGTGGCGCGCCGAACTCGTGGGGCGTCTCCGCGGCACCACCGGGCGGCGCCGCGGCCGGAGCCGGAGCGGGGGGGGCGAGGCGCGCCACCCGCTGCTCGATCTCCGCGCGGTCGGAGGCGTCGGGCGCCTCGCTGAGATAGCGGCGATAGGTCTCGACCGCCTCGGCCGGCGCGCCCGCCTTCTCTTCGGCCTCGCCGATATGGACCAGGAACGCGGGGTCGTGGGCGATCTGGTACCCCGCCTTCCAGTCCTTCTCGGCGGTGCGCGCGTCGCCCGCGGCGAGCGCGCGCGTCCCCTCGTCGTAGAGGCGCGCTTCCTCGGGCGTGGGCGTTCGTTGGGGGGAGCCGCCGACGGCCAGCAGCGTCGCGACAAGGGGGAGGAGGTGCAAGCTCAGCCGCCCACCCGGCCGACGAAGTCGTCGAACAGCGTCCGGCCGAGGCCGAGGGGCGTGCAGCCGCCGTGGCCCGTGCAGACGGCGGCGATCTCGACGCCGTTCAGTTGCTGCTTGAGCGCGTTGATCGACGTCTTCATTTGATCGGTGTTGCTGTTGAACAACCCCGGACCATGATCGAGCCGACCCTGCTTGAACACCGCCGTGTCACCCAAGAACAGCACGCCGTCATAGAGATACGCATACGAGCCGGGGGTGTGGCCGGGGACCGGGATCGCCTTGACGACCGTCTTCCCGTCGCCGAGGTCGACGGTCTGAACGCCGGACAGAGGGCTCGACACGTTGATCGACGGCGTCCCCATCGCCTTGGACATCACCCGCAGAACCAGGCTGTCCCACGGCGTCCGCCCCTCGGCGTAGGGGACGTCCTGCTGGCCGAGGTGCACGTGGGCGTTCGGGAGGCCACCGGCCGCCGCCGTGTGGTCGCCGTGAGCGTGGGTGAGAAAGACCTCGGAGACGTCGTTCCGCCCGGCGTGCAGGCCGGCCAGCGCCGCGTCGACCGGATTGCCGGCCGGGTCGGCGCCGGTGTCGAACAGCACGACGTGCTGCCCGACGCGCGCGGCGTAGAGATAGCTGCCGGCCGAGCTGACCGCGATGAGGTTGGCCTTGATCTCCTCGGGGTTCGAGGGCTTGGTCCGGGCCACGCGGAACGCCACCAGCGCCCCGCCGCCCAGCACGACGACGATCACCACGAGAGCAAACAGATTTCTAAGGGCGCGCATGGATCACCCTCCTTTGACCCCGAAGAATCCGACCGCCCGGGCGCAGAATCAAGTTGAGAAGTCGCGGGAAAGCGTGGCGGCCGTCTGGACGCAGGCGGTGAGCCCGACGCCGCGCAGGGCGTGGCCTATCACCGTGAGCCCCGGGAGGCGGCCCACGGCCTCGTCGACGGCGCGCGCGCGACAGAGATGCGCGCGGTCGTACTGGGGGATCCCCGGGCGCGCCCGCCAGACGCGCACCAGGTCGGGCTCACGGCGGAGCCCGGCGGCGCGACGGAGATCGCCCACCGCCTGGGCGGCCAGGGTCGCGTCGTCCGCGTCGACCAGCGCCGGCTCGAACGTCCCGCCGAGGAGCGCGCGCAAAAGGACGCCGCCAGCCGGCGCGCGCCCGGGGAACACCGAAGAGTCGATCTGGCAACCGAGCAGCTTCAGCCCCTCGCCGCGCGCGACCACGAACCCGTACGTGTCGAGGTCGATGCCCAGGCCGGCGGCGTCGGCGGCGCGAAAGCCGAGACAGACGACCGCCACCGGGGCGTGCGGGATCGCGCGCAGCGCCTCGGCGGCAGCGGGCGCCAGCGGCGCCAGCAGCGCGGCGGTGGCCGCGGCGGGCGTCGCCAGCACGACGCGCTCGGCGTCGAGCGTTTCGCCGTCGAGCGCGATCCGCCAGCCCCCGGCCGCGGGCTCGAGCGCGCGCGCCCGGGCCACGCGCCGGCGGGCGCCGAGGGCGGTCGCCAGCGCGCGCGGCAGCTCGGCGAGGCCTTCAGGAAAGGAGAGCGGACGCCCGAGCCGGGCGTGCCCTCTTTGGCCGCGGGCCCGAAACATCCCCCGCAGGACGCTCCCGTGCTCGCGCTCGAGCGCCGCCAGGCGCGGGAACGCCGCGTGGAGCGCCAGCGCCGCGGCGTCGCCGGCGTAGATCCCGATCAGTGCGGGACCCGCGGCGCGCTCGGCCGCCTGCCGACCGAACCGGCGCGCCACGAAGTCGAACACCGATTCGTCCTCGCCGCCGCCACGGCGCACGAACGGCTCGCCGAGCAGGCGCAGCTTCGCGCGCGCGGAGAGGAGGTCGGTCTTCACCAGCGCGGGCGGGCTGGCGGGAAAGGGCCGCAGCTTCCCGCCCACATAGATCGATCGGCGGCGAGAGGCGGGCAGAGCGCGCACGATCCGCGCCTCCAGCCCGGCGGCGGCGACGAGCGCCCGGACCTCCGCCGACCCGTCGAGGACGGCTTGCGGCCCATGCTCGCAGAGGAACCCGTCCTCGCGCGTGCTGGCGATGAGGCCCCCCGGCGGGGCGGCGTCGTCGACCAGCGCCACGTCATGGCCGCCGGCGGCCAATTGCTGCGCCGCCGTGAGGCCGGAGATGCCGCCGCCGATGACCGCGATGCGCACGCGCCGCCTAGATCCAGCCGCGGCTGCGCGCGGCGCGCTCCGCCAGGTCGGCCAGCGCCCCGATGAACGCCGGGTGGGTGCCGACCGTGCGGGCGCGCGCGAAGTGGACGATGCCGGCCTTCTGGGCGCGCTCGCGGTAAAGGATGTCGATCTCCTGCAGCGTCTCGATGTGCTCGCCGGTGAAGGCGATCGGCACCACGACGACCGCGCGGCTGCCGGCGGCGGCCAGCTCGTCGAGCAGCGTGTCGGTGGCCGGGCCGAGCCACCGCTTGGGCCCGACGCGGCTCTGAAAACAGAGGCGCGCGCGCGGGCCGAGCTCCATCCGCCGCGACACCGCCTCCACGGTGATGCGAATGTCGTCGAGGTACGGGTCGCCGTGGCGGATGTAGTCCTCGGGCAAGCCGTGCGCGGAGAACAGCACCGGCGCCGTCGCTCTGTGCTCCGGCGGGAGGGTGGCGATCGCCGCGTCGATCCGTTCGACGACCGCGCGCAGGTAGCCTTCGGCGTCGGGGTAGCCACGGACGGCCGCGATCTCCAGCCCCGGGTGGCGCGCGCGGGCGGTCTCGATCTGGTTCAGCGACGAATCGGTGGTGGTGCGGGACTCCTGCGGGTAGAGCGGCAGCGCGATCGCTCGACGGATGCCGCGCGCGGCCAGCTTGGCCAGCGCCTCCTCCGCCAGCGGATGCCAGGCCGCCATGGCCACCACGGGCAGGGCCGGGATTCCGCGCGCCGCCAAGAGGTCGGTGACGGCCTGCGCCTGCGCGGTGGTCTCCGCAAGGATGGGTGAGCGACCGCCGATCTGGGCGTAGGCCTCCCGAGAGAACGACGCGCGCGAGCGGGCGATCGACCAGGCCACCAGCTTCTGCAGCGGGCTCATCCAGCCGAGCTGGATGACGTCCGGATCGGCGAACAGGCGCTGCAAGAAAGGCCGC
>Ga0134128_10012150_pt1 | contig 10270 bp, 8 predicted proteins | sample KB31754_FD_96462 | JGI IMG/M metagenome (GOLD analysis project Ga0134128, IMG submission 96462) | Terrestrial soil microbial communities with excess Nitrogen fertilizer from Kellogg Biological Station, Michigan, USA - KB3-175-4 | ecosystem: Environmental > Terrestrial > Soil > Unclassified ...
GCTTCGCAAGAAGAAAGTCGTCGGCAAGTTCGTCGAGTTCTACGGCAACGGGCTCTCGTCTCTGTCGCTCGCCGATCGCGCGACACTTGGAAACATGGCTCCGGAGTACGGCGCAACCATGGGTTTCTTCCCCGTTGACGACGAAACGATTCGCTACCTCCGCTTCACCGGACGCGAGGAGCGCGCCGATCTCGCCGAAGCGTATTGCAAGGCGCAGGGAATGTTCCGCACCGACGACATGCCCGAGCCGGAGTTTACCGATACGGTAGAGCTGGATCTCGGCACTGTAACGCCGAGCATTGCGGGCCCCAAGCGGCCGCAGGATCGCATTCCACTGCGTCAGGCCAAGACCATGTTCCGCGAGGCCTTGACTATCGATCTCGAGCGCGCGACGCCGGCCGGCGCGGCTGCGATTCTTCGCCGCGCAACAGCGGTGAGCGCGCCGAACCAGCTCGATCCCGCAACCGTCGCAACCGAGCAACTGCCCTCGGATGAATCCGTGAGTGTCACGATGAACGGTGAGCAGTTCTCTCTCCGTCACGGATCGGTGGTAATCGCGGCGATCACCAGCTGCACAAACACCAGCAACCCCAGCGTGATGCTCGCCGCGGGACTGCTCGCACGCAATGCAGTCGCCAAGGGATTGAGCACGAGGCCGTGGGTCAAGACCAGTCTCGCGCCCGGCTCCAAGGTCGTGACTGACTACTTCAACGCCGCAGGCGTGACAGAAGCCTTGAACAAGCTTCGCTTCAACACCGTCGGTTACGGATGCACGACGTGCATCGGCAACTCGGGGCCGCTGCCGCAGCCGATCGGGGAAGCCGTGGAATCCGGCAAGCTCGTGGTCGCGGCGGTCCTGTCCGGCAATCGCAACTTCGAAGGGCGCATCAATCCCATGACGCGCTTCAACTATCTCATGTCGCCGCCGCTCGTGGTTGCGTACGCCATCGCAGGGCGCATGGACATCGACTTCGAGACGGAGCCGCTTGCAATCGGCAAGGACGGCCCCGTGTTTCTGCGTGACGTCTGGCCGTCGCCCAAGGAGGTCGAGGACGAGATCCTTCGCAGCGTGCGAGCAGACATGTTCCGCAAGCAGTACGCGAACGTATTCGAGGGAGACGAAACGTGGCGCTCGCTGCCAATCCCCGAAGGCGATCTCTACGCGTGGGATGAAAACTCCACCTACGTTAAGAATCCGCCGTACTTCGAAGGCATGACGATGACCCCGCCCGGCGTCAAGCCGGTGAAGGGCGCACGCGCACTCGCGATGCTCGGCGACTCGATCACCACCGATCACATCTCTCCAGCCGGATCTATTCCCGCCGCGAGTCCCGCGGGCAAGTGGCTCATCGCGCACGGCGTCACCACCAAGGACTTCAATTCCTACGGCTCGCGGCGCGGCAATCACGAGGTGATGATGCGCGGAACCTTCGCCAACATCCGCCTGCGCAACGAGCTGGCACCCGGCACCGAGGGTGGATGGACCGCGACGGAGCCCGGTGGCGAGGCATCAACAATTTTTGATGCGTCGATGGAGTATCAGAAGAACAAGATTCCACTGATCATCATCGCAGGAAAGGAATACGGCACCGGATCGTCGCGCGACTGGGCCGCGAAGGGAACACTGCTGCTCGGAGTGAGCGCCGTCATCGCAGAATCGTTCGAGCGCATTCACCGCTCCAACCTCGTCGGAATGGGAGTCATTCCGCTCGAATTCATGAACGGCGAGACGCGTCAGTCGCTCGGCCTCACCGGCTTCGAGACGTTCGACATAGACGGAATGAACGACGAGATGCGTCCCCACGCGCTGGTCACCGTCCGGGCCACGGCCAAAGACGGCACCGTGCGCACGTTCAAGGCGCAGTCACGGATCGACACACCTGAAGAGATGCAGTACTACCGGCATGGCGGCATTCTCCCCTACGTGCTCCGCTCGCTGATGCGACGGTAGGCTGCTCCCGCCGCGTTCCGTTGGACAAGGGCACCGCGATTCATTCCGAATCGCGGTGCCCTTGTCGTCCCGGCGCTGGAATGCGTGGCTTTCGGATCGCACTGGTCCGACGTTTGCCCTTACGGCTTACGACTCTCTCCGGGAGAAGGCTATGCACTCGCTGACCTCGAACACGCGCTTGAACGTCCGCCTTGCGGCGATCGCCGTGCTGGCGGCCGCATTCATGATCGCACCGCTATGTGCTTCCGCGCAGGATACGACGTCCACCGATTACCGCGTGTCCATCGACGGAACGCCTGCCGGTACGGCGACTGCCGTGGTGAATCTTCCAGGCAATGCCGTCGTTCTGCATCAGGATTCGACTCCGAACCTTCCCTCCAAACAGGTAGTGTCCGCAGACCAGGGCACCATCATGATGACGACGACGGACCCTGCGCTCGTTTCAGCGATCCGGGCATGGATGAAGGCCGACAACTCCGGCTACAAGGACACCGTGCAGCGCAAGACAGTCGAGATCGACCGCATCGGAGGCGGCACCAATTCGCGCACGCGCCTCTCGGGTGCGTGGCCCACCAAGGTGACAGCGGCAACTACAGGGAATACGATAACGATCGTGTACCAGCAGCTAGCGCCGGTGCCCTGATCGTCACTCTTCGCGACTCGCATGGGACTCAGGGCGCCGCGAAATTGGCCGCGAGATGAAATCACGGCTTGCGCGATCGCGACCATCAGCGCAATTTTATTTTCGATGCGCCACTCTTCTCCTGCAACGCGATTTTATTATTACGCCAGCTACTGGGGACTTCCCCAGGGTGTAATCGTCGCACGCGGGTACCTGGCCAGGTAAGGACAGCAAGGCTAGAAGTACAGAAGCAGCGCTTTCGATATCACGCCCTGGGGATTCAATCCTCAGGGCTTTTTTGTTTTTCCGACCGATTCACCGAGGCTCCCGATGTCCCAGTCCGCTCCTGAATACAGCTTGGCCGCCCACCCGACAACTGTTGGTAACGCCATATCTTCGACGAAGCCTGTTCGCGTGACTCCCACACTTGTCATCGGCGGGCACGATGTGGTCGTCGCCGCAGGCCCGTGCTCCGTCGAGGGATACGACATGCTCCTCGCCAGCGCGCGGCACGTGCAGTCGGCCGGTGGCACACTGCTGCGCGGCGGCGCATTCAAGCCGCGTACATCCCCCTACGCATTTCAGGGACTCGGCGAGGAAGGACTTCAGCTGCTCGCATCGGTCCGCGAGCAGACTGGGATGCCGATCGTGACCGAAGTGATGGATACGCGCCAGGTCGAGCGTGTCGCACAGGTCGCCGACGTGCTTCAGGTCGGTGCACGCAACATGCAGAACTTCGCGCTGCTCGCGGAGCTGGGACGGGCAGGAAAACCGGTACTCCTCAAACGCGGCGCTTCGGCGCGAATTTCGGAGCTTCTGCTTGCCGCCGAATACGTGATGGCCAACGGAAACGAGCGCGTTATACTGTGCGAACGCGGCATCCGAACGTTCGAGACGATCACCCGCAACACACTGGACATCTCGGCGATTCCCGTGTTGAAAGCAGAAACTCATCTTCCCGTGATCGTCGACCCGAGCCATGCGGGCGGTCGTGCGGATCTCGTGCTGCCGCTCGCCCTCGCTGCGATCGCCGCTGGCGCCGACGGACTGATCGTCGAGGTTCATCCCGATCCGTCAGTAGCGCGCTCCGACGCAGACCAGCAGTTGACATTCGCGCAATTCACCGATCTCATGCGTGGCATCTCAGTGATCGCGGCTGCAACCAACCGCGCTGTCCGCATGCCGAGTCCCTCTCCAACCCTACCGCACATCGCGACGAGCGGCGTCGCTGCCAGGTCGCACGACAAAGGGCGGCTCGCCGAGGAGACTCTCACGGAAGAGACCCTGGCGGTGGTGGCCGCATGATCGCGACACACCGCTCGACCGCTCGAATCTCTTCCACGCGGGAACACCCCGACGACGGTATCCACGTTGCGTTTCAGGGCGAGCTCGGCGCATACGGACATCAGGCAATCGCGCAACGCTGGCACGGTGATGCGGTGCCAGCGCCATCGGCATCATTCGAGCACGTAGTCACCGACGTTGCGTGGGAGATGGCCGATTTCGGAATCCTGCCCGTGTGGAACTCCGTGGTGGGCGACATCGCGGGCGGATGTGCAGCCGTCAGGCTTGCAAGGAGCTCACCCTACGGACTCATCGTGATCGGTGATACCCACGTCGTCGTGCGACACCATCTGCTCGCCCTCCCAGGTCATCGAATCGAGGACGTCGAATCCGTGACCAGTCATCCCGTCGCGCTCGCGCAGTGCGGCAAGTTCCTCGCAGCACATCCGAAAATCACGCCGATATCGGGCTATGACACAGCCGGCGCCGCCCGTGACCTCGCAACGCACGGCACGCGTAACGCGGCGGCAATCGCAGGCCGCATCGCTGCCGAGCGCTACGGTCTCACCGTAGTCCAGGCTGACATCCAGGATGTTCCCGATAACGTGACACACTTTCTCATACTGGCGCGTCCGGCGCGTAACAGCGGCACATCGCGCATGCCGCGCGCGAGCGAGGTCGTGCGATGGTGACCACACCCGATCTGGACGCGTGGCGCGTCCGGGCAGTCCGCGGCGCAACAACCGTCGCGGGAGACAATCAGCTGCTCGTCCACGACGCCATACGCGAGCTGCTGACCACCATCATGGCGCACAACGATATCAGAAAGAGCGACATCGTCAGCGCAGTCTTCACCGCCACGACGGACCTGCGTTCCGCCTTCCCCGCTACCGCCGCACGCGACCTCGGCTGGGACGATGTTCCGATGCTGTGCGCGTCCGAGATCGACGTCCCCGATGCCCAGCCGCGCTGCCTTCGTGTGCTCCTGCACGTCGACCGTCGCGCCTCGCAGGCCCCGCTCGTACCGATCTACCTCCGCGATGCAGCATCACTCAGACCGGATCTGGCGGCCGCATCTCAGCGCGAGCCGGAGCTGGCGGGAATGGCTCGGAGTTGATATATCCACTCGTAATGCAATCAGGCACATCCGAAGCAACGCGCCGGAGTACCGGGCCAGGCGCGGCGCGTGGCGTATTGGCGCGCTACGCAGAATTTCTTCCGCTCACAGCAGCCACTCCAGCACTATCTCTCGCAGAGGGCGACACCCCTCTGCTCGCAGCTCCGCGCCTCGCGAAGTGGGTAGGCGTGGATGATCTGCACCTCAAGTACGAAGGGGCCAATCCGAGCGGATCGTTCAAGGATCGCGGGATGGTAGTCGCCGTCGCCAAGGCGATCGAGGCTGGCTCGACGACTATTATCTGTGCGTCCACCGGCAACACCTCGGCAAGCGCCGCCGCTTACGCGGCGCACGCTGGAATCGAGGCTGTGGTGTTGCTGCCCGCTGGAAAGGTTGCGCGCGGCAAGCTTGCACAGGCCATCATGGCCGGTGCGACTGTAATCACGCTCGATGGGAACTTCGACCAGGCGCTGTCGGTCGCGCGCGATCTCGCACGTGATTACCGCGTCGCGCTCGTGAACTCGGTCAACCCACATCGCATAGCCGGCCAGACGACCGCTGCATTCGAAGTGTGCGACGTACTCGGCGACGCACCGGAAGTCGTTGCACTGCCAGTCGGTAATGGCGGTAACGTCACCGCGTATTCGGAAGGCTTCCGCATCTATCGGGACGCGAGCCGCAGTACGCGCATGCCGATGTTCATCGGCGCACAGGCCGCCGGCGCCGCACCGCTGGTACACGGCGCACCAGTCGCGAATCCCGAAACCGTTGCGACCGCAATACGCATCGGCAATCCGGCCAGCTGGAAATCGGCGGTGAATGCTGTAACGTCATCGGGCGGTGAATTCAGCGCAGTCACCGACGATGAAATTCTGGAATCGTATCACAAGGTCGCCGAGCTCGAAGGCGTGTTCTGCGAGCCCGCCTCCGCCGCGGGAATCGCCGCACTCAGAATCGCCGTTCGCAACGGGCGCGTCGCGCCAGGAATGCACGCGGTGTGCGTGCTTACCGGCAACGGATTGAAAGATCCCGATCGCGCAGTGCCCGAATCGTTTGCTCCTGCAATTCTTCCAGCCGACGCGGCAGAGCTCGCCCGACAGCTGCATCTGACACGACTGTCGTAAATCGCGACGGCACGACACATCCGCCTGCAAGTTCCTCCTTGCGGGCGCAAGTCCTGAGCTGTATCGTGGTTCGATGCAGTCATTCAACCACGCAAACGATGTGCTCCCATATAATCCCGGGCGATACCGCTTGGGGAGGGTGATCGTGCTGCGCGGATGATCTGACTGTACCAGACATACCGGTTGCACATTCGCCCTTCCGAGCCGTCGCTCAGAAGGGTTTTTCGTTTAGAACTCGTCGCTTATTGCCGAAACTCATGGCAATCCCGATGGGGTGTAGGTCAATTGGCAGACCACCCGACTGTTACTCGGGAAGTTGCAGGTTCGAATCCCGCCGCCCCAGCTCCAGATACACGGTTACGAAACCACCGCCCGAGTCGTATTCATGAATTCGGAGCCACTCCACAGCCCTCGCGGCGACTGGCAGTATGCCAGCCGGCGCAAATCTGTAATGAAGTCAGCCCCACTTCGACTCATTGATAGCCACCCTGCCGCTCCGCAGGGCGGGCACGGGTGCGTCACAGTGACTCTGTGACCCAATTGCGCAACTCGCCAGTGCAGGTCAACCCGTCGACTCCGGCGGAAGCCACTCACGACACAACCTCCGTCTGGGAGATCGGGCTCTTCCTGCTGGCGACCGCGTGCTTCGCGGGATATCTCGTCTGGGTCGGCTTCGACAACATGGGCGCAGGTGGCACCGCCTCCCGCGTTCCGATCGTCACCCAGTCGTTGCTGTTCGTCCTCTCGATGCTGACCGCTGTCCTCTGCACGATCGTGTCAGGGCACGGACTCGACCGGGCCACGCGGCGCGCATGGCTGTTCTTCGCCGTCGCTCAGATTGCGACCGGAATCGTCAGTCTGTCATGGGTTTACCGGCTCGCATCCGGCAGTACCGTCGCGGGCCCGCTGGCTCTCCAACTGATTGCCGCCACTTACGACGTGTTCCTGCTGGCGGCCCTCGTCACCTTCCCTGTCCGGCGCATGGCCAGTGGGGACCGGTCGACGTTCTGGTTCGATGGTGCAATCGTCGCCGGCGTGGCAACCCTGCTTACGTGGCATCTGCTGCTACGCGCGGCACTCGTCGCGGCCGGATCGGACTGGAGCACAGCCATGTACGCGTTGGCCTATCCGGTTGCCGACGTGGTGCTTCTGTTCGCAGCCGTGGTTTTGTTGCTGCGGCGTCCGTTGCCGGGAAGTCTGCGGTCCATTCGCATCCTTGCCGTCAGCATTCTTCTCAATACAGCCGCCGATCTGCTCTACATGTGGGCGTACATCGCTCACGAGTCACAGAGCGGCCGGTTCTTCTACGTGGTGTGGGCGGTCGTCGCATGGATGGCGACGGCGGCAGTGTTCGCCCAGTTCCAGAACGCGCAGCAGGATTTCGGATCGGTACACCTCACGTCGCATGAACGGCGCAATCATCCGCAGAGCCTCATTCCGTACCTGGCGATCGCGGCAATTTACGCAACGCTGGTAGTCGAGGCATTTCGAACCGAGGCTCACGCGGCGGGGGTTGGGCACCGGCTGTCCATCGCTGCGGACTTCCCCGTCACCACGCTTGTCGTCGGAGCGATGGTGGTCACAGCGATAGTGATCGCGCGTCAGGTCGCTGCGCAGCGGAGAAACGCGGAGCTCGTCCGCGAGCGACTCGCACGCGAGGCGCACTTCCGTGCACTGGTCCAGCATTCCTCCGACATGGTGCTGGTGCTCGAGGCCGATGGAACGGTACGCGAGGCCAGCCCAGCGGTCGCTCGCGTTCTCGGTCACGCCCCTCAAAAAGTCGTCGGACGCAGATTCTGGGAGTTCTTCGTATCCGACGACATGGCGGTCGTTCAGGCCGACATCGCGCAGGCCATCGCTGCCGGAGATGGAGAAGTCACCGCGAGCGGTCCGTGCGAGTGGCGCATCCGCGCGGCCAACGGGAGCGAGCGATGGGTTGAAGCGATCTGCACGAACCTGCTCGACGATCCCGTCGTAATGGGTCTCGTCATCAATGGGCGTGACGTCAGCGAGCGCAAGCAACTCGAAGTCGAGCTCACGCATCGCGCATATCACGATACCCTTACCGGCCTCGTGAATCGAACGCGCTTCCGTGCGAAAGTCGTCGACGCAATCGGTCGCACCAGAGCCGGCAAGAGACCCGATGATGGACGGAGCGGACTCGCAATTCTCTACATCGATCTCGACGGCTTCAAGGCTGTGAACGACATCTTCGGGCACGACGCTGGCGATCTGGTCCTTGCAACGGTCGCCGACCGCCTGCGCGACGCCACACGCGGCTCCGATACGGCCGCAAGACTCGGCGGCGATGAATTTGCCATTTTACTGGAGCGTCTCCGAGACGCTGATGAAGTTCGCATGGTTGCGAAGCGCGTCTTGCATCTCGTGCGCGGCCCGATCCGGATCGATCACCGCGACGTCGTGGTCGGCGCCAGCATCGGAATCGTTTGCGCCTCACTCGGCGACACAACCCGTGATCGCGAGCCGGCGATAGATCCCGATGTCCTGCTGCGCAACGCGGACTCAGCGATGTACGCAGCAAAGGCACGTGGCCGCGGGAATTATGAGTTCTTCGTTCCCGCCGCTGGCGAGATTGTGTGAACCCGACAATCGTCGCCGCAGCCATTCTCGCCGCGGTGATCGGCAAACCATCGGTATCCGCGCTGAGCGAGCTGCCGCGCGAATGGTAGCCTGAACAACCACGATACGACCCATCCGGCGCGCAACGCTTTTATGATCTCCTCGACCGCCGCCGCACCTTCCCAGGTCCAGCCGTCCGAAGCACGCACCACCTGAAGAGATTCGTCGTACGCGCTGGCCGGAATCCACGGAAACCGGGCGCGAACTTCCACTGACTGCGACGGCACGATCTCCAGAACGCGGTGCCTGTCGAGCTTGGCGACCCGCTCCGCGAGCCGCGTGCAGACTCCGCAATGGCCGTCGTAAACAACGGTGAGCTGCGTTCCCATCGCGTCGCTCATGTGCCGCCATTCACCGTCGTCGTCAGGTTCCGCGATAATCGATCGCCATCGCCGGCTGCTGCTGCGTGAGGCAGTGCAGCGTTCCTAGCCCCCACACGAGATCCACCGCATGTATTCCGATCACGGTCCGATCCGGAAATAGTGTTGCGATGGTTTCGAGCGCAACACGGTCGTTCGCATCGTTGAACGTGGGCACGAGAACGACTTCGTTCGCGATGTAGAAATTCGCGTAACTCGCCGGAAGCCTCTGTCCATCCATCACGACCGGACGTGGATACGGCAACAGCACGACGTTCAACGGCTGCCGCTCCGCCGCGAGACGCAACCGCTGCAGATTGTCCACGGACGACGCATGATTCGCATCCGACGGATCGGCTTCGTACGCCAGCGCAACGGTATCGAAGTTGACGAAACGCGCGATGTCGTCGATGTGCCCGTGCGTGTCATCACCGGCGCATCCATTGCCGAGCCAGATGGTGTCATGACACCCGAGATACGCGGCAAATGCTTTTTCGTATCCAGCGCGCGTGACACCTGGATTGCGGACCTGCGTGTCGCTCAGCAACCATTCCTCGGTGACGAGGATTCGTCCCTGTCCATTCACCTCCAACCCACCGCCTTCCAGCACCAATCTCCGACTTGCGTCGTCCGGACGCATCGCAGAGGTCATGGGCAATCCGGTCGCGTTCTGGATCGCGTCGGGAACGCGGCTGTCACGCGTGAAGTTGTCGTACTTGGCCCAGGCGTTGAAACCCCACGCGATCATCTCGACTTCGCCGTTCGCGTTCCACACGAACGACGGCCCGGAATCGCGCAGCCACACGCGATCCGTCGGAACGAGCCGCAGATTGACGCGCTGCATCGCAACGTCGTGCGAGTGCAGCATTGCCACGGCAGAATCTCTAACGCGCTCGTCGTGACACAGGATCTCGACGCGTTCATGCATGGCGAGCACCCGTGCAATTTCCGCATATGCCCAGCGTACAGCCTCGAGTTTTCCAGGCCAGTCGGGCTCGTGGTGTGGCCATGCTATCCAGGTAGCGTCGTGGCGCTCCCATTCGGCCGGCATGCGCCAGCGCGTCACCCCAGGTACCGATTCAGAATTGGTGAGTACGCGTCGATACGCCTGTCACACAGGAATGGCCAGTTGCGGCGTGTGTACTCGATCAGTGCCGGATCGCATTTCGCCAC
>Ga0134128_10012151_pt1 | contig 10270 bp, 9 predicted proteins | sample KB31754_FD_96462 | JGI IMG/M metagenome (GOLD analysis project Ga0134128, IMG submission 96462) | Terrestrial soil microbial communities with excess Nitrogen fertilizer from Kellogg Biological Station, Michigan, USA - KB3-175-4 | ecosystem: Environmental > Terrestrial > Soil > Unclassified ...
CCCTACGCTTGCCAGAGCGGCGCCCATCGCCGCGGCCAGGAATCCCAGCCACCAGTGGAGCCGGTCTCCGGGTCCTAACGCGGCAATCTTCTTCCGCTGGGCAGCAAGCGCAGCCATCGCGCACTCGTGTCCTTCTTCGAGCGCCTGCTCCTCACTTTGCTCGCTCATCTCAATTCTCCACGCAGAAAACCTCGTCCTTCAGGTCGAGGCTAGTATGTACCGATGGAATTGTAACAGCACGTATTGTCGAGCGTCGATGAGCAACATTTCTTTGGATACTGCACATACCCATCACTCAATGCACGGTGGTCACTGCTGACCATTCGGATGGGAGATTGAGCCTGCAAATACACAGGAAAATTCTGCGTCTGGGTTGTTGAACATAGTCGCGACAACTACCCTGTCGCGATGGTGCTCACGTACCGGTACAGGATCAAGGATGCCACCTCCGGCCGGCACCTTCGCCGACAGGCTCGGGAGGTGAACCGGGTCTGGAACTATTGCGGGGACATCCACAACGCCGCTCGGCGGCACAACAAGCGCTGGCCCTCGGGCTTCGATCTGATCAGGCTCACCAGTGGAAGCAGCAAGCTCCTGGGCCTGCACTCGGATACCGTGCAGGCGGTGTGCAAGCAGTTTGCGATCTCCCGCGATGCCTGCGGCAAGCGGCCGCGATGGCGGGGGCGAAAGTCCCTGGGATGGGTCCCCTTCCAGGCGTCGCGGGCCATCCGACTGCAGGGCGATACCGTGGTGTTCCTCGGGCGGCGATACCGGCTCTGGCTCAGCCGCCCCATAGACGGCAGGATCCTCTGCGGCAGCTTCGCCGAAGATGCCCGCGGCCGCTGGTACCTGAATCTTCAGGTCGAGGTCCCGCAGGACAGCGAGCATGGGATCGGGGAGATCGGCATTGATCTCGGCCTGAAATCCCTGGCCGCGCTCTCCACGGGCGAGGTGATCGAGGCCCCGCGCATCTACCGCAAGCACGAGCAGGCACTGGCGGTCGCACAGCGTGCCGGACGCAAGTCCCGCGTGCGGGCCATCCACGCGAAGATTGCCGCCTGCCGCAGGCACTTCCTGCACGAGCTGTCCACGCGGCTGGTGCGCGAGAACCGGCGCATCTACATCGGCAACGTCAATTCCTCTGGATTGGCCCGCACCAGCCTGGCCAAGTCCGTACTCGATGCCGGCTGGTCGCAGCTTCGATTCCAGGTCCGCTACAAGGCCGTCAGGCACGGGGCTGAGTACATCGAGGTTGACGAGCGATTTTCCACGCAGGTCTGTTCCGCGTGCGGTGTGCGCGGCGGCCCACAAGGTCGAGAGGGCCTCGTAGTGAGGGAGTGGAGTTGTAGCGGCTGTGGTGCTCGGCATGACCGGGACATCAACTCTGCAATCAATATCCTCTTCTCGGGCCGGAACGTCGGCCTCCAGCAGACGGAAATCCCCGTCACTTCAGTGGGGAAGACGTTAAACTCAATCTCCGCGCGCCTGCGGGTCAGAGCTTCCAGGGAGCCCGCCCGACTCTGGCGGATCGCAGCCGGTTCGGATCAGGTATCCCCTCCTGCACCACGCGTGCCTCACGCGCACTGACGAGTACCCGCAGCTTCTTGCGCGCGGCGCCGGCAGTCCGGTCGGCTCGCAGCAGCACGGGGGAGCCCGCGACTGCGGTCAGCCCAATGGCCCGGCTCGCCGACTCGGCCAGCCGCAGCGGAGTCGCGGAGCCGCAAACACGGTGCAGCGCCATCGGCAGTACGAATTGCTTCGATACCGCTCCTTTCCTGTAGCCATGCGAGGAAAGTACACGGCTCAGCTCCCGCGCGGAAAAACTACGGTAGGTACGGGTGTTACCCTCGAGCCTCTTCTTGATCCTGAATAGAAGCGGTGTGAGCGCGTTGATGCCGGAGGTGCTCGGATAGTCGACGACGACCCACCGGGCCGAGACCCGGCACAGCTCCCCGAGAAATCGCTGCCAATCCTCCATGTGCGACAGCAGGCGCACGGAAGTCACCAGATCGAAACTGCCATCCGGAAAGGGCAGATCGAGGATGTCGGAACAGATGAATTCGCAGTCGCGCTTGCCGTGCAAGGCACGCAGGTTATGGCCACATTCCTCGCTGCTTCCGAGTACGGTGACCGACCATCCCAACGACCGCAACGGATCCACCAGCTGTCCATGGGCGCCGCCCACATCCAATACGCGTCCGGGCGGACAATCACGCAGCGTCCGTATCAGAGCGTTTTCCTGAACCTTGAGAAGGTAGCGGCCTGCCCGCCCGGAAAAGCGCCGCGCATATCCGGCGGAAGAGGTCTCGACATCGGGATGCTGCACTTGATGAGCCCCTGGAGCAGATCGCCTGATGAAGGGTCACCGGCGTCACCGTAATCGGCGCCAAACCGGTGCGCGATCAGCAATCGACATACCCAAGGCTGTCCAAAATGCGCTCAGGCAAACCCGGGCGGACGCTCGTCTTCCACTCCGAGCGCATGCTCCAGCGCCAGCCCGACGCGGCCGAGCGTACCCTCATCGAACAGGCGCCCCATCAGGGTGACGCTGTGCGGTACGCGCCGCGGTGGATCGAAGCGCGGCAGCGGCCGCTGCGGGTCAGGGGCCCAGTCGCTGCGGGCCTGAGCTACGGACATGAAACCCGCGCGCATTGTCAACGACGGATAGCCGGTGAAATTGCCGATCGTCAGCATTTCGTCGCGCAGTGAGGGCACGAGCAGCACATCGACCTTCGAGAACAGTTTCTCCATCTCCTGCGCCACGGCGCGCCGGAAGCGATCGGCCTGGACGAAATCGACCGCCGACACGAAACGCGCCTGGCGGAACGTGTTGGGCCAGGCATCGGGCGTCTGCATTCGCAGCTGATCCAACTTTCCGCTGAGCGTCAGCTCCTCGAAAGCCGCGCCCGCCTCAGCGAACAGAATGGCGTTCAGCGAGTCGTAAGGCCAGTCGGGCAGCTCTACCTCCACCGGCTCGAGGCCAAGCGGCCCAAGCTGCTGCAGAGCGTGCCGGTCGACATCGGTCGCCTCGCGCTGCCAGTCGGGGAAATACCCGACACGCAATCCTTTGACGCTGGCCCGAGCATCGAAATCGAGCGTGCTCGGTACGCTGGAGAGGTCACCTGCATCCGGTCCTGAGATTGCCTGAAGGACCAGTAGTGTGTCCTCGACGCTGCGGGCAATGGGCCCGAGCTTATCGAGTGACCAGCACAACGTCATCGCTCCAGTGCGAGGCACGCGTCCAAACGTAGGACGCAGGCCGCACACCCCACAGCGCGTGCTCGGGTCGACGATGCTGCCTTCGGTCTCGCTGCCGATGGAGAACCCGACCAGGCCGGCCGCCGTCGCGGCACCCGGGCCGGCGCTCGACCCGCCTGATCCCTCCTCGAGGAGCCAGGGATTCATCGTCTGGCCGCCGAACCAGACATCGTTCAGCGCCAACGCACCGAGGCTCAGCTTGGCGATGAGCACGGCGCCAGCCTCATGTAGGCGCTGGACGACCGCCGAGTCCTTCGCTGGTACGCGATCCTTGAAGGGCTCCGCCCCATAGGTGGTACGGATGCCGGCGGTATCCAGGAGATCCTTGCCTCCCCAGGGAATGCCGTGCAGCGGCCCACGGTACCGGCCTCCTGCAATCTCGCGATCCGCCTGCTTTGCCTGCTCGCGCGCCAGGTCGCGGGTGAGAGTGATCACGCTCCTCAAGCGCGGGTCCCAGGTATGAATGCGTTGCAGGTAGAGCTCGGTCAACCGTTCGGACTGCAGTTGCCGCGACTGTACCCACCGGGAGAGCTTCCAAAGCGGAGCAAAGGCAATGTCGACGTCGCTCGAGGGCAGCGGCCCCGGATCTCGCCCGCTGCCTACGAATTCAGCCGGCCGGGATGTCGGACCGGGTCCGGAGAGAACCGGATTCCATCGGGAGTAGGGTGCAAGACCGGGCTCGAGATCGACCTTGCGCGGACCCGTGCGTCGCTCGTAGATCGGCGCCATGCTGAGGCGCCAGTTCGCTGCAGCTTCCGCGCAGTCCTGGGCGCTCATATGCACGCGCATCAGTTTTTCCGCCTCGCCGAAAGTGGCAGCCGTCACTTCCGGCCCAACGCCTTGCGCAGTCCCGAACACCGGTGGTGAGCCGGATGGCAGGCTGCCCGCGGGAGCTGCACGCTTGGGGGCTCGCCTGGTGGCACTTTGGGAGGCACCGGCACCCGCGCCGAGCAGGGCGGCGGACGACACGAGAAATTCGCGCCGAGACTTCGACATCGGTTCCTCCCCTCTGGCAAGGCTCTGGGTTCTCTATGCCGAAGGATCGCTCAATCGCCGAATCCCTTCAAATCCGCCGTCAGGTAGCATTTGTTCCCATGAGTGCAGAACCCGGCACACCGAGGTCGCGCTGTCCCAGCTCGGAGGCGGCCGCCCGGCTGGATCATCTCGCCTGGAATCGCTTTCACACGGTCGTACTGCTCGTCCTTGGAGTGGGCTGGGCGCTCGATTCCTTCGAAGTCACGCTGATCAGCAACATTCTGGGTGTGCTGCGCGAGCAGTGGCATCTCGATACCGGCCGGATGAGCTGGCTGCTCGGAGCCTGGTTCCTCGGACTGATGGTCGGTGCCTGGGGCTTTGGCGTGCTGGCCGATCGCTTCGGGCGCAGGCGCATCTTTCTCGTGAGCCTCATCATCTATGGTGTCTTCACCGGCCTGAGCGCACTCGCTCCCTCCTACAACTGGCTGCTTGGGCTGCGCGTGTTGACGGCCATCGGTGTCGGGGCCGAGTACTCGGCCATCAATGCCGCGATCAGTGAGCTGGTTCCGGCGGTGAGCCGCGGGCGCGCCGGGGCCCTCGTCATGAACTTCTGGTCCCTGGGGGCGATCCTCGCGGCCTTTCTTTCGCTCGTTTTGCTCAGCCTGCTGCCGCCGCAGATCGCGTGGCGTGCCGTGTTTGCATTCGGTGCGTTGATTGCTCTCGTTACGGTCGTCCTGCGTCGCCACTTGCCGGAATCGCCAAGGTGGCTGGAAGGACGAGGCAGCGTTACGGCTGCTCGTGCAATCGTCGATGGGATCGCGGAAGGACGGGTGCGCTTCGAGACCCCGTCGATCGATCGTCGGGCCGATCCCGCACCTGAGCGGCGGCCGCTCGAGGGCCTGAGGATGCTCGTTCGTCACTACCCTGGCCGCCTTGCACTCGGCTGCACCCTCGATTTCGCGGAAGCGTTAGGGTACTACGGACTGTTCGCATTTCTGCCGCTGGTCGTGCTCCCCGCGCTGAAGCTGCCCGCCAACACGTTGCCCTGGTTCTATCTCATCGGCAACGGGGGCGCGCTCGTCGGCGGGTTGGTGGTCGCAGGGTTACTCGACCGGGTCGGTCGCAAGCGCACGGTCACGACATGTTATGCGCTCACCGCGCTTTCGATGCTCGCGCTCGCCCATGTGAGTGGCTGGGGGTCCGGATGGATACTCGCGGGCTTTACGGCCGCCAATCTTCTTGCGACCGCAAGCTGGGTTGGCGCGTATCCGACATTTACGGAGTTGTTTCCGACGCGAATCCGCTCGAGCGGAGTCGGCGCGAGCGTCGCGTTCGGCCGCCTGGGGGCGCTCGCCTCGCCATTTCTCATCTCCGCGGTCGCAGGCCGGTACGGTCCGGCGGCATCAGTGGAGCTTCTCAGTGGCTTCTGGCTGCTCGGCCTCATTGCGATGATCGTCTGGAGCGCCGGCGGCATCGAGGGTCGTGGGCAGCCGCTCGAGAGCCTGGCCGCCGACCCGCCCGCTATCGCCTGAGGTAACTGACGATGACGAAGCTCGATAAGCCGCTCAAGCGGGAACTGCTGATCGATCAGAAGGCGTACGTGCTCACGCTCGAGCCCGAGCGCTTCAAGCTGGTGCTCAAGGGACATCGCAAGGGACTGGAATTCGCATGGCACGACCTCGTGAGTGGTGAGGCAGCGCTTGCCACGGCGCTCAACGCCTCACTGAAGCAGCCCCGCTGACGTCCGGCCGGACCTGGAATCCGTCCAATACAAGCTTCGGACGACGCGCTAAAACGATGGCTCTCATGGTGAGGGCGTTCCGATGTCGAAGTCTCTGCTCCCCGGCACGATAGCCGTAACCGCGCTGTGTGCATTGCTCACGGCAGCGTCTACCGTGCACGCACGCAACGCGCAGGATTGCCACATTGGCAGCTATCGGCTGACCGATGGGAGGCTGGTGGACATTTCGGCCGAAGACGACCATACGCTTCGGTGGCAGCAATTCGATGGCGAGACGGGCGTGCTGCGGCGGACGTCGAGTGGAGAGTGGAAGAGCACGCTGGGCTGGACCGATCGTGCCGACGGTAAGAACGTCGCGTTCTCGGCCTGTAAAGCGGGGCGCATCGACTTTGCCGGCGTCTCCGGCGAGCGAATCGCCTTCGACATACGGGATGCGACATTCAAGAGTCACGGCACCACGCTTGCCGGGCGTCTGGTCATGCCGAAAGGCACAGGCAAAGTTGCGGTCGTCGTGTTCGTGCACGGCTCGGAGAATGTCTCGGCACTGGACAGCTGGGCCCTGCAGCGCATGCTGCCTGCCGAGGGCGTCGGCATGTTCGTTTACGACAAGCGGGGGACGGGTAAATCCGGAGGCACTTACACACAGGACTTCAGCCTGTTGGCTGACGATGCAGTCGCCGCAGTGCGCGAGGCACGTCATCTGGCAGGTGCCCGCCTGAGCCGCATCGGCTATCACGGCACGAGCCAGGGCGGGTGGGTGGCTCCGATCGCAGCCAATCGCACTCCGGTCGACTTCGTCATCGTCGCCTACGGGCTGGCAGTCAGCGTAATTGCGGAGGACCAGGAGGCAGTGGAGTTGCAGCTCCGCGAAAAGGGCTATTCCGCCAACGATATCGCCGACGCTCTCACTGTTGCGAGAGCGGCCGAGGCCGTGTTCGTCAGTGACTTCAAGAGCGGCATCGAGGAGTTCGACCGGATACGGGCGCGGTACAGAAGCGCGCCCTGGTTCAAGGATGTGCGGGGCGATTTCATATTCCTCGTCATGCCGAAATCGAAGTCGCAGCTGCGCGCAATGGGTCCGGAGTTCGACTGGCATACGCCCTTCAATTACGACCCGATGCCGACCCTGCGGGAGGACAAGGTGCCGCAGCTGTGGGTGCTGGGCGGCGAGGACTATGAGGCGCCCAGTGCCGAGACCCGCCGCCGTCTGGACTCGCTCATCGCGCAGCGACGACCTTTCACGATTGCCTACTACCCCAAAGCGGAGCACGGCATCAGGCTGTTCGAGACGGCTGCCGACGGCTCGCGAGTCTCGACCCGCGTTGCCGCGGGCTATTTCCGCATGATCCGCGATTTTGCCCGGGATGGACGGCTCCACGGCAGCTATGGCGACGCCGAGCTGACCCCGCCACCTGGAAAGTGAACGTCAGGCAGCCCGGGCCCGGTGCAACAACACGGCGCCGATCACGAGCGCGATGCCGGCGAGCTCGACGAAACTGGGAATCTGATGGAGCACCACCGCGCCGATCAGACTGGCGGTAGCCGGCAGCAGCGATAGGAGGAGCGCGAACGTAGCGCGCGGCAGGCGGGCCATGGCCAGCTGATCGCAAACGTAAGGGATCACCGAAGAGCAGATGCCCACCCCGATCCCTGCCGCGAGCAGTGTCGGACTCGGGAACGCCGGCAGGGCGTCGCGGATCCCGATCGGGAACGCGGCGACCATGGCGATGAGCATCGCAACCCCCAGACGGTCGATTCCTGCCGCTCCCCCGTCAGCGGCAATGCGATGGCCGAGGATGATGTAGAGAACGAACAGCGCACAGTCCGCAAAGGCGAACAGAAAACCGACCGGCTGGCCGGAAAATCGGACGTCGGCCAGCAGGTAGACTCCGGCGACGGCGAGCCCCAGGGCCGCGATATTCCGCGCACTGCGGGCACCGAGCGCAGCGAGCCCGATCGGGCCGACGAACTCGATGGCACCGACCGTGCCGAGCGGCACCCGGTCGATGGCGAGATAGAAGCAAACATTCATCAGCGCTAGCACGCCTCCCAGCAGCAGCACGCTCCGTCGGGCGGCCAGGTTGAGACCGCGGTAGTAGCGCCAGGGACGGCGCCAGGCCGCGAACACTACCGCGGCGCTTGCGATCCTCAGCCACGCTACGCCGAGTGGCGCAATGCGCGCGAACAGGAGAACCGCGAAGGCAGGGCCCAGGTAGTGGAAGACCGCGCTGATCAGGAAGAAGGCGAGTGGCGGAATGCGCTCGCTCGGGTGCACCGCCTGGGATGCAGGCACTCGGATCGGGGGTGATGGCGCGGTCTTCATGGGGAGAGCATAATCGCACCCAAAGACCCGATTTTTAATGGAAATGATAATGTCTACGGCCAGAAAGCGCGTCAATATGAAGGCAGATCGTGGATCTGGCCTTCAGATATCGCATCTGCTCCAGGATGCGGTCAATGTGAGAATCCTCACCCTGCTCAGGGAAAACCCGCGCATCACGGTGTCGGAGCTGGCACGCCGTGTGGAGATGTCAGCGCCCGCCACTCGCGAGCGGATCGACCGCCTCGAAGAGGCGGGTGTCATCAGGGGCTGTCGGCTCGAGGTCGACCCTGCCGCGCTCGGCTACCCTCTCGCGGCTTACGTACGCATCCGTCCGACCTACGGCAAGCTGCCGAAGATCATCGAGCTCGCCGCTTCGTTACCTCAGGTCGTGGAATGTCACCGCATCACGGGTGAGGATTGCTTCATCCTCAAGGTGTACCTCGAGTCGCTCGACAAGCTGGATGTGATCCTCGATCAGTTTCTCGCCTACGGGCAGACCACGACTTCCATCGTTCAGTCGACGCCCGTGCCTCCACGGTACCTGCCGCTGCCCGCAATCCGATCGCCGTAGGCGGGAAACTCTCGAAGCCTGTCGGCCGGTCCGTCACTGCTTGGCGTGGGACCCCGCAATCATGGATTTGTACATGCCCGGGCGATAGTTTCCGGCGACCGTGCGCAGCGCGATGTTGAGCCGGTTCCACGCGTTGATGTTGGTTATCGCCAGTGTGAGGTCGACGAGCTCCTCTTCGGTGAAATGCGGCTTGACGCGCTCGTACACGTCATCCGGCACGTGCCCGTCCGTGACCAGTGTCACGGCCTCGGTCCACTCGAGTGCCGCGCGCTCACGCTCGTCGAAGAAAGGCGTTTCGCGCCATGCATCGAGCGTGTAGAGGCGCTGCTCGGATTCCCCTTCGGCACGGGCATCCTTCGTGTGCATATCGAGGCAATGGGCGCAGCCGTTGATCTGCGACGCCCGCGTCTTGATCAGGTGCAGCAGGCGGGATCCGAGGCTCGAGTCGTGCAGATACCCTTCGATGGCCAACAGCAGCTGCATGACCTTGGGGTTGGCATGCCGGAATTCGATGCGCGGTTTCATTTCGATCTCCTATGTGAGTCCAGTGTCTGATCCATAGACGATGGAACGCGCCTGCGTGTGACAGGAACGGTCAGGCGCTCCGTATGGGCGCCTGCGTCCCGAGCTTGCTCGGATTCAGAACCGTGAAGACATCGAGTATTCGCACACCGTCCGTGCGCACGGTAATGACCGAGAAGAGTGCGTCTCCGGCTCGCAGCGCAAGCGCCGGCTCGCCGTTCACGGCTGTCATCTCGAACGCCAGGCGGTCGAGGTGGCGCCCCACGGCTCCCAGCGCAAAGCGCACGACCCGTTCCCGTCCGCGAATCACCTTGAGCGCGGCTCGAGCCCGGCCGCCTCCATCCGAGGTCCAGCTCGCGCCCTCGGCGACGAGCTCGAGGAGGGCAGCCTTGTCCTGCGTTTGAATCGCCCGCACGAACCGCTCGAGGATGGAGCGGCGCGCGGCTTCCGTCACTTGCGCACGGGGTCGCTGATCGCGCACGCGCCTGCGGGCACGGCTCACCAGCTGGCGGCAGGCAGCCTCGCTCTTGCCGAGTATCTGCGCGATCTCGGGGTAGTCGGTGTCGAACACCTCATGGAGCAGGAATGCTGCGCGCTCGTCCGGCGTGAGCTGCTCGAGCACCACCAGGAAGGCGATCGACAGGCTGGAAGAGAGCTCGACGTGCGTGTCCGCTGCGGGTGCAAAGTCGCCGATCAGGGGCTCGGGAAGCCAGGGCCCCACGTACTGCTCCCGCTCCGCGCGCGCGGAGCGCAGCCGATCGATGCACAGGCGTGTCACTGTGGTCACGAGCCAGGCTTCGGGTGACCGCAGCTCGTCCGATGCCCCTCGGTGCCAGCGGAGGTAGGCATCCTGCAGGACGTCCTCTGCGTCGACCCGGGA
>Ga0134128_10012152_pt1 | contig 10269 bp, 8 predicted proteins | sample KB31754_FD_96462 | JGI IMG/M metagenome (GOLD analysis project Ga0134128, IMG submission 96462) | Terrestrial soil microbial communities with excess Nitrogen fertilizer from Kellogg Biological Station, Michigan, USA - KB3-175-4 | ecosystem: Environmental > Terrestrial > Soil > Unclassified ...
GACGCCGGCGAGCTGCGACACGCCGGTTTCGAGCGCATCACGGAGGTCTTTCAGCTTCTCGCGCTTGTCGGCAACAGGTCCCATTTGTTGATCGCGAGCACGACGGCACGGCCTTCCTCGGCGATCTCCCGCGCAATGGTGAGGTCCTGTTTTTCGAGCAGCTGCGTCGCGTCGACGACCAGGACGCAAACCTCGGCGAAGCGCACCGCCGCGCGCGCATCGTCGACCGCGATCTGCTCGAGCCTCTCGGTGACGCGCGGCCGTCGGCGCAAACCGGCTGTGTCGAAGAGCCGGATCTTGCGCCCGCGGAATTGCCAATCGATCGCGATCGCATCGCGCGTGATGCCAGCCTCGGGACCGGTGAGCATGCGCTCGCTGCCGAGGAGCTTGTTGACGAGCGTGGATTTGCCGACATTCGGCCGCCCGATGACCGCGAGCAGCAGCGGCTTGTCGGCGGCCGCCGGCGGCCCCTCGTCTTCGTCCGGCGCGGCATCGCCGGCGACGAGCGGCGCGAGTGCGTCGTAGAGCGCGGTCAGGCCGTCGCCATGCTCGGCCGAAAGCGCGATCGGCTCGCCGAGGCCCAAGGCAAAGAACGCATCGCTATCGGCATCGCGGGTCTCTGCCTTGTTGGCGACGAGGATCACCTTGCCGCCGCGGCGGCGGAGGAGCTGCGCGAAGTCGCGATCCGCCGCGGTCAAACCCGCTTTCGCATCGACGAGGAAAAGGATCGCGTCGGAATCGTCGAGCGCCGCCAGCGTCTGCACGCGCATGCGCTGCGTGAGGCTGCCTTTTTCGCCCTCGTCGAGGCCGGCGGTGTCGATGATGGTGAAACGCAGATCGCCGAGCGCGCCCGGCGCCTCGCGGCGGTCGCGCGTCACGCCCGGGAGGTCGTGCACGAGCGCGAGCTTCTTGCCGGCGAGGCGATTGAAGAGCGTCGATTTGCCGACATTCGGCCGGCCGATGATGGCGACGCGCTTCGCGCTCTCGGCGGCCATCGCTTGCGCCTCAGCGCAACGCGACGAGATCGGCTTCGTCGGTCAGAACGTAGAGCGTCTTGTCGGCAACGATCGGGTTGATGAAGACGCCGTCGGGGAAATCGTCGCGGCCGAGGGCATCGCCGGTATAGGGCGAGACCGAGAAGGCTTCGCCCTGCGAGGAGATAACGATGAGCCGGTCGCCCGCCAGCACCGGCCCCGACCAGAAAATCGGGTCCCGCTTCTTCTCGGGATTGTCCCATTGCGGCAGCTCGCGCGCCCAGCGGACGCGGCCGTCGGCCCGGGTCAGGCAGATGAGCTCGTTATCCGCGCTCAACACATAGATGAAATCGCCCGCCACCCAGGGCGCGTGTACGCCGCCGATATCCTGCTCCCACACGCGATCGCCGGTGCGCAGGTCGATCGACACCATCAAGCCGCTGTGGCTGATCGCGAAGACGCGATCGCGATCGATCACCGGCGCGCCGCGGATGTCGGCGAGCGAGGACAGCGCGCCGACCGGCTGCGCGGCGGCGAGGCTGTCGTTCCAGAGCGGCCGGCCGTTCTCGATGCGCAGCGCATAAAGCTCGCCCGAGCTGTAAGGCACCACGACCAAATCGCCGGCAACGGCGGGCGACGCGCCGCCGGCAAGACCTGCCGGCTCGGGCAGCCCGTTATGCGACCAGAGCTTGTGGCCGTCGATGGCCGAGAGCACATCGAGCTCGTTCTCGACGGTCACGACGAAGACGCGATCATTGGCGACGGTCGGCGGACTGTGGATCGGCGCATTCACCTTGACGCGCCAGACCGGCTTGCCGCTCGCCGCGTCGAGCGCCAAGACCTCGCCGTAGCCGCTGCCGATATAGACGCGGTCGCCCGCCGCCGCGACGCCGCCGCCGTAAGTCGTCGAATCCGCGTTTTTCGGCTGCGGATCGAAGCGCCAAAGCCGGCTGCCGCTTTTGGCATCGAACGCGGTCACAACGTCGTCGGCAGCCATGGTGAAGACGCGGTTGTTCGCGAGCACCGGCTGCGCGACGACGCGGCCATAGCGATTGGCGCCCTCGCCCGCATTCGACTTCCAGGCCCGCGCGAGATTGTCGCCGAGCGCCAAGTGATACATCGCGTGATTGGGAAAGCCGCCGGCGTCGGGCCAGGCATTGTTGTCGAAGGGCCGCGGCACCGCGATCCTGACCGCGTTAATCTGCGGATCTGGCTTAAGGCTGTGCTCGAGATTAAGCACCGAGACGCGCTTGCCGGGCAAAGGGGTCTTGTCGCTACCCGAGACCAGCGATTTTATGGAATCGCAACCGCCGAGAACGGCGATCAGGACCATTGCGGCGCCGAGCCGGAGCCTGTCGGACCGGTTCATGATCCGAGCGCCTCGGCCATAGCGGCGGCCCGCTGGCGCACGGCTTGGGGCGCCGTCGTATCCTTGGCGAGGGTATCGAAATCCTTCTGCGCCTTGGTCTTGTCGCCAGATTTGAGTTCGGCGAGCGCTGTCAGCTCCAACGCCAACCCGTGCCAGGCATTGGTCGGCGCGGTGAACGGCTGCAGCTTGGCGATCGCCGCCTGCGGATCACCCTTTTCGAGGGTGTAGCGCGCCGAGAGCAGGCCTGCGGCATCGCGGAAGGCGGCATCCACCGAACGGTCCGCCGCCAGCTGGTCGTAAGCCGTGATCGCTGCCGCGACATCGCCGGTATTGACCTTGGATGCCGCTTCCTCGAACCGCGCCAGCACCGCCCGGCCGGCATCGGCTTTTTGCGCCAGGGAGGCGAAAGCTGCGGCGGCATCGGCATCCTTGCCTTGGCGCGCGAGATCCAGCGCTGAGGCATATTCGCTGCCCTGCGCCTCGCGCTGCTTGTCCTGATAAGTGCGCCAGCCCACGATTGCCGCGGTCGCGACCACGATCAGCACGGCAAGGCCGATGACGTAATTGCCGTATTTCTTCCAGAGCTGCGCCAGATTATCGCGGCGCAGTTCTTCGTCGATTTCCCGAAAGATATCGCTCAAAGCAAATCCATATGGGCAGAGGCCTGCCACCATAGCGGCTGGCGCCAAAAGGCGCAAACTTTTGCCGCCGGGCGGCGCTGGATTTCGCCGCAAAAATCGGAAAAACTCAGGGCCCGAGAAAGATGACCCGCCTGTTAGCTGCGCCCCCATGAACAACGTTTTCCGTCTCAACGATCTGCGCCGGAGCAAGCGCGTGTTCTTCACGCGCGGCGAGCTGAACCAGCTCCTTTCTCTCTATACACGCCAAGTGATGCGGGGCGAGTGGCGGGACTATGCGATCGACCAGCGCGAGGGGATGGTACTGTTCTCGATGTTCCGCCGGACTCAGGAACTGCCGATCTTTACGGTGATGAAGACCGCGCCCGGCGCCAGCCGGCGCGGCGATTACGCCTTGCTGACCGGCGGTCAGCGGATCGCCACCGGCGGCACGCTTGCGGAAGTCATGGCGCAACTCATGAAGCTCATCCGCTATCGCCCGGTTCGGCTCGAAAGCGGCTGAGTGCCTCAGGCGGCTGCGAGCGCCGGCTCCACCCCCAGTGCGATGGCGAGGAGCCGCCGGTCGCCGCCATGCGCGCCGATCAGCATCAGTCCGACCGGCGCCTCGCCCGGCCGCGATACCGGCAGCGTGATCGCGCAGCGGTCGAGGAAATTGACGACATTCGGATTGCGCAGAATCTTCGTGTTCAGGCGATAGAACTCCGCATCCTCCGCGAGGGCGGCGATCGGGGGCGCGACCGCGGCGACGGTTGGCACGATGAGCGCATCGCAGCCTGCCACCCGCGCATCCACGGCAGCGATGAAACGCGCGCGATCCGCGATCAGCTTGACATAATCGGCGGCGGTCATCTCGGCACCGCGCGCAATGCGCAAGCGCACGCGCTGGTCATACTCGTCGCCGCGCCGCGCCAGAAGTTCGCGGTGGAGATTGTACGCTTCGGGCGGTGAGAAGCCGCCCTTGGCGTTAATCGTCGCATATTCCGCCAACTCGGGCAGCGGCTGATCGAAAAGCTGCGCACCCGCACGCGACAGCACCGCGCAAGCGCGCTCGAAGCCGGCGGCCACTTCGGCGTCGAGATCATCGAAGAGATAGGTGTTGCGCGGGATGCCAAGCCGTAGACCCGCTGCCCCAAGCGATGCCGGCACGATCGGCGCCTCGCCCGCCATAATGGCATCGGTGATGGCGCAGCAGGCCACGCTGTTCGCGAGCGGGCCAATCGAATCGAGCGTCGTCGATAGTGGAAACGCGCCGTCGAGCGGCACGCGGTTTTGCGTCGGCTTGAAGCCGACCAAGCCGCAAAGCGCAGCGGGAATGCGTACCGACCCGCCGGTATCGCTGCCGATCGCGACCACGCATTGCTCATCGGCGGCCGAGACGGCCGCGCCCGAGGACGAGCCGCCGGGAATGCGTTTGCGATCCCACGGATTGCCCGGCGTGCCGTAATGCGGATTGATGCCGATACCCGAGAACGCGAATTCGGTCATGTTGGTCCGGCCGACGATCACCGCACCCGCGGCTTTGAGTCGCGCGACGACCGCTGCGTCGCGCGCCGCGACCGGCGCCTCATCGCGCGCTTTGGACCCGGCTAGCGTGCGCTCGCCGACGATATCGAAGAGATCCTTGATCGAGACCGGCAAGCCGGCGAGCGGCGATGCCTTGTAGCCGGCGCGGCGCAGCGCGTCCTGCGCATCGGCCGCCTGCCGCGCCGGCTCGGCGTAGACCTTTATGAAGCTGCGCCTGCCCTCGCCGGCAGGATCGGCGATCCGCGCCAGTGCCTCATCGACAAGCGCGCGGCTGGTCGTCCTGCCGGAATCGAGCGCGGCGGCGAGTTGCAAGACCGTAGAGCGCGATGAAGCGGCCATGAAAAACCTCGTTCAATTCTTCGTTAGCAAACAACGCGGCCGCGCCCGGCGCAACGAAAATTCCGATGACAAAATGGTTGTGTCGCCCTGGCGTCCGAGCCGGATCGCCGCATAATAATGGCCAGCACTCTCGGCTGGAGGCCTCGATGTTCCGACGCATCGTATCCTGGCTTTTCGGTATCACGTTTTTGGTGCCCGCCTATGCACTTGCCGCCGGCTGCCAGCCCAACATCGCGCTGCAGCCGCGGCCGCGGCTCACGTTGGCGACTTACACACTGGCAGATGCCGTCGCCGGTAATGTCGATCTTACCTTTATCGGTCATGCGAGCGTGCTGCTCAAAAGTCCGCAGGGCGTTACGATCGTCACCGATCTCAACGATTATTTTCTGCCGTCGTTTCCGCCCGATATCGCGACGATGAATCATTTCCACGACACGCATTACACCAATCATCCCGACCCGCGTATTCCCAACGTGCTGCGCGGCTGGGATACTGGCGACGGTCCGCCGCACTGGGATTTAACGGTCAAAGACGTGCGCGTGCGCAACATCCCGACCAATGTACGCAATTTCTTCAGTGGCGGCACCGAGTTCAACGGCAATTCGATCTTCGTCTTCGAGGTCGCCGATCTCTGCATCGCGCATTTGAGTCATTTACAGCACACGCTAACGCCCGAGCATCTCGCCGCGCTCGGCCAGATAGACGTGTTGTTGCCGATGATCGACGGCGCGTATTCGCTCTCGCAATATGACGTCATCGAGGTGATCGATCAGATCAAGCCGCAACTCATCATCCCGATTCATTATTTCGGCCCGAGCCAATTGCAGAATTTCCTCAGCCGCATGCGCGACCGTTTCCCGGTGGAGCACAACGAAGAGCCACATATCGTGCTGTCGCGCGAAACTCTGCCGAAAAAGCCCGAGATTCTCGTTATGCCTGCTACGCGCGAGGAATTCTTCCGTTTCGCAGCACCGCCGCCGCGGAACTAAGAATATTCGGCGGCGTACCCGGTGGAACTATCGTGGGCGAAATTGCGCTTGCCCTCCCCCGCGGGCACCTTATTAAGGGCGGCATGACCGAGCGTCCGGCGATCCGTTTTCCGGCAAGCGAAAGCGATAGCTGAGCTGCCATGGGAGAACTCGCCGCGCGCATCGTCGATGCCTGTCGCCGTCACGCCCTGGTCGTGGCGGTGTTCTATGTGGCGCTTGCTGTCGTCGCAGGCTTCTATGCCGCAACGAATCTCAGCATCGATACCGATCTCGGCAAGCTGATCTCGAGCGATCAGCCCTGGCGGCAGCAGGAGCGCGCGCTCGATCAGGCGTTTCCGCAAAACAGCGATCTCATGGCCATCGTGATCGATGGCGCGACGCCGGATCAGGCTTCCGATGCGACCGCCGCGCTGGCCGAGCGGCTGGGGCAACGGCCCGACCTCTTCAGGAACATCCGCATTCCGGGAGGCGGCGATTTCTTCGCCAAGAACGGCCTGCTGTTCATGCCGAAGCAGGAGCTCCAGAACTTCGCCGATCAGCTGATCGGCGCGCAACCGCTGCTTGGCACACTTGCCTCCGATCCGAGCCTCAGCGGGGTTTTCGGCACGCTCGATCTTCTCGCCCAGGGGGCCGAGCATGGCGAGGTTCCCGCCAGCGACCTCGACGGCCCGTTCACCGCGATCTCGGCGGCGATCGAGGCGGCGCTGCAAGGTAAATACGCGCCGCTCTCTTGGCAGACCCTGCTCAGCGGGCGCAATGCCGATCCTCGCGAGCTCCGTAATTTCATCCTGGTGCAGCCGGTGCTCGATTACAACGCGCTGCAGCCGGGGGAGCGCGCGACCCGCGTAATCCGCGCCCAGGCCACATCGCTTGGTCTCACGCCGGTTCGCGGCGTGCGCGTACGCATCACCGGCGAGGTCGCACTCTCGGATGCGCAGCTCTCCTCGCTGTCGGAAGGCGCGACTTTCTCCGCCATCCTCTCACTCAGCCTGCTCTGCCTGTGGCTTCTTCTCGGCTTGCAGTCCCTGCGGCTGGTCGGAGCCATCCTCGGCACGCTCATTATCGGCCTCGTCATCACCGGCGGCTTCGCCGCGCTCGCGGTTCAGGCGCTTAATCCGATCTCTGTAGCCTTCGCGGTGCTCTTTGTCGGCATCGCCGTCGATTTCGGCATCCAATTCAGCGTGCGATATCGCGACGAGCGGTTCCGTATCGACGATCTGGTGGAGGCGCTCCGGCGCACGGGCCGCGGCATCGGCGGGCCACTGAGCGTCGCGGCGATGGCGACCGCGGTGGGCTTTCTCGCTTTCGTGCCAACCGACTACACCGGGGTTTCCGATCTCGGCAAGATCGCCGGTGCCGGTATGCTGATCGCCCTGACGCTGAATCTCACCTTGCTGCCGGCGCTCTTGGTGCTCTCGCGCACGCGCGGGGAGGCGCGGCCTGTCGGCTTCCGCTGGGCAGCGCCGATTGATCATTTCCTGCTCACCCGGCGGCGCATTGTGATTGGCGGTGGCATCGTTCTGGCCCTCGCCTCGATTGCCGCTTTGCCGTGGCTTCGCTTCGATTTCAATCCGCTGAATCTGCAAAACCGCCACGATGAAGCCGTCGCGACGCTGTTCGATCTGATCGGCGATCCGACCTCGACGCCCTATACGATCGAAATCCTCGAGCCATCGATTGATGCGGCAGGCGCGATCGCGAAAAAACTCGAAGCCCTCCCCGATGTCGGCCAGGTCATCACCATCAACACCTTCATTCCCGATGATCAGGAGGCGAAGCTCGCAATCATTCAGGATTTGCGCACTTTGCTTGGGCCCTCTCTCTATCCGGCGACGATCCGCCCGCCATCGACCGACCAGGCAATGCTCAACGCGACGGCGAATTTCGCCAAGGACGTGAAGCCGCTTGCGGCGAAGGGCGATCAGGCCGCCGCGCGGCTCTCGACAGCGCTCGACGCAGTCGTCGCGCGGGGCGCCTCGGTGCTGCCCGCCATGATCCAGAATCTCTCAAGCAATGCCGCCCGCCGGCTCGACGAGCTGCGCGCATCGCTCGATCCCCAGAAGATTACGCTGGCGGATCTGCCGGCCGATGTGAGGGACGATTGGGTGGCGAGCGACGGGCGCGCGCGCGTCGAGGTATTTCCGAAAGGCGATATGCGCGACAACAATCAGCTCGTAAATTTCGTCGCGCAGGTTCAAAAGGTTGCGCCGGACGCGACCGGAACGCCGGTGACAATTCAGGAATCGGCCGCGACCGTGACGCGCGCCTTCACGACGGCGGGCATCATCGCCTTGTTCGCGATTGCGGCGCTGCTGGTGATCGTGCTGCGTCGTATCGGCGACGTCGCACTGGTCCTGGCGCCGTTACTGCTCGCAGGGCTCCTGACGCTCGCCACGGGCGTCGTCGTCGATCTGCCGCTCAACTACGCGAACATCATCGCGCTGCCGCTCCTCCTCGGCATCGGCGTTTCCTTCGATATCTATTTCGTGATGCGCTGGCGTACCGGCAGCGGCGATCTGCTGCAATCGAGTACGGCGCGCGCCATCCTCTTCAGCGCATTCACCACCGGCACGGCGTTCGGCAGCCTCGCGCTTTCCAATCACCCGGGCACCGCAGATATGGGCAAGCTCTTGATGCTGGCCCTCGCCTTTACCCTCCTCTGCACTTTCATCCTGTTACCGGCCCTCCTCGGCCCGCCCCAGAACGGCCGCGAATAGCACGCTGGCTTCGAGTCGGTGAGCATTACGAGACCTTAGGTCTTATAGCTCGGATCGATGCGATCGAGCTTGCGGCGCAATGCCGGCCATTCATTGATGCCGATTGCGCGATAGCCCTCGGGCGAATTCAGGAAGCGATTGCGGTCGATGGTTTCCTCGATCACCTCATCCGGCAATGCCACCGTATCGACGTGCGCCTGTTGGATCGCGAGTTGCATTCGGCACGCCCGTTCGGCGCGATAGCACCACATGAATGCCTCGCCCGGTGTGCGGCCCATCGCGATGACGCCGTGATTGCGCAAAAACAGCACATTGTGATGGCTCACCGCTGCCGCGATCCGGTCGCGCTCGCGCGGATCGGTCTCGATACCGGCATAATCATAGTAGCCTGCGTGCGCGATCACATGCAGCGCATGCTGCGTGATCGGCAACAACCCGCTCTTCTGCGACGCGACGCCCACAACCGTCTGAGTATGCGTATGGATAGCGCACATCACCTCCGGCCGCGCCCGCAGAATCGCGCTGTGGATCGTGACACCGGCAGGATTGACCTTGTGGTTGCTTTCGGTCAGCACGTTGCCTTCGAAATCGACCTTGAGCAGGCTCGATGCCGTCATTTCCTCCCAAAGGAAACCGTAGGGATTGAGGAGAAAGTGATCCGGCTCGTTCGGCACGCGGTGCGAGATGTGGGTGCCGAGAAGATCCGACCACCCGTACAGGTCGACGAGCCGGTAGAGCGCCGCCAAATCTACGCGGGCCTGCCACTCGCCATCGGTCCACGTTGCCATTTTGCGAATTCGCCGCATAAAGTCCGTTCGACGACCAAGTATGGCGAGGCCGAGAACCGAAGCAAACCGGTTCGCGGCAGCGGCCGGCGCTGCTCAGCTTCTCGCTTTCACGGGCGAGAGCACACTGGCAGTACCCGATCTAATGCGCTAATTCGCGCTCGCGCAGGAAGTGGAAGAATTCGACGCCTTCACGCAGACGGCGCTTCATCATCTCGGGGCTGCGCACCATCTCGCCGACGATTGAAGCAATCTTGCCGGCGCGGAAATAGAAGCGCTTGTAGAAGGTCTCGACGGAATCGAAGATTTCCTCGTGACTCAAATGCGGATAGTGCAACGGCGCGATCTGGATGCCGTGCTCGTCGATAAGCTCGGCATGTTTGGCGTCGAGCCAGCCATTCTCGACCGCCTGCTTGTAAAGGAAGGTGCCAGGATAGGGCGCGGCGAGCGAGACTTGGATCGTGTGCGGATTGATCTCGGTGGCGAATTTGATCGTCTCCTCGATCGTCTCTTTGGTCTCCCCCGGCAAACCAAGGATAAAGGTGCCGTGGATGGTCACGCCGACGTCGTGACAATCCTTGGTGAAGCGCTTGGCGACGTCGATCAGCATGCCCTTTTTGATGTTGTGCAGGATCTGCTGATTGCCCGATTCATAGCCGACAAGCAGTAGGCGAAGCCCGTTGTCCTTCAGCACTTCGAGCGTCTTCCGCGGCACATTGGCCTTGGCGTTGCACGACCACATCACGCCGAGCTTGCCGAGCTCCTTCGCGATCGCTTCGGCGCGCGGCAAATTGTCGGTGAAGGTGTCGTCATCGAAGAAGAATTCCCGCACCTGCGGGAAATAATGCTTCGCGAGCCGGATCTCCTCGATCACATGCTCGATGCTGCGTACGCGATAGCGATGGCCGCCGACGGTCTGTGGCCAGAGGCAGAA
>Ga0134128_10012154_pt1 | contig 10269 bp, 8 predicted proteins | sample KB31754_FD_96462 | JGI IMG/M metagenome (GOLD analysis project Ga0134128, IMG submission 96462) | Terrestrial soil microbial communities with excess Nitrogen fertilizer from Kellogg Biological Station, Michigan, USA - KB3-175-4 | ecosystem: Environmental > Terrestrial > Soil > Unclassified ...
CATTTTCTCGCCCGAGCAGGCGGCGGTGACCCCTCCGCAGCGTTGATGTCCGAGCACAACGATCACTTTGGTCCCGAGAATCGTGACTGCGAACTCCAGGCTGCCGATGCCCATGGGATCGGCGCTATTGCCCGCAATACGCACCACGAACATATCGCCAAGGCTCTGATCGAAAATTGCCTCTGACGGAAGCCGGCTGTCCGAGCAACTGAGCACAGAAACGGGCGGGCTCTGCGTTTTCTCCAAACTGCGCCGTTGGGCAACGATATCGCGAGCGATCGGCTTGCCAGCGACGAAGCGTTGGTTCCCTTCCATTAAAGAGTTCCAAATCTGGTCGACGGAGAGATCAATATTATTGGAGGATTGAGCCGTTTCCGAAGTCATTAGTAGAAATGATAAATGAGATTAACGATATAAATTGTGACGATGTGCACTTTTTGTAGGTAGGATAGAAGATTTTTGAGAACCGAAAATGTTCGGATTGGTGCGGGCAGCATTGGCCTGCAAATGGCGCGTGAGGTCCGCCCAAAAGAGGCAGTCACAAATCTCATGAAGCCACCTGACGGGAGCATTGCCCATCCAATTTGCGGAGGCTGAGATGATCCGTAAATTAAAATCCGGCGAATACCGGCTCTACTCACGAAAGAAAAATGCGAAAACGGGCAAACGCCGCAACTTGGGCACGTTCCGTACACGCAAAGCCGCTGAAGCGCACGAGCGTGCGGTGCAATATTTCAAGCATCATTAAAATAAAAACCATTCGGAATAATATTACGACGAGTGCTCCTTATTGTTCATTGGCATATTGGCATAGAACGACCTACATAGGTTGGTAGGATCTACTTACCTATTCTTCGATTTCACTAAGGTAACTTTGAGGCGGGCCAGAGTTCGGCTAACGTGTCGTGGAGGACGTCCGCCTGAAGGAGGCGCTCCAACAGTGATCGCGAAAACCTGTCCCGAGTCATCCCTGATGCGTTTTTTTTATTTTTGGAAGTCCGGCTTGAGTCTGCTTCGGTCCTGTGCGCCGATCACCTTGCTGATGGTTCTGGCCACCTTTGCGGCTGCCGACAATCCAAAACCTCAAACAAATGTGTGCGGCGTCTCAGATGAGATCGCGGCATCATTGCGGAAAGATACAACAACCCACGTCAACGCAGGGACAGACTACGAAGATGCGATCGCGAGCCTTCTGCACGAGAAGCAGTTTGACCAGCTCGATTGCCTTGCGCAACACGCACGATTGAGTAAGGACCGGTTTTCTGGCGGCGGGTGGAAGCTCTCGACCCTGTACTTAGGATTGGATGATGCGGTTCCACGATCAACACATGCATCTGAGGAAGATTGGAGCGAACATCTCCAGCTTCTGAAAGCATGGACATCGGAAAGACCGCAGTCAGTAACTGCGCGCATTGCTTTGGCGGACTCCTATGTAGACTATGCTTATTTTGCGCGTGGGGATGGGTATGCGAACACGGTGAGCGATAACGGATGGAAGCTCTTCCGGGAACGACTTGCTACAGCAAAAGAAACCTTGGATTCTGCGTCATCTTTGCCGACTAAAGACCCTCAATGGTATTGGGTCATGTTGCAAATTGCGAATTACACCGATTGGAGTCTAGCTGATACACAGGCTCTCTACGACCAAGCCATTAAATTTGAACCGGATTACTATTACTATGCTGCTGCGTTTGCGGGATACCTCGATCCTAAATGGCATGGCTCTCCCGGCGATAGAGAGAGGTTCGTTCAGGAAGCTGCAGATCATATTGGGGGGACTAAAGGCGACATTTTTTATTATCACGTGGCGCTTATGGTGATGTGTGGTTGTCAGGATGATCCGCAGTTTGACTGGCCACGGGTCGTAAGGGGATTTAGGGCAAACGAGAAACAGTACGGAGTATCTCTGTCGAATTTGAATAATGTTGCATATCTCGCGGTAATGCAGAAGGACGCGATTACGGCAAATGAACTTTTCGTACGTATTGGGGACAACTGGGAGGAAGACCAGTGGAAAGACCGCGAGGATTTCGATTCCTCGAAGGGTTGGGCGGCAATGGTAGCAGGGCAGCAGCACCGGGAAGAAGAGGCAAAGGCCAATGCGGCAACTCCCGAGGGAATTCGCTATACGAGTGTGTTTGAAAAGAAGTACCGGAAAGTAGTTGAATCGTGCATGAAAACCAAAGCGGATGCGCCAGGAACTTTCGAGACGCTCACAAGTGTGGGTGCTCATGGAACGATAGAGGATCTGAAGATTTATTGGTATGGCTACGATTCTGTTTGTATGTACCAGAAATTGTCGGCATTGCAGAAAAAGAATGCAAAGGTGTTTCCGGCACCGCCCAAAGCGCCGTACTGGGTAAGACTGGATTTGAATGAGACGGAATTTGTGAAAACAGCTTCGAAATGATCGATGGACCAACACGCCTCTCACGCGACATTGCGTAATTATGTAAACATAGGCTCGCGGGATTTCCAGCGTGGGGCTGTCTTTGAAGATATTTTTTAATCTGTCCAAAGACGTCGCAAAACGGACAAAAAATAACGGTTTTTGATCCAGATCATGTCATCGATAAATGCCGGACACGCCCTATTTATACTCGCGTTCGTAAGCCCGGAATAAATTTCCGTATTCGCGGGAGAACTTCAGGGGTTAAGCTTTACTCCAATTAATAACAATCTCGCTGGCATCTTCCACCACATAAGATTGCGCCCTTTTTAGTGTTGATCATCCAATCAAGAATGACATTCTGGTACTAATGAAGTGGTATTTTTAGAACACACTATATGGGGAAACTTTCCACAATTCTGGATGAATCCACCCTCAGCTTTATCCGTTCGCAGGCGATGTTCTTTGTTGCTTCAGCGCCGCTGGATGCCGCCGGGCACGTCAACATCTCTCCCAAAGGGCTGGATACATTCCGCATTCTCGACGGAGGAAGAGTTGCATATCTCGATTTGACTGGAAGCGGCATTGAGACGGTGGCCCACATCAAGGAGAACGGGCGGGTGGTCATCATGTTTTGCGCCTTTGAAGGACCTCCGAAAATTCTTCGGTTGCACGGGCGCGGCCGCATAGTTGAGCCGGGCGAGGCGGAATTCGATGAATTGCGTCCGGCCTTCCCTAATTTTGAGGGCGTGCGGTCGGTCATTGTGGTTGAACTCACCCGCGTTTCCCAGTCTTGCGGCTTTGGAGTGCCGCTATTCAAGTATGAAGGCGAGCGGCCCCAGTTAGAAGCTTGGGCCAAACAAAAAGGGGCAGAGGGACTCAAGACTTACCGCGTGAACAAGAACAGTAGCAGCATTGACCGGCTGCGCGGGTTGCATTAATCGTCTGGTCCGCCCCTTCATTCTTTCTTCGAAGATGTTTTAACGCGTTGGGCGTCTATGCGGAGGCCTGCCGGACTTCGCTCATCAGCGCGAGCAGGTTTTGCTCGGAGTCGCGGAAAAACGTCATCCACAGATCATGGTCCGGCATTTTCGCAATGAGATGAGGCTCGTCTTCAAAATGGACGTTCTGCGCCTTCATTTGGCGGTGGGCCGCATTGATGTCGGGCACCACAAAATAAAGGATCGAACTGGGATGATCGAACTCCGGCTTCTCCGGGACCTCCAGCATGAGGCGCACGCCGTTACAATCGAAAAAAGCGAGCTTGGCCGCGGTAAAGAGCAGGCGCAGGCCCAGGATGTCGCGGTAAAACGTAACCGCGCGGTTGGTGTCCCGCACGGGAATAGCAATTTGACCGAGGCGCGAAATTCCGAGACTGGCGGCGCTCATAGAGTCTTGATCTCCTATAACCATTTAAGTTAGCATGGCTAACAGATTTACTTAGCATAGCTAACTATGCCGGGACGCATGAAGTCAAGAGGAAAATCGCCGGACCGCAGGGAAATCGCCGACCGGCTGCATTCGGCGGCCATTCACCTGCTGCGCCATGTGCGGCGGCAGGACGCGCATTCCGGGATTGGCCCAGCGCAGTTTTCGGCATTGTCGGTGCTGGTGTTTGGCGGGCCCATGACGCTGGGGCAACTCGCCGCCGCCGAGCAGGTGAAGCCGCCAACCATGACCCGCATCCTGACAGGCCTTGAGCGGAACCGGCTGGCCGAGCGCGTCCGCGACCCCGAGGATGCCCGGCGCCTTCAGGTTCGCGCTACGGCCAAAGGCGCTCGGCTGCTGCACGAAGGGCGGCGGCGGCGCATTAATTATTTGGCTGAGCATTTCAACGAGCTTTCTGCGAAAGAACTGGCGCTGCTCAACGAAGCCGCTGAAATTATTCACCGCGCGCTGAAAAGCACTCTCCATTAATGTGCCCCGTTAATGTGTCTAAGAGCGGAGCAAATGGAAAGAAGTTTTGCTCATCTTATGGGCAGGAGACCAGAATGAGTCCAGCGAAAAAGCCGTCAAACTCCGCAAGTTCGGGAAAATCTGCACACGCCAATAACGATCCTTATACACATGAAGGCGCGGTTGAGCAGGACGCCCCCGGTCAAAAAGGCAACACCTCGCTGAGCGGCCAGATGGGGCACAGAAATAAACCGGAAGGCCTCGACACGCTGGATACGGACTTCCCGGAGCCGGGCGAAAATCCGGAGCACTCTGGCGAACGATGAGTGACAAAAATGAGTAAGAATGCTAGTTACAGTTAACCCTCGGTCGCGAAACCAAGAGCCATTGACTGCACTCCCACTCGTCCCGGCCCGGTAAACCGGTTCCACACGATTTGGCCGGCGCTGGCGAGCAGGCCGGTGGAGAGCTTTTGAAACTGCGTCTGCATCTGCACGCTTTGATCTTTATAAACCCAGCTCCCGGGTTCAATGTCAATCATCTCTCCGGGATGAAGTGTGACCTCGAAGACATTGCCATAGCCATGCAGCCACACGATGCCTTCATTGTCCGCCGCCGTAAAAGTGTCAATAAAAAATCCTGTGCCGCCAAGGAACATGTTGGCGACGCCCTTCACCCGTGTGAAGGAATAATCTACATGTCCGGTCGCGGCCAGAAATTGGTGCTCGCGCACATCAATCGACTCACCTTGTTTAAGGTGCATTCCCCAGACATGCCCCGCGCCATCCCGGCTGAACGCGATGTGCCCAGGCCCGTGCGCCTCTGTCATGAAAACTGGCATACCGGAGAGTACGCGTTTGAACGCGCCGGCCAGCGACTTTACCCCGATGGCAACCTTTGGGTCTTTCCACAGCAGGATATGGTGCTCAAAGTAAACCGGCACTCGTCCCATCTCGATGTGTAATACCGGGACCAACTCGCCTTCGAGATGGTAGCTCACTCCTCCGAAATTCTCGTCGCGTGTTCCAGTCGGCAATAGCACGGGAATAGCCATGACTTCGCATCTCCAACGCAGGATTTTGGCGGAAGCATAGCAGGACCTCGCTTTACGAGGCAGTATTTAGTCGGGAACTTACAGCAGCAAAGTTCGACGCAGTCAACCACTGCAAATTTCTTGCCTTGTCGTAAAACCAAAGCCGCAAATACAGCAGGAAGTTATTTCTTAGTATCGGCGGCGGCCGGCTTCCCGGCGGGCTGCGTCGGCAATTTGGCCGGAGCCGCAACTGGCGCAGGTTGCGGCGCAACTTCTTTTACCGCGGGTTTTGTCGGCCGGATTTCGGCAGCGGGAACAATTCCCTTCCCTTCCAGCACGGAATAAAATTTGTCCGGGCTCAGATTGGTCATCGTGTCCACCGTTCCCGAGGGCCAGCGGATTTCCACTTTTTCAATTTTTGTAGCTGCCCCTAATCCGAAATGAAAACGCAAATCGTTCTGTGAAAGATAACTGCCGCCGCTGTGCAGTTCATCGCTCTGCGTCATGCCTCCGGCAATCACTTTGATTTTCGCGCCAATCCCCATACGGTTGCTTTTGGTGCCTGCAAGTTCAAAGCTTACCCAGTGGCGTCCGGGAATGCCGGGGTTCTTCAGAATCATGGGCTTGCTATCGAGGTCCTCCACCACAACGTCCATTTCGCCGTTGTTGAATAAATCGCCGACGGCGAGACCGCGGGAGACGCGCCTTTCCTCAATGGCAGGGCCGGCCTGCGTGCTGGCATCGCAGAAAGTGCCATCTTTCTGGTTGAACTGAAGAATTTTGGGCTGATGATAACCGCCGCCGGTGGTGAGTATATCCACCTGCGGATAAACATGGCCGCTGGCGGCAATAATGTCGAGCCATCCGTCATTGTCGAGATCAACGAATGCGTCTCCCCACTTCACCCAGGGCAGCGAAGGCAGCGCCTCGCCGGATTTATAAGAGACGTCGCGGAAGTCCCAATTTCCGTCGTTGCGGTAGAGATCGTCATATTCGTCGGAAAAATTCGTCACGTACAAAGACTGACGCCCGGTATGCAGATAATCCCCGATCGCGACTCCCATGGAAGCCTGTTCGGAGCCATCTTCGTTGACCGCGGTTCCAGATTCGAGTCCGATTTCGGTGAACCTGCCTTTGCCGTCGTTCCGGTACAGGAAACTGGGCGTGGAATCGTTGGCGACGAAAATATCGGGCCGGCCGGTGTTGTTGAAATCGGACCAGACGACTCCAAGGCCGTAGTAGCCGTTGGGATCATCCACCCCGGCGGTTTTGGAAACATTTGTGAACGTGCCATCGCCGTTGTTATGGAATAGCGAATCACCGGCGCCTACCAGGCCGCGAGGGCCGCACTGCACGTCAATGCCTTTGAATTTGCAGGTGGGTTTGCTGCCGAAGCCCGGCAGGTCGTTGAGATGAAAATCAACGTAGTTGGTGACCATCAGGTCGAGATAACCATCGTTATCGTAATCGCCGAAAGCCGCGCCCGTGGACCAGCGGCCATCGGAAACTCCCGCCTTGGCGGTGACGTCGGTAAATGTGCCATCGCCATTATTGCGGTAGAGGACATTTCCGCCCAGGCAAGTGATGTACATATCAGGCCAACCGTCGTTGTTATAGTCGCCGACCGCGCCGCCCATGGCAAAGCAGGGATTCGCCACCCCGGCTTTATCAGTCACGTCCGTGAATGTTCCATCATGATTATTGTGGTAAAGCGCGCTGCGGCTCTTTTGGCCTTTAATGGCCATATCAACGCTCGGAGCGTTGGTGAAATAAATGTCCGGCCAGCCGTCACGGTCATAGTCAATGAGGAGCACGCCTCCGCTCATGGACTCAACGATGTAGCGGTTGGCAGGCTCAGAGTCATGCACAAATTTGATGCCGGCCTTGTCGGTAATATCGGCAAGCTGCGGAATAGGACGGCCCGCGCATTTAAATGCCTTAACACCCGGAGGAGGAGGTGGTGGCGTGGGATGGCCGCCCTGGCCGCTGGCCAGGCCCACCAGCAAGAAAACAGACAACAGAGAGCGGATGGAAGAGGAAAATCGAAAACGTTGCAGGAAATTTTTCATTATCAGAATGTGGTCCGGGAATTATTGTTTTTGCCGGAGCTCAAGAGCGGCTTCGCCCCGTTTCTTCGCCTTGATTTCTTTATAGATCTCGAGTTCGCGGTCTGCGTCCGCGGTTCGTCCTACTTTACGATACGCCGCCTGCAATTGGTAATGCACGTAATCTGTTTGCGGACTGAGCCGCGCGGCAGCCTCAAAATGTTCGATCGCTTCCGGCAATTTCTGGCGGTCGAATAAAATCTTCCCCAATTCGTATTGCGCGTTGGCATGGTCGGGGTTCATTTCCACCACCTGCTGGAAGAGAGCCGACGCATCATCCGGCCGCGACTGCTGCAAGTATACGAAGCCGAGGTCGTATTTTGCATCTACATCGGTGGAATTCAGCTTCAATTCAGCCCGGAATTCATTGGCCGCATCGGCCCATCGCTCCCAATGAATATCGGCTTCCCCGGCGAAATAATGCGCGCGAAGCGCGGTAGGATCGTTCTGCGCCACGCGATGGAAGGTGGAAACGGCATGCGCGTAGTCGCCGATTTCGATCCAAAGTTTGCCAATGAGAAATGCGGCATTTTCGGAGCGATTTCTGTTTTCATAATCCGTGAGCACATCGGACGCCTGCTTCAATTGGCCCAGCCGGGTGAGAGAGGCGGCCCATGCGTAGCCTACAGTCGCATCCCGCATGCCGTGGGAGCCTAGCGGAGTGAATGTTTTAACGGCGCTGTCGTATTGATCGGCGCCGAAATACGCCATGCCTAAAATGGCGCGCAGCGGAGAATCATTCGGGTCTTCGCTCAATGCCGCAGACAGCCGCCGGGCTGCTTCCGGATAGTTGCCCAGGCGATAAGCCGAAAGTCCGAGATTTTTGGAAAGTCCGGGAATCTTCGCGTCCCATTTTTCCGCTTCCTGGTAGTGGCCAAGAGCAGATGCATAGTCCCGCCGAACGGCTTCAGAAGTGGCAAGATCATTCAATCCCAGTGCAAGCACAGAGCGCAGATGATCTTCCTGCGCGCTCGCGGCGGCACGCTGTTCGGCGGTTAAATTGGCCCGGGCAACAACTGAGGCACCAACGGGGGCAAAGGGATCGGTACTCTCTGTGAGAGCGGGAGCAGCTTCGCTTTCAGATTTGCTGCTGAGTGGCGCCACCGCGCCGCCCGGGCCCACGCCCCCTGCCGACATTAGCTCAGAAACGTTGTGCTGACTCTGCCGGAAAATTTTATTTTGCAGGTCGCGAGCTTTTTTCAGGTAGGTCTCGCTCTCGGCAGTGCGTCCGGAGTTGGCCAGTATCCGGCCCAGGTCCACGTAGGCGCGGCGAATCTGGTAATTGGAGCGGGATTCATCGCTCCCGGTAAGCTCGATGGCCTTGCGAAACATCTTCTCGGCCCGGGCATTGTCATTCTGCGCGTATGCGTCAAGGCCCATGTACAGCCATGGCTCGGGCCATTGCGGATTGATTTCTGTGGCAATGGCCAGGTAGTGGTCGGCGGATTCGTACTGATGCTCTTCTGATCCAATGAAACCCATTAAATAATTGGCAAGATAGTCGCGGGGAGAAATCTCCAGCTCTTTCAAAAACTCAGCTTTGATCGCGGGCGTGGCCTTCCATTCATTTTGGGCCATCTTCGCCAAAGCCAGAAAATAATAGGCATGCGGCGTTCTCGGGTCGAGCGCGACCGCCCGCTGAAATTCCTGGACGGCCATGGGCATATTGTTGGCGTCCCGGTAAGCGCGGCCAAAGAGCACATGCAGGGAGCCGCTCTCGCCTGCCATATGGATCATTTTCTCGAAAATCGCTTTGGCGTTTTCGTTGTCTTTGGCGTTTTTGCTTTGGAGAAGGCAAATTGCCAAAGAATACATGGTCTCAATATCCGGCTTGAGGTCCACTGCATGCTGAAGCGCATCGGACGCCTTGCCGTAGTCGTGCTTGCCGGCCCAGACGCGGCCCAAAACACTCCAGGCCCGCGAATCATTGGGCGTGGCCTGAACAGCCTGCTGCGCATCAGCAACGGATTCGTCGGGGAGGCTGCCTTGCAGTTCGGCGATGGATAAATCAACGCGGGTCGCGGGAGCGTCTTCAAAATTCAATGAACGGCGGTAAAGCTCGATTGCCTGTGGATATGCGGATTCGAGTAGACGCAATTGGGCGAGTTCACGCAGGGCAAGAGCGATTAACGACTGATTGGCGGTAGCGATGGTAATTGGATCGTGCGAGGCGCGGGCAGATTCAGCGGCGGTAATGCGCTGGTTGAGTTCGGCTTCCGCGGAGCTTGGGGATGCGTTGGAAGATTTTTTTGTTTGTTCTACGGCATTTTGCCGGGATTCAGATTGGCGGGAAGCCGTTTGCCGGAATACGGTTTGTCCGCACATCAGGGCCGCAGAAATCAAAAAGACAATGAAAAATGCGCGGCGAACAAGAATGAATGGATATCGGCCTTTGCGCCGCACGCGCGGCTTATCTGGCAGAATCTTAAGACTCACGAAGAAATCCCACGGCCTTTCCAACAAAATAAACGGCGGAGCCTGGATTTTCAAGCTCCGCCGGATGATATTGCGTTAACTGCGTTCAGAGCATTAGAAGCTGAACTTCAAAGTGTACTGAAGTTCGCGTCCCGGATGCACGGAGTTGGCCTGGCCGAAGCTTGATCCCTGAGGATCAGCACTAGTCACGGTGCGGTTGCCCGCGTTGCAAGCTGCACCATTACAGACCAAATTGTTGCCGGTGAATCCAATACCTTCCAAATTGCTGCCAACAAAGTTGGCGCGGTTGAAGATATTGAAGAAGTCCATACTGAACTTCAGGTTGTAGCGCTCCGTGATCTTCCAGTTTTTGGCTAGCTGCATATCAACATTCCGCGTGTCGGGACCGTGACAGTAGCCACGGGGCTCAC
>Ga0134128_10012157_pt1 | contig 10268 bp, 10 predicted proteins | sample KB31754_FD_96462 | JGI IMG/M metagenome (GOLD analysis project Ga0134128, IMG submission 96462) | Terrestrial soil microbial communities with excess Nitrogen fertilizer from Kellogg Biological Station, Michigan, USA - KB3-175-4 | ecosystem: Environmental > Terrestrial > Soil > Unclassified ...
GATCATTCCGATTGGGCGATCCTCGGCGGCGCCGTGCCGGCGGCCGATGGCAAGGGCCCGCCCGACATTCGCTTCTTCATGTTCGGCCCGGGCGAATTCAAGCCGAAGGACACATGGTTCGCGGTCGGGCTCAAAGGCTCGGGCAGCAACAACGTCGTCGTCAACGACGTCTTCATCCGCGAGGAATTCACCGTGCGCGGCGCGGAGTTCGCCACCGGCACCGCGCCCGGCACCAAGACCAACAAAGGCGTGATGTTCCGCGAGCCGGGCTATGTCGCCTTCCCCTTCGGGATTTTCTGTCCGCTGATCGCGATCGCGCGCGGTGCGCTCGATTGCTTCACCGATTTCGCCAAGACGCGCGCCGAATCCGCAGTGCGCGATCCGATGCTGCAGCTCCTCAACACACAGCGCGTGATCGGCGAGGCCGCGGCCGAGATCGACGCGGCCTATCTCCTCGCCAAGGACAATGACGAGAAGCTGCGGAACGGGCTGCCGAACAAGGAAGCCGATGTGCAGGCGATCCGGCGCAATTTCACCCTCGCCTCGCGGCTCGCCATGCGCGGCGTCGATCGCCTCTTCGAGGCGTCGGGCGCGCGCGGCGTGATGGAAAGCAATCCGATCCAGCGCTTCTGGCGCGATGTCCACGCCGCCGGCAATCACGTCGCCTGGGGCGTCGATACGGGCTACGTCAATGCCGGCGCCTTCGCGATGGGCATGCCGCCGGTCGGCTCCCCCGAGATTCGCCCGGGCGGCGCGCACTGATGGCAACGGCACAGGGACGGCCGCCCGCCCGCGAGCGCATCGCGGTCGAGGAAGGTTTCATGATTCCCGAGGTCGCGGCGGCGGCGCGCGCCCTCGATGAAAAGCTCGGCCTCGCCGGGCCGGTCTCCGAATCGCGCAAGGCGATGTTCCGCGATCTCATCGATCTCGGCGAAGGCCGGCTCAAGCAGATGGACGAGGACGGCATCACCAAGCAGCTCATCGTCATCGGCTCGCCCGGCGTCCAGGCCTTCGATCCGGTGCAGGGCCACGAGCTCTCGAAGTTGGTCAACGACCGGCTCGCCGCGGCGTGCCGCGCGCATCCCGATCGTTTCGCCGGCCTCGCCGCGGTCGCGCCACAAGCGCCCGAGAACGCCGGGCGCGAGCTCGAGCGCGCGGTCAAGAATCTCGGCCTCAAAGGCGCGCATATCAATTCGCACACCCACGGCGAATATCTCGACGATAAGAAATTCTGGCCGATCTTCGAGAGCGCCGTCGCACTGGGCGTGCCGATCTACATCCATCCGCGCGAGCCGAGCCCATCGATGGCGAAGCCACTCTCGATGCCGGGCTTTCGCGTCGCCTGGGGCTACGCGGTCGAGACCGGCACGCATATCATGCGGCTGATGGCGGGCGGCGTGTTCGATCGCTTCCCGAGCCTCAAGATCGTCATCGGCCATATGGGCGAGAACATCCCTTTCAGCCTCGAGCGCATCGACAACCGCTATCTCTGGGAGATCGAGATGGCGGGGCTGCCGAAGCCGATGAAGCGCCTGCCGAGCGAATATTTCCGCGACAACATCATTGTCACGACCAGCGGGATGAATTTCCGCCTGCCGCTGATGATGACGATCGCGGCGCTGGGCATCGACAATCTGCTCTTCGCCGCCGATTGGCCGTTCGAGATCGCGCGCTCCGCAGTCGATACCGTCGACGCGCTGCCGATTTCGGAAGCGGATAAACAAAAACTCTACGCGGACAACGCCAAGCGCGTGTTCAAGCTATAACCACTACATTCGTCGTCCCCGCGAAAGCGGGGACCCAGAAAACAGACTGGATGCCCGCTTTCGCGGGCATGACACTAACAATAAAAGGGTCGCGGGGAGGCGCCGTGAATTTCTGGATCATCAATACGCTGAACGGCCTGTCGCTCGCGATGATCCTGTTCCTGCTCGCCGCTGGCCTCACGCTGATCTTCGGGCTGATGCACATCATCAACATGGCGCATGGCTCGTTCTATCTCTTGGGCGGCTATATCGCGATCAGCGCCATCCGCCTCACCGGCGATTTCGGCACCGGCGCGCTCCTCGCCGTGCTCGCGATCGCGGTCACCGGCGTCATCGTGCAGCGGCTCTTCCTCGCGCGGCTTTACAAGCAGGAGATGCCGCAGGCGCTGCTGACATTGGGCCTTCTCTTCATCGTCGCCGATGTCGCTTTCTTCACCTGGGGCGGCGATCCGCTGCTCGTCCCCGAGCCGCGGCTCTTGCAAGGCGGCGTGCGCTTCCTCGGCGTCATTTATCCGCTCTATCGCCTCTTCCTCATCGGCTGGGGCCTCGCGACCGCGTTCTTCCTCTGGGCCTTCCTCGAGCGCACCAAGATCGGCGCGATCGTGCGCGCCGGGATGGATGACGAAGAAATGGTGCGCGGCCTCGGCATCAACATGCCGCTGGTCTTCACCGCGATCTTCGCGCTCGGCGCGGCGCTCGCCGCGATCGGTGGCGTCCTCGGCGGGCCGCTGCTCGGCATGTTCCCCGGCGCCGATTTCGAGGTCGCGCTCTTGGCCTTCGTCGTCGTCACCGTCGGCGGACTCGGCAGCATCCGCGGCGCCTTCCTCGGCAGCCTGCTGGTCGGCCTGGTTGACAATTTCGGCAATGTCTGGTTCCCGCAGCTTTCGCTGTTCACCATCTTCGTGCCGATGGTGATCGTGCTGGCGCTGCGGCCGACCGGCTTGATGGGCCGCGTTTAAAGGCGGCGCCGCGATGGCGGACAATCGCTGGGGCCTCTGGAGCGCCATCGCCTTCGTCCTGATCGCGGCGGCGATCGGCGGCATGATCCCGCCTTACGACACCGGCCTCCTCACCCAGATGCTGATCTATGGCATCTTCGCCATGAGCCTCGACGTGCTGCACGGCTATACCGGCATGCCCTCGCTCGGCCATGCCGCCTATTTCGGTCTCGCCGCCTATGTCGCGGCGATCTGCTCGTTGAAGCTCGGCTGGGGCTTCGAGGCTGCGGGCGCCGCCGGCATCGCCGCGAGCGCGCTCGCCGCCGCGCTTTTCCATCTCCTCGCGCTGCGCACGGCGCATTCCTATTACCTCATGATCACCCTCGCTTTCTCGCAGGTGTTGTGGAGCCTCGCGGTGAGCTGGACGGATGTCACCGGCGGCGACAACGGCCTACCCGGCGTGCTGCGGCCGCAGATCGGATCGTGGTCCTTCGGCTCGACCATCGCTTATTTCTATTTCGCGCTCGCGGTTTTCGTCGTCTCCGCGGCGATGCTTTATGTCTTCGTCACCTCGCCTTTCGGCTATGCGCTGCGCGGCATCCGCGACAACGAGATGCGCATGCGCGCGCTGGGCTATCACGTCTGGGCCTATAAATATCTCGCCTCGATCGTCTCCGCCGCCTTCGCCGGCGTCGCGGGCGAGCTTTATATGTATCTCAACAATTTCGTCTCGCCCTCGGCGCTCAGCGTCACCGTCTCGGCGCAAGTGCTGATGATGATCCTCGTCGGCGCCGCCGGCACGCTGTTCGGCCCGGTGCTCGGCGCCGGCGTTTTCGTGATCCTGCAATACGTGCTCAGCACCTATACCGATCGCTGGCTCTTCGTCATCGGCGTCATCTATGTGCTGCTGGCGCTCTACGCGCCGCAAGGCGCCCTCATCTATCTGCGCGACCGGCTGAAAGCGCGGCAGCGCCGGAGCGCGGGGTGAAGCCGCTCGAGATCCGCGCTCTGTCGCGCAATTTCGGCGGCGTGCGCGCTATCGCCGATGTATCGCTGGCGCTCGATTCCGGCGAGCGGCGCGCGATCATCGGCACCAACGGCGCCGGCAAGACGACGCTGTTCAACGTCGTGAACGGCCAGATCCCGCCTTCGAGCGGCGAGATCTTCCTCTTCGGCGAGAATGTGACGCGGATGCCGCTGCATCGCCGCGCGACGCTCGGCCTCGCCCGCACCTTCCAGATCACCAGCCTCTTCCGCAATCTCACCGTGATCGACAACATGATTATCGCGGTGCAGGCGTTGACGACGGCGCATTTCGTCTTCTGGCGCCGCCTCGCCCATTATCGCGAGGTGCTGGGTCGCGCCGAGGCGCTCCTGGAGAAATGGCGCCTCACCGAATTCCGCCATGAGATCGTGCGCAACCTCTCTTACGGCACGCAGCGCCAGCTCGAGATCGTGATGGCGCTCGCCGGCAATCCCAAGCTCCTGCTGCTCGACGAGCCGATGGCCGGCTTGTCGGCGGCGGAGACGCATCTTGCGACGGACATCATCCTCAATCTCGATCGCGGCATCACCGTGCTGCTGATCGAGCACGATCTCGCTGCGGCTTTCAAGATCGCCGACCGGATCACGGCGATGGATCAGGGCCGCATCGTCGCCGAAGGCACGCCCGAAGAGATCCGCCAGGAAGCGAGCCTCCAGAAAATTTATGCACGCGGCGGCGTCCGCCATGAGTGAGGCAATGCTCGCGGTCGAGGACATCCACACCTATTACGGCGAAAGCTATGTCCTGCAGGGCATCTCGCTCGCCGTCGAGGGCGGCCGCATCGCCGCCGTGCTCGGCCGCAACGGCGTCGGCAAGACGACGCTGATCCGCAGCATTATCGCCTTCACCCCGCCGCGCCGCGGCCGCGTCGTCTTCGACGGGAAGGATGTGACGCGCTGGCCGTCCTATCGCATCGGCCAGGCCGGCATGGGTCTGGTGCCGCAAGGCCGGCGCATTTTTCCCTCGCTCAGCGTCCGCGAGAATCTCGAGATCGCCGCGCGCGGCGCTTCCTCGCAAACAACGGCGTGGACGATCGAAAGCGCACTTGAACTCTTCCCGGCACTGCGCGAGCGCCTCAAGAACGGCGCCGGCACGCTGTCGGGCGGCGAGCAGCAGATGCTGACCTTGGCCCGCGCCCTCGTCGGCAATCCGCGGCTCGTTTTGATGGACGAGCCGACGGAAGGTCTCTCGCCGCAGATCGTTAGCGAGCTGAAGCAGCTCGTCCAAAAGCTGCGCGAGAGCGGCCTCGCCATTCTCCTCGTCGAGCAGAATATCGAATTCGCGCTCGAGGTCGCCGACACCGTCTCGGTGATGGATAAGGGCAAGATCGTCTGGCACGGTTTGCCGCGCGATCTCGCCGCCGATGAAGGCGTGCAGAAGACCTATCTCGGCCTTTAGCCCGCGGGCTGCGCCGGCATCTCACGGGCCGCGGAAATTTTTGCGCGCAGCGCATCGTCGCGGCGCTTGCGGCTCAGCGCCGCCTCGCCGCCCGCGGTCGCGTGATAGAGATCGAGCGTGTCGAACTCGTCCGCTTGCGGCGGCGCGATGGCGAGGTCGGTATAGGTGAGCCGGTCCGGCGCCGCTGCGAGCTCGTCGTACATCGCTTTCGTGCGGCGATAGAGCGCCCAATAACCGGCGGCTTTGACGGCGATTTCCGCAAGGTAGCGGGGATAGAAAACGATCGCGCTCTCGCGTGGCAAGCCATGGCGCCGATCGCGGCGGAACTTCAGCCGGAACGCGCCGCCTTCGAGCGGGTGCACGCCTTCGAATGCGATCATGAGCTTGAACCACAAGAGGTTCGACAAATTGCGCTTCGGACGGCTGTTCGGCGACGCAAAGCTGCGGCGCAGGACCGTGCGCATGTGCTCATCGGTGTAAAAGGCTTCCCAGGCCGCGCGGTAGGCGTCCTCCCATTCCGCGTCGGACATTTTGGCGTGACGCGATACGCGATGGTTGAGATCGTATTTGTTCATATCGGGATCCATCCACGCGCCCTTCTGCCAGAGGACCTTATGGTCCTCCGAGCCCGGCAGCGGCGTCAGGAAGAAGAATTCCAAGACGTCGAGCGGCAACTCTCGCTTGATGATCTCGATATCGCGCAGGATCGACTCTTTCGTATCGCCGGGAAAGCCGAGGATGTAGCCGGCATACGTGATTGCGCCATGCTCGCGCCAACGCTGCAGCATCACGCGGTATTCCGTGATCTTGTTCTGATGTTTTTTGGTCGCGATGAGATTTTGCGGGTTGATGTTCTCCAAGCCGATGAAAATCCGGCGCACCCCGGCACGCGTTGCCTTTTCGATGAAGTTGGGAATGCGGTGGCAGAGCGTGTCGACCTGGATGGTGAAGCCGAGGTCCATGTCTTCCTCGACCCGGAGTTGAATCAAGCGATCGAACAGAGGCTCCCAATTGGTGTTGCGCGCGAAATTGTCGTCGGTGATGAAAAATCGCTTGATGCCTTGCGCGTGGTTCTGCCGCACGATGGCTTCGAGATCATCGGCGGTGCGAAATCGGCTTTTGCGGCCCTGGACATTGATGATGGTGCAGAAAGAGCACTGGTAGGGACAGCCGCGCCCAAGATCAAAGCTCGATAACGAGCCGGATGTCCGGCGGACATGCTGAAAGGGCAGGATCGGCGCGGGCGTTCCCTCTAAGCCCGGCAGCTCGTCCATGTGATTGTAGAGCGGCTTGAGCGATCCGGCCCAGGCGTCCTGGAAGAGCTGTTCGAGCCGGCCATCCTCGGCCTCGCCGGCGAAAAAGGAAATCCCAAGCTCTTGCGCCGCGCGCATCTCGGGCGGCATCTCCGGCAGCATCGCGATACAGCCCGAGATATGGAAGCCGCCCATGCAGACCGGAATTCCCGCCGCGAGAAACGGTCGCGCAAGATCGACCGCGCGCGGGAATTGATTGCTCTGGACGCCGACCAAACCGATGAGAGCCCGGCCGCGCGAACGCCGGATCATGCGGATGATCCGGCCTGGATTCACGCGTCGGTTGGTTTCGTCATAAGTGTGGAGACGGACATCGACATCCGGGAGGAAGCCGCGCCGGCGCGCGTCTTCCGCCAAACTGTTCATGCAGGCCAACGTATTTGAAGGAAGGGCCGATTTTACCCATTGGATGGGATAGCCATCGTCATCGTAATGCGTCGGCTTGATCATCACGAAGTGGAAGACGGCGTCCTCGAGCGCGTTACCATTCTCCATTGTACCGCCCCCTCCGTCGGATCACCCGCAAGGCTAAGTCTAGCACTCCCGCGGCTTGTTTCATGTCATCGTTTTATTCTGTTGCGACCTGCTCACGCACTCGCTTGCTGCAACACTTGGTTACCGTCACCTGCGTACCGTGGAGCTCACGACGATAGCGTGCCACGCGCGCCCGACGCTGCGCCTCTGAAAAGCCAAAATCAGTGCGTCTGGATGGTTGATCGATGAAAATGGCAAAGCAATGAACGATACCCCGAGCACATTGGAGCGGACGCCATTCCAATCCCTGGTCGCGGGCCGCTTTGGCGTTCTGCCCAATTTCTTCCGCTCCGGCGCGGCCGCGCCCGGACTGATCGAGCGGCTTTGGGAATTCGCGTGCGCGGCCTATCTCGATAATCCGCTGCCTTCGCTCTTCAAGGAACGGCTGTTTGTCTATCTCTCGCAGTTCTGCCCGGTGCGTTACTGTATCGTGCGTCACGTCGGGTTCTTGATCGGGCGGGGCCGCCCTGCCGGCGACGCCGAGGCGCCGACGCAAACCATCGAACAAGTGATCACGATGCTACGGCGGCCGCGGCCCGATCTCTCCGGCTTCGATCAGGCGGTCAGGCGATTGTTGGAGCGACCGACCGCCGCCGAGATGCCCGAGGCCGACACGGAATTCGAGAACGATCTGTTCGACGCGCTCACGCTGCTTTTCCTGACGCCGCTGGCTTCGTTGCGGGCGCGGGACGCCATCCGCGCCGCCGTCGGCGAGACCAAGTTCGAATATCTCGCGGCATTCCTCGTCTTCATTCGCGCGGCCCATTACTGGACCGAGACTCATCCCGAGGTTGAAATCGAGGCTGACATGCGAGCGGTGATGGAGGCAAATCGCGAGCTGGAGCGAATCCTGATGCACGGCCCCGAGACGGGGCGGCCGCCCCCCTTGTAACCCGCTCGCCTTGCGTCGCGGGGGGGGGTACTTCACCTATCGCCAGCAAGACCGTTCGGGTGCTGGCGGCTGACAGACAGCAATTTCGGCGAAAACTCAAACGCCGGTCACGCGCTGCCGCTCTGAATGAGGGGAGGCGCGCATGGCCGAATACCGGCTCTATTTCCTCGACGACGAAGGACACATCCAGGCGCGGCAAGGCTTCGTTGCCGCGGACGACGCCGACGCCATCGAGAGCAGTGCATTCGTGTTCGACGCCTGCTCGGACCGCTGTGTCAGCTACGAGCTGTGGAGCGGCACGCAACTTGTGGTGCAGAGCTGTTCAAGGATGCCGATGATCCGCTTTGAGTCTCTCAGCGCGGCTCGGCAAGATGGCATCATCACCCTGGAAGCCATGCTGCAACAGAGCCATTGGGCTATTGCCAATAGCACACGGCTTCTCCGGTCGCTCGAAGCAGCGCGCGGGAATGGCCTCGTCCGTCCGCGCTAAAGCCTAGCGCCTCGCCAAGCTCGGTCGGCGGAACGGCAGCCGAGCCGTCCGGGTTTTGTGTCCATGGACCGAGCCCTTATCTTGGATCATCTCGCGCAAGCCGAGCGGCACGTAGCCGAAGGAAAAGAGCACCTCGACCGGCAACGCCAGATCCTCGCCGAGCTTCAGCGGGATGGTCACGATACGGCGGAGGCAAAAAAGCTTCTTGCGACCTTCGAAGCGCTACAGGCTCAGCATGTTGCGGATTGCGCGAGGCTGCGCCGGGAATTGGAAAACGCGCCTTAGCCCTTCGACCGCTCGGGCTTCTCTTTCGCATCGTCGCAAAAGCCTCGTTACACGCGACCGCGTCAGCTCAAGCCTTGAACCATGCCTTATTGCCGACACCGTTGCGTGTTTCCATATAGCGATCGTCAGCAAAGACCCTTTGGGCGCTGACGGCTGAGAGACAGCGGCAACGACAAGATTGTCCCCGCGCTCCCGCTCGCAAGAGAGACGAGGAGGCGTGGTCATGAGATCACCCCAAGAGTGCCAGGCCGAGGCCGAGAGATGCGAGCGGCTTGCCGCCGCCGTGCGCTTCGATGACTCGCGCGCGCATTTGCTGCTGATTGCGTCTCACTGGCGCTTATTGGCCAAGGAAGCGGACAGCTAAAAGCGCGCCGATAAATCGCCACAATCCCGCGCGTACAATGACCGGGATGGGGAGCGGGGGTATGCGGCCACCGGAATACTGGCGCGATAAAGCGGAAGAAGCTCGCAACATGGCGGGCGAAATGACCAACGAAGACAGCCAGCAAACGCTGCTCGGCATCGCGCAGCAGTACGAAGATCTCGCTCGATTGGCCGAACAAGAGCAGCAGCGCGAACGCAGGCTCGGTCTGTAGGCTTCAGCTTCTCCCTGGCGATCTTCTTAAGCCGTCATCAAAACTGCCCTCGTCTTCGCTGGCGCCGACTTTCGCCGCGCCTTCGAACTGATCGTGGAACGCGGCGAGCTTGAGAGGCCTGTTCTTGGGACGCGGTGGTCGTTTGCTCAAGCCAAAGATTCGCGATGCCGTGCAATATAGAGGCCGGCATTCCAAGCAACGGAGACGCTGAGGGCAGCAATGAGGGCCAGCACCGATCCGAGCGGCACTGCCGCAAGGTGCAGCGTTAGCAACGCTACGCCAAAACCGGCAAGGCCGAAAACAGCATTCGCTAGCACTGCGGCCGTGGCAGGACCGCCGACGCGGCGATGCAAGATCAGCATCATGCTCGTGTAAATAACCGGGAACACAGCAAGCACGCCGCTTCCCGTCGGACCAATCCGAAAACTTAGGGTAACGACCGCGCCGACCAGTAGTGCGACCAGGCCTGCCCTCATCACGAAGTCGTACCACGGCCGTATTGTCGGCGGCATGGCGACCCGGCCATACGGTTTGACGATCCACAGGCACAGAACGAACACAATCAGATTGAGAACCGATGCCGAAGGGGCGGTCCACTGAATGGGAACGAGCGCCAAAGTCACCGCGAGCCAAATTGTCATTGCCAGGGATAGGCTGATCCATAGTGAGCGCCGTTGTGCAGTCAGCACATAGACTGTTATAAAAATTGCGGTCGCGGTGTTCAGCGCGAGACTCGCCACCGCGCTCGCGGAAATGAAAGGCGCATCGTGATCGAGCGCCAAAAATACATAAACCGGTCCAGCAGAGACTGGCAGCGTCGCCACGAGCGCGCCCGCCACGGCGCCCAGTCTTTCGGCGATGGTGGTCGCGACGCTCACGAAAAGGGCGGTCACCGCCATCTTGATCGTCAGCGCGAGCCAGAACACGAGTTCGGGAGACATGGTACGCAGCACGGCGCAATTAAACCAGGAAATGACGCCCGGCGAAATCGATGGAACAGCAAATCTAGAC
>Ga0134128_10012158_pt1 | contig 10267 bp, 10 predicted proteins | sample KB31754_FD_96462 | JGI IMG/M metagenome (GOLD analysis project Ga0134128, IMG submission 96462) | Terrestrial soil microbial communities with excess Nitrogen fertilizer from Kellogg Biological Station, Michigan, USA - KB3-175-4 | ecosystem: Environmental > Terrestrial > Soil > Unclassified ...
GAACAGGAGAAAGAGCAAAATCAAATGGAGCAACAAAGACAAATGATGGAACAAATGCAAAGAATGCAACAACAACAGCAACAAAGACCTTCTGCTCCTCCAACAGGGAAATAAAATATAAAATCAAATACTAATTTTAAAAACGCCGGAATAATTTTCCGGCGTTTTTGTTTGCACGAATTACACGAATTATACGAATTATACGAATTACACGAATGGAATGAATTAAATTCATAGTAAACAAGCAAATAATTCCATTTTTATTTTTACAAACGAGCCTTTATTCATTCCTATATGCTTCCAATAATGTAACTGTTTCTTTCGCTTGTTTTACATCATGAACACGAAGAATAGATGCGCCATTTAATAAAGCAATAGTATTTAAAACAGTAGTTCCGTTTAAAGATTCTTCAGCAGAGATTTTTAAAGTTTTATAGACCGTCGATTTTCTTGAAACACCTTCCATTATTGGCTTTTCCAGCATTTTAAAAATTTCGAGATGTTTGAGTAAATGTAAATTCTGCGAAATGTTTTTTCCAAAACCAAATCCCGGATCAATGATCAGGTCACGAATTCCTGCACGTTTACATTCATCAATCTTTTGAATAAAAAAATCAAGCACTTCTTTCGTTACGTCTTCATAATTTGTTTGTTGTTGCATTGTTTCGGGCACACCTTTCATATGCATACAGATGTAAGGAACTTTTAATTGTGCAACCGTCGCGATCATATTTTTATCCATTTCTCCGCCACTGATATCATTGATAATGGCAGCGCCGGATTCAATACATTTTTTTGCAACTTCTGAATGATAAGTATCAATTGAAATAATAATTTCAGGAAAATTTTTGATAAGCATTTCTATTGCAGGCAACAATTTTTCCAATTCTTCTTCTGCAGAAATTCTTATGCTTGCAGGCCTTGTACTTTGTGCGCCGAGATCTAAAATATCTGCCCCTTCCGACAACATTTGCTGACCTTTATTTTTTATCGCTTCGATGTTTTTCATTCTGCTTCCTTCATAAAAAGAATCTGCAGTAAGATTTAAAATGCCCATGATCAAAGGCCTTTCGATAAAAACTAATTTCCCTTTGCAATTCAATGAAAACATTATGATTTTAAGTTTAAATTTGGCGATAATTATGTCGCAAGATAATACCGATCTGCAATTTGATGATGCAGTAAAAAAATGCAGGGAAATTTTTCTGAAAAAAACCAAAGATTACGGCACCTCATGGCGTGTTTATCGCCCGATTTCTGTTGCCGATCAAATTTATATCAAAGCAAAACGCATTCGCAATATCCAGGAAAAAGGAACTCAGAAAATTGATGATGATATTACCGGCGAGTTTCGTGGAATTTTAAATTATGCAGTGATCGGTTTGATACAATTAGAAATTCATGATGACGAAATAGAAGAATTATCTGTTGAAGAAACGCTAAAATTTTATGATAAAAAAATTCTAAGCGCTAAAACTTTAATGCAAAATAAGAATCACGATTATGGGGAAGCATGGCGAGACATGAGCATGGAAAGCTTTGTAGACCTGATTCTTGCCAAGATCCTGAGAATAAAACAGATCATCAGAAACGAAGGAAAAACATTAATGAGCGAAGGCATCGACGCCAACTTTTATGACATTTTAAATTATGCGGTGTTTGCTTTAATATTATCAGATTAACTTAATTTCATTCTTCTTTTTAAAAAAACCAAAATGAAACTATTAGTAAATATTTGCCGCGTAATTGTAGGGGTGCTCTTTATTTTTTCAGGATTGGTGAAAGCAATGGACCCGCAGGGACTTGCTTATAAGATGCAGGAATTCTTTGAAGTGTGGGCAACGAATCAATCTCTTGCAAACCTGATGCATTGGCTTACTGATTATGCATTTCCATTCGCCATTATAATGATCACTTTGGAAATAATGGTCGGCGTTGGAATTTTATTAGGAATATGGAGAAACTTTTTTACCTGGCTTATTTTATTGCTGATCATTTTCTTTGGATTTCTTACCGGTTATGCAGCATTATCCGGTAAGATATCGACCTGTGGCTGTTTTGGCGATTGTATTCCTTTAACTTCCATGCAATCTTTCATCAAAGATTTGATTTTGTTTGTGTTGGTGCTGATACTTTTTTTTGGAAGAAAATACATTATTCCTGTGTTTATACCGGCGATCAATGTTTTGCTTTTGATCGTTTCGTGCGCCCTCGTTTTATTTTATCAATGGTATGTGATGCGACATTTGCCAACAGTTGATTGTCTTCCATTTAAAAAGGGTGGAAACATTTTGAATCTTCGCAAAATGCCTGCTGATGCGGTTCCTGACAAAAAAGAGTACCGTTTTGTTTATGAAAAAAACGGGAAGAAAGAAAACTTTACTATCAATAATCTTCCTGATTCAACCTGGAGTTTTGTAAGCCGTGAAGATTTTATTATCCAAAAAGGAAAAAATAATGAACCCCCGATCAAAGATTTTAATCTGACCACAATTTCCGGAAACGACACTACACAAGCGGTTTTGACGCTTGATGCTTCTTATTATTTATTTTTTGTAAAAGGCTTTTCTACTACAGATTACTGGCTGGATTCATTTACAAAGCTGTATGATTATGCCAAACAAAATAACAGGCTCATTTATATTGTCACTCCTGAAATGACACAGGCAGACAGCTTTTTCAACAAAAGAAATAATTATAATCTTTCCATTTTCAGTCTTGATGCCACAGCGTTTAAAACAGCAGCACGAACCAACCCTGAATTATATTTAATGAAAGGTCCGGTTATTGAAAACAAATGGGGGTGGGCAGATATAAAAGACGCAATAAAATAGTATCAGCAGGTTTGAACAAACCGATAAATTCAATTTCCATTTTGCAAATGGCTTGAAGGGATTCTTTTAGAAAGCCAGCTGTCCTTCACCGGAATGATCCAATTGTTCAATAATTCTTTTTTTGTAAGAATGGTGTTATTGAAATATAAAGTATCCGGGGTGATAAAATCATGTTCAATAGAATAATTGACCTGGGGCAGAGGAACCAACTGCACTTTTTCTTTGATAATAAAAGCAAGTAATTGCCGGTCAAGAAGATGAACGTGGTAATCCTGCTCAATATTTTTAATAAATCTAAAAATAGAATCGGTACTGCAACCGCCAACTTCAACGTTTGTTTCGTCCGCCATGATAATTATAAACTGGCCAAAAAATAAATTGGCATAGCCCTTTACAGCACTTCCGTGGCTGTTCCATTCTTTGCTGAAATTTTCCAACAATTCTTCGATTTCCAAAGCTTCGCTTATCGAAAAAATCCGGTTAGACTGATAAACCCAAACTCGTGAGTTCATGTTAAAGTCTTCAGGAATGAGATCTTGAAAATGAATGTTCATACAAGTAAAATTAAAAAGGAATTTTTAAAGAGAGAAGTAACAAAAGCAATTTGTTGTTTCCCGCAAATAAAATGATTAATTGCTGATTTTTTGCAATTTTCCTGCCAGTTTTTAATTATTTCCATAAAAAAATCCTCACTTTTTTGTAGTGAGGATTTTTTTCAATAAAAAACTATTTTAAGCTATTTGCCCAAGTCTTTTTAAATAATGTATGTGTGAAACAATTGCCTGCCCCATTTTTGGGAATTCTATGTAATTAATTCCATACTCTTTGCAGGTGTTCTTAATTATTTTGCTGATAGCAGGATAATGAACATGAGAAATACGCGGAAATAAATGATGCTCAATCTGAAAATTCAATCCGCCCAGGAGCCATGAAATGGTTTTGCTTTTTGTAGCAAAATTGGCGGTTGTATGAATCTGGTGAATCGCCCATTCGTTCTCGATTTTTCCGGTTTCTCCCGGCATTGGAAAATCTGTATGCTCCACAGTATGTGCCAATTGAAACACAATACTGATAGCAAGACCTGTAACCATTGTGATCAAAAGAAAACCGACAAGCCAGGTTGCAAAACCCAACAGCATGATTGGTAAAACGATAAACATAAACGCATAGATTACTTTGGCTGTCCAGAAGGAGAAATGCTCATATACTGTCATTTTTCTTAAAGGAATCGGGCCGATTTTACGTTTGAAATATTTCTGATAATCTGTCATAAATATCCAGATCAAATGCAAAAATGCATACAAAAACCAGAAATAATATTGCTGAAATTTATGCAGTTTCATTTTCTTTTGGGTAGAAGCAAACCTGAGCCATGGGCGTGCTTCGATATCATCATCTATTCCGTCAATGTTGGTGTAGGTATGATGAATGATGTTGTGTTTCATATTCCACATGATAGCACTTCCGCCTAAAAAATTAAGAGAGGCGCCGGCGGCTTTATTTAAAAATTTGTATTTACTAAAACTTCCGTGTGCGCCATCGTGCATTACATTAAATCCGATGGCTGCTGTTAATAATCCGAAGAAAATACATTCAGGAATGGCAATCCAGACAGAAGGTGTGAAAAAAACCAAATGAGTATATACTAAAAGATAACAAATGCAGAATAAACATGCTTTAAATAGTAAGGAAAAATTGCCCGTCATGGGGCGTTGGTGCTCGGTGAAATATTGATTGACACGGTTCTTTAAAACCATGTGAAAATCTCCTTTTCCCTGCATGAACTTGGGTGTTGACATTAATGTGGGTTGATTTTGAATTTTAAAATTTATATTTTCTTATAAGCGTTACGTAATTTTTTGAATGATTGCATCGAACGAATTCAATCCAATCAATTTCCTTGAAATAAATCCTTCTGCATGTTTTACTCCAATCATTTTGCCAAACATTTTAGACCGGTTGATCACACTTTCTAAAAATTCAGGTGTTGAAATATAGGTTTGAGGTTCATTGTCATTTTGAGAACCGGAAAAAAACTGGGTCTTAAAAGCTTTTATCGCTTTCACTTTTATTTCAATAACATCTGAAATATCTATTACAAAGGAAGGAGTAAAATATTGGTCCTGAATATAATTAAAAACATAAGCAGGCTTCCAGGCTTCCTGTTTATTTTGTCCGTCAAAGGTTTCAATTTTTCTTAAACCGGATAAAAAACAGGCGTCGGCAACTAATTTTGCAGAACGGCCATGATCAGGATGTCGATCATCAGGCGCATTACACAAAACAATTTCCGGCTGATATTTTCTAAGAACTGTTATTATTTTCCGTTGATTTTCTTCATCATTTTTAAAAAAAGCATCTGCCATATCCAGGTTTTCTCTTACATCCACTCCTAAAATTTTTGCTGAGTTTTCTGCTTCTTCTTCACGCGTTTCTGCTGTGCCACGGGTTCCTAATTCACCTCTCGTCAGATCAATAATTCCAACTTTTTTGCCTTTATTTTTTTCTACCAGTAAGGTACCTGCACAACTTAATTCTATATCATCAGGATGAACGCCAAAGGCTAAAAGATCTAACTTCATTTTAATGCTTAATTATAAAAAACAGGAAAGTTTTAGATAAATAATAAGTTGCGAAGGTACACCAAATGAAAAGGATTTTTACAGTTTTATGATTTTGTACAAGCGGAGATATTATAAGCAGTAAAAGAAGAAATAATTGTGTTTTTTTTCAGGACAAGACACCTTTAACCTTCAACTTTGAACTTTAAACCTTCAACCGGAATAGCCATACATTCTTTGCACTTCTTTTACGATGGATTCCATTTCTGCATCTTTGCCGTTGGCATCATAAGGTTGTCTGAGATCGCTTCCAAAAACGAAAGCAACTGTTTGCCAGAAACGGGCAGTAAATCCACCTTTGAATTCTTTTAAAATACTGTAACAGTCTGTACCGCCGGTTTCGCGGTTGATGAGTTTCATCAACACTTTCCCCTGGTAAACGGACAGGTTTTTAAGCGGTTCTGTAAATTCTTTTTTCAATTCCTTTTCACGGCTGTTGATATACCGGCTTACTTCCTGTTTATTAGGATTGTGAGCAATGTGATTTTCGATATCATTAAAAACCCAACCTGCACGCCGGGCATAAGGATACGTTACATAAATCGCATTTCTCAAGCGGGTCCATTCTTCCCTTGCGCGGGGATCTCTTTTTCCCCAAACATAAACTCCCGCAAGAATTTTCGCTTCAATAGTATCTCCGTTGTAAACAACTGCAGAACAAATAATAGTATCATTGATGCCGTGTTGTGCAAAAATGGGAGCGTAAGGCTGAGAAGCTTGTGCCTGGGAATTTTTATTGAACGAAAAGGATAAAAATACCAGCAGCAAAAAGGACGGCGATATTTTAAATTTGAGGAACATTGCTTTGGTAAATTTATAATTAAAATACCCAAAAACAAAGGTTAATTTGTAAATGTTTTTTCAAAATATGAAGGAAAAATATTAATTATTTGCCAGAAGGAACAAATAAAATAAAAATGCCAGTACTAGACCGATTGACAAATAAGCCCATACTTTCGGCGCTCTCACACGGCTTACCAAAGAAACCACAAAACCTGTTGACATGATCACAAGGCCAAGCCAAACCAGGTTGATGTAAGGGAAATAATAGGCTTTTAATGTGATGAAGTCTGTAAGCTTATCAGTTTCTTTCGAATTGATCTTAAATTTTTTATTTGAAGAAATTCCTGCAAAATCCAGGTAAAGATTTTGAGAAAAGACCGTATCATCGATAAAACTAATTTGCTCATTGCGAATGCTAAGTGCCGGGTAAGCTTTATGCCTGCTTCCATCTTGTCCATAGACTGTAATATCAGCTACCAGTGCGGTATCTGTAGGAGCAAAATGGAACCTTTCATTATCAGGGTTTTTAACAATATCATTCAAAACATAATATCCTTTCGAATAAAAAACTGAATCACCAATGCTTAATTCATGTGGCTTAAAAGTGGTCGTATCTTTTGAAGCATCCGGAACCGAGATCGTAGAAATATAGGTAAAAATATCATGAGTTAAATAATGCTTCGTTCCCGGATTGGAAGTAAGATTATTGTCTTTCATGCGGTAAGCATCAGGCGATAAAATAAAATCTTCATCTACTTTTCCCGTTGCATTGTCAATTTTTTGAAAATGAAGATTGTAAAAGGTTCTGTCCTTTTCATTGGATGCAGAATCATTTACATAAGTAACTGTATATTTTCCCATTTGCGTAGGAACTTCTTTCAAAAGAGTAAGATTTTCCATCGGGTTTTCTGTCCCTCTTCCTGTCGGGTCTTTGGCAAATGGAATAATTAAGCCTGTTTTGCTATTGTCGCTGATCACCTTTTTATTTCCGGAAGAAATCAGCATTCCACCAATCATCAACGCAAATCCAAGGTGTGCAATGGCAGCTCCTCCGGCTTTTAAATTGAATTTTAAAACGGATTGAAGATAAAAGGCATTTGCCAAAACTGAGAAAACAGATGCGAACAATGCAAGATCAATTGCAATCAAAAATCCGGGCCCTTTTTTCGAATAATCAATTGGATAAAAAATCGTAAGCAATACAGTTAAAATAACTGCAATTCCCAAAGGCGATCCAATTTTTTGAAACAAATATTTTTTATTGGTGTTTTTGTATTTTAAAAACTGCGAAACCCCTGTTAATAATCCTACAATCACTGCAACCAGCACCAGCACTTTATTATAAGCAAATTCACGATCGGCTGGATCGGCGATATTGGTTCCGAAAATTTTATTATAAACAGGCAATGAAGTAATAGAAATTACAAATAATGCCGAAAGGAAAAGAATTAATGACCCAATAAACATCCAGAATTCACGGGAAGACATATCTTCTTCTTTCTGGATAGAAGGAATGCTTTTATAATTTTTGAAAAACAAATAAAAAACAGGAATGGAAATGGCGAGCACATAAATACCGATCAGTACATTCATCGCTGTTCCCGCTTCTGTAAAAGCGTGAACGGATGTATCACCCAAAATTCCTGTCCTGGTTAAAAAAGTAGAATACAGAACGAACAAATAAGTGAGTATAATAAAAAAGTAAGAAGCGCGTAAAGCATTTTTAGTAGAATTAAAGATAGCCATACAATGCAATCCGGCAACGAGAATTAACCACGGAACAAAGGCAGCATTTTCAACAGGATCCCATGCCCAGTATCCACCGAATGAAAGGGATTCATAAGCCCATTTTCCTCCCATCATAATTCCGGTTCCTAACACACAGGCGCTCAATAAAGTCCATGGCAGCGCTGCTTTTACCCATCCGCCCCAATCTTTTGTAATGAGGGAAGAATATGCAAATGAGATTGGAACAATAGTACTGGCAAAACCTAAAAACAGGATTGGCGGATGAATCACCATCCAGTAATTTCTTAACAGGGGATTTAATCCGATGCCATCTTTGATGTAAGTAAGATAATCGGGTTGCGAAAAAATAGGTCCCATTAATTCGTTTCTTGTCAAAACAAAAGGACTGCTACCGATCCTTACATTAAAAATGTATAATCCCAAAATCATTATTATCAAAAAGAATTGAGCGACATTAATAATAGTCATTACCGGCGCTTCTCTTTTTTTTGCAGTAAAGATCAGAACAGTTCCTAAAGCGCAATGCCACAAAGCCCAGAGTAAAAAACTACCTTCCTGTCCTTCCCAAATGCAGGCCAGTAAATACTTTGGCTCTAATTCTTTGGAGGCGTGCTTGTAGGCATAGAGATATTCAAAATAATGATTCGAGCAAATATAAAATATGCAGGCAAAGACTGCCAGCAAAGAAAAAACTTCAATAAAAAAAGCACCACGACCAAAACGTAGCCATGATTGCTTTTCGTTTTCAGGCTGTGCTTTAGACGCAGTAAAATACGAGATAGCTGAAACGATAGATGCAACAAATGCAAGAAGTACAAAAAAATGACCTACCTGGCCTGGTAGTAAATGTTCATTCTCAAAAGTCATGATAAGTCTTAATATTTCGAAACAGATTTTTCTAATTGTTGTTTATCGTCCTTGTATTTTGACGGACATTTCAGCAGAATATCATTGCATTCAAAAACATTTCCTTCCATTTTACCTTTCAAAACCACGCGTTCGCTTTGTTCCAGCTCAGCAGGTTTTGGATTTCTGTAAATCACCTGGGTGCTGTTACCCAGACTATCTACTGCATAAAAAGAGAGGTAATTAGGATCTTTTAATGCATCATATTGAATAGGTTTCGATTTATCGAGTTTGGCGATCAGATGAACATACTGACCTTGTTTTTCTTTTGCAGAACCGATTGTATCATAAGTGGAAAAATCTACCGAATACATTAAAAGAGCGCCAATAGCGGCGGCAATCACCACTAAAATAATTATGCTTGAGGTTTTCATTATTATAATTTTGGAAGTGCAAATTTAGTGAAAAATGAGATGCAGTAAGGAAAGTAATTGATAGAAAAATCGGGATCAGTTTGTAATGCTAAACCAATGTCCGGATACCTTTTGATATAGTTGCCTTGTATTACGAAGGAAATTAAATCCTCGCTTTCCAGATGATTTCGGGGATATTGTTTTTCATTAATGTAAATCTTGCCAGCATAAATAAATAATCGCTGAGGCGATTGAGATATTTGATGATCAGCGAATCTACACCTCCTTCATTATCCACTAGTTTTACGCAACACCTTTCTGCGCGTCTGCAAACGCAACGGGCAATATGCATAAATGAAACCGCAGGGAGGCCACCCGGCAAAATAAAATTTTTCATTTGTGGAAGCTGTGCATCCATTTGGTCCATTTGTGTTTCTAATAACTGCACATCGCTTTCATGAAGATCGGGAATAGGCATGTTCACTTTTTTATTGGGGTCACAGGCAAGTTCTGATCCAATCGTGAAAAGGCGATCCTGAATTTCTTTTAAAATATTTTTTGCATGTTCATCTTCGCAAAAATCTGAGACCAGCCCGATATATGAATTTAGTTCATCCACTGTTCCATATGCATCGATCCGGGCGTCACTTTTCAAGACTTTTGTGCCACCGATCAGGCTTGTCTTTCCGGCATCTCCGGTTTTTGTGTATATTTTCATTGCCATAATAATATCAGTTTTGAGATGGTAAAAGTACCGATAAATAAAGAAGGTGAAATTGCTTTAATTGTTCTTTTACTGGTTGTATTTATAAATTTGACTTAGATTGCTGTTCATTAATTTTTGGAAGGTCATAAGCTATTAATAAATTTCAATATCCTCTCATTAAAACGTGTTACCATGAGAATTACACTTCTTTGTTTGTCATTACAATTATTATTTGCTTTTAGTGCTTCTTCACAGATTTATAAAGGACAGATCGATTCCTCCATTCTTCCAAAAATAGGGTCTGCTCATTATGAA
>Ga0134128_10012159_pt1 | contig 10267 bp, 9 predicted proteins | sample KB31754_FD_96462 | JGI IMG/M metagenome (GOLD analysis project Ga0134128, IMG submission 96462) | Terrestrial soil microbial communities with excess Nitrogen fertilizer from Kellogg Biological Station, Michigan, USA - KB3-175-4 | ecosystem: Environmental > Terrestrial > Soil > Unclassified ...
CCTGGTTGGCGATCACCCGAGCGGCCCGCCGTACCCGCTTTGAGAGGTGGTCCACGGCAAATGTCGTCAGGTCGATCACCGCCTCCTCCCCGAGCTTGGTGGCCCGCATCCCCTCGGCGCGGTAGGCGCGCATGGCCTCGGCGGAGGCGCCGACCACGCAGGGGGTGATTCCGTTGGCGGCGAGCACGTCAAGGGTAAAGCGGATCAGCGGGCGAAGCCGCTCCGGAGGGCAGACCGGATCGCCGCCCAGGAGCGCCACGTCGCCGCGCATCTGATAGGAGACGAAGCCGTCGCCTACAGGGCTGAAGAGGTAAGATCGATCCTGGCGAAGATGGAAATAGCAGAGGGAGTCGCGGCCATGGCGGGCGAGCAAGACGCGGACGCGGGCCCGCTCCTCGGACGAGGCAGGCGCCACCGGAATCAGGGGACGGAGCAATCGTACCAGGACATAGAACACCCCAACCACCAGCAACACATGCAGGGAGTGTTGGAACCATATCCCTTGCGCGCGTACGTACCGCACGGTAGGTGAATCGACCCACAACCCCAGAAAGGCGGCCAGGGGGAAAGGAACGGGACGGGAGCCGCTCCAGGTCACCAATACCACCACCTGGCCGCGCAACAACAAAGCGCCCACCTCGGCGTACAGGAGACTGAACCCCATCAACCAAGCGGTGCGAGCCAGCGAGGAGTGCCAGGAGATGGGCAGGGCGCCAACCACGAAATCCTTGCGCGCTCGCCAGAGCAGCCAGGCCACGAAGAGGCAGAAACCGGCCTCCTCGATGTCCAGCCCTTTCAGCAGATTGAGCGCCGCCGAGACCACCAGCGCGGTCATAGCCAGTTTGGCGGCTCGCCGTTGTCGGCGGGCCAGCGAGCGGGCCAGCATCAGAGCGCACAGGCCGGCGATCACCGTGGCGGTTTGACTAAATCGAATGGTCTGGTTACCCACCAGCTCCTGCAGCAGATGCAGCCGGTTGCTGAGCGCCGGAGTGAGGGCGGAGCCAAGATTCAACAGCCCCGCCGTCGCGACCAGGACTGCCAGCAATCGAGGAGTAAGGCCGGGCTTCCGCGCGGTAGTACACAGCATTCGACGGCATCGTCCGTTTCGTGGGGCTGGTCCCACCTTTGCCGGCGACATGACACCCACCGTCCGGCATCCCTTAGTCTAGCGGGTTGGGGCTTCACGATCCAGGGTGGAGGCCGGCAAAATACCACAAGGGGCTGGCTCCCAGCGGAGCCAGCCCCTTGTGGGGTTTCCGGATCGCGCTCAGGCGGCTGCCACGGCGATCGACCGGCCTGCCCCCTGTCCGCCTCCGGGAAGGAGGCCAAGCGTAAGGACGATCCCAACCGCCAATACGATGGTGGAAGCGTCAAAGGCATTGTGGTAGCCTCCCACCAACGCGGAGAAATAGGCTTCCGGGCCCCGCGCGCCCTTGATCAGATCGTTAAAGCGCTGATTGGAAATGGTGGAGAGGATCGCCAGCCCGATCGCGCCGCCGATCTGTTGCGAGGCGTTTATCAGCCCGGAGGCCAGGCCGACCTCCGCCGGCTGCACGCCCGCGACGGCGGCGATGCTCAGCGGTACGAAGACGAAGCCCAGACCGGCGGCCACCAGCAACATGCCGGGGAGGATGTCGGCCCCGTAGTTGCCGTGCAGGGGGAGCCGGGTAAAGAGCGCCATGCCGAGCGTGGAGAGGAGCATTCCGAAGGCCAGAATGGACTTAAAGCCGAAGCGAGTGACCAGCACCGAGGCCAGCCCGGCAGTAAAGATGATCATGAACGCCAGGGGCAAGTACGAGAGTCCGGTCTTGAGCGCCGAATACCCTAACACAATCTGCAGATAAAGCGAAAGAAAGAAGAACATACTGAATATCACCAGGCCGGCCAGGAATCCGAGGCCATTGGCGACGGCCAAGGAGCGGATGCGGAAGATCCCCAGCCGCAGCAGCGGCGCCGAGGAACGCATCTCAATGACCAGGAAGGCAATCAGTAGCACGGCGGCCAGCGCGAACGAGCCGATAGTCTGGCCGGAGGTCCAGCCCTTGTCCGGCGCCTTCACCACCCCGTAGACCAGGGCGATCAGCCCGGCGGTGACCGACACGGCGCCCAGCAGGTCAAAGGAGCCTCGCGCCGCTACCCCGCGCGACTCAGGGATGAAGATCGGGCTGAGGATTATGGCGATAATCCCGATCGGCACATTGACAAACAACACCCACTGCCAGCCGAAGCCACTGGTCAGCACCCCGCCCAACAGCACGCCGAGTGCGCCACCAAAGCCGGCCAAGGCGCCATAGATGCCTACCGCCTTGTTGCGTTGCGGCCCCTCGGGAAAAAGGCTGGTCACGATAGCGAAAGCGACCGGCGAGATAATAGCGCCGCCGAGACCTTGCGCCGCCCGCGCCGCCACCAACCAGCCGCCATTTTGGGCCAGGCCCCCAAACAGCGAAGCGGTGGTGAAAAGGGCCATGCCGACCATGAAGAGGCGCCGCCTACCCCAGAGATCGCCGGCTCGACCACCGAGCAGCAGAAAGCCGCCGAATAACAGGACATAAATGTTGACCACCCATTGGAGGTCCGCGTTGGAAAAGTGGAGACCGCGTTGGATAGACGGCAGCGCGACGTTGATGATTGACACGTCCAGAATGATCATGAGCTGCGCGATACTGGCCAGGGAGAAGGTAGCCCAGGGCCGGTGATTCTGGGGACTGTCCATACGTACGTCTCACCTTCAAGCGCCGCCCGACGCCATCCATGCACCTAACCATGACGGGGTCTTCTCGAGGTCTCGTCACTATAGCGGATAATAGCCCGGCTATGGCCAAGATATTCCGGAAATCCGGGTGAATCTTTTAACACCATGCCTATTTCCACCGCGCGGCCCATCCGCTATCACGGTAGCGGAGCCTGCCCGCGGTCACATCACCCATCCAGCTAGGGGCGGGGCTAGAAGATTCGGGGTAAGGAGAGCTATGCTCCACGGAGCTTCGTATAATCACTCTTATACGAAGCTCAATAAGTGCGGGAAGTGCGCTTACGGCGCTTCCAGTACAGCTTGGCCCAAATACCCTGGCGGTTCCGTAGGGGTGCCCCTCGTGGGTGCCCCTACAACCGCATGGACATTCGCGCCGGGCAGTATGATGTTTTCCGGTGGTATTGCTACCAGAACTTCCCGTCACCAAGGAGCAAGTAGAGGATGGGACCAACCCCCCAGACAATCCCGACCACAATCCACAGCACCTTTTTCATGAAGCTCAGATCGCCGCGCCGGAGGACGCTAATCCACATCAGCACCATGGCGACCGGATGCAGGAACAGCGAGAGGAGGATCTCGATCAGGAGCTTCATGGCAAGCGACCAGGCCGAATGATCCCAAGGCGGCGGCCCAACTCATAGAAGTTGATGGAGTAGCCCCAGCCAAACATCTTGGGCGTAAGCACCCGGCGGTCGTTCGGGTTCCAACTCCGTTGCTTTATCCGCGCCATGCTCGGCGGACGCCAATCGTAGGGAATGCCAAGAAATCGCTTCGGTGTCTCGTCCTTCATTCCGTACCTCGCTGAATCTTCAACCCGTCTCTGCCGCCAGTATAGCCCAACCGGCCAAAACAAGGACCAATCGAACGAGGGAGGGCCAGGGGCAAAGCGGTCTCAGGCATGAGACGTTTGGCGGAGTGCCCAAGAAGCCGCCCGGTGTCCGCGCGCACGCGGTTCCGCGCCGTTCCCTGGTACGCGAGCTGGGATCTGGGAGAAAAATCCTATTGCAAGATGATAGAACCAGTCCCTATGATGAGCGCGCCGGTATCGCTTCGCGCGTGCGTACGCCGAGCCGACCGGTTGAAAGGATGCCTTGATGAAGTCGCGTGGACCGTCTTGCTCGCTGCTGCTCGCTGACTCGACCGCCGCTGGAGATTCCGGGAAGTCGCCCACCAATCCCCGTGAAACCCGACGTCTGCGTCGAGCTCGATCACGGCGGGCGCGCTCCCTGATCAAAGCGAGTGGCTGGCGCCTGGGTCGCGTGGCCCTGGTCGGTGGAGTGGCCGCCCTTACCCTCGGCGGTGATGCCTTCGCCGCCTCGCCTCACGACAACTCCACCATCATTGCCTGCTACACCAAGGCCACGCACGCCGACCCGCAGCCTGTCCTCCGCCTTGGCAATCCTCACGGAAGCTGCGCCAAGGGCGCGCTGTCCCTCCGCTGGAATCTGACCGGGCCGCAAGGCTCGCCCGGCCTGGTCTGGAAAGGGCCATGGCTGGCCGCCAACCTGTACAACACCAATGACGTGGTATCGTATCTCGGCTCGAGTTATGTCGCCCTGATCGATCACCTGACGACCGAGCCAGGCACCGCGCACTCCAACTGGGATCTGGTGGCAGCCCAGGGGTTGCGTGGCTCGATAGGACCGATCGGCCCCATGGGGCTCATGGGACCGGTAGGACCGATCGGCCAGCAAGGGCCGATCGGTCCTACCGGTCCCGCCGGGGCGCAAGGCCCGGTGGGCGCGCAGGGAGCACAGGGTCCAATGGGGCTTCCTGGGCTGGGCGCCCCTGGCCCGATCGGCCCCACCGGCGCGACGGGAGCGATCGGTCCCACGGGAGTAACTGGTCCTACGGGGTTCGTCGGGTCTACCGGGGCGACTGGCGCTACTGGTCCTCAGGGGATCCAGGGAGTGACCGGAGCAACCGGCCCCACGGGCGCCACGGGGTCTGTCGGGTCTACTGGGGTAACCGGTCCCACGGGAGCCACTGGAGTCACCGGCCCGACGGGACCAACGGGTCCGACCGGCGCCACCGGCGATACCGGCCCCACCGGCCCCACCGGCGCGACCGGGGCAACGGGGGCGACCGGCGCCACCGGGGCTGTCTCGGATTACGCCTACATCTACAACATCGGCGCCGAAACCGTTGCGAACGGAGCTGACGTGGTCTTCAGCGCGAACGGCCCGATGACCGCCGATTTTTCGCTTACCCCCGGAACTTCCACGATTTCCGTGGCATCCGCGGGGGTGTATAGCATCCGGTTCTCGGCCACCGAAGCCGCCGCCGGGGCGATGGTGTTCGCGCTCGCCGACAACGGATCGACACTCAGCGAGGCGACCTACGGTATCGGTAGCTCTGAAACGCAGCTTAATGGGCAGGCTATACTCAATCTGGCAGCCGGCGACGTCATTTCCTTGCGGAACGGCACCGGCAGTTCGGTCACGCTGGGAAGCAATGTCAATGCGTCCATCGAAATCGAAAGGGTCGGGTAGGACATCGTCTGAATCACGGAGGCACGGAAACAGGGAGCAGCCCCTTCCAGGGGTACTGCTCCCTGTTTCCGTCATGCAACCGATAAGAGAAAGAAGTTCCGCGATGAGCGTGCGCGCCATGGTCCTGCTCGGTGATGGGAGCCCACCGGAGCCGAGGGAGTTCGCTGATCCGGTCCTTGAGGACGGCTCGGTCCTGCTGGAGACCCTGGCCTCCGAGGTGTGCGGGACCGACGTGCATCTCCAGCACGGCAGGCTTTCCGGCGTCCCCTACCCGATCATCCCCGGTCACGTCAGCGTGGGGCGGGTGCGGGAAACCGGCGGCGTGGTCCGTGACGTCGAGGGCGCCCAGATCCTTCCGGGCGAGGTAGTTACCTTTCTGGACGTCCACCGCACCTGTGGCCGCTGCTGGTATTGTCTGGTAGCCAGAGCCTCGACCCGTTGCCCCGAGCGGCGGGTTTATGGGATCACCTATTCGGCGACGGAGGGACTGCTCGGGGGTTGGAGCGAGCGGATCGTCCTCCTACCCGGCGTCCAGATCATCAAGCTGCCGGCCTCTCTGCCGCCCGAGGTGTTCATGGCCGGTGGCTGCGGCCTCCCCACCGCCTTGCACGCGGTCCAGCGCGGGGAAATCACCTTTGGCGACACGGTGGTCGTGCAGGGGGCGGGCCCGGTCGGGCTGTGCGCCGTGGTGTTGGCCCAGCTTCAGGGGGCGAGCCAGGTGATCGTGATTGGCGGCCCGCCGGCCCGTCTGGCGATGGCGCGGGCCCTGGGGGCGGACCTGACCTTTGACATCGCCGAGCACTCGCCCGAGGAACGGCTCCGCCTGGTCCGTGACGCGACAGGAGGCCGGGGCGCCGACGTGACCATCGAGGCGGCCGGGGTACCTGCGGCGGTAGGGGAAGGGCTCCATTTCACCCGCGACGCCGGTACTCTGGTGGTGGTGGGCCAGTATACCGACAACGGATCGGTGACGATCAATCCGCATCTGGAGATCAACCGCCCGCATCTGAGGGTTCTCGGCTGCTGGGGCAGCGATTTCAGCCACCTCTACCGTTCGGTCCGCGTCCTGGCCCGTCACGCCGAGCGATTCCCCTGGCGTGCGATGATCACCGGCCGGTATTCGCTCCAGGATGCGGGCGCCGCGCTGGCGGCGGCCGAACGGCAGGAGAGTATCAAGTCGTTGATCCTGCCCAATGGATCATTGGGGTGAGGGTGCAATAACTCTCGCGGCACTTCGGCATCGGTCACGAATGCATGACGATTTGCTGGTATGCCGCGTCGATCAACTCGCGCACGATCGCCGATATGGGACGCCCTTGCGCGGCGGCCAGGGCCTCAAGTTTTTTTCGGTGATCGTTATTCAATCGCACATAAAGACGAGATTCGGCCATGGAATTATCCTCTTGCCGTTTTCGACTCATGTTGGGAGCGATTTGTGAGTTTTGGGTGGTGCGGCGCCCGGCCGCGGCGCATCCTGGGAGTAGGACGAGCCAGGACGCCCGGATTGTGGAGGACGATGCGTGCGGATTCCTGGATCTCGCCGGCGCTGGTCAGTAGGCAAGGGAGCGGGGAGGAAGGTGACGTTATGATTCAGTCGGCAACAAGGCCCGTGATCTTCGACGAGACCGCGGTCGCGAATCTGAAAGCAAGCCTGCGCGGTAGCCTGATTCTGCCGGACGATGAAGGGTACGATGCCGCTCGGCGCGTCTACAACGGCATGATCGACAAGCGCCCAGGCGCTATCGCCCGGTGCGTCGACGTGGCCGATGTGATGGCCGCCGTGAACTTCGCTCGCGAACACCAGGTGACGCTCGCGATCCGCGGGGGTGGACACAATGGCGGCGGCCTGGGTGTCTGTGACGATGGCCTGGTGATCGACCTCTCACCGATGAAAGGCACGCATGTCGATCCGGCGGCACGCACCGTACGAGTACAGGGCGGCTGCACCTGGGGCGATGTCGATCATGCGACCCACCCATTCGGCCTCGCCACGCCCAGCGGCTTCATCTCCACGACTGGGGTCGGCGGACTCACACTGGGCGGCGGCATCGGCTATCTTACCCGCGCCCACGGCCTCACGCTCGATAACCTGCTTGGGGTCGACCTGGTCCTTGCCGACGGAAGCTTCGTCACCGCCGACGCGGATCATCATGCGGACCTCTTTTGGGCGATTCGCGGGGGCGGCGGCAACTTCGGCGTCGTCACCTCGTTCCTCTTCAAGCTGCACCCGATCGGCACCGTCTACGGCGGACCGATGTTCTGGCCTATCGAGGCGGCGGCGGACCTGCTGCGGTTCTGGCGCCAGTTTATCCTGTCCGCGCCCGAGACCATCAATGGCTGGTTTGGCTTCGTCACCGTGCCGCCGGTGCCGGGGTTCCCCGAGCACCTGCACCTAACCAAGATGTGCGTCATCGTCTGGTGCTACACCGGTCCCATGGAGCAGGCGGAGGCCGCGTTCCGGGAGATCCGCGCCTTCGGGCCGCCCGTCCTGGATCACGCGGGCCCGATTCCCTGGCCGGCTTTGCAGAGCATATTTGACCCCCTCTTTCCCGCCGGCATGCAATGGTACTGGAAGGCCGACTTCTTCCGTGAACTGACCGACGCGGCTATCGATCTGCACACGCAGCACGGCCCCCACCTGCCGAGCATGTTTTCCACCATGCACATCTATCCAATCAATGGCGCCGCGCATCGGGTCGGCCGGCACGACACGGCGTTTAGCTTCCGCGACGCCGCCTTTGCCGAGGTTATGGTGGGAGTCGATCCCGACCCGGCCAATAACGAGCGCCTGATCCAGTGGACGAGAGAGTACTGGTCCGCCCTGCATCCGCACTCGGCGGGCGGCGCCTACGTGAACATGATCATGGACGAGGGCCAGGAGACGGTGAAGGCCGCCTACCGCGACAACTATGACCGCCTGGTCCAGATCAAGAACACATACGACCCGGGCAACCTCTTCCATGTCAACCAGAATATTCAGCCCACGGGCGAGTGATCGGCCAATCGGCAGGGAGTGGAACAATGAAGGTATCTCCGTGCACAGCGGCGGCCGTGCATGCTTGCCCTGACAAACCAACGCGCGGCGACGACATCGTTCCAGGGCGAAAGGAGGACGGCGGCCGGATGCCGGCGCCGCTTGCGCGCCACTCGCGGCGCGCGGTCCTCAAGGGCGCCTCGGCCGGCGTGGCCGCCGCGACCCTGATCGGATTGAGTTCCATGTACCGGGCGCGGTCACGAAGGCCGGCTTCCTCAGCCCCGCTCCCGGCAACGATTTCCCCTATCAGCCAGTGAGCGCGAGCCTGCCGGGCGTGAGCTATACCGCGCCGGTAACCGCATAGGGGTTTGATTCGGACCACCCCGCCACGCGGGCGCTCTACCACGCGCCGATAGAGCGCCCGTCCATCTCCCCCTGATCTCCAATGAGTGCCCACAGTGGCCCCCTCTTTGCCGCCTACACTCGTCTTCCCGAGCGAGTGCCGCCCTGGATCGGGACCGCGCTGCGCGGGCTGGGTCTGGCCGGCGCCCTGGGCGTTGTCCTTGCCGCCATCGCCGCTCCTCCCGTTGGGCTTACGCTCTTCTGGGGACTATTCGTGCCGGTCGTCCCGTTGCTGTTCCTGATCGCTCTGGGCCTCTGGGGCAACGTCTGTCCCATGGCTGCTCTCAATCAGCTTCCCCGCGCCCTGGGATTTACCCGAGGTTGGGCCCTCCCCAGTCGCGTCCAGCAAAGCGCGCCGCTGATCAGCGGCGGTCTGTTTCTGCTGATCCTTCCGCTCCGGAAGATCACTCTCGACCACGACGGCGCGGCGCTTGCCGTCTTCTTGCTGGCGCTGTTAGGCCTGGCGCTCGTGGGCGGCTTAACTTGGTGGAGGAGAATTGGTCGCCCACAGGGAGCGCGCGCCTGCCCATCTTCTCCGATAACACGTGAGCACCTCCCGTGTCTCTGGGTATGTAAGATATTACGCCGGATGGGGAACACCGTGTTACCTCCAGAGATCGCCGTGGATCTGACTCCCACCTTCACGATAGTCCTTCCCGCACCCGCTGCACCTGTCAGTGCCATGGTCGCGCTTCGTAGTCGAGCGATGAGGCGTCGCGCACCAGATCGTCAATGGCGTCGCTGCCTCACCTGTAACGATAGCTAGCGTGGCAAACGGTGCGCTCTGTACGACTGTTGGTCATGTTGGGAGTGATCTGTGAGTTTTGGGTGGCGCGGCACCTGGCTGCGGCGCAGACTCGGGGAGAGAGAAGCAAGCAGCCAGGAGGAGAGAAATGAAGATCCATAGGCAATCTTGGGTAGGGTGCCGAGTAATTTTCCGGATTGGTTCTCCGCTGACGCTCGTGACCGCATTGCTGCTTGGCCTCAGCCTCCCGGCCACCACGACAACGCCCGTACACGGCGCGATCCAGCGTGCTCCCGCATCCATCTCCCTGGAATGGCTGCTTGTGAACCCGTCGCACCCGAGGACATTGTTTCTCGATCTGCGAGACGAGAATGGCACGGAGGTCTTCGTTCGCTCCGCGGACGGCGGGGTGACCTTCGGTGCGATCAAGGAACCCGATCTTGCTGGTTGCCTGCCCTTCGCCTTTACGCCGCGCTTCGCGCAGGTGTATGCCGACTGCGGCGAGATGGGCAAGGGTGATGGCTACACGATGTCATCCAGCGACGGGATACACTGGCGCAATATGGCCGGCAACGAGTTAACGATCAGTCCGCGCAACGCGGACCAGTGGTACAAGGTGGAGAATTATGGCGACGCACCCGACAATGGAGGTGGCTGCTTCTCCACCGTTCAGGTGTCCAGCGATGGCGGCGTGACGTGGACAAACACGCGCGGGCTACCTCAGATAGCGCCATATGATCCCAACAATGTCGAGAGTCAGGATGATAATTCCGGCGGCTATGAGGTCGATTCCCTTGTAGCCGATCCGATACAGCCCAGAACGGTCTATGCCAATTATTCCGACTGTGCCCTCGACGAAACTGCCATGGTCGCGCGCGGCAAGGGTGGAGGGGCAACCTGGA
>Ga0134128_10012160_pt1 | contig 10267 bp, 7 predicted proteins | sample KB31754_FD_96462 | JGI IMG/M metagenome (GOLD analysis project Ga0134128, IMG submission 96462) | Terrestrial soil microbial communities with excess Nitrogen fertilizer from Kellogg Biological Station, Michigan, USA - KB3-175-4 | ecosystem: Environmental > Terrestrial > Soil > Unclassified ...
AGCTCGATGACGATGTACCGCACCGACCTGTTCCAGAAAGCCGGGCTGACCATGCCCGAAAAGCCGACATGGGATTTCGTGGTCGACGCGGCGAAGAAGCTCACCGACAAGTCCGCCGGCGTGTATGGCATCTGCCTCAGGGGCAAGGCCGGCTGGGGCGAGAACATGGCGTTCCTCACAGCCATGTCGAACTCGTTCGGCGCGCGCTGGTTCGACGAAAAGTGGCAGCCGCAGTTCAACACGCCGGAGTGGAAGAAAACCCTGACCACCTATGTCGACCTGATGAAGGTTGCGGGCCCTCCCGGCGCAAGCTCGAACGGATTCAATGAAAACCTGGCGCTGTTCAATGCCGGCAAATGTGCGATGTGGATCGATGCCACGGTCGCGGCCTCCTTCATCACCAATCCGAAGGATTCGAAGGTTGCCGACAAGGTCGGCTTCGCGCTGGCGCCAAATACCGGGCTTGGAAAGAACGCCAACTGGCTGTGGGCGTGGAATCTCGCGATTCCCGCCGGCTCGAAGAAGGTCGCCGCGGCGGAGAAATTCATCGCATGGGCGACCGGCAAGGACTACACCAAGCTGGTTGCCTCGAAGGATGGATGGGCCAATGTGCCGCCGGGAACGCGAACCTCGCTGTATCAGAATCCCGAGTATCTGAAGGTTGCTCCGTTCGCGAAGCTGACACTGGCATCGATCGATGCGGCCGATCCGAACCATCCGACCGTCAAGCCGGTTCCTTACGTTGGGGTGCAATACGCGGCGATTCCGGAATTCCAGGGCATCGGTACGACCGTTGGCCAGGAATTTGCCGCTGCCCTATCCGGTTCATCGACCGTCGATGCGGCGCTGGCCGCCGCGCAATCGTCCACCGAGCGCGAAATGAAACGTGCCGGCTACATCAAGTAGGCGCACGATCGCGGCGGCCCTCTCCTCCCTGGCCGTCGACTAATGGCCATCCGCTCGTCACCGACCGGATGGCCACCCTCATCGAGTTCGCCAAACTATGGCGTCTTCGAGCGAAGTGGGTAGCGGTTGGCGTGAAGCAAACGCGTCGGGCTCTAACAGGAGGCGGTGATGGCAACGCAGCAGACCCAGGTTCTGGGACGAGCCCTGCTCAGCCCGGCCGTTGTATTGCTGTTCGTCTGGATGATCGTCCCGCTGGCGATGACGATCTATTTTTCCACGCTTCATTACAGCCTGCTCGATCCCGATACGAAGCGCTTTGTCGGGCTCGATAACTATCGGTATTTTCTGACCGACCCCGCCTTTCTGGCGTCGCTGCAGAACACCCTGGTGCTGGTCGGCTCGGTGCTCGCCATCACGATCCTGCTCGGCACCCCGCTCGCGCTGCTGCTCGACCAGCCGGTGATCGGGCGCAGTATCGTGCGATTGATGGTGATAGCGCCGTTTTTCGTGATGCCGACCGTCAGCGCGCTGGTCTGGAAAAACCTGCTGATGCATCCGGTCTCCGGACTGTTTGCGTGGATCTCGATGCAGTTCGGCGCAACGCCGATCGATTGGTTCACCGATGCGCCCTTGCTCGCCATCATCCTGATCGTCGCCTGGCAATGGCTGCCGTTTGCGACCCTGATCCTGCTCACCGCGCTGCAATCCCAGGACGAGGAGCAGAAGGAAGCCGCCGAGATGGACGGCGCCGGAGCGGTTTCGAAATTCGCCTATCTCACGCTGCCGCATTTGGCGCGGCCGATCACCGTGGTCATCCTGATCGAGACGATATTCCTGCTGACGGTGTTTGCCGAGATCTTCGTCACCACCGGCGGTGGCCCGGGCGTGCAGACCACCAATATCGCGTTCCTGATCTACTCGCAGGCCCTGATCCAGTTCGACGTCGGAAACGCTTCCGCCGGCGGACTGGTCGCGGTCGTGATCGCCAATATCGTGGCCTTCTTCCTGGTGCGGATCATCGGGCGGAATCTGGAGGCGTAAGCGATGGCACGCAAGGTATCTCCGAGGCGGATCTGGGTGTCCACGGGCGCCGCGTGGTTCTTCGGATTTCTGATTTTCCTGCCGATCCTGTGGATGTTCCTGACCAGCTTCAAGACCGAGCTTGAGGCGTTCGCCATGCCACCCACGTTTCTATTTTTTCATTGGACCACAGAGAACTATGCGACCGTGCAGAGCCGCAGCGACTATTTCCATCATGCGCTCAATTCCTTCATCATTGCCGGCGGATCGACGCTGGTTGCGATGTTGATTGCCGTTCCGGCCGCCTGGTCGATGGCGTTCGCGCCGACCAGGCGCACCAAGGATGTTCTGCTGTGGATGCTCTCGACCAAGATGATGCCACCCGTCGGTGTGCTGGTTCCGATCTATCTGATTTATCGGGATCTCGGGATACTCGATACGCGCGCGGGTCTCATCGTGATCCTGTGTCTCGGCAATCTGCCGATCGTGATCTGGATGCTGTTCACCTACTTCAAGGAAATTCCAAAGGACATTCTCGAAGCGGCACGGATGGATGGTGCGACCATCGGACGCGAACTCGTCTATGTGCTGACGCCAATGGCCGTGCCGGGTTTGGCCTCCACGATGCTGCTCAATTTCATCCTGGCCTGGAACGAAGCGTTTTGGACCCTGAACCTTTCGACCATCGATGCCGCGCCGCTTACGGTTTTCATCGCGTCCTATTCGAGCCCCGAGGGCCTGTTCTGGGCAAAGCTGTCGGCCGCGTCGACGCTTGCCATTGCTCCCATCATCGTACTCGGATGGTTCAGCCAGCGGCAACTGGTCCGCGGACTGACGTTCGGCGCCGTCAAGTAGATCAGCGAAAGGGCTAGATATCATGGGCCAGATCACGCTGCAGGGGGTCCGCAAATCGTTCGGGCCGGTCAACATCATCAAGGATGCCAATCTCGACATCGAGAACGGCTCCTTTGTGGTTTTCGTCGGCCCTTCGGGGTGCGGCAAGACCACGTTGCTGCGATTGATCGCCGGACTTGAGGATGTCACCGGCGGTCAAATCCTGATCGACGGCCGCAACGTCGTCGACGTTCCGCCGGCGAAGCGCGGCCTGTCGATGGTGTTTCAGTCCTATGCGCTCTATCCGCATATGAGCGTTCGCGGCAACATCGCGTTCGGGCTGAAGATGGCGGGACTGCCGCGCGCCGAGATCGATCGCAAGGTGGAAGCCGCCGCGGCCACGCTGAACCTGACGCCCTATCTCGACCGGAAGCCGCGCGAGCTTTCCGGCGGCCAGCGCCAGCGGGTTGCGATCGGACGAGCCATCGTGCGCGAGCCGAAGGCGTTCCTGTTCGACGAGCCGTTGTCGAATCTCGACGCCGCGCTTCGGGTCCAGATGCGCATGGAGGTCACCAAGCTGCAGAAGCAGCTTGCGACCACCGCCGTCTACGTCACCCATGACCAGGTCGAGGCCATGACCATGGCTGACAAGATCGTCGTGCTAAATGCTGGCGGTATCGAACAATACGGCTCGCCGCTCGAATTGTACGAGCGGCCGGCAAACCTTTTCGTCGCCGGCTTCATCGGATCGCCGAGGATGAACTTCGTGTCCGGCGAGGCGGCCGCCCGGCACGGCGCCGTCACCATCGGGATCAGGCCCGAACATCTGAAGATCGGCCAGGAGGCGGAAGGCTGGCCGGGGACCGTATCGGTGGCCGAACATCTCGGCAGCGACACCTTCCTCTATGTCGATGCCGGGAAATTGGGAATGCTCACCTGCCGCTACGTCGGTGAACTCGACCTGAAAGCGGGCGACCGGGTGTCGCTGTCGCCGGACCCGGCCCGCTTGCACCGCTTCGACAAAGAGGGAATGGCGATGCGCGCCTAGCGGCAACGGACCGCCCACCACGCCGATTGCCGTGTCGCATGCCGGCGGCGATCGACCTCGAGGAAAGAACAGCAGGGATGTATCTGGAAAAATTCAAACTGGGCGGCCGCGTCGCGCTCGTCACCGGCGGCGGGCAAGGCATCGGGCTCGCCTGTTCGGAGGCGCTCGGGGAAGCCGGCGCCAGGATCATCATCGCCGACCGCGATGCCAAGGTGGCTGAGGCCGGGTGCGCCAGCCTCCAGGCGAAGGGGTTTCGGGCCGAGGTTGCGATCCTGGACGTGACCGATTCCAGGCGCGTCTCCGAGACCGCGGACGAACTGGTGTCTCGGCACGGCAAGATCGACATCCTCGTCAACAACGCCGGCATTGCCCGCAGCGAGACGCCGGCCGAACAGGTCACCGACGAGCACTGGCTGAACGTGGTCGACGTCAACCTCAACGGCACCTTCTGGTGTTGCCGCGCCTTTGGCAAGCACATGCTGGCCGCCGGATCCGGCGCCATCGTCAACATCGGGTCGATGTCCGGGTTCATCGTCAACAAGCCGCAGGAGCAATGTTACTACAATGCCTCAAAGGCTGCGGTGCACCATCTCACCAAGTCGCTCGCGGCCGAGTGGGGCGCCCGCGGCGTGCGCGTCAATGCCGTGGCTCCGACCTATGTGGCCACCCCCCTCAACGCATTCGTCAAGAACAGCCCGCAGATGTATGATGCCTGGATCGGCGGCACCCCGATGGCCCGGATGGGCGAGGTCGACGAAATTGCCTCCGTCGTCTTGTTTCTGGCATCCGACGCTGCCAGCCTGATGACGGGCAGCATCGTCCTCGTCGATGGAGGCTATACGTGCTGGTAGGCCGCGGAGTTCGAACGGGACTGGAATGAGGCAGGCCTTCATCGGGGTCGACGTCGGTACATCGAGCGCCCGCGCCGGTGTGTTCGACGAAACAGGAATGCTGCTCGCCACTGCCCGCTGCCCGATCACGGTCTGGCACGAAGCCGGCAATGTAGTCGAACAATCATCATCCGAGATCTGGGCAGCATGCATTACCGCGGTTCGCGCCGCGATGGCGGAGGCAGCCCTGCCGCCCTCTGCCGTGAAGGGCATGGGGTTCGATGCGACGTGTTCGCTCGTGGTGCTCGACGCCGCCGCCCATCCGCTGACGGTCAGCGGTTCGGGCGACGAACGGCGCAATGTCATCGTCTGGATGGACCATCGCGCCGTCGCCGAGGCCCGTGCGGTCAACGAAACCCATGACGACGTGCTTCGCTATGTTGGCGGATCGATTTCGCCTGAAATGGAAATTCCCAAGCTGCTGTGGCTGAAGCGCCATTTGCCGTTGACCTGGAATTCAGCCGGCCATTTCCTCGATCTTGCAGACTATCTTTCATTCCGCGCCACCGGGTCGGCCACCCGCTCGACCTGCACATTGACCTGCAAGTGGAATTTCCTGGCGCACGAGGGGCGCTGGAGCCAGAGCTATTTCGAGCGCGTCGGTCTCGGCGACCTCGTTGGCGAGGGTTATGCGAAGATCGGCAAGGACGTCGTCGCGCCGGGCACCGCCCTGGGCTTGGGTTTGACCGCACCGGCCGCGCTGGATTTCGGTCTTTTGGAAGGCACGCCGGTCGGCGCGTCGCTGATTGATGCCCATGCCGGCGGTGTGGGGATGATCGGAGGCCGGCTGGAAGCGGGTCAACCGGTCGATGTGTGCGGTCGCCTCGCCTACATCATGGGGACGTCAGCCTGCATCATGGCGACGACACTCGAGCCTCGTTTCGTGCCGGGCGTGTGGGGTCCGTATTATTCGGGCATGGTGCCCGGCTTCTGGCTCAACGAAGGCGGTCAATCGGCGGCCGGAGCGGCCATCGATCATCTGGTGAGGTCGCATCCTGCCTATCCCGAGGTGCTCGCGGCGGCGCGGGCCGCCGGCGTCGAAATTCTGGAATTCCTCGAGCGGCGCATCGTCGCGCGTTCGGCAGGCGCAGGAAGTGCCGCTCTTTGTGCCCGCGACGTCCACGTTCTCCCCGAATTTCTCGGCAACCGCTCACCTTTCGCCGATCCTGACTCGCGTGCGATCGTCGCCGGTCTGGATCTCGATACCGATATCGGCTCGATGGAGCGGTTGTTCGTGGCGGGGCTGTGTGGCCTCGCCTACGGTCTTGCCGATGTGGTGGATGCGTTTCGATCGCATGGGGCCGCCAGCGACCTCATGGTGATCGGCGGCGGCGCAGGACGGAGTTCGCTGGTCCGGCAGATCATGGCGGACACCACCGGTTTGACCGTCGCGCTTCCCGAAACCCAGGAACCGGTGCTGCTTGGCGCGGCGATGCTGGGCGCGGTCGCAGGCCGTAGCCATCGGTCGATCGCCGACGCCATGGCCGCGATGTCGGCGATCGGCTGGCAGAGCCAGCCGACCCCGCCGGAGCTGGCGGAGTTTCACCGCTCGAAACGCAAGGTGCACGGGTTGATGCGCAGGCTGGACCGGGAAAGTCGCGATGCGATGCTGAAGGTCGAGCCAGATTGCCGATCCTGACGGAAGATCGAGACCATGCTGCTGAGCTGCGGAGATGCCTTGATCGATTTCCTGCCGGTGAAGTCCACCGATGGCCGCGACGCCATCGTGCCGGTCGCTGGCGGTTCGTGTCTCAATATCGCCGTCGGCATCGCGCGGCTCGGCGCCCCGGCGGCGTTCGTCGGCGGCATTTCAACCGATCTGTTCGGCCGCATGATTGCCGATCACGCCATCGCCTCGCAGGTCGAGCTTCGATATGCGACCCGCAGCGCCGACCAGACCACGCTCGCCTTCGTGCGCACCGTCGACGGCGAGCCGCAATATGCCTTCTATGACGAGGGGACGGCATCGCGCAACTGGACCTATCGCCGTGGCTCCATTGCCTTCGGCGCAATAGACGCGGTCCATGTCGGATCGACCACCCTGATCCATGAAAAGACGGCGGCTGAGACGCTGGCGATGATCGATGGAGCGCGCGGATCGGCCACCGTCTCGTTCGATCCGAACTGCAGGCCGAGCCTTGTCTCCCACAAGACCCGTTATGTCACGCGCATGCAGGCGTTTGTCGCCGCCGCGAATATCGTGCGGATGTCGGACGTCGACTTCGAATTCCTGTATGGAGGCAGCGACTATGCGGGGAAGGCGCAAGCCCTGATCGCGGCAGGCGTCAGCCTCGTCGTGGTCACGCGCGGAATCAGGGGTGCTCAGGCCTGGCACGGCAACGCCGGCATGATCGAAGTCAAGGCGCCGGCGGTTGATGTCGTCGACACCATCGGCGCCGGCGACAGCTTTCAGGCGGCGCTGTTGTTCGCCTTGCGCGCCATCGGGCGGATCGAGGTCACTGCGCTTGCGCAGGCGAATTCCGACGATCTTCGCCGCGCATTGTCGTTCGCGGCGTCCTGCGCGGCCTTTACCTGTGGGCGGCCCGGGGCCGATCCGCCACGGCAGGCTGATGTCAGCGCGGAGCTGCGGCATCTTGTTGCGGACCGGCCCGGACCAAGCGCGACGCAATGACTCGCGGGCCGACCGCTTGCCGGCGTGGTCCGGTCAATTTGTCCCATTTTCGTCCAAGATTTTGAGTCCGCAGAATAAATTCATCCGGATCGGCTTTCGGACCAGATCATCGATGCGCGCGGGGATTTGCTTTCGGGTTCCACAGCGGATGGATTGTGTTATGAGTTCCGGTCGCGGGGTTTGCCTGCGTGACCAAAAAAATTGGGGCAAGGGGATGAAGCCTGCGCGTCAACCGATCTCCGCGGAATTGGGTCGCAACCGCCGCGCCGCGCCTCACGGTGCCCTCCACGCCGCCGTCGCGCTCCTGTCCTTCGTGCTCTTGACCGGCTGCGAGCAGAACGCGTTCGTGCCGCCACCACCGGCGGCGGTCGATGTCGCACTCCCCGAGCAGCGCGCCATTACCCGCTATCTGGAGTCGACCGGCAATACCGCGCCGATCAAGTCGGTCGATCTGGTGGCACGGGTGCAGGGGGTGCTGCAGGCGATCAACTATCAGGACGGTGCCTTCGTGAAGGAAGGCACCACGCTGTTCACGATCGAGCCCGAGACCTACCGGCTCAAGCTCGAGCAGGCGCAGGCGGCGGAAGCCGGCGCCCAGGCGTCGCTGAAACAGGCCGAGGCCGACTACAAGCGCCAGGCGGATCTGGTCGCGCGGCAGGCGGTCTCGCAGGCCACTCTCGATCAATCCACCTCGGCGCGCGACAACGCCCAGGCCAACCTGCAGCAGGCCCAGGTCAACACCAAGATCGCCGCCGTCAATTTCGGCTACACCAATGTCACCGCACCATTCGACGGCATCGTCAGCGCCCATCTCGTCTCGGTCGGCGAACTGGTCGGCGCCGCTTCGCCGACCCAGCTTGCCAGCATCGTGCAGCTCGACCCGATCTACGTGACCTTCAACGTCAATGAGCAGGACGTATTGCGGATACGAGCCCAGGCGGCGCGCAAGGGGTTGACCGCCAGCGATCTCAAGCAACTTCCGATCGAGGTCGGATTGCAGAGCGAAACCGGCTACCCGCACACCGGCAAGCTCGATTATGCCTCGCCGACGGTCAATCAGTCGACCGGGACGCTGGCGGTGCGCGGCGTGCTGCCAAACGCCGACCGGGTGCTGCTGCCGGGTTATTTCGTCCGCGTCCGCGTGCCGCTCGATCAGCAGCAGGGCGCGTTGCTGGTACCGGACGTGGCACTGGGCAGCGACCAGGCCGGTCGATACCTGCTGGTGGTGACCGGTGACAACGTGGTTGAGCAGCGCAAGGTGCAGACCGGGCCGATCGAGGGCGATTTGCGCGTGATCGAGAGCGGCCTCAAGGCAGACGACCGGGTCGTGATCGCGGGCCTGTTGCGCGCGATTCCCGGCCAAAAGGTCGATCCCAAGCTGAAGCAAATCGAGCCGTCCCCCGCGTCGGCAAAATAAGGCTGGCCATGATTTCGAAATTCTTCATCGAACGGCCGGTCCTTTCCAACGTCATCGCGATCCTGATGATCCTGATCGGCGGCGTGGCCCTGTTCGGGCTGGCAGTAGCGCAATATCCCGATGTCGTGCCGCCGACCGTGCAGGTCACGACGCGCTATCCCGGCGCCAGCGCCAAGGCGGTCATGGACACCGTGGCGTTGCCGATCGAGCAGCAGGTCAATGGCGTCGAGGGCATGCTGTACATGCAGTCCTACAGCGGCGCCGACGGCACTTACGCGCTCACGGTGACATTCAAGATCGGGACCGACCTGAACTTCGCGCAGGTGCTGGTTCAGAACCGGGTATCAAGCGCCTTGTCGGCGCTGCCGCAATCGGTGCAGGCGCAGGGCGTCACGGTGCAGAAGCGTTCGACCGCCATTCTGCTGTTCGTCACGCTGACTTCTCCCGGGTCGACCTATGACAGCCTGTATCTGAGCAACTACGCCACCATCAACATCAGGGACGAGCTGTCGCGGCTGCCTGGCGTCGGCAACGTCACGGTTTTCGGTGCCGGCCAGTATTCGATGCGGATCTGGCTTGACCCGGACAAACTGCAGGTGCGCGGGCTGATGCCGCAGGATGTCATTCAGGCGATCCAGCAGCAAAGCCAGCAGGTCACGGCAGGACAGGTCGGCATGCCGCCGACACCGCCCGGGCAGGCATTCCAGTACACGCTGAACGTCAACGGCCGGCTCAGCGACGCCGCCGAGTTCGCAAATGTGATCGTCAAGACCGGCAGCAATGGCGATGTGACGCGCGTGCGGGACGTCGGCCGGGTCGAACTCGGTGCGCAGACCTACAGCCAGATGTTCTCGCTCAACAACAAGCCGTCGACCGGCATCGGCGTGTTTCAGTCACCGGGCGCCAACGCCCTCGAAGTCGAGCAGGCGGTCAAGAAGAAGATGCAGGAACTCGCCGTCGCATTTCCGCAGGACATCAAATACGACGTTCCGTTCGACACCACCAAATTCGTCTCGGCATCGGTCCATGAAGTCTACAAGACGCTGATCGAGGCCGGCTTTCTCGTGCTGGTCGTGATCCTGATCTTCCTGCAGGACTGGCGCGCCATGCTGGTGCCGGCCACCACCGTCCCGGTCACCATTATTGGCGCGTTCGCGGCGATGGCCGCGCTCGGCTTCACCATCAACCTGTCGACGCTGTTCGCGATCGTGCTCGCCATCGGTATCGTGGTCGACGACGCCATCGTGGTCGTGGAGGGCGCCGCCCACAACATCGAGAAGGGGATGTCCGGCCACGATGCCGCAATCAGCGCGATGGATCAGTTGTTTGCGCCAATCATCGGCATCACGCTGGTGCTGATATCGGTGTTTCTGCCGGCCGCTTTCCTGCCGGGGCTGACCGGGCGCATTTACGCGCAATTTGCCCTGGTGATCGCCGCCACCGCGTTGCTCAGCGCCGTCAACGCCGCGACCCTGAAGCCGACGCAATGCGCGCTATGGCTGCGTCCCGCGGTTCCGATG
>Ga0134128_10012162_pt1 | contig 10266 bp, 9 predicted proteins | sample KB31754_FD_96462 | JGI IMG/M metagenome (GOLD analysis project Ga0134128, IMG submission 96462) | Terrestrial soil microbial communities with excess Nitrogen fertilizer from Kellogg Biological Station, Michigan, USA - KB3-175-4 | ecosystem: Environmental > Terrestrial > Soil > Unclassified ...
GCCAGGCTCCACTCCCGCCGGGGCGGCAAAAACCAAACCCAGCGGGAATAGGGCAAACTGTAGTTACTGGGTGGGGCCAAATGTAGCCATCGAGGTGGGGCCAGACCGGACCATCGAACTCAATTGGTGATACCCTCTCACCGATATGCCTGAAGACGCTGCCACTCCTAACTCCGCTCGAATTACGATTACTTTCACAACTACCGACGAAGCGCCGTTCTCTTCGAGCGATGCCTCACGAGGTTTTTGGGATTACGTACAGCGCCACATCCGCAATGGCGGATTTGAAAACGAAAATATCCGTGCCGTTGAGCAACGTGTCGTGCAGCGGTTTGGGCGGCATCTTCGAGACCTACTGCTCACGGACTTCAGGACGGGCGGCGATTCTCGATACCGTCGCCGCAACTTCCCGGTGGAGTTCTACGTCGAGCGCCAGCCAATCTCCGCACCCTCGTTCGCCTTTCAAGTCGCTGGTTTTCGGTATGGCAGCATGACCCTCGACGTTGATGTGGCTGGTCTCAAGGGCATGGCTGAGTTTTTCGATAAGAACATCGAATTGCTTCAGGTCGTTCTCTGCCAGTATGCTCCTGCTGCATTGGCAATGGCCGCTGGCGGCAACGGCAACGGCGGCGATACGTGGATAGACGGTCTGGATTGCAAAATTCAGACCGGGCCGCAATTTGCGGCGACTTTCAACTCAGACACAAATGCAACCACTCAGCCGATGGCGATACCGGGTTCCCCTGCCTCAAAGACGCTTCAGTCGATTAATTGGGCGTGGATCGTCTCGAACACTTCCCTCGTGCTTCCTGTTCTTCTGAGCCTCGTGGTGTTCTACTTCGCCTTCGTTGGACTCGATCACGAGCGAGAGCGGCTGGCACAGGGGATGACCTCTCTCGCTGATAAGCAAACCGAAGTGCTGAAGGTGCTGGCGACAACCATCCAGCAGAAAGCAGCGGAACCGCCAAAGCAGCCGTCATCAGCCGTCGCAAAGGCCGGTGAAACCACGGGCCACTAGGCTGCTAGAGCGAACAGGGATTGGGAACACCAGCGCTACAAGCCGCCGTTCTTTTCCGGGAATGCTGCGAGTTCAGCCGGGTGGGACGGAGCGAATGGTGGGCTTCCTCTGCGTGTTGGCGGGCATCGTGGCAGTCAGGCTGAATGGACGGCTGTCTGCGGTAATGATTGAATAATCAAGCAGTTGCCCCTAAAGGCACCCGGAACGGCAGCGTGAGTACGTTCGGAGCGTTGCAGTCCCCCGCAACCAAAACCATCAACAAGTTGCGCGGATTCCTGAGCACGACGCGAACTCCCATTAGCTCCCAATACCAGCAATCGGCTTCTTCTGGCCGTTGCCTTCTTCCGTTTTCTTGGACTTAAGAACCATCTCCACGACCTTCCGGTGAGCCTGACGTTTGGTGTCCGTCATGGCCTTATCGTCTCCGGTCATCAGATCGTCGCGTTGCATGCTGTGGACGGAAATCTTGCGTACGTCCGGATCGCGGCAAATGAACCCGAAGTACAGACGATCTCCGGCGAGGATCACCCGGACCTCCGTCTCGTAAGGTGTAGCGTGACCCGGGTACGGAGATTGCTGGACGAGTCGGACCAGGACGGCACGATCCCAGATTGCCTCGTCCAAGCGCCCATCCAGAGTGATCGCGTCGGACGAGTTCGCGGAAATCAGCTTCAACGTGTCGGCTCTGGCAGCACCGAAGCACAGAGCGCCGAGAGCGGCGAGCGTGCGAATAACATCGCGCCTCATCAGCCGTTCTCTGTTGGCACACTGATTTCGAAAGTGGAGCCCTTCCCAAGCTCGCTCCGGACAGAAATCCTGCCGCCGTGCATCTCGACGATCCACTTGGCGATCGACAATCCCAGTCCTGCGCCGCCCTGCTCCCGGGAGCGCGCCTTGTCGGCCCGCCAGAATCTGTCAAACACGTGGGGCAGATCGGAGGCGTCAATGCCAATGCCCGTGTCGGATACGTAAGCGATGGCGAGACCGTCCCGCGCCTCAACACCGACCTCCACAGACCCGCCACTCGGCGTGTATTTTGCGGCGTTGTCGATCAGGATCAACAGGGCGCGCCGGAGTGCTTCCGCATCGGCGTGAACTTGGATTGGGCTCGGCGGCAGTTTAAGCGAAAACAATACGCCGCGGCCGCGCGCGAGCCGCCGCCCCTGTTCGGCCGCGTTCTGAACCACGGCAGCCGCGTCGATAGGCACGCGTTCCAGAATTTCCTTCGATGAGTCCGCGCGTGCCAGCAACATCAGGCTGTCTACGATCTGTGATGTCCGCTCGGCTTCTTCCAGAATTTCGTCGAGACTAGCGAGGTATTCGCCTGCGGGCCGGTTACGCTTCATCACTGCGACCTCAGCCGTTGTCCGGATCAGGGACACCGGTGCCCTCAGCTCGTGCGATGCATCAGCAGTGAATTGGGTAATTCTGCGGACCGACGACTCTAGCCGGGCCAGCATTTCGTTTAGCGTCTCGGAAAGCCGCGCCAGTTCGTCGCCCGTCTTCGGAACGTCCAGACGCTCTGCCATGTTCTCGATGCTGATCTTCTGCGCCGCTTGGGAGATTGCGTCCACCGGCGCGAGCGCACGCCGGCTGATCCAGTAGCCGCCCGCGCTGGCGGCAACCAGCAACACCGGCGCGGTCAGTAGAAGCATGATTCGGAATCGTTCGAGTGCCTCGAATAGCTCATCCATCGGCGCCGCCACCTGGACTGTGTATGGCTTGCCGTGGACGCCGATCCGCTGCGAGTAGAAGCGCAGGATATGGCCTTGCACGGAAGAGGTTTCAAAGCGTTCCTGGTTGAGGTCGGCCGGACGTGCGATCGGAACGTTGTTGCTTTCAAGCGGCACCGACCGGTACAGCCACTCGCCGTTACCGTCCGCAACCTGGAAGAGATCGCCTCCGGGGCCGAGGACCGAGTGTTCGCGAAACTCGTCACGAATCTCGGGAATCGAGAGGGATGCGATTTGGAGGTCCATAAAACGCTGCACCCCTCGGACTCTGTCTTCAAGTGCTTCGTCAGTTGCATGGTACAAGCTCGCGCGCATCGCAAACCACGCCGCAATGCTAAAGACGGTGACACCTAATGCGAAGACTAGGAAGTACCACGCAGCTAATCGAAAACCGATAGATCGCGTTCTCAAGCAGCATCCTCCTCACGCATGGTGTAGCCGATACCGCGAATGGTGTGGAGGAGTTTCGGGCTGCCGGGCGGCTCGATCTTCGCGCGTAACTGGCGAATAAAAACATCCAAAGTGTTGCTCTGAACGTCTCGCTCATGGCCCCACACGGCTTCGATAAAGCGAGTCCGGGTGATGACTCGGGCAGGATTACGCATCAGCAGCTCCAAAATGATGAATTCGGTTCGCGAGAGGGAAACCGCGGCTCCTGCTCGCCTGACTTCGTGTGTCTCCGGATCGAGCGACAGATCGGCGATCCGCAAAAGAGTGTGTGGGTCAGCGTGTCGCCGCCGCGCCAGGGCCCGTAGTCGGGCCAGCAAGACCTTGAACGAGAACGGTTTCGTCAGGTAATCGTCCGCGCCGGCGTCCAGCCCGGCCGCTATGTCGTCTGGAGTGTCACGAGCCGTGAGGAGGAGAATAGGGGTGCCGATTCTGCGGTGTCGCAGCTGCTTCACGATCGTGATGCCATCGACGCCCGGCAGCATTACATCAAGCACGATTGCGTCGAATTCCGAGCTTTGCGCGGCTTCCAGTCCTTCTCGCCCCTCAAAGGCAAGACTCGCCGAATGCCCGCATTCGTCGACGCCCTTTTTTAGCTGCCGAGCCAGCTTCCGGTCGTCCTCAACGATCAAAATGTGCATTTCTCAACGACCAGTATCGCCGTCTTATCTGAAGAATGCCTGAGCGCCGCCAATCCCGACAAGCACTCAGGTAATCCTCATGTTCATGCGAAAGACTGGATGGAGATGCGGCGGATGAGGGCATGGATGCTGATCGCAACAGCAATTCTGGGCATCGCCCACGGTGAGGTGATCCGGTTCGATCACGGTACGCCGGGGAGCCTGCCCGCGGGGTGGACCGTGGCCATGACGCACGCGGGAGGAACTCCCAAATGGGAGATCGTTCGGGACGAAACTGCACCACACCCTCCGATGGCGTTAGCGCAGGTTTCGAGGGATGCAACTGCGGGGCGCTTTCCGTTAGCTATTTGGGATCGCGCAACGATTCGGAATGGTGAGGCGAGCGTTGCTTTCAAAGCGGTCGATGGGAGTATCGATCGCGCCGCCGGAATTGTGTGGCGCTTCCAGGACCCGAACAATTACTACATCGTTCGCGCGAATGCGCTGGAGAACAATGTCGTGCTCTACAAGGTGGAAGCGGGAACCCGGCAGTCAATCGCCCCAAAGGGCTTGCCGTCCCGTGCCTATGGCGTAAAGCACGAAGTGCCAAGCCAGCGATGGAACATATTGCGGGTCGTTTTCAACGAGAGCCTGTTCTCCGTTTTCTTGAATGGGGAGCATCTGTTTGACGTTGAGGATCAGACATTCAAAGAGGCTGGCAAGGTCGGCCTGTGGACCAAGGCGGATAGCGTCACCTACTTTGCGGATTTTACGTTTGTGAAGCATTGAGAGATTTTTGGGAGGGGGAGCTTATGAAACGCATTATAGGGATCGCCGGTGTATTGCTGTCGGCGGCGACGATTTGGGCGCAGAGCATGCCTGCGGAGTACGACGCAGTGCTGAAAACGCTGGGCAAACAGGGCGACTACAAGAGCAACGTACTCAAGGTGAACATTCCGCGGAACGACCTGAAGGTCTCGATTGATGGTGTTCCTACACCGACGCCTTTTGGCTTTGGCGGGTGGGTCGCAATGACGAAGGGCAGCGGTGGTCATGACGTTATGATGGGAGATCTTGTGCTGCTGGAGGACGAAGTCAATCCGGTCATGTCGGCGCTGCTGTCGAACGGGCTGGAAGTGACCGCACTCCACAACCACTTCTTCTTCGAGAGTCCGCGCGTGTTCTACATGCACGTTCACGGGCACGGTACGCCGGCCGAGTTGGCCCGTATGGTCAAGCCTGCCATCGACCTGATCGGCAAAGGGAGCCCACAACACCAGAGTTCCGTTTCCGGAGGCAAGGCGAACATCACTGCGGGGACCATCGACACGGCCAAGATCGCGAAGCTCGTCGGGCACGAAGGGGAGCAGTCGGGCCAGGTGTACAAGATTACCGTCGGCCGGGATGACCTCCACCTCAAGGAAATGGGAGCGGCCATCAACGCGCGCATGGGCCTGAATACCTGGGCTGCGTTTTATGGCAGCGATTCGAATGCGGAAATTGCCGGCGATGTCGCCATGTTGGCCGACGAAGTGACGCCGGTGCTGAAGGCACTCCGCGCTAACGGCCTCGATGTTGTCGCCATTCACAACCATATGATCGGCGGCGAGCCAACAGTGTACTTCCTCCATTACTGGGGGACCGGACCGGTCGACAAGCTGGCTGGCGGGTTTAAGGCCGCATTGGACGAACTGGGCAAGAAGACGTCTGCACACGCGGGACACTGATTGATGGTTCATCGGAACACTGGGAGCTCTGTTCGCTCGTTCAATCGCTTTGCCACTTCCGGGGCCGTCGTAGAGCCCTCATGGCCGTCTCATGCCTAAGCTCAACGAGTTGTGCGTAGATGTGAGTTGGATTCGCATCTACATCCTGCTGCGCGCGACAGCGCAACAACGAGTCTCAAGTACTGACGTCACTGCAGACCTCGCTGGTCGCGGGTTTGAATGGGAGCGAGCTTCCGTATCGGGGATATTGAGGGGCCTGGAAAGTAAGGGCTATCTCACCCGAATTGCGACGCGTAACGAGCGGCGGCCGGGCACGTTCTATGCCTTAACGGAGCGAGGCCGGGCCGCCACCCGTGAGGTCGCGATGAAAATTCGGGAAATGCTCGCCGGCACGAGGTCATCCGGAAGCTCCGGCGATTCCGCTGCAGGCCGATTGAAGTGAGGGCTGAGTTTGCCTTGGGAAATTACCTGGGGCGTAACGAAGCACCAGTTCCAGCCAGTTTTCTGGAATTCCGAAAAGATTTGCCTGGGGCGTAGTCTGATGCGGTTAGACCTGATGCGTGTTCGGCGGCAGGCCCCGGAGGATGCAGTGGGTCTCCTATGAGCGCGAGTGCGCGGAAATTCCGAGAACATTTTCCTCCACGTCTGGCACGTACACGCTAGCCGCTTAGCCAGGAGAAATTCCGAGAACGATTGTCTCTCTGAAACTCTTCAGGACGACTTGTCGCATGGGAAGTTGGACGATAAGACCTAAAGGTGGCATACAGATGGAGGAAACTCCGAGAACGATTACGCGCCGCAGGTGGCCTGGGAAACACCGGGTGACGACGAGTGCGTCAGTGGCGGGGTAATTCTCGAATAGGGGGTAACTTTCTTTGGGTTTTGGGCCACGGCTCGCAGAATAAGGACAGACGCGAGTGCGAACCGCACTGCGGGGTACACGATGTTCATCATACGACAGCCAGTTCCCGATATGTGGCGTTATCGGAAAGAGACGCTCCGAAGAGGCTGCGTTGCTCCTTTTTTGATCATGCATTCTTAGTGTTGACGCTGCGCCACCCAGACGGCGGATTACGAACGATCAGCGGCGCCAAAGTCCGAGACGGCGACTACAGATTCGGATGGATCGGGCCGATCAACCAGTCGCCGAAAAATAGTCTGGATTGCATTCCCGTGTTCATCGCCACCCGAACCGAATACGGGGAGATTGGAATCAGTTCCCCGACGGCTTTTCGACGTGATCGATGACAATGACTTCGCGGTTCCCGTTGACCCGCACGAGTCTTAACCCGAGTTGTTGCTCGATAGCGACGAATAGTGAAGGCCCAGCCTCAATATCCACTGGCCTGCCGGGCTGGTCGACGGCGGTGGGTTTCGAAGTGGTCCGATCAGGTAAGTATTCCAGGCGGATATCGTACTTGCCTCTGAGGTTCGTATCATTGATGACCGTGTGGCCCGTAACGCGGGACAGGTATGAGCAAAACCCGTCGATGGTCGTTCCACTGGTTATGAAAAGCTCGTTAGGTCCGTTTTTTAGGTTGAACATCAAACGGCATGGCACTCCTGGCTGGCGTGGCGGAGAAACACGGCCACTGGAAAAGCCGGGATCCGGAAGTCCTGTTCTGGGGTCGCGTGGAGCGGCTGCTCGCGGCACCTCAACCGAGCAAGTGCCGTCGTTGTTTTTGAGCCTGGAGCCCCCTTTAGCCACTGTCAGCTCGTACGCGGGGCCGCTTCTGGTCTCGCGGTGGAGTTTCAGGTGGAACCTGTCTTCGAGCAACGACTGCATCATAGGCCCGAGCATCGCCGCTTGGCCCGGCGCGCCCTCGGCCTTTGCGTCTATCGTGTAAAGGTCCGAAGACATCCAGGCAGGGGCTTTCTCGATGGGAGGCATCTGGATCGCGGAACCCGATCGATCCTGACCGTCAGCAAAAATAACGTAAGCATCCTGCAAGAGTGTCATCAAGGTGAAGCACTCTTTGGTCACCCGGTTCGGTGACGGCCCTTTATCTCCTAAACCGCCTCCTTCGCGCAGGGGCTCGATTGCACCTCGGCCACACTTGTGGATAGAAGCAACTTCGAATTTCCGCGGTGTTGATTGAGCGCGGATCACAGGCGCGCTGCCCATTCCGATGAGCAGTCCGATTATTGCCGGACCTGCCAGTGCGGCCGTTCCCACACGCCAAAGCCGTAACTTCTCTACATGAGTGAGTCGTCGTAAGCTGCGGTTCAACATGCTGACCTCGATTCTATTCCTGCAATCCGAGCCTCACCGATCAGTTTCAGCCGGCACCTTTACTGGGATCCCGCCGGATCTGAGGCTCTGGGCAGGTTGCCGTCCGAATGGCATAGTCGTCACAACACACTCGAATAGAAGCCACGATTTCACGCCTTCAGCTTGCCCGATGGAGCGTGTTTGACGTGCAAATTGTGTGTAAGGAATGTAAGGGCCGCGGTCGCGCCAATCGCTCGCTGGATGGGCCGGTTCCGGAATCAGAGCGCCAGCTTGTACCCTGAGCCCTTCACCGTTACGAGGAAGCTCGGGTAGCGGGAATCGGCTTCGATCTTGCGGCGCAATCCGGCAATATGCACATCCACGGTGCGGCTCAGCGTATCCGCCTGGAGGCTCCACACGTTTTCCAGCAGTTCTTCGCGCGTGACTACGTCGCCGCGGCGTTGGATCAGGTACTCCAGCAGGCGGAATTCCAGCGGCGAGAGCGTCACCGGCTTTCCGTCGCGCGTCACTTCGTGTTTGCGGAAGTCGACGCGAACGTTGCCGAAGGCGGCCCAGTCGGGGGCAGCCACCACGGCGGCCGGCCGCCGCAGAAGCGCCTCGATGCGGGCCATCAGTTCCATCGGTTCGCAGTTCTTTTGAACGTAATCGTCGGCCCCGAGTTTCAGCCCCAGGACCCGGTCCACCACTTCGCCGCGCGCGGTCAGCATCAGTACCGGCGTCTGCACACCCTCGCGGCGCAAGTCCCGGCAAATGTCAAACCCGCTCTTTCCTGGGAGCATGACATCCAGCACCACCAGGTCGAACGAGTGGCGGCGCGCCATGTCATAGGCGGCCGCTCCCGTCCGCGTCCATTCGACGCGATAGCCTTCCGATTCGAGCCGGTCGATCATCGCGACCGCAAAGGCGGGCTCGTCCTCGACAAAGAGAATGTGCTTCATACGGGCAGATGCAGGGTGAAGGTGCAACCGCGGCCCGGTTCACTCACCAGCGTGACGGCGCCATGGTGCGCTTGGGCCGCGCTCCGCACCAGGCTAAGTCCCAGCCCCGAACCTGGCACGTGCGCCTCCATCGCGGCGCGGCCCCGCGAGAAGGGCTCGAAGATTTCGCGCTCCTCTGCCGGGTCGATGCCGGCGCCCCGGTCTGCCACGGTTACCTGCACCTCCTTCTCCGCTCCCGAGTAGACCGTCGCCACTCGAATCCAGCGGCCGGCCGCCGCGTGTCTTCCCGCGTTCTCGATCAGGTTGTCAACCGCGGTGCGAAGTAGCTTGGCATCACCCGAGACCGCCGGTAAATCCTCGCCGATCGCCATTTCCACTTCGATTCCGCTGCGCTCCAAGTCCGCGCGCCGCTCCTCCACAGACTCCCGCACCAGGCTCCGCATGTCAATCTGTTCGTGAACCCGGAGCGGCAGCCCGGAATGCACCCCGGCATATTGGAGGGTGTGCTCGATCATGTCATTCAGGCGCCGTGTCTGTTGATGAATTAGCTCGCCATACTGCTTCACACGATCAGGTCCTGGCGCCAGGCCGTCGGCCAGGTTGCGCGAGAGCATGGCCAGGGAAGCAACTGGTGTCCGTAACTCATGCGAGATGCCGGCGACAAAACGCATCTTCTGGTCGGCCAGCCGTTGCATGCGGCGCGAGCCAACTACCAGGAAGACAATCGCGGCCACCAGCACGAGCTCCAGCCCCAGGCTAAACAGCAGAACGCGCCGGCTCTTTTGCCGGAAGGCTCTGGCCAGGGGAGCGCCCTTGTGCGCAACTTCCAGATCCCAAATACCCCGGCTCAACGCCGCCGCAGGCTGTCCTTTCAGGAAGGCGCCCGCCGAGCCACGCACCACTAACGAGTGGCCTGGAGGGAGCGTGGATAGGGCCGAAAAGAACCGCCTTCGCAGGTCGGGCGACATCGGCGCGCCATAGAGGGGGTCTTGGGGCCGATCGGGAATGACCACCGCGAAATCGTACTCCCGCACGGCAGTCTCGCCGAAGCTCTGGCGGAGAAGTTGGGGGAACAGCGTGGCGGTCAGATAGGCTCGATCGATACGAGCGACGAAGCAGCCCCCCTGTCCGGGACGGGGGCGGCGCCATACCAGAGTGCCGGTATCACGATCCCGCTCTGCCGCAGCCGGATCCTGAATGCCGGCGATAATGGCTGGCGGCCATTCGATCACCAACCCGTCACAGCGCGAATTGGCGAGCCAGTCCGGCCGCGGAACCGGCGTGAAGAAACCGGTGGCGCTCAGACGCCGCACGCCCTCTCGCCCCTGTGCGGGATCTTCCAGGTAGTACAGTTCGCCGACCAACTCAGGCGTCGACGCGAGCTTTTCGCCACGCTCGATCGCGGCCCAGGCATTCTGTCTCAGGAACTGCGCGGCCTGAGATACGACTTCGTTGAATTGGCTTGCAAACAAGGACGCCGCCGAATCGAGATGCTCCTTCTCTCGCTGGACTTCTGCTGCCGCGACGCGGCCGGACCACTGGTACTGCAC
>Ga0134128_10012164_pt1 | contig 10265 bp, 14 predicted proteins | sample KB31754_FD_96462 | JGI IMG/M metagenome (GOLD analysis project Ga0134128, IMG submission 96462) | Terrestrial soil microbial communities with excess Nitrogen fertilizer from Kellogg Biological Station, Michigan, USA - KB3-175-4 | ecosystem: Environmental > Terrestrial > Soil > Unclassified ...
GCATCATTTCTGTCTTCATTATCTAGTGAGGCAAAGATCCAAGATACTGCGGACCTTAGCATTGGAGGTACTGCGTGGTAACGGTGGCTGATTAGTATTAGAAATATTTTGATTGTGCCATAGACCTTTTCAAATACATGTCTAATGTCTGCTGCAAAGTGTTTGAATGTTGCTGCCTTTTTTTCTGAAATCATGCCGGTAGAATAGGACATATCATCTAGTACGAATGTGACGTAAGGATTGCCATGTTGTCTTATTTTTTCAATTGCTTTTTCAATCCAGCCGTTTAGGTCTGGTAAAATATCTTCTGCCTTGCCATAGATGGTTAGGAATCCATGTTTTTCTGCAACGGTTGCAAAGTCTTCGGATGATGAGGTTTTTCCAAATCCCCTGTTTCCAATGTAGGTTAGTTGGAATAATCCGTTAGCTTCTATTATTGGTAAAAAGTCCTTGAACATTGTTTCTGCTGTTGGAAAATTAAAATGTAATGTTACTTTTCTTTCTTGTTCTATCTCTGTAGTTTTTTGTATATTTGGTGAATCTACTCGAGATTTAGCTAGTGAGCCTATGGTATACTGTGTTGATTGAGACATCATATTTGTATATCTTGCACCAACCTCTGTTCGATTACATCTGGGATGTCACCGTCTTTTCCATAAGTTGCTCTGATTGCATCTATTCTTTTTCTAGCTTTAACTGCGTATACTTTTTGCAAGTCAAAGAAATATTTTTCAATTTTTATAGCATTTCCAGATCTGTCACTGTCTTTGAAGAGTGGAGGATTAGGCCATTCTTTTTCTGATATGTCTTTGAAGTTTAACAAAATCTTAGTAAACTCACATGCAGCAGCATAGTTCAAGCCTTGGTTCTGTAATGCCTGAGTAAACCATTTCATTTCTAAGGCTACTTCATAATTTAATAATGTATTGGCATTTGTCATGTTATTGACTTACTAATTGGCTATTCATTATTTGAGCTTCTTCTAATTGTTTTGCCCTAGTGGCTAATGTTTGGTCACGTAGCTTAACAAGCTCAGACATGAATACATCAATCGCTGGCTGGCAGAATTGATTGACTGATTTACCCTCATCTATACTCATATGTCTTATTTCATTATATAGAGAACGAGGAGTGTTTATGGTCCACTTACAAATATCTCGCATGTACCTAATATTGATAAATAGACTATTAAGATTTACGGATAATGATAATAATAGTTAGGAATGTGGAAGATATGAGGTTCTACTCTGTATTGTAGACAATAATCTATTAAAAAACCATAGAATTTTTACTAAAACCCAAAAGTACCTATTAACTATCAATTCATAGTAAATTACCCAAATACGCCTATAATTACGCTAATCTACTTATACTTGACTTGGCGAGCATGACAATGTTTCAACTAATGGCTCTTAGAGTAAATATTTTGAGAAAATAGCCTAATCTGTGAGAGATTTTTACATTTGTCTTAGTATGGATTGTGGGCGATATTTTTATAACATTACATATTGTGATTACTATTGTTGCATTACTCATTTGAGGTAAAGGGAAATTAAGATATGGTAGTAGAGACATTACAGCCTGATAGTGCACCATTATGGTTAGACTTTTTCATTTGGATGGCATTTAGCTGGCAATACATACTAGTTGGGTTTGTGCCGGCATTCTATGTAGCGGTTGTTAAGCTATTCGGTATGCCTTTGTTACAAAGATGGCAGAGCGAAGTAGTTATAATGCTTTATCCTAACAAGGCAAAGTTCCGTAAGATAGACCAACAATGGGATCAATATGTCGTGGATGGTAAGGGCATCTATTGGCCTAAGAATACAATGTCACCTGACTCTTACGAGTCAATCTCTCCAAAACTACAAGAGAAGCTAGAGAAGAATAAGGCACGATATGAAGAATTGAATGCAAAATTAGGTCGTACTCCAAAAGACGAGAAAGAGATGCAAAAACTATTGAAGGAACAAATGTGGATGGAAAAGAAAAGACTCACCACTAATCCAGTAAATACTTTGCACTTGTTCTACCATTCAGTAAACCAAGAGATTTATGATTTGGAAAGAAGAGATAGTAAGGTTAATGAAATTTTACATGGTAGCACAAACAAAAAAGAAATTAGATTAAAGAAGCATTCGGTTTGGATAATGCAGAATCCTAAAGCACATTTTCATAGGCATTATGTTATAGTGGTAAATCCAAACTTTACAGGATATCAATTGGTTCCAGTCAAACAAAGACAGCAGTTTAGTATTGGATTTTGGCATAGTATTGGTATAAGATTTACCGAAGTCCAACAAGTAGAGGCTCAACCACAAGAAGGGGAAGAAATGAATAGTTCTAGTAATAATCAACAAATTGTTCTATTGCCTCCGATATCAATGGGTGCCGTAGTACAAAATATCAGATTAGGGCAAAGTTACCAGAATTTCTCTGCAAATAAGATGTATAATATTTTATTCAAGAGACGAGGACCTTTAGAAGATAATTTTGCTAGTTGGGTATCTGGTTCAATGTCAAAGCAAGAGTTTATGATGATTGCTACGGTAATTGGTGGAATTGGCGCAATAATCGTATTCTATATGATGTTTCATGGTGGAGGCGGTCCGGCACCACCAGCTACAGGAGGTCATCCAATACTATGAGTATGCCAGGACTAAATCTTGATAGAATCTCTGTTATGATTGAGGCGTTGTCAAAAGATGATCCAAGACGCTTTATGCTCTCTACATTGAAGTTCAAGAACCACAGAGGGGTAAAGGCGATATGGGAATTGGGTAAGTTAAAGTCAGAGTTACTTGACGCAGCAAGAGATCCTAATGCCGGTACTGCTGATGTTGGTCCACCCCCAACCCCTCCAAAACTGACAGAAAACATGACGGAAGATGAAAAGGCAGAAATTCAATGGGATTATACAAAAAAACTGGCTGAATGGGAGTTTCAAAGGAAGGCTGTTAGAATGAAGATACCTGTATCTGACCTGTATGCTATAGATGATTACTTTGAACCATTTGTAGATGCGATATATGCGGTATGTTCAATCAAAGGAGATAGGTTCCATGCCCTGACCAGAGAGGTAAGTGAGCCTCAAGGTGGGGGATTATTTGGTCTGGGTAAGAAGGCTGCACAGTAGTATAACTGACAAATTTGTAAATAAAGTTAATAATTATGTCAACAAAATTTAATAATTGGTTTGTCGTTAATATAAGCGAGACAGCCCTAAGTAGTTCTGCCAAGCATTACTTAGGGCTTCTGCTTCCTTTTTCTTAGTAATTCTGATGATTATTGTTGATTTATGTGATATTATTTTTTTATAATGATGGATGTTTGATTTGAAATAAAGCTTTAAAGCTTTAAAGCTTTATTTGGTGATGTTATTGGGTATGTTGTTAATTTAGTAGTTAGTGTAGTATTATTATCAAACATCATTATCAATCATTCTTAACCAATAATCTTATGTAATACTCTTTCATTATACTATCAATGCTTGGCTCAAATCAAACAGCACAAACCTCGTCACCTCGAATAATTTTTAATGAGATGGGTATGATTGAGATAAAAAAATGCCCTCGATGTAGTTCTAAGAGATTTAATACAATTGATTACAATAATTGGTTTCATTGTTGGGAATGTCGTCTAGTTTGCAAGATTTCAGAGCTGAAAGGAGTCAAGGTTTTATGAGTTTGATAAAACAATTTGACCATAATCTATCATGCCCTCGATGTAGACTAAAAACAGGTGTATGGTTTAATTTCGGCAAACGTGCTAGATGTTTAAACTGTAATCATATATGGACTCTGAGATGGAAGGGTGCCAAAAATCTATCAACTCAAGTGAGGCAAGCATATGTCTAAAACTAATCCAGAGAAGCTGGTTAATTTCAAGATTGACTCTGATTTGTATGAAAAGGTCTTTTTTATTGCAAGAGAATTACATGGTCATGGCGGTGTAAAAAAACTCTATAATATTTTATCCAAGGAATTTGTTTCAAAATACGATGCAAAATCACCAAAACTTGATACATTTCTAGATCCTAATTTTACACCAAAACCAGTTGCTTACGATAGTATTGATAATATTGTAATACCATATGCTGCAAATCTAAGTAACACCGAGTTACATCAATTTAGAATATGGTGTTTTCAGGCATATAATGTCTCTATGGGGTTATCAAAGATGGGGCCAAACCAAAGAAAGAATTGCAAAATGACTTATGATCAACTTTTTGAATTAGTATACAAGGATGAAGGTCGGTAAATTTGGAAAGAAATTCGCAGATACATGAAAGGTTATTGGAACATTTCAAGGCCAATCATCAAGAGGAAGTTTATTCCTTACTTCCATCAAGCACATTTTCTTTTGTGCTATCTAATCAATTACCAGAAGATATACAGGAAATATTCTTTACTGAACCAGAGAACTTTCAGAACCATATTCGAGAAGTCATTATTGATATGCTATCTGTAACCAAAGGAGAGCTTGGTGCAAAAAAAGACTATTCTAAACTGGAAATAAAACTAGTCGAGTCTAAACTAATCAAGCTTTCAGATATTAATGATTCTCACATCAACAGCCCAATATACTTTGACTGTTCGATCATTGGGACAGAGCCAATAGAGGCATATATTGAATTGGCATATTACAAATGTGGTAGATGTAATGCAGAAGAATGGGTAAGATTATCCAAGGATGACATACTCAAAGGAGTAATGTGTAATGAATGCTCTGTTAATGCCAAGACAGCATATGAAAAGAACATAACTCCAATGAAATTCTATGAGTCAAAATCTAAATTTAATTTTGTACAAAAAATTCTAGTACAAGAGCCAGAAACCAATAATCCAAAAATTCTTTGGGCTGAAGTAACAAATGAGACTGTAGGTAAAATTGAGCTTGGTGCTAAGAAGAGAATATTAGCTGTATTAAGAACGCAGTACCAAGACAAAACGAATCGTGGTAAGTTCTTACTTAATATTTTATCCTTACAAGCTTTGGAAGATACCAAAGAAGTAAAACTATCAGAAGATGATATTAATTATTATAAGGAGATTGCTCAAGCTGATCCAGAAGCATTTCTTAAGAATTATTTGGCTATATCAGTAGCACCACATATAGAAGGTTGTAATCTTGAAAAGACCTTTATTTTATTTTCACTTGTAGGTGGATTAGATATTGGTACGTACAAAGCAGAATTGAATCTACTACTTGCTGGTGATCCCTCAACTGCCAAGTCAGAACTTGTCAAGTTTGCAGCGTTCAAACTATTCCAAAAAGGTGCTTATGTAGATGGACCAAATGCTTCAACTGCTGGTCTACTTTATGGCTTAGATGAGTATGAAGGAAAGAAGATTCTACGTGCTGGCGCAATCGTAATCAATAATGGAGGACATGTAGCGATAGATGAATTTGATAAAATGAATCCTATTACAAGATCATCATTAAACAGTGGGCTTGGTTCTGGAATAGCAAAGTATGACAAGAATGGTCATAATATTGAGACACCTATTCGTACTACAATCATTGGTGCCTGTAACCCTAATAATGAATCCTGGAATGACTCATTATCAGTAATGGATAATCTTGCACCACTTGAAGAGCCAATTATTAACAAGTTTGTTACTATTATCTGTCTAAAGGACAGGGCGCATAGAGACAAAGACACACGTATCATTAACCACATATTTGAGAATTTCGGAAGGGTATCAGAGTCAATAATAGACTCTAACATTCTCAAGGGCTTGCTTAACCATTGTAGAAAACAAGAACCACAGATTACAAAGGATGCAGAAGATTATATCAAAAAGGCTTATGTTGACTTTAGACAAATTGAACAGGATGAGAAATCCTTACCAATTAAACCCAGACAGGCTATTGGGTTGATACAACTCTGTATTGCTTATGCGAAACTTACATTCCAATCAAAAGTAACTATTGAAACTGCAAAGACAATAATTGAATATTATAAACAAACCTTACAGACTTTGGGTATGAATACAGATCAAGGTATAGTACAAAGTAATCTACATGGTACTGCTAAGGATCACAAGACAGCCTTCCTAGAAATTATCCGAGCAGTAGCCAATGAACAAGGTAGATTTACAGAACAGCAAGTCAAGATAGCAATGGATCAAAACCCACATTGGAAAGGCAAGCCAGATCATGCACATGTCTTCTGGGTTAAGATGGAACGAGAATCAATAATACATCATGTAAAGGATGGTTGGTATGAAAGAGTATAAAGGACGGTGTGATTGGTGTGGTAAACGTAGTATATTAACAAAAGAATTACTAGATACAATATATCATAAGGACATTTATGTTAAAGTTTGTAATGATTGTTTTCATAAAATATTGAACAGAATAATGGATAGATATTGTAAATGAGTCTTTAAGACTTCAAGTCTTTAACTTCTTTCTTTCTCAATCTATGTAATAACATCTCTCTCTTTGCGATAATCAACCCACATCCTAGAGCAAAGAAGACCACAAACGGTAACATTCTCTCCGAGAATGCGCCATAACTAGTAAACAAAGCCAAGATATACTGGAAGAATAAAGTCCATAGCAGCCCACCGAGTATAGTTCCAGCCCATTCTACCTTCTTTCTATGGAGATAGAACAAGGTCAAGCTTACAGGGAAGAATAGAATAATCATCCAAAAGTCCTGTAATATAATCTCAAAGACTACATAAGGCGGTGCAAGATTACCTGGATTAAAACCTGTGCTTCGTACCCAATTCAAACCAATGGCAATACTTGAAGCTAGAACTCCTACCACTAGATAGAATATTCTTATCTTCTTATCCTTCTCTTTTAGAAAAGTAATTGGTAGGAATGCTAGCGACATTGCCTTCATTACAAAGGAAGCCACAAACGCAATTGGCCTGATTATCTTATGCTTAAATGGATATAGTGAAACAAAAAATAGAACACAATAGAATCCTGGGTATGGTATTGAATCATTATACCAAAGAAAAGTCCTTGACAGATCGACTATTGTAACTGCAATAATCGAAGACACTCTATTACCTGTAATCTTTAGAGCCAAAGCATATGTAACCAATAGTAAAGATACACTTGAAACAATAGATAGAGTATGGTAATTTCCTGTCAGAATTTTAGAAGTAATAACACCGTAAACTTCTCCTGGCTTTTCCTTCCATTCCTTGTTAATGGTATGGTTAGCTAGCCCTGTAAGCAAAAGGTCTTGGTCACTCAAGACATTAGGTGCTGATATTGTATACCCAAAGTCAGGCAGACAAGCTTCATTCTGGAAATAACATTGAGAGTCTATAACAATCAGGAACATAATCAAACCACCTAGAATTATTCCAGCTTGAGCCTTTTTGATATCCTTCATATGTAAGGCTGAAAGTCTAGGTTAAAAAATTTATTTATTGGTACTGTATCTAAAAATCATGCCTTGTAGTATATGCAACAAGTCAGGTCATTCAATAAAGAACCATGCTTCCCATGAGTATAGTAATATCTTTCGTTCTCTAAAAGAACGTGGTGACTGGAAACATTTACGCTTTCATGGTCTTTCCAGCTTGAAATAAAATCTTTATTTATCAGTGCTAACATTAGAAAACCATGTTAGGCGAAATAGTGAATTCACTCACCAAACACCAAAAACATATGTATGGAAAAAGAGGCTCTAGAGTAAGTGACTATATTGGAGGTCACTACTAGATGGGCGTTTTAGAATACGGCAAAGGAGTTTATGGCATTGGTCGCAAAGGTAAACATAAAGGACACAAGGGCGACTACTCTACAACCGCACATATAGCAGAACATTTAGAGTGTTAAGAAATGAGTGATGCAGCCTCCGCAATAGGTTCAGCAGCAGTTAGTACCATTGGTACTGTAGCTGTAACCGGAATGGCACTAAAAGCAGTTGGTAAAGCAACTGGAAATATGAATCGATCTTCTGGTCGTTCATCAGGTAAAAAATCAAGCTATAATGTTTGGCATGGTTCAAAGAGTCATGGCAAAAAATCGAAATCAATGCTTGGTTTTTAACTCCTTATTTTTTCTCCGCAAATATTAATAATACTTAAAAACTAGTTTTATTATACCATGACAGAGAGACACCCAATCCACAAACGACATGTATCCCGTATCACTATCTCAATCATCGGGTGTCTCTCAATACTTTTAATTCCAAATGCTTTTGCTCAAGTAACAAATCCAAGTACAGGAGATACTATTGCACAGTATTGTTCTAATGGAACCTGTCATACTCCTGGTGGAAACATTGTCTTAAACCGCACATCAGTATCAGTTCAACCAATTCAAAATAATGATACCGTAGGAAGTGTCAAGATTACCAAGTCATGTATTGGAAACAACTGCAATCAGATAGTTTCTATCCAGCAATTAGGTAAGATAGGAATCCAGTTATCCCAAGTCTGCCTAAGAGATGCAATCTTTAATCTTACAACCAATTGCTTAAACTATAAAGACTTGAAACAGTTTGACAATACAATTCCTTTCTTTGCAGGCCAATGGGTAGACAAGCCATATGAACATAGGCTGTCTCCAAAGATTAAGAACCATGAGAACTTTAACTCTAATCCTTGGGCTATAATGGTAGATCCAAATGCAGACTTTACAACTAGCGCCAAGATGATCATAGTTGATACCCACTTTACTTGGACTAACCAGAATGATACCGCAGATAGAGGTCTTTCAATGAAATCATATCAGGATAGGTATGTTTCAGATGATTGTAATGAAGCTAGAGTCGGACCAAGCTTACCATTAATCCAAGATACCATAACATATTTAGAATCAGGATGTACGACAAGCAATATGAATACTACAAAGATTATTTCTCAGGCAGAGATTCCTTTTACATATAACAATTCCTATTCTACATTACATCTGCAATCATATCTACAATCAATCCTTCATGGTCATTCTTCTAGCAATACTAACAAAACGGCAGGGGGTTTAGGACCACAAGATTGTATAAGACATACATGTACCTTCACTGATCCTTACAAGAAAGTTGGTTGGTAATATGCCGGATGAGAGTTGTCGTGGATGCGGATGTCCTAGAGAATCTGATTTATGCAAGCTTGACTGTCCAAGAAGATGTGGATGTCACTACTAAAATCTTAATAATATGTTGTTTGAAATTAGCTTGTTGATTTGTATCGGCTGCGGTCATGATAAGAAAGATCATAGACAAGCCTGTTGTTTTATTTATCCTGAGACAGGGAAGCTTTGTCACTGTTCTTTCTTTAGATAATCAACCAAACTGTTTTCCTTTCTTTAACATTCTTCGAGAAGCCCTACTTGTATCATGGTCTTGGTGGGCTATATCCTTATGCCTTTCTAGCTTGTCTAATGTATAACATTCTAGGTTACATTCATTGCAGCGAGTAGAAGTCTTCTTTCTAAATAAATCCATATCTCTGACCTAATACAATTGCAGTAATAAAAGTAACAGGAACACTAGCCATCATTGAACCAAATACAATATAGTTGAACAGTTCTGTTTTAGGCATCTTATAATAATTCTACAACTAAAACTTATTAAGTATTTTACTAATAGATATTCTCATGAAACAAAAGAAATCATATCTCCTATCAGATGACTACAAGAAATTCAGCAGAATAGCATACAAGGAAAGAATAAAGCTAGACTATGATTCACACGCTGACTAGTTATTCCAGAAATGTAGGCCACCAGTTATGTTCTTTCGTAATCCCCTAGGAGTATCATCCTTCTTAAACACCCTATATTTTCCTTGGTGATCCATGATAGAACCCTCACTATTTGAGGATAGATTGGTTCTAAAAGCTGTCTTGTAGTTGTATTTCATTGGTTCTTTGTTATATGTTCAGCCGCTTGTCTTAAAGCTTGTTCTATTGATTCTTTTGAAAGGATCGAACTGTCAGTCTTGAATGTTTGTTTCCTAAATCTATTCATTACATTAGCGTTAATCGCTCTAAGGTCTTTCCTCTTTAATGAACTAATCATTGTTGTAGTAATATCCAAATTTCTTTTGTCTAAGCCTTGCTGTATTTGATTCCAGTCTTGGTCATTTACTCCAGGGCAAAACTTGGTTCTTAATATTTCTAAGATGCCAGTCCTACTATCAATATCCAATGATTGCATAGTCTCATCTTTCATCATACAGGTCATAATGTAAATGAAAATCTCTCTATCTGTTACTGGATATGACATACATATCTCTAGTATCATTGATTTAAAAGAATATTGTTTGGAGAACTTTGTTCTCCAAAAAATA
>Ga0134128_10012165_pt1 | contig 10265 bp, 11 predicted proteins | sample KB31754_FD_96462 | JGI IMG/M metagenome (GOLD analysis project Ga0134128, IMG submission 96462) | Terrestrial soil microbial communities with excess Nitrogen fertilizer from Kellogg Biological Station, Michigan, USA - KB3-175-4 | ecosystem: Environmental > Terrestrial > Soil > Unclassified ...
AGCTTTACAGGCTGACCCCGCACCACTCACGACTGAGCGCGTCATGCCTTACGCCATCATCCGTACCGGCGGCAAGCAGTTCCGTGTCGAACCGGGCCGCACCTACAAAATCCCCAGCCTCGAAGGTGAGGCCGGTGCCAAGATCGAGTTCAACGACGTGCTCCTCGGCAACGACGGGCAGAACGTCCGGACCGGCGTCCCCGCGCTCAAAGGCGCGACGGTGAGCGGCGAGATCGTCCGGCACGGTCGCGGCGACAAGATCATCGTCTTCAAGCAGAAGCGCCGGAAGAACTACGCGCGCAAGCGCGGCCATCGTCAGGGCTTCACCGAAGTTCGCATCCACGACATCACTCTCGGCTGATCGAGCGAGCACCGATACTACCATGGCACACAAAAAGGGCGTCGGCTCGTCGCGCAACGGCCGCGATTCCAATCCGAAGTACCGCGGCGTGAAAAAGTACGGCGGCGAGCACGTCGTCGCCGGCAACATCATCGTCCGCCAGTGCGGTACCCGGTGGCACCCGGGCAACAACGTCGGCCTCGGCACTGACTACACCATCTACGCGCTGATCGACGGCGTGGTGAAGTTCGAGCACAAGAGCCGCGCCCGCTACAAAGTCAGCGTCTATCCATCGACCGCGGGCGGCGTCACTGCGGCCTGACCGTACGCTCGCGACCGTTGCAGCTCACGAGGCCTTCGCATTGCGAAGGCCTCGATCGTTTCAGAGGGAGACCCGGCCGCACGACGCGGCGCCAGGTGCCGCCCATCGGCGCGGCCTGCAACCTGCGCCGCGAATCGGCGTACGGTGAGACGTACGGTGGGTAGACGTTCAGTCGCCTTCAGAGGAACGGCCACATGGCACTGCTCGACAAACTGCGTCAGGAGTTGGACCGCGCCGGCCGCTCCGCCCAGCGCGCCTTTGACGAGGGGCGACTGCGCCTCGAGCTGTACCGCGCCCGCCAGTCCGTCGATCGATTCGCCCAGCGGTTCGGTTACGAAGTGTTCCGGGCGCGGAAAGCGGGCGCTGACCTTCCGGCCGAGGAATACACGGCGCACATGAGCAACCTCACGGCCGCTGAAGCCGAGGTCACGCGGCTCGAAACATTGATCGCCGAGGCGGCGAAGGCAGAGAAGACGGGCGTCGACAAGCCAGCGACCGGCGAGAAGCCCGCGACCTAGCAGCGATCGCCGCCGACAGGCTCGCTAGCCGCCCGACCCGGCGAACTCGCGCACGTCGTCGCCGCAGAGCCCATCGACTCCGAGCGCAACGAGTCGCGCCGCACCGGCGCGCGCGTTCACGGTCCACGCGATGACACGACCGCCGGCGCCATGCACCGCGGCGACGAGCGGCCCGTCCACGAGCTTCCACTGCGGCCAGACGTCGCGGGCACCGGTCGCGGCGATCGCCGCGCGCACGTCCAAGCCCGAATTCTCGAATAGGATGCCGCGGGGAATCTCCGGCGCGATTTCGCGCATGCGGCCGATTGCCGAATGATCGAACGAATGCACGGCGCACGCAGTCGAGCTGGCACGAATCACGTCCGCGACCCGCTGCTCGATGTTCGACCCTTTGATCTCGACGTACACGGTGCGCCCGGGTGGCACGCAGGCGAGGACGTCGGGCAGGGTTGGAACGCCCACTCCAGGCGCCAACTCCACGCGCCCGAGCTCGGCAAACGCGAGCTCTGCGATGGCGCGTTTGCGGAGCCCATCGACCAGCCCGCCCACGCGAACATCAGGGTCGTGGTGGACGACGACGACCCCATCCGCGGTCGCATGGACATCGAGCTCGATTCCCGAAGCGCCGTGCTCGAAGGCACGCTGGAAGGCTGGCAGGGAGTTTTCCGGGAATTCGCGCTTCGCCCCACGATGCGCAATCCATTCGACCGGTCGACTTAGCGGGGGTTGTTCGTGCTCGCGTGCGTCCATGGAATGTATATTGTCGCCGCGGGAGGACAGCTGCACGGTCGAGCGACGGCGCGGCGAGCGATCCAGGGGCGACTGTCCGAGGCCAAGCTCAACGTCGAAGCTCCAAACTGGCGTCAGATCAGACCTTAACGGCCCGTGCCTCGTGGCGTCTACCGATTGGACTGAATGAGCGATGCCGGACGGAGCAGCGACGATCAACGCGATCTGGAGCTCATCGCACGGTGGAAGGGCGGCGACGAGCGAGCGGCGACCGACTTGGTGCAGCGGCACGCCTCGGCGCTCGCGCGGTTCGCCGTCAGTGCGGGTGAGCGCAACGAGGTCGACGAGCTGGTGCAGGATACGTTCGTTCGCGCCTTCAATTCGCTCGATGGATTTCGCGGTGAGAGCTCGTTTCGCACCTGGCTGTTCACGATCGAGCGGCGGCTCATGCTCGATCGACGACGGGCGGAGAAGCGGCGAAAGGATCGCGATGAGATTCGAGAGGACGACGCAACGACCGAGTACGACGCATTGGATTCGGTCGTCGCCGACGAGATGCAGAAGCGATTGCAGCAGGCTGTGGGGCGGCTCTCGCCGACCCAGCGGGAAGTGTTCAGCCTTCGCGTGAGTGAAGGGCTGTCGTACAAGGAGATCGCCGAGGCGGTGGGAACCACGGAAGGCGCCGCCCGGGTGCATTATCACAACGCGATGCGCGCTGTGAAGGAGTTTCTCGATGAATGATTGCGCAAACGCGGGCGTCCGCGACCAACTGCCTGAGCTGCTCCACGATCGCCTCGACGCGCAAACGCGCGCCGCGATCCTGGCGCACGTGAACGGCTGCGTCGACTGTCGCGCCGAGCTCGAGCTGTTGCGCGACGTTCGCGGAATGCTCGCGGTCCAGGCACCTCGCGTCGATGTGAACTGGGTCGCGGCGGCGCTGCCCAAGCCACCGCGACAGCGTGCGGCGCAGAGTGGGACGACGTCGCTCGGTGCGGCGCGTCGGCACCGCGTGTGGAGCGACTGGCGCGTGGCCGCGGCGGTGACGCTGCTCATCGCCGGCGGGAGCTCGGTGGCGCTGCTCGACCATGGCCGCGGCATCGATCGCCTGCCGGACGATACGGTTCAATTGCCCCCGGTGACGCCACCTGCGGGGTCGAGTGCCTTGCCGTCAGCCTCCGCGAGCTCGGTGCCCTCCAGTCTCGCCGCGGCCCCCGTGGCGCGCGCGTCGACCGGCGTGCCGAGCTCTCAGCTCGCCTCCGCCGACGATCCGAGCGATCCGAACGATCTGACCGATCCGTCGCTCGGCGCCTCGGGACGCCTCGAGAATCTCAACGCGGCGCAGCTCAAGAAACTGCTCGGTGCCATCGATCAGATCGAAGCCACGCCGATCACCGAGCCCGAGCCGGTATCGCTCCGCCTCGATAACCGGGCGTCGACGCAGCGAGACGAGCCATGACCGTGACGCCGCGCTCGCCCGTGGGTCGTCGGTTGGTGGAACGCATCTCCAGAGCGTTCGCGATCACAGTCTTCGCGCTCTTCACACTCTTCGCGGGCGGCATGCTCAACGTTGCCGGCGCACAGCGCGGAGGGCGGGCCAAAGTACCGCGCGGCGAAGCGCGAGGCACTCAGCAAGAGCAGCGGCAGGCGCTCCAGCGTCAAGTGCGACAGGCCTTCTCGCGAGCGGTTCGGCGCCGGCTCAATTTGAACGACGACCAGATGAACAAGCTGCAGGAAGTGAATCGCAAGTACGACGTCCAGCGGCGCGATCTCCTGCGAACGGAGCGGGAAGCCAGGCAAGGGCTCGCCGCGACGATGCAGGACAGCACGTTGCCCGACGCCACGCGCCAAGCGAGAGCCTCACAGTTCATGGACCAGCTGGTGCAATCGCAACGGCGGCGCGCCGACCTGCTGGAGAGCGAGCAAAAGGAGTTGGCCGGGTTTCTCACGCCGGTGCAGCGTGGGCAATTCTCGGCCATGCGCGAGCGCTTCAACCGCCAGGTCCAGCAGCTCGAGCAGGATTCCACGGCCGCGGGCCCCGGCCGTCGCGGGGGGCCGCCTCCGGTACCCGATCCCGAGCGTTGAGCGCGGACCTCGCCGCGAGTATCTTTCGTGGCTCGTCCCGACACGCGCCCGGGTGGCGGAATTGGTAGACGCAGGGGACTCAAAATCCCCCGGCCTTCGGGCCTTGCGAGTTCGAGTCTCGCCTCGGGCATCCGTCAGCGTTGACTCTACACGCTGCTCTCAGCAGGACAGACGGCTGCGTGATCGACGAAGACGCGCGATCAGCACCACCTGTGGGTCTTCGTACGGGTATTGGTATGGGTTTTCGAATGGGTGATGCGGAACGCCAACGTTGGCATTCCACGTCGCCCATTCGCGCATGCAGACGCGCTGGGTCGAAGAGGTGGCGCGCGGCCGCCTGAGCCAACCCTTCAGGTGTTGACGCTCGCGCCGATCCACGTTGATCGCCCTGCCGGTCGCCGATACGTTTAAGGGTTCCGGTGGGTGCGGTGCCCTTTTTTTGCGAGAGTCATGGCCACGTACAAATTCGCCCAGGTCCCGTCGACGGGCGAGCGAATCGCATACGAGAACGGCGCGCTCGAGGTCCCGAACAACCCGATCATTCCGTACGTCGAAGGCGACGGCACCGGCGCCGACATCTGGCGCGCCTCCGTCCGCGTGTTCGACGCGGCGATCGAGAAAGCGTTCGGCGGCGAGCGGCGCGTGGCCTGGATGGAAGTGTTCGCCGGCGAGAAGGCGTTCACTCGGTTCCAGGATTGGCTGCCCCAGGAAACCGTCGACGCGATGCAGGAGTTCCGCGTCTCGATCAAGGGACCGCTCACGACCCCGGTTGGCGGCGGCATCCGGTCGCTCAACGTCACCCTCCGGCAGGTGCTCGACCTCTACGCCTGTATCCGGCCGGTCCGCTACTTCGAGGGCGTCGGGAGCCCGATGAAGGAGCCCGAGAAGCTCAACATCGTGGTCTTCCGCGAGAACACCGAGGACGTCTACGCCGGCATCGAATGGAAGGCCGGCTCACCAGAAGCGGAGAAGCTGCGACTGTTCATCGAACGTGAATTCAAGAAGGAGATTCGCCCCAACTCGGCGATCGGCATCAAGCCGATGTCCGAGTTCGGCTCGCGGCGGCTCATCGACATGGCGATCCGCTACGCGCTCAAGCACGATCTCCCCTCGGTCACGCTGATGCACAAGGGGAACATCATGAAGTTCACCGAGGGCGCCTTCCGCGACTGGGGCTACGAGCTGGCGCGCGAGAAGTTCGCCGACACCGTCGTCTCCGAGTCCGACCTCGGCAAGGGCGGACCCGGGGCGCGCGCCGACGCCGTGATCATCAAGGACCGGATCGCCGATTCGATGTTCCAGCAGCTGCTGCTGCGTCCCGATGAGTATTCCGTGATCGCCACGCCGAACCTCAACGGCGACTATGTGTCCGACGCCGCCGCGGCGCAGGTCGGCGGCCTCGGCATCGCGCCGGGGGGCAACGTCGGCGACGGCGTGGCGGTGTTCGAGGCAACGCACGGCACGGCGCCCAAGTACGCAAATCTCGACAAGATCAACCCGGGGAGCGTCATCCTCTCCGGCGTGATGATGTTCGAGTACATGGGTTGGACGGAGGCGGCGGCGTTGATCGTGCGCGGCCTCGAGAACGCAATCAAGTCGAAGCGCGTCACCTACGACCTCGCGCGCCAGATGCCGGGCGCCACCGAAGTATCGACGACGGCGTTCGGCGATCAGATCATCAAGGGCATGACGTCCTGAACCAACCGCACCGGTTGCCACCATGACACTCGCGCTCACCGCCGCCGCGCCCGATTTCGGCGGCCTCGACACTCCATTGCTCGTCGTCGCGCTGGCGGCGGGCGCGCCGCTTCCCGACGAGCTCGGGCCGGTCGACACCGCGCTCGGCGGCGCGTTGCGGCGCGCTCTCGTCCGGCGAGACTTCCGCGGTGCGCGGGACGAGACGCTGCATCTGGCCGGCGGGGAGCGGGGAGTGGAGCGAGTCCTGCTCACCGGCCTCGGACCGGCGGCGGGCGATCAACCCGGCGCCCTCCGGCGCGCCGGCGCGATCGCTGCGCGCGCGGCCGCGCGGCTTGGCGTACCGCGGCTCGCCTTCTACGCCGGCGCGGTCGACGCCGCGGCGGTCGAAGCGGCGGGGCTTGGCCTCGCCGCCGGCGCCTGGGACTTTAAAGAACTCAAAACGCCGCCGCCGGCCGACGAGCAGCGCGCCCCGCTCGAGCAGGCGACGATCCTCGCCGCGGACCAGCGTGCGCGCGACGCAGGCGTCCGCGCCGCGGCGGCCATCAGCGAAGGCCACTCCCTTGCCCGGCGGCTCGGCATGCTGCCCGGCAACGTCTGTACGCCGGACTATCTCGCCGACACGGCGCGCGACATCGCCAAACGGCTCGGCATGCAGGTCACGACACTCGATCGCGCCGCGATGCAGCGGGAGAAGATGGGATCGTTCCTCTGCGTCGCGCAGGGCACGACGCAGGAGCCGCGGCTCATCGTGCTCGAGTACCGGCGCGGACCGAAGGACGGTCGGCCGATCGCGCTCGTCGGCAAGGGCCTCTGCTTCGACTCCGGAGGCATCTCGATCAAGCCGGCGCAGGGCATGGAGTGGATGAAGTTCGACATGTGCGGCGCCGCCGGTGTGCTCGGCGCGATGGAGGCGATCGGGCGTTTGGAACTTCCGGTCAACGTCGTGGGTCTCATTGGCGCGACGACCAACATGCCGTCGGGCGAAGCGGTCAAGCCCGGGGACGTCGTACAGGCGTCGAATGGCAAGTACATCGAGATCATCAACACCGACGCCGAAGGTCGGCTCGTCCTCGCCGACGTCCTCGCGTTCGCGAAGCGCTTGTCGCCGATCGCCGCGATCGATGCCGCGACGCTCACTGGCGCCTGCGTCATCGCGCTCGGTCACACGGCGACGGGCGTGATGGGCAACGACGACGCGTTGGTGCAGGAAGTGCTGGACGCGGGCAAGCGCTCGGGTGAGCCGGGCTGGCCGCTCCCGCTGTGGGAAGACTACAAGGAGCTGATCAAATCCGACGTCGCGGATATCAAGAACTCGGGCGGACGTCCAGCTGGGACCATCACGGCGGCCATGTTTCTGCGCGAGTTCGCCGAAGGCTATCCGTGGGTCCACCTGGACGTCGCGGGGACGGCGTACACCGAATCGGATCTGGCGACGGTGCCGCGTGGTCCGACCGGCGTACCCGTCGGCACGTTCGTGGAATTCGTTCGGGGACGCGCCCACTGACGACGCTCGCCGCGCGGCTCGCCGCGCTCGCGCGCGCCGTCGCGGTGCTCGGCCTCGGCCTGATGGCCGGGGCCGTTTTGCACGCGCCGCTTCGCGCGCAAGGCGGCGGCCGCGACACCACGAGGAAGCGCGACACCACGATCGTCGTGCCGGTGCCGCCGCGCCCGGACTCGCTGCTCAAAGACAGCCTTGCCCGCGCCGACTCGCTGCACCGATTGGACTCGCTCAAAAAAGTCCGTCGTGACACGATCAAGGCGCCCATGGCCCATGCGGAATTGCCGCCGGCGCTCGGGATCGCGCAGCGATGGTACTGGAACCGCGATTCGGTGCTCGCCACCGGCGCCATCACGCTCGCCGACCTACTCGAGCGGTTGCCCGGAGTCACGGGACTCCACGCGGGCTGGATCGCCGCGCCCGCGATGGAATCGTACATGGGAGACGTGCGCCGTCTGCGCGTGTTCTACGACGGCTTCGAGCTCGCAGCCATGGATCCGCGCACGAACGGCGCGGTCGACGCGACGCAGATCAACCTCTGGTCGGTCGAGGATGCGTTGATCGAACAAGCGGGTGACGAAGTCCGCGTCTATTTGCGAAGTTGGCGCGTCCGGAACACGACGCCGGAAACGCGCACCGACGTCTCGACCGGCGATCAGCAGACCAACCTCTATGGCGGCTTTTTCGGCGAGCGGCTCGACAATGGGCTCGCTCTGCAGTTCGCGGCGCAACAGTACGGCACCTCGCCGCCGCGCTTTCTGGGCTCGAGCAGCGACCAGACCGGCGTGGTCGGTCGCGTGGGATGGGCGCGCGGCGGGTTCAGCGTCGACGGTTTTTTGTCGCGCATCGGTCGCCACCGCGGCACCATCGTCGGCATCTCACCGACCGGCGATCCCCTCGACTCGATCCCCGGCATCGCATCGACGCGCACCGACACGTATTTCCGGCTCGGCGTGGGCGATCCCGACACGTCGGCGACCTGGGCGCAGGCGATGATCGTCGGCTCCAAGTTCGACTATTCCGGCATTCGCACGCGGATCATCGCCAATCCGACAACGGCCGAAGATTCGGCGCTCAACAACGTGTCGCTCGACACGACGCTCTATCGGACGCAGTACCTCGCCACGGCCGGCGCGACGCGCGGTCCGTTGCGGGTGAGCGGTACCGGCCGATTCTTCGCGCAGGCGGGAAAGCACATCCTGGTCCCGTCGGCGCGCGCCAGTTTCATGACCTCGCGCTTGGGCGTGTCGGCGTTCGTCGAAGGGAAGGGCGTCGACTCGACGACACACGGCGACATTACGGCGCAATTCACGCCGCTCTCGTTCGTGAGCGTGATCGGCTCGGTCGGTCGATCGGCGGACAGTCGTGTGGCCGACAGCAGCGTGACGACGAATTTCGTGCAGGGCGAAGTGGGACTCCGTATCCACAATCTCTGGCTGCTCGGCGGCATCGTGCGCCGCGACAGCATCCGCCTCGCGGCGCCGCGCGTGTTCGATACCAATTTCGTCAACGTCACCGAACCGGCCGCCACCGGCGTGACGGCGGCCGTACGCGGCCAGCTCTGGCGGTTGATCAACGCCGACATCTCGGCGGTACGGTGGGACTCGTCGGGACTCTACCGTCCGCGGTATCAGACGCGGAGCGAGCTCTATGTACGGAGCAACTTCCTCCACCGGTTCCCGACGAACGACTTCGGGCTCATGGCATCGTTGATCCACGAATATCGCTCGGGAGTAAGCTTTCCGACCGCAGGCGGCCCCGTCACGGCTTCGGGCTATCGCACCATCTCCACGCTGCTCGAGATCCGCATTCTGAGCGCGACCATTTCATGGCAATTCCGAAATCTGCTCGGCGAGCGCTACGATCAGGTGCCCACCTACCTCATGCCACGGCAGACCAATTTCTACGGCGTGCGATGGTCGTTCACCGGTTGACGCGACCCTTCGCACCAATTGACAAATCTCCTTGTCCGGCCGTAGGATGACGCCCACGATATGATAAAGAGCATGACCGGTTTCGGAGCCGCCGAGGGCGCGGTGGGGAGCGCCCGCGTGTCGATCGAGCTCCGGTCGGTGAACCATCGATTCTTCAATCCGTCGATCAAGCTGCCCCAGGAGCTCGCCCGCTGGGAGGCGGAAGTGCGCGAGGCACTACGGCGCGGCGTCGCGCGCGGGCACGTCACACTCATCGCGCGCATCGAGCGCGACGCACAGGATGGCGGCCGCATCGATGCCGGGCGCTTCGGCGCCTACGTCGAGCAGCTACGCGAGCTGCAGCGGCAGCACGGCCTGGGTGACGCGATAGATGTCGGTGCCCTGTTGCGATTGCCGAATCTGTTCGCGACGAGTGAAGAGGAGGGCGAAGGCAGCGCTCCGGAGCTCGTGGCGATCGTCGACCGCGCGGTCACGGCGCTCGACCGCATGCGCGGCGCCGAGGGCGCACGCCTGGCCGTGTATCTCGAGGAGCGGCTGTCCCACATCGAGCGGGCGGTCGAGCGGATCGCGGCGCGCGCGCCAGAGCGGCTGGTAGAGCAGCGCGATCGGCTTCGGCAGGCGGTTCGCGAGCTGGCCGAGGGCGTGGCAGTCGACGAGCAGCGCGTCGCGCTCGAGATCGCGGTGCTGGCTGACCGGCTGGACGTGTCCGAGGAGATCAGCCGATTTCACGCCCACTTCGCCGCGTTTCGTTCCACGCTCGCCTCGCCCGCCGCCGACGGAATCGGAAAGCGACTCGGCTTTCTCCTTCAGGAGTTGCTGCGTGAGGCCAACACCACCGGCAGCAAGGCGAACGACGCCACGATCCAGGCCGAGGTGATTCTGATCAAAGAGGAGCTCGAGCGCATCCGCGAACAGGTGGAGAACCTCGAGTGAATCCGTTTCCGGTGATTCTCTCGGCACCGTCCGGGGGCGGAAAGACGACGATCGCCCGCGCGCTCCTGGAGCGGAGGAAGGACGTCGGCTATTCAGTGTCGTGCACCACGCGCCGCCCGCGTCCGGGTGAGCTCGACGGCAAGGACTACCACTTTCTCACCCGCGACGCTTTCGAACAGCGCCGCACCGCCGGCGACTTTGCCGAATCGGC
>Ga0134128_10012166_pt1 | contig 10265 bp, 9 predicted proteins | sample KB31754_FD_96462 | JGI IMG/M metagenome (GOLD analysis project Ga0134128, IMG submission 96462) | Terrestrial soil microbial communities with excess Nitrogen fertilizer from Kellogg Biological Station, Michigan, USA - KB3-175-4 | ecosystem: Environmental > Terrestrial > Soil > Unclassified ...
CGCCTCGCCCTATTACAAGACGTGGACCGCGCAAGCGCCGCTCGAACGTATGCTACGCGCCGAAGTCGCGCGTACGCTTAAGATCGAGGCGCGTTACGGCTGGCAGCTCGTTTCTTTTACCGAAAGCGAGCATGGCGTCGCGGCAACCCTGGTCGAACTCGCCTCAGGCCGGCGCGAGGACATCTCTGCGCAATATCTCGTCGGCAGCGACGGCGCGAATAGTGCCGTGCGCGCGGGGCTCGGCATCCGCATGTCCGGGCGCGGCACACTCGGCGAGGCGGTGGGGCTTTATTTCAAGGCGCCCGCGCTCGGAGAGCGTCTCGGCGCGCGACCCGGCGTCATGTACTGGGTTCTGGCGCCGGGTTGCGGTGGGGTGATCTATACGATCGATGGCGGCGAGGAATGGGTCTTCAACCGTTACTTCGCGCCGGGCGAGGCTGCGAGCGCGGAAGATCCGACCGCGTTGATCCAGCGCGCGCTCGGCGAGCCGCTCGATATCAATCTGCTCTCGGCGCAGAAATGGCTGCCACGGCAACTCGTCGCCGATCGCTACCAAAGCGCGCGATGTTTTTTGGCGGGCGACGCCTGCCATCTGTTCGTGCCGACCGGCGGCTTCGGCATGAATACCGGGATCAGCGATGCGGTCGATCTCGCCTGGAAGATTGCGGCCCGCCACGAAGGCTGGGGCGGCGACAGGCTGCTGGCGAGCTACGAGACCGAACGCTGGCCGCTCGGTATCGTCAATACGCGCGAAGCCGCCGACAATTACGACAAAAGCGGTGCGATCTTCGCGGTGCCCGACGCGCTCGAAGAAGCGGGTGCGCCGGGCGATACGGCGCGCGCCGCGGTCGCCGCGCTGTTGCCGCCGAAGATTAAGCATTTCGCGCCGATCGGCGTGCATCTCGGCTCGGCTTATGAGAACTCGCCCCTTATTGTCGATGACGGCTCGCCAGCCGTGCCGTTCGATCCGGTGCGCTACACGCCGAGCGCGCGGCCCGGACAACGGGCGCCGCATGCGTGGCTCGCGTCGAACAAATCGACGCTCGATCTCTTCGGTCGCGGTTTCACGCTGTTGCGTTTCGACGGCGAGCGCGCGGAGGCGCTGATTGCCGCCGCGCGTGAAGTGGAACTGCCGTTAAATGTTTCGGATATCCCCGATGGGGGGGTCGCACGGCTTTATGAGCGGCGCCTCGTGCTGGTGCGGCCCGATGGCCACGTCGCCTGGCGCGGCGATTCGGCGTCGACAGAGCCGCGCGCTATCATCGATCGCGTGCGCGGCGCCTGACGGCGTCGCTCTTGTTCCCGGCCTCTTGTGCCGGTCAAAGGGCACCGACATACTGGATCGTCGGACGAACTCGTCCGACGGGTTGCGGTGCGCGGGGAGGAGATCGCATGGCTTACCGCATATCGCGCCGCGCTGCGCTCGCCGGGATCGCGAGCACGCTTGCGGCGCTACGCGCCGCTCCGGTGCGCGCCGCGACCAAGCTGCGCGTGGGCAAGGCGGTCGCCGAAAATTGGGGCAATGTGCCGCTCGATATCGGTATGCAATTCGGGATTTTCGATAAGCATGGGGTCGAGGTCGAGGAGTTGATCTTCGCGGGAGGCGCGAAGTTGGCACAGGCCGTGACGGCGGGCGAGGTCGATATCGCGCTGAGCGGTGGCCCCGACATGGTCTATCTCGCCAAGGGCGCGCCCGAGATCGCGGTCGGCACGATCGCCGACACCGCCGCGTTCATGGGGATCAGTGTCGGCAGCAAATCGACGGCGCGTGGGATCGATGATCTCAAAGGCAAGAAGATCGGCGTCACCTCGCAGGGGTCGACGACCTATTGGCTGGTCTATCAGCTCAATCGCGCCAAAGGTTGGACCGGCGACGACGCGGCGAAGCCAATCGTGATCGGCGGCTCGCCGGCGGCGGGCTTTGCCGGCTTGAAGACCGGCGATATCGACGCCCATGTCGGCGGTACCTCGACCGGCTATCAGCTCGAGGAGCACGGCGATGGCCGTTTGCTGGTCGATTGCTCGGAATATGTGCCGCCGATCGCGCTCTATCTCATCTTCGCCAGCACGGCGCTGGTGAAGCAGACTCCGGAGGCGGTGCGCGGCTTCCTCAAAGGGTGGTATGATTCGATCGCCTTCATGAAGGGCCATAGAGCCGAAACCGTGCCGATCGCCGCCAAGGTGATGGGCTATACGCCCGGCGTCGCTGAACGTATGTATGATACGCTCATGACGAAATTCTCGATCGACGGCAAATTCAATCCGCAGGCCTTTGAGACGCTGCGCGAAACGTTCATCGACATGAAGACGCTCGATCCGACGACGGTGGATATGTCGAAATTCTATACAACCGAATTCCTGCCGCAGACGTGACCCTCGCGATGGAACGTCCGGTCATTCCTTACGCCAATATCGACACCAAGCCGTTCTGGGAAGGGTGTCTTGAAGGGCAAGTGCTTCTGCAACGCTGCAGCGCTTGCGGCGCGTGGCGCCATCCGCCGAGCCCGATCTGCCCCGCATGTCTTAGCGATGCTCACGAATGGATCCCGGCGCGCGGCCGTGGCACGGTTTACACCTTTACCGTGGTGCGCGAAGCACGCCGCGGCTGGGAAAAGCTCGTGCCGTATGTCATCGCCGTGGTCGCGCTCGAGGAAGGGCCCCACATCCTCAGCAACGTCGTCAACGTCGCGCCTGAGCAGCTCGCGATCGGCCTGCCGGTCGAGGTGACGTTCGCCGAGCTCGATGGCTCGACCAAGCTGCCGCTGTTTCAGGCGGTGCAGCGATGAGCACTATTAGCGGCCGCTACGCAATTGTCGGAATCGGCGAGTCCGATGTCGGCCGGCGTCTCGGCCGCTCGGGCATGGCGCTGCAGCTGGAAGCTGCAAAGCGCGCGCTTGCCGATGCCGGGCTCGACAAGAATGCGATCGACGGCGTGATCACGCGGCCGAGTCATGCCGAGCCGGCGTTCAATTATTCGGCTGTGCTCGCCGGTCTCCTCGGTATCGCGCCGAGCTATTTCACGGATATCGCGCTGAGCGGCGCGGCGAGTGCGGCGATGGTGCTCGATGCCGTCGCGGCGATCGAGGCCGGGCTCTGCACGGCGGTGCTGATCGTCAGCGGCGATGCGCAGACTGCGCGCGGCGGGCCTCGCCGCGGCGGCGCGGTGAATTGGACGGACGATTTCGAGAAGCCGTTCGGCCTCTTAAGCGCGCCCGAAAGCTATGCGTTGGCCGCGCGGCGTCATATGCATGAATTCGGCACGACGAGCGTGCAATTCGGTTCGGTGGCGGTCGCTTGCCGCAAGCATGCAGCGCTTAATCCCAATGCTGTGTTCCGTACGCCGATCACCCTTGCCGAGCATCAGGCATCGCGCTTTGTCGCCGAACCCTTTCGATTGCTCGATTGCTGTCCGGTGACAGATGGCGCGGCCGCGCTGATCATCACCTCGGCCGAGCGCGCGCGCGACCTTGCGCAAAAGCCGGTTTATCTCCTCGGCCTCGGCCAAGGCTTCACCCATTCCGATCTGCCCTGGGCCGCGACGATGACGACGACGGCGGCGAAACCCGCGGCCGAGCGGGCCTACGCGATGGCGGGGCTCGGGCCGAAGGACATCGATGTCGCCGAGCTCTATGATTGCTTCACCTATGTTGTGCTCGTGACCCTCGAGGATTATGGCTTCTGCGCCAAGGGCGATGGCGGGGCTTTCGTCGAAGGCGGCCGCATCGAGCTTGGCGGCGCGCTGCCGGTGAATACCGGCGGTGGTCTCCTATCGCATGGACATGCGAGCGGCGCGTTGCTCTTGAGCGAAGCGGCGATCCAGATGCGCGGCACCGGCGGCGCGCGTCAGGTTGCCGATGCCGAGACGGCGATCGTCAGCGGTCAGTGCGGCGTGACTGGCGTCAATGTGTGCCTCATTTTCGGCAATCATACCAATTGAGCTTGTTGCAATGACCGGCGACCGTCCGCTGCCTCTCTCCGGAATAAGGGTCCTCGATTTCGGCCATATCGTCGCAGGGCCGTTCTGCGTGCGGCTGCTCGCCGATCTCGGCGCCGATGTTGTCAAAGTAGAGACGGCCACACGGCAAGGCCGCACCGGCGCGCGCCGTGGCCAGCGTCCCGGCGGCACGAATGGGCGCACGCCGCATCTTTATCACATCAACCGCAATCGCCGTTCGATCGACCTCAATCTGAAGACCGAGCGCGGCCTCGCCATCGCGCGCCAGCTCATCGACAAGGCCGATGTGCTGGTCGAGAATTTCTCGAGCGGCGTCATGGAGCGGCTCGGCCTCGGCTATCCGACGCTGGCCAAGTCCAATCCGGGCCTCGTCTATTGCAGCATGGCGTCCTTCGGCCAAAGCGGCCCGCGCCACGGCTGGACCGGCATGAATGTCACGTTGCAGGCCTGCTCCGGGCTGATGCTGGCGACCGGCGCCGAGGGCGATCCGCCGATCGGCATCTCAAATTCCTGGAACGATTATATCGGCGGCCTGCACGCTGCGGTCGCGATCGTCGGTGCGCTATCGAAACGGCGTGCGACAGGCAAAGGCTGCCATCTCGACGTGTCGCAGTTCGAGGCGAGCGTCGCGATGATCGGCAGCCTGCTCTTCGCGAGCGCCGTCACGCATAAGCCGCCGGCGCGGCTCGGCAGTCGCTCGAATACCGCCGCGCCGCAAGGGGTCTACCGCTGTGCCGGCGAGGATCAGTGGTGCGCGATCAGCGTGCAGTCGGATGCGCAATGGCAGAAGCTGCGCGTTCTTTTCGGCGGCGATTTGCGCGGCGACACACTGGCCGCGCGCCTCGCGCATCATGATGCAATCGACACCGCGATCGAAGCCTGGACCGGCAGGCTCGGCCCGCAAGAGGTTGAACGACTTCTAATCGAGGCCGGCATTCCCGCCGCAGCGATGCGCCGCGCGAATGAGATCGCCGCGACCGAGGAATGGCGGTGGGTCTTGCGCCCGCTGAAAGAGCATGGCGAAGCGGGGCCGAAAGTCATCGGCCTGCCGTTCACTTTTCGCGGCTCGGCGCCACGCGAGGCAACCGAGGCGCCGCGCATGGGCGCGAGTGGCAGCGCGGCGCTGAGCGATTGGCTCGGCCTCGATGAGAGCGCGATCGCCGAGCTCATGCGCGAGGAAGCAGTCTGATGGCGCGCATCCTCGATCTCACCAACCTGATGGGCGCTTACGGCACGCGGCTATTGGCTGAGCTTGGCCATGATGTGTTGCGTATCGAAACCCCGAAAGGCGACGGCGTTCGCCGCGAAGCGCCGGTGCTCGACAGCGCGCCTCGCACCGAAGCGAGCGCGTTCCATCAATTCCTCAATGCCGGCAAGCGCAGCGCCGCGATCGATCTCGCGACCGAGAACGGCCGGAAATTGCTGCTCGCGCTCATCGCCAAATCCGATGCTGCGGTTGTGAGCCTTCCGTTGCCGCTTGCCGAGGAGAAGCTGCTCGCGGCCAATCCCGATCTCGTGCTGGTGCGGCTCGATGACGGGCCGCCGGAGCTCTGCGCCTATGCCAGCGCGGGCCTGCTCGCGATCACCGGCGAGCCTGACGGCAAGCCGACGATGCTCGGCGGCCATGTGCCCTGCGCCGCGGTCGGCGTGCATGTCGCGCTCGCGGCGGTCGCGGCGCTCTTCGCTAAGGAAAGGAGCGGCGCTGGACAGGTCGTCGATGTCTCGGCGCCGCAATGCCTCGCCTCTTTGGCCGAGCAGGTCTGGGTCGAATACAGCGCCACGGGCGAGATGATGGAGCGTTTGGGCTCGCGTGGTGGCATCACCGCGGTCGCCGGGGCGCTACCCTGTGCCGACGGACATTGGATGATCAGCGTGCCTCCCGACCCGCGCGGCTGGGCAAATTTCGTGCAGCTCGTGCCGCATCCGGCCTTCAAGGATGACGCCTCGCTCGCCGATGAAGCGATGCGTCGCGAGCGCAAGCAGGAAATCCTCGATTCCATTGCGGAATGGTCGCGGCAGCAAAAGAAGAACGCCATCGTCGAGCAGGCGCAGAGCCTGCATATCCCGGCGGCCGTAGTCACGAACCCGTTGGAGCTGATCGAGGACCCGCAGCTCCTGGCGCGCGGTTTCCTTAAGGCCATCGATCATCCCGCTTTCGGCAAGATCAATTTCCCGGTCGGGGCGCTCGCCAGCATGTTCCAGCAAGCGATTAGCTTCGCGCCGAGGCTCGGCGAGAGCACCGCGCAGCTGCTTGCCGAGCTCGGCTATTCGGCGAGCGAGGTTGACCGCCTCCGAGATGAGGGCATTGTCGGATGAGCGAGCAGGCTAGTGTTTCGCTCGAGGAGCTGCAAGACTGGATAGGCCGCGAACATTCTTTCGCTGGCGTCGATGCGGTGACACACAGCGACATTCGCCGCAAGCTCGAAGTCTATTGCTTCGATTGCCCGCTGCACTACGACGACGCAGTAGCCCGCGCGCATGGGTATCGCGGGCTGGTCGCGCCGGTCGCGCTGACCCCGCTTTGGGCGATGCCGGCCTATTGGGGCCCGGGCGAGCCGGTGCTGTGGCAGCCGGGTCTCCGCGAGCAAGCGGGCGGCATCCGCACCGACGTGCCGGTGCCGGCCGAATTCCAAGGCGGCGTCAACACGGCGACCTGGTGGGAATATTTCGAGCCGGTCTATCCCGGCGACGAGCTGCACGGCCAATGGAAGCTTGTTAAGATCAATCCTCGCGAAACCAAGCTCGGCAACGGCGTCTTCATCACGGTCGAGGCGACGCTCTTCAAACGCTCGGGCGAGCTGGTTGCGAAGAACAGCAACACGCATTACCGTTTCGCGCCAAAATCGCCCGAGGCGCGCAAGGGAAAGCCGCTCGAGCCGCCGCCCGAAGAGAGTGCGGACGGTGGCAATGCTGCGCAAGCAACGCCCACAGCGTTCGATTGGAGTGGCCAGTTGCGCTTCGGCGAGGTCGCGTTCGGCGACGCGGTGCCGCCCTTTGCGATGTGGCTGAGCTATCAGCGCGTCGTGATGAGCGTCGCGGTCGATCGCATGTTCTCCGGCCTCCATCACAATCGCGAACGGGCCCGCTGGCGCGGCTTCCGCGATGTCATCTTCAACACGCGCGGCTATGAGATGACGTTCGAGGTGATGCTGCGCCGGTGGATCGGACTCGATGGGCGGATCACCAAACTCGGTCCGTTCCGCATGACCGACAGTTCTTACCCCAGCGACCTCGTCACTGTGAGCGGGCGTGTCACAGGCAAGAGCGACGAGTCGCGCCGCGTCCAAGTCGAGTTGTTGGCAACGAACGATCGCGGCGAAGCCGGTCGCGGCGAGGCCGAGATCGCGCTGCCGGCTTAAGTGAGTGGGAGAGGATCGGTATGACCGAGACCGCACTGTTGTCGCCGAATGGCCAGCAGGAGACGCAGGGCGAAGGCCCGGCGCGGCGGCTCTTTCTTGCAACCATAAACGGCGTGCTTCGCCTGGAGCACCGTGACGGCGCGTGGGCCGCAAGCGGCGCGGGCCTCGCAGGTAAGCATGCGAGCGCGCTGCTGATCGAGGAAGGGTCGGGCAAGCTCTTCGCCGGCGCGCATGGCGAAGAAGGTGTGTGGGTCAGCGATGACGACACGGGCGCGTCGTGGCGCTCGGCGGCAAAGAATATTGAGAACCAGAACATTTATTCGCTGGCTTCGCGCCGCGACGTCAACCGCGCGGTTTTATTTGCCGGCGCCGAGCCTGCTTCGATCTATCGCAGCGACGATCTCGGCGAGAGTTGGCGCGCTTTGCCGGCTCTTAGCGGCGTGCCGGGAACGGATAAATGGCATTTCCCGCCGCCGCCCCATATCGCGCATGTGAAATCGATCACTCTTCACCCGAAGCTTCCGGCGACCCTCTTCGCCTGCGTCGAGCAGGGCGCGTTGCTGATCTCGGACGACGACGGCGAGACGTGGCGCGAGCTCGACGATTACTCGAAGCCCGAGGACCCGACCTATCGCGACACCCATCACATCGTGCTGCATCTGAAACATCCCGAGATTGCTTATCTGGCGACCGGCGTCGGCATGTATCGCAGCGACAATGGCGGGCGTAACTGGCGCGCGCTGACCCAGCGCGGCAGCCGGCTCGGCTATCCTGATTTCATTTTCCTCGATCCGCATGATCCAGAGCGGCTTATCGTCTCGGGCGCCGAAACGAGTCCGAAAGAATGGCCGGGCAACGGCACGGCGAATTCCGCGGTGCTGAAAAGCATCGATGGCGGCAAGACGTGGCGCGAGCTGCGCACCGGCCTGCCGTCGCTCATCGACGGTAGCATCGAAGCGATGTCGCGGCATTCCTGGGCGGGCGGCGCGAACTTGTTCTTCGCGACGTCCAAGGGCGAAATCTTCGCAAGCGATGACGAAGGTGAGCATTGGACCCGGATCGCCCAGGGTCTCGCGCCGGTGTCGAAGAGCGTGCATTATCGGGCCTTCCTGCCGGGCGCGCGCGAGCGCGGGCGACGCGCCTATGGTTGAGGGTTCGTGTTGGTGATGGAGGCTAAGCATGGCTGAATTCGAGCGCACGCGTGTCCGGGAGCGGGAAGCGCCGTCGCAGAACAATTACGAAATTGCGATTCAGTTCCAGCGCGAACGGGCGGAGCGCAACGCGACCGGTCGGATCGTCTGCAAGCTCGAGGACTGTCCGCAGATGCTCACGCGGCAGGGCCGGTTGCGCTACTATCTCGCTCACTCGGTCAAAGACACGCCGCTCCAGGATTGGATCTGCTTCACGCATGAAATCCGCACCGTTTCGGGCAAGCACCGGCATCAGGGCGGGCTCATCATTTATGTGATCGAAGGCAAGGGCTATTCGGTCGTCGATGGCGAACGCTGCGATTGGGAGAAGGGCGATCTCGTACTGCTACCAATGCGCCCAGCCGGGGTCGAGCATCAACATTTCAATACCGATCCCGACAAGCCTTCGGTCTGGATGGCCTTCATCCATCAAGGCATTCAGGAATATGTCGCATCGGAGATGACTCAAACACAAGTGTCGCCGGAATATCAAAAGGCGCAGGAAAGCGGCGGCGCGTAAACGCGCAGTGAAAGGGGGCGGGATGTCAGGAGTGATTTCGCGGCGTGCCGCGTTGGGGCTGGTCGGCGGCACCTTGGCGGCGCTGCATGTGCCCCGAACCGCTGTCGCCGCCGAGAAGCTGCGCGTCGGCAAGGCGGTGGCGCAGGTCTTCGGCTACATCCCGCTCGATATCGGCATGAAATCCGGGATCTTCGCCAAGCATGGGCTCGAGATCGAGGAGACTGCTTTCGTCAGCGGCTCGCAGCTCGCCCAAGCAATCACCGCGGACGCAATCGACATCACGCTGAGCGGCGGGCCCGATATGGCTTTCACAGCCAAGGGAGCGCCTCAGATCGCCATCGCATCAATTGCGACGTCGCCGGCCTTCATGGGCATCGCGGTGGGCGCGCAATCGACCGCAAAGACCAGCGATGACTTGAAAGGCAAGAAGATCGCGGTGACGAGTGCGGGCTCGCTCACCTATTGGCTCGTCGACGAGCTCAACCGAGTCAAAGGCTGGCAGGGCGATGATCGCGCCCAGCCAATCGCGGTTGGCGGCGCGCCGCCAACGCAGCTGGCGGCGATCCGCACCGGCCAAGTCGATGGCGCTATTGGTGGGCTACAGGTCGGTTTCCAGCTCGAAGAGCAGAAAGAAGGCCGGCTACTGGTCGATATTTCCGACTATGTGAAAGAGATCGAGCTATTCGTCACCTTCGCCCACACCAATCTCATGAAGCAGAACCCGGATGCAGTGCGCCGTTTCCTCGCCGGCTGGTACGAGGCGGTGGCCTATATGAAAAGCCACAAGGCTGAATCCGTGAAGCTCGCTTCCGAGGTGTTGAACTGGTCGCCGGACGTGACCGAGCGTTGCTACGACCGCACCATCGCGCATTTCTCGGCGAACGGAAAATTCGAGAAGCCGGCGCTCGAAAAGCTGCGTGCCTCGTTTGTCGATTTGAAAGTATTCGATGCGTCAGCCGATATCTCGACGCTGTATACCGAGGAATTTCTGCCGAAGGCGTGAGGCGCATTTACGAATAGAGAAAACGGCGTTTTCTCATCGTGTAATTGCAAAAAAAACGCGCGATTGCTTGGTCGGTGCTGGTGCGGGGGATAGAATTGCGTTTCGAGGAGAGATGCCCATGACGATCGCTTGCCTTGCGCCCAACGGGATGAATGTTTATCGCGGCTCGGGAGTGGCAACGCGGCTGCTTGTCGGAACTGCAAAGGGCGTTGCCGTGCTTGAGCGCGCGCCTGGCGAG
>Ga0134128_10012167_pt1 | contig 10265 bp, 6 predicted proteins | sample KB31754_FD_96462 | JGI IMG/M metagenome (GOLD analysis project Ga0134128, IMG submission 96462) | Terrestrial soil microbial communities with excess Nitrogen fertilizer from Kellogg Biological Station, Michigan, USA - KB3-175-4 | ecosystem: Environmental > Terrestrial > Soil > Unclassified ...
AGCCGGTGCCCGAGCACGTCGGCCCGCAGCAGCACCTCGCCGTCCCGGCGCTCAAACCGGCGCAGGTCGAGCTTGGCGCTGATCAGCCGCAGGCCGCCGTCCTGCGACCCCGGCCCCTCCGGCTGGCCGCCTCCGAGGCTGGCCAGCTGCTCGATCGGCACGAACACGGCCCGGGCGCCGACGACGGCGACCAGCCCCGTGACGACCGGGTCGTCGGCGCCGCGCAGCCGCACGATCACGTCGGACAGCCGCCCGATCGACTGACCGCCGCGGTCCGTGATCGGGCGTCTGAGCAGGCCGGATAGGTGCAGCTTCGCGGAGCTCCCGGCTCCTGGAGCTGGGGCGGCCGGTGTCGTACTCATGTAGAGGAGCCTCCCGCTATCCTCCTACCCGGGACAACCGGTGCCTTAGTTCTCATACCCTGATCACCTTGCCACGGCCCCCTGAGCTGGAGCAGGCCGTGTGCCGGCCCGCTGCTCGCCTGGGCCCTAGTGGTATGAAGTCCAGGTCAGCGGAGTTGTCGTGAGGAGGGCCCGCGTGGCCATGCGCAGAGCGGCCGGCTCGCTCGCCGGGCGTGGTGACCTGGCCGAGGGCATCGGGTACGGGCTCAAGCGACGCTTCCTCGGCCGGCCGCTGATCAACGAGCAGCTGGCCGAAGAGCGGCTGTCCAGGCCGCTCGCGTTGGGCGTGCTGTCATGTGACGGTATCTCCTCGGCTAACTACGGTTCCGAGCTGATCCTGCACGAGCTGCTGCCGTTTTTCGGACTGACCGCGTTCACGCTGCTGCTGCCCATGACCGGAGTCATCCTGGCCGGCATCGCGCTCGTCGTGCTGCTGTACCGCGAGGTGGTATCGGTCTACACCAGGGCGGGCGGCTCGTACGTGGTGGCCAGGGAGAACTTCGGGCCCCGGATCGCCCAGGTGGCTGCGGTGGCGCTGATGGTCGACTACATCGTGACCGTGGCCGTGCAGACGGCGGCAGGCAGCCAGGCCGTTCTGTCGACCTTCCCGGTCCTGGCCAGGCCCCTCGGCGACACGACGACCTTGCTGATCATTGCGGTCGCCGCCACCTTGATCATGTGCTACGTCAACCTGCGCGGTGTCCGGGAGAACGGCAAGACGTTCGCGCTGCCCACCTACCTGTTCTCGGGGGCGGTGGGCCTGATGATCATCGTTGGCCTGGCCCGCGAGGCCTTCGGCGGCGGGCTATCCCACGTCGCGTGGCACTCCGGGACGGTCCCGGTCACCCACCACATGAGCGGCGTTTTCACCTTCGAGGCCATTTACATCCTGGGGCGCGCGTTCGCGAACGGCGGTTCCTCGCTGACCGGGATCGAGGCGGTCTCCAACGCGGTCAGCGCACTCCGCCCGCCGGAGGGGCATCATGCCCGGCAGATACTGGTGATCCAGGGCTCCATCGTCGCGTTCCTGATCGCGGGCATCTCCTGGCTGGCCCACATCACCCACGCGGTGCCCTACGTCAACGGCGTTCCGACGGTGCTCTCGCAGGAAGCCGGGCTCATCTTCGGCCATGCCCTGGCCGGCAAAGTCCTGTTCTATATCCTCCAGGTCGGCGCGGCCGCCATCCTGTTCACCGGCGGCAACACCAGTTTCAGCGGCTTCCCGTTCCTGGCCAGCTTCGTGGCCGAGGACTCGTTCCTGCCGCGCTGGCTCAACAAGCGCGGTCACCGGCTCGTGTTCTCTAACGGCATCATCGTGCTGACCGTGCTGGCGCTTGCCCTGCTGCTCGCCGTGGGCGCCAATACCAACAACCTCGTCCCGTTCTACGCCATCGGCGTGTTCACCGGCTTCACCATGGCCGGGTTCGGCATGGCCAGGTTCTGGATGAGGCACAGGACGCCCCGCTGGCGCCACCGGCTCGTCATCAGCCTGATCGGCGGGGTGTACACGGCGCTTGTCGTCGTGGTCTTCGCGCTCGTGAAGTTCACCGAGGGCGCCTGGCTCGTGGTGGTGGTGTTCCCGATCGGGGTGTTCGCGTTCATCCGGCTGAACCGGCAGTACCGGCTGGAGGCGACCGTGCTGGAGCGGATAGGGACCCGCCGCAAGAAGGCCGAGCCGCCCGAGTCGGTGACCTATGCGCGGCGGACCGTGTTCGTATTCGTGGATGAATTCGACCTGGCCACCATCGCCGCCCTGCGGTATGCCCGCAGCCTGCGGCCGACCTCGCTCCAGGCCGTCCACTTCGTGATCGACAACGTGCAGGCCGACAAGCTGCGCCAGGACTGGATCCGGGCCAACACCGGCATCTCGCTGGAGTTCGTGGACTGCCCGGACCGCCGGATCGCCGCGGGCGCCGCCGCCCTGGTCAACGCCGAGGCCACGCTGCCCGGCGTCGGCGTCACCGCGATCCTGCCCCGCCGCAGCTACGCGCCGGTGATCGGCCGGCTGCTGCACGACCGGACGGCGGACAAGATGGCCCAGGTCATCAGCCGGATCCCGTACGCGGTGGCCACGATCGTGCCGTTCGACGTCCGGAGCCGGGTGGAGAGCCTGGCCGCACGGCAGGCCGACGGCACCCGCCGGGCGGCCAGCGCGGTGACCGCGACGGCGACCGCCGGCCCGGCCCCCGCTTCGACGAAGGCCGCCACGGCGGTCAGCACGCCGCCCGACGGCGACCAGGCTGGCGCCGCGGCCGACGACCAGGCCGCCACTGCGGCGGCGACCGGAAGCCAGGCCGACTCCGGCCAGGGGGCGATCTCGGACGCCACGGCCGGGGGCGAGGAGCCCGACAGCCCCATGCGCGAGTCGGCCAAGGCCGAGGCCACCCAGGCGGCCGGGGAGCCGGACCACCGGGCTTCCGACGGCACCGACTACGACCGCCCGGCGCCGCCCGAGGGCGTTAACCCCATCGGATCGCTGACTAAGCCGGTCCGGGCCGTGGTCCAGGGCCGGGTGCACGCGGTAGAGATCCGCCCGGTTGAGCACAGCACCGTGCTGGCCTGCGACGTAGCGGACTCGACCGGCGAGCTGACCGCCTTGTTCTACGGCCGCTCCAACATCCCTGGCCTGCGTCCGGGCTCCAAGGTCCGGCTCCGCGGCCAGGTCGGGATGAAGGACGGCCTGCCGGTCATGATCAACCCGGCCTACGAGCTGCTGGCCCAGGGCGACAGCCAGGGCCGTGGCGAGGGCGGTCAGCCCAAGCGCGGCCGCGGTCCCCGCAAGGGCCCGGACAGCCCGGCCTCCTGACCACACCGGCGCCGGTCACGGGCGTTATCACCTCTGGTGCGGCTCGCTACCGGCGAGTAGCGTGATAGGTGTTAACCGCCTGGGGAGGTGTCGTGGCCACCTACGATCACTACACAATGCCGGTCCCGCCGGGAACCTGGGACGTGCCGGCCGCCGGGTCGACCCGCTTCAGCTGGGAGTACGACGAAGGCCGTAGCCGCCTGCTCGACCTCTACCAGCGCGGCAAGGACAAGCAGTGGGACGCGGCCAAGCGAATCGACTGGGACATCCCCGTGAACCCCTGCAACGTCATGGAGCAGAGCGACGAGCTCAGCCCCATCTACGGCTCCCGGCAGTGGAACCTGCTGTCCCAGAAGGAGCGCGACGAGCTCGGCCACCACCTGTCGGCCTGGCTGTTCAGCCAGTTCCTGCACGGCGAGCAGGGCGCGCTGACCGTCGCGGCCCGCATCGTCGAGTCGGTGCCGGACATGGACTCCAAGTTCTACGCCGCCACCCAGGCCATGGACGAGGCCCGGCACGTGGAGCTGTACTCCAGGTTCATGCGCGAGAAGATCGGCCTGTACTACCCGGTCAATCCGGACCTGGCCCAGCTGCTGTCCGATGCGCTGTCCGACTCCCGCTGGGACATGCCCTACCTGGGCATGCAGGTCCTGATCGAGGGCCTGGCCCTGGCCGCCTTCGGCGTGCACCGCGACATGTCCAACAACCCGCTGGTCACCCAGCTGCTGGCCTACGTGATGCAGGACGAGGCGCGGCACGTGGCCTTCGGCCGCCTGGCGCTGCGCGACTACTACAAGGAGCTGACCTCGGCCGAACTGGCCGACCGCGAGGAGTTCGTGGTCGAGGGCTGCTACCTGATGCGCAACCGGTTCATCGCCAGGGAAGTCTGGGAGCGGATGGGCTTCGACGTGCAGGAGTGCGTGGAGTTCACCGAGCGCTCCCCCGTCCAGCAGGCGTTCCGCACGCTGCTGTTCTCGCGGATCGTGCCGTGCGTGAAGGACATCGGCCTGTGGGGACCCAAGATCCAGCGGGCCTACACCGACCTGGGCGTGATCGACGCGGCCGAGGCCAACCTCGACGACCTGATGCGCAACGACGAGGAGATCGCCGAGCAGGTGGACGAGCAGAAGTACGCGGCCGAGCTAGCGGCCCGGCGCAGCGAGGTGGACCAGGCGGTCACTGAGGGCGCCGTGAGCGAGGGCGCCGCCGCGACCTAGCCGGATCGCCGCGGCCGTGCTCAGGAACGGGTGATGAACGACCGGATCAGCATGACCACGGGAATGGACAGGCAGACGGTCCCCGCCGTCATGCAGGCCGCCACGTTGCCGACCCCGAACGCGCCCAGGCAGAAGAACGCCACGGCGGCCACGGACAGGCCGGCGGTCAGCCACATGGCGAAGGCCAGGCCGCGACGGCTGGCCTGGATCTCGGCGATGGTCAGCCGGGCGGCGTCCTCGATCGGGCCCGCCACGGCGGCCTCCATCATGGCCAGGATGCGCAGCGCGGCCCCCGGCACGACGGCCTCATAGCGGGCCAGGTCGTCGGGTGCAGGCAGCGGGGCGTCCCAGCTGCGGGTGACCTCGACCCGCTCGGTCTGGATCTGGACCGGGGCCGCTACCTGCTCGTGCGGCGCGGCCGGAGCGCGGCCTGGATCCCCTGCTCGACGGGTGACCACGCCGCCCGGATCGAGGCCTGCGGATCGGCCGCCTGCTGCTGATCCCTCAGGCGGCGCAGCCGCGGACCCGGGTCCAGCGTGAGGTAACCGAAGCCCCGGCTCAGGGAAGGCCGAGCTCCAGGTGCCTGGTCCGCTCGCGGGCGGCGGGTCGAAGCCATAGGTCAACGGTACCTCCGGTCTATTTCACAGCTCGCGGAATCAGCGCGAAATGGTGCGGCGAGCAAAGGAGCGCGCTCTGCGAGATAGGCCAGCATTCTCCCCGCAACGGGATATGTCTGGCGAATCCTGATTTCCGTCACAGGTCTGTCACGCACATCACAAGTTGGCCAGGCGCACGCCCAGATCGCCGAGGGCGGTGCGGGCGGCCCAGTAGCCGCACATGCCGTGCACGCCGCCGCCGGGCGGAGTGGAGGCCGAGCACAGGTACAGGCCCCCGACAGGCGTGCGGTAGGGGTTCCACCTGGGCACCGGTCGCAGCAGCGTCTGGATCAGCGTCCCGGCCCCGCCGTTGATGTCGCCGCCGATGTAGTTCGGGTCGTAAGCAGCCAGGTCGGCGGCCGTGCGCACGGAGCGGGCCAGGATCAGGTCCCTGAAGCCGGGCGCGAACCGCTCGATCTGGGCCTCGATCCGCGCCGACATGTCCACCGTCGACCCGGATGGGACGTGGCAGTACCCCCACAGGACGTGCCCGCCCGCGGGCGCGCGGCCGGGATCGGCCACGCCGGGCTGGGCCACGATGCAGTACGGCCGCTCCGGGTGCCGCCCGGCGGCGACCTGCGCCTCGCTCTCGGCCACCTCGGCCAGCGTGCCGCCCAGGTGCACGGTCACCGTCTCCCGGCAGGCCGGCGCGGCCCACGGCACCGGCCCGGCCAGGGCCCAGTCGACCTTGCACACGCCCGGCCCGTACCGGAACCGGCGCAGCGCCCGCAGGTAGCCAGGGGGCAGCCGCCGGGGCGCCATCCGGCCCAGCTGCCGGGGCGTGACGTCGAGCAGCACCGTCCTGGCCGGCGGCAGGTCCTCGAGCCTGTGCACCCACCGCCCGGTCTCGACCCGGCCGCCGAGCGCGCTCAGCTCGGCGGTCAGCGCGTCGGTCAGCCGGGCGCTGCCGCCCGCCACCACCGGCCACCCGGTGGTGTGCGCCAGCAGCCCGAGCAGCAGGGCGAACCCGCCGGTCACCGGGGCGGTCAGCGGCTGTATCGCGTGCCCGGCCAGTCCGGCCACCAGAGCCTGACCCTCCTCCGTGCGCAGCCGCCGGGCCAGCAGCGACGCGGGCAGCACGCCCGCGGCCGCGAACCGGCCGGCCGCCAGCGGCCGGGCCCGCAGGCCCCGCAGCGGGGCCAGGAACTGGGCCAGGAGCGGCTCCGCGTCGCGGACCAGCGGGCCCATAAGCCGGCGGTAGGCCGCCCCATCGGCACCCAGCAGCGCCGCCGTCTCGTCCACAGAACCGGCGACCGCGGCCGCCCGCCCGCCGTCCAGCGGATGGGCGAACGCGACCGGTGGGGCGACCAGCTCGGCCCCGCGCGCGCCCAGGTCCAGGCTCCGGAACAGCGGCGAGGCCGCGGCCAGCGGGTGCACCGTGGAGCAGATGTCATGGGTGTAGCCGGGCAGGGTCAGGGCACCGGTCCGGCAGCCGCCGCCCGGCTCTGGTGCCCCCTCGATGACGTCCACGGTCAGCCCGGCCCTGGCCAGGGTCAGCGCGGCCGCGAGCCCGTTGGGGCCGGCCCCGACCACGACCGCGTCCGCCCGCCTCATTGTGCTCCTTCGGCTCGCTGCGGATCGTAGCGTGCCGCCCGCCTCGCCAGGCGCCGGGCTACGATCGCCGGGTGACAAACGGGATGACAAGCGGGTGATAGCGGGGTGAAAGATCTGGCCATGCCGCGCTTCCCGGTCGGATTCCGCTGGGGCGTGGCCACCGCCGCCTATCAGATCGAGGGCGCAGTGGCGCAGGACGGCCGCCGCGACTCCATCTGGGACACCTTCTGCCGCCAGCCCAGCGTGATCAAGAACGGCGACACCGGCGAGGTGGCCTGCGATCACTACCACCGCTGGGCGCAGGACATCGACCTCATGGCCGAGCTGGGCATCGACGCCTACCGGTTCTCGATCGCCTGGCCCCGAATCCAGCCGGCCGGCACCGGCGGCCCCAACGGTCCCGGCCTGGACTTCTACGACCGGCTCACCGACGGGCTGCTGGCCAGGGGCATCACCCCGATGCCCACGCTCTATCACTGGGACCTGCCGCAGCCGCTTGAGGACGCCGGCGGCTGGCTGTCCCGCGACACCGCGGCCCGGTTCGCCGACTACGCGGCCCTGGCCGCCGAGCGCCTGGCCGACCGCATCCCGCTGTGGATCACGCTCAACGAGCCGTTCATCGTCACCGCCTTCGGCTACGCGCTCGGCATCCACGCGCCGGGCCAGGCGCTGATGCTCGATGCCCTGCCCACCGCCCACTACCAGCTGCTCGCCCATGGGCTCGCGACCCAGGCGCTGCGCGCGGCGGGCGCGCGCCAGGTGGCCATCGCCAACAACTGCTCCCCGGTCTGGCCCGCCTCAGACAGCCCGGCCGACCAGGCTGCCGCCGCCGCCTACGACACGCTGCACAACCGGATGTTCAACGACCCGCTGCTGCTCGGCCGCTATCCGGACCTGGCCGCGTTCGGGGTGGACGAGGCGGGGCTGGACTGCGTCAGGGACGGCGACCTGGCCGTGATCAGCACCCCGATCGACGCCCTCGGCATCAACTACTACAACCCGACCAGGGTGTCGGCGCTGCCGGACTCGCCCCTCCCGTTCCAGCTGGAGCCGATCCCCGGCTACCCGGTCACCGCGTTCGGCTGGCCGGTGGTCCCGGCCGGGCTGACCGAGCTGCTCACCCAGCTCGCGGGCCGCTACGGCGACGCCCTGCCGCCGGTCTACATCACCGAGAACGGCTGCTCGGTCACGGACGAGCCCGCTGAGCCCGCGGATGAAACCACGGCCGACCGGACCTTCGATGACCAGCCCCGGATCCGGTTCCTGGACGGGCACATCCGGGCCCTGGCCGACGCCATCACCGCCGGGGTCGACGTGCGCGGCTACCTGACCTGGTCGCTACTGGACAACTTCGAGTGGAGCGAGGGCTACGACCAGCGCTTCGGCCTGGTGCACGTGGACTACGCGTCCCAGGCCCGCACCCCCAGGGCCTCGTTCTCCTGGTACCGCGACTTGATCGCCGCCCAGCGTATGAGCCAGCGCCTAGCGCGGGACGGCGATCAGGAGGGGTAGTCGGGACCAGGCACCCGGCTAATAGGCGAGCGACGGTGCCCCACGCACCCAGTCGTCGTCGGTCAGCACCCGCCCGATGAAGTCGGCCACGTCCGCGCGGGAGATCTTCCCGCCCCCGACCGGCGGGTAGTCGGGGCGAACCCGGTACCGCCCGGTGCGCGCCGTGTTGACCAGCCGGGTGGCCCGGACCAGGGTCCAGTCCAGGTCGCTGGCCCTGATGACCGCCTCCATCTGCTGGGTGTCGGCGAACGGCTTGGCCAGGATTCGGGGCAGGATCGCCTTGACCAGTGCGCCGGTGTCCGGGTCGCCCTTGATGAAGGCGCCGGCCGCCGAGACGCAGATCAGCCGGCGGACCCTGGCCGACGCCATGGCCGCGGTGATGTTCCTGGCCGCGCCGCCGAGCAGGTCCGGCGACTTGGCCCCGCGCGGTCCGAGCGCCGACAGCACGGCGTCCGCGCCGCTGACCACCGCGGCCACGGCCGACGCGTCCAGCGCGTCGCCCGCCGTCACGGTCAGCGAGCCCCGGCCAACCGAGCCCAGGCCACCCGAACCCGAGCCACCCGAACCCAAGCCACCCGAACCCGAGCCCGAGCCTGAGCCGCTGCCAGTCCGCACTGGCTGGCGGGCGGCGACCGCCAGGGCCTCCGGGTCACGGGCCAGGGCCTGTACGTCGTGCCCCGACTCCAGGGCCCAGCTCAGCAGGTGGCCGCCGATCCGGCCCGTTCCGCCTAGCAATGCCAGCTTCATGGTCAGTTCCCTTCCGTCGCCGCGATCGGCCCGCCGGACCCGCCCGACCCGCCGGGCCCGTCAGCCGCCGGCACCGGGGCGGTACGCCGTCCGGCGCCCCGCGGCAGGGCCAGCATCAGGAGGAAGGCCAGGCCGAACACGCCCACCTGGTACCAGAGCGTGCGCTCCAGCGTCTGCGCGAAGTCATGCCGCACCGCGGCCTGGCCACTGCTGGCCAGCACCCGGTCGGCGGCCGGCGGGAGCAGCCGGGCCGCGCCGGTCGGCTGGCAGGCCGCCGGCGTCACCGTCGGGTCGGCCGCGACCAGCCGGTCGTGCAGGCACACCCGGAACTGGCCCTCGATGTGCCCGAGCGCCGCGGCCGGCGCGCCGACCGCCACCAGGCCCGACCGCAGTTGCGGCGCGACGGCCGTGGCGGCCGGCCCGGACTGGGTACCCAGCAGGCCGAAGAAAATCACGCCGATGACCGCGACGCCGACCGACGCGCCGACCTGGATGCTGGTGTTGAACAGCCCCGACGCCGAGCCCGCGTGCTGCGGCTCGACCCCGGCCAGCAGGATGTCGGCCAGCGGCGCCAGCACCGTGCCCATGCCCAGCCCGGCCACGATCAGCGCGGGCACCATGTCCCAGGTCGTCACCGCCGCGCCGTAGTGCGCGACGATCGCGATGAGGCCGGCCATGCCCGCGGCCATCACCAGCGCGCCGGTCATGGTCACCCCGCGGCCGAACCTGGGCGCCAGCCGGGCCGCCGCGCCCGAGGCGATCAGCACGCCGCCCGAAAACGGCAGGAAGGTCAGGCCCGCGTGCAGCGGCGTGAAGCCCATGCCGACCTGGAGGAACAGCGTCAGGATCAGCGCGAACGAGGTCACGCCCAGGAAGAACGTCACCGCGATGGCGATGCCGATGCTGAACGAGCGCCGCGCGAACAGTCCCAGCTCGACCAGCGGCGAGCCGTCGCGCCGCAGCTTGACCCGCTCGTACCAGATGAACAGCGCGAACGCGGGCACCGAGGCGGCCATGGCCACGAACGTCCAGGCCGGCCAGCCCAGCTGGCGGCCCTGCACCAGCGGGTAGAGCAGGAGCAGCAGCGCCGCCGTGACCAGCGCCACGCCACCGGGGTCCAGTCGCGGCGGCCGGGGCGCCCGCGACTCGCGGACCAGCACCGCCGACACGGCCACGGCGATGATCCCGATCGGGACGTTGATCAGGAAGATCGGCCGCCAGTGCAGCCCGAGCAGGTTGTGCTGGGTCAGCAGGCCGCCCAGCAGCGGGCCGCTGACCGTGCCCAGGCCCGCGGTGACGCCGAAGCCGGCCAGCGCCTTGATCCGCTCGCTGGGCGGGAAGATGACCTGGATCACCGCCAGCACCTGCGGGA
>Ga0134128_10012170_pt1 | contig 10263 bp, 8 predicted proteins | sample KB31754_FD_96462 | JGI IMG/M metagenome (GOLD analysis project Ga0134128, IMG submission 96462) | Terrestrial soil microbial communities with excess Nitrogen fertilizer from Kellogg Biological Station, Michigan, USA - KB3-175-4 | ecosystem: Environmental > Terrestrial > Soil > Unclassified ...
GTACGAGATCTATGGAGATCAGCCGGATACTGAAATCTGCGCAAGGACCCTGTTCCCCCAATTGGGATATTCGCCCTATTGGTACGTCCGCGAACACACGATGAAGATGTTGGATTGACTCGAACTAGCGGCCTACCGTGACGATAGGATAATCGATGTGAGCGTACCGGTACGCCGTGCATTGAACATCCCCGCCACACTCCCACGCATTGCATAAAAGACCCTATGAATTCGCCGCGCTAAACTTTATGGAACTGGCAGACTCCACGTAAGTCCTTTACGATCAGTAATGTAGCTGGAGTACCAGCGCTGGCAAGCTAATTGCGAAATTCCACAGGAGAATTGATAGAACCCAGTCTTACGAGGAAAACGAATGAAAATCGCTCTTGGAGTAGCAGCGTTGGCTTTGCTAGCCGCAATGCCCGTAGGTGCGCAAACGATAGGCGGGACCATATCGCCACTACGCTTGCCGTCTCAGAAGCTACCCTGGACGCCTCCGGCTACTTTCAACGCCACCGAAGTAAGCGGAGCGGAATCGACGTACGTGCCTTCGACGTTCGTCACGTTCGACAGTGCTGTGGCTGCCGGGAAAGTGCAATTGAAGGAGATGGGCAAGACCGTTGCGCAGGCAGCGACAGACTCGCGCGCGGCCGCAAGAGCCAATGCGACAAAAGCTCGTTTTGCACAGGATGACCTTGGGCGCGTAGTGCTCTTTAGAAATTAAGGCCCGGCTTGTCGCATCATCGGACGCGGTTGTTATTGAGCAGTATTGTCGCCTTTGGAGGCGAGTCGACAAAAAAAACCGCCCGGCAGGAAGGAGAAGCCGGGCGGCCATGCTGGATCCTGCGTAGGTCTTCAGGCAGATAGCGCCGGCGTTAGCGAGCGTTTGCGCTGCTGAATGAGTAGATAAAGCCCAGTGTTGCCGTGTTCTGCTCCTTCACGGAATCGTTGCCGCCCTTCTGGAAAATCGGCGAACTCGCGAAATCATAACGGTATTCCCCTCGGACCTGAAGACCGCTGGTAAGATTATAGGAGTACGTGCTCGTCACTTCTTGAGCGTGGTTCGCGCCTAAGCCCGTGTAGCCTTGTGGGTCTTCGTAATATTCATAGCGAAGCGCGAAATAGCTCTTCGGACCAATCGCGTACTTTGCGTATCCCGCAGCTCCCCACCACTTGGAAATCGGGCCTGCCTTGACGCACGTGAAAGTACATGCCCAAGGCTGCGGACCGAAGCCGTAGTCGCCGTTGACCGTGAAGGCCCACTTGCCGTTTGGAGCGAATGAAATTACGGTATCCGTAATCTGTTTCCAATCATTGATGGTGGTGGTGTTAGTGGGGTACGCGTCAATCACGGGACCAGCCATGTAGTTTTCGATTAGCGACCATTTGGCGTTAGGAGTCAAAGCCAAGCTGCCGCCATACGTGAGCCCGGAGCTGTATCCGATGCCCGACTGATGAGAGATGACGGTATTGTTCCATCCATTGACTAGATAGCCCGTGAACGAAAACTTCGGACTGAAAACGTATTTTGCGCTCGCGCCAAAATGGTCGAAGGGAATCGCATAGTAAAAGAGAATGCTGCGCGAATAGTTCCAATTGCCGCTGGTCTCGATTACTTCATTGCCGATTGGGGTGACAAACTTCCCTATGTTGATGCTGAGGCCCTTTCCGATCGGTGCGAGATACTCGCCGTACGCTTCCTTGATGTAGAAATTGCTGAAGTCCGACAGGTTGTCGGAGGAGTTTACGATGTAAGCCGCCTGGCCGTAGCCGGCGGCAACGTGATAGCCGAAACGGCTGTCGGCCGTCGTTGAATCGGGTGCCTTATCGACGATCAACTCGGCCATGTTGAGACCGAAGCCATTCGTAAAGCCATCGAACGGGCGCAAACCGCTGAAATTCGAAAAAGGATGGTCGTTGTTATAGCCATAGTAAGTGTCGATCACACCGCTAAACGTGGTAGGACCGAGCAGACCGGCGAGAGACACTTTGCTCGCGTCTGCTGCAGGCGCTACGGCGGGTACCTGCACGTATGAGGCATTCTGCACGGATGGCGGAGCGTTCTGTGCGGCTTTTAACGCGGCAATCTGCCGCTGAAGTGCGTCCATCTCCTTTTGAAGATCGTCCAATTGCTGTTGCGTGGACTTCGCCGTAGCCGCAGACGCAGAGTTAGCAGAAGAATCTGACGGCAATTGCATCGCAGACTGCGCTTCAGCTAACGGCGCCAGGCACAAAGCAAGGGCTAAGGCGAATATGCCCGTGGCAACTCCCGAAGCATTCCGTAGTAAAGATTTCATTTTTTCCTTTCTCCTCCCAACCGCGTTTACTGTCGTTTGTGGCGAACCGCGACGGCGTGTGAACAAACTACAGGCGAGGCGATGAACGGTCAAACTCAGAAAATCTATGCAATAGATTGAAAGCACCAATCCGATCTTTACTTATTCTTTATGCGCGCGCTTCTATTTATGGAACCTAGCGAAAATATGGATGAGTTTTGCGCCGAGCTAGAGCGGTGTTTGCGTAGACAGCGAACAAACTATTTTGCAATTCTTCCGTTGGAGCGTTAGTGGCGAGCGACGAAAAGCATTAGTCCGAAGACAACAATGGGGATGAGCGCCATCAGAATGTAAAACAGGACCCTGCGAATCCATGGGCTGCGGCGCTTGGTCCATTCGCGAAGCTCCGGTCGCTCGGCGACTCCAACCTGGTCTCGATGCTGAAGGTCGTGAGCGAATTCGCGAGCGGTAGCATAGCGGTTCTTGGGATCACGTTCGAGCGCGCGGTAGATGATTTCTTGAAGCTGCGGCGAAATCGAAGGATCGATTTCACGCGGGGGGATAGGATTGTTGATAAGCCGATCGTTCATGATTGCAAAGGCATTAGAGCCCTGGAACGGCGTTTTACCAGTAAGCATCTCGTAAAACATCACGCCAAGCGCATAGATGTCGCTGCGTGCGTCACCACGTTTCCCTTTCACCTGCTCGGGAGAGATGTAGTCCGGTGTGCCCATAACATTGGAGAGTTTAGCGAAGGTGAGGCGACGGGCTCCTTCTTGTCCCGCAATCCCAAAATCGATCAGCTTAATGTGATCGTTGGCATCGACCATGATGTTTTCTGGCTTCAGGTCGCGGTGAACGATGCCGTGGGTGTGGATGTAATAGAGCGCATCACAGACGGCGATCGTGAGGCGAATAGCACGCTCTGGGGGCAACTTCCCTTTTTCCGTGAGAAGGCGCCGAAGGAGGCGACCATCAACCCACTCCATGACCATGTAGAGTTGGCTGCGGTTTTCGTCGTCGTAAACTTTCATTACGCCGGGATGGTCGAGTGATTTTCCTATAGCCTCTTCGCGATGGAACCGGTCGAAAAGGACAGGATCCATTTCCATTTCGGGATGAGGAACCTTTATCGCGACCTGGCGGCCGTCTCGAATATCAGTGGCGCGAAAGATAGATGCCATTCCGCTCCGCGCGGCTACGCCTTCAATCTTGTAGTGGTCTAGTTGTTCGCCGGGATTGATAAGCTTCCTCGCATCGGAGCGCTTGGCAGGGGCATGCGCTGGCTGGCATCAAGGAAGGCGATAAGGCCGCCCGCGGTACATACCGACGCGTTCCACGTTCTTGATGCGGATTACGAGCGCGCTGATATTATCGCTACCGTCGCGTTCGTTCGCAAGGTCTACGAGTTGCTGTGCCGCTGCGTTTAGCTCAGCTTCCGGTGTGAGAATCAAGGCCAATTCGGCACCCTTCACCGAAGCGTGCAAACCGTCGGAACACAGAAGCACCACATCCCCTACAGACAACTGTTCCTCGGCTAGATCAGGCTTGACAATAAGTTCCGATCCGAGCGAGCGGCTCAGAACATGACGCATTTCGGCCCGCTCCAATTCTGAGGAAGGCAAGACACCGAGCCGCGACTGCTCGTTAGCCAGGGTGTGATCTCGCGTGACCTGCATTGCCTGCCCTCGGCGGATCACATAGCAGCGAGAATCGCCGACGTGAGCGACTGTGACACGATCGTAGCGAAGAGCGCAGGTTACAATCGTTGTCGCCATGTTCACGCGCGCGGCATGGCCAGCATCAATGATTCTTGTATTCGCCGCCAGGATAAGGCGATTGAGAACGGCGAAGTGCGATTCCCCGGCAACGGAACTGCGAAAGCCCTCAACGATACACTCGACGGCGGTTCGGGACGCGACCTCTCCCAAGTCGTGGCCCCCAACGCCATCGGCAAGTGCAAACAACCAGCCATGCGAGCGAACGCGCTGTGGGGAATCCGGTTGAACAGAACCCAGATAGTCTTCATTGCCCGTGCGCACGCGGCCGACGTCAGAGATTTGCGCGAATTCCAGATCCATGCCGAATCGTGAAGAAGCCTTCGCCTCAGTTGCTGCGGCGGCCGCGCGCGCGGAACCATTTTGCGTGGCCGCGTTCATTGGACATCATCTCCAAGCAAATAAGGGCGGGCGCTGTGTTTGAGGCGCCCACCCCTCTTTGAGTGTCGTTGACGACTGTCAGGCTTTGCTCGTGACGAGCGTAGTTCGACCGGTGCGTTTGCTATTTAGCGCGAAATAAATTGCGCCGTAAATTCCCCACACTGCCGCGATACCCAAGGCGAAAAATGGCTCCAATTTCGTGCCGTAACCCATGAACGGAAGGACGATATACGCCGCCATGCATCCAAGATTTGCCGCTATTCCCAGGATGGGGATGATCATGTGCTTGGTCACGCTGCGATTCGGGTGCCCGCTATAGCAGAATATGCAGGTAACGCAGCTCAGCATGTAGAGCAGGAACGTCCCGAAGTTCGAAGCTAACGTGATGGTGAGAAGACTGTTCGGAAGCTTGGCCATCGTGTCATGTGACATGTAGCCGAAGCTCGACCAGAAACCCTGCGGAAGCGCCTTAATTGTGGCATCCGAGAGAGCCGGGCCGTCGCCGAATAATACGAGCAACGCAACGCATCCGGTAATCGCGGAAATGATCGCCAACGTCCAGATTGCTCGATGCGGGCTAAGAGTTTTGTCGTGCAGAATGCCGAAATGTTCGGGCACTTCGCTGTCCTTCCCCATAGCATACGTCACGCGCGCTCCAGTATTTATGCACGAAAGCGTGGTGCCGATCAGCGCGAGAAACACCGTGGCCGCTTCGCACAACATGAAGGCCCGGCCATGTCCATGGAAAAGAGCATCTCCTACCATTACCATCATGTCGCCTATGGGCGCGGAGGAGCCCATGGCGTTCTGCATTGTGTAGCCACTACTTAAGAAGTAGTTCGCGGCGAAATACTCGATCAAATAGCAGAACGCTCCTTGAACGAGAAGTGACGTAATCACTGCAATCGGCACGTCGCGTCTTGCATTTCTCGCCTCGCCCCCCATAGCCGTCACTGATTCGAATCCGACCAAGATCAAAATAGCCACTGTGGCTTGGACCAGCATCCAGTTGAAGTTATGAAGCGAGACGACGGATTTCGCATTCGGGTGAGTGAGGAAATTACCGCTCGAATCGGTGGTCGGATAGCTAACACGGTAAGGAACGGGCTTCCCGCTCGCGTCCAGCTTGGGTTGGGGCACTTGATTCGCATCGCGGACGATTACATCCGTTGCCGTACCATTGACTACCTGCGGAGCCGTAGCGAATTGATAGTTATAAGCCTGGCTGGTGGTTGCGTCCCACTGATAGGCGATACTTCCCGGCGGGTTGCTGACACGATAGCTGATCGCGAAAAATGCAAAAACCAGCAGCGCGGAAATCTGAATCACGTTGATGGCGATGCTCACTGCCGTCGAGCCGTTGACGCCGCGGGAAGCGATATAGGCGACGCCGAAGGCAAAAACGACCGCGACAGCCATCATGAACATTGGCCCGGGATTTGTAGCGCTCATGAAGCTGGGCCACAACGTACCAACGATATACCCACAGAAGACACCGGTAACAGCAACCATCACGCCCGGATAGATCCAGTAATAAAGATGAGAACCCCAGCCAACAATGAACTTCATCAGGCGCGAGTATTTCCAAGCCTTCTCGTGATTCAGGAACGCCTGTTCGGCAAAGTAGTAAGAACTACCCGTGCCTGGATAAAGTTTAGCCATTTCCGCATAACACACGGCGGTGGCTAAGCAAAGCATTAGAGCGAAAACGATGCCAATCCACATCGAAGGTGCGGTAACTCCTTCGGCAGATTGCGGTGCAAAGGTGAGCCATAGGAAGGCACCGGGCGCGATGAGCGCCATAGCGTTCATCGTAAGCCCGGTAAGTCCTAGGGTAGCCTGCATCTCACCGGTAGTCTTTTCGGCCATTGAGACTCTCCTTGTGGAGTATAAAAACTCGTAAGAGCCAACTCGGCCTGGAGAGTAAACGGAAGATACGTGGCTGTAAAATGCAACGTTTCGATGTAATAGATAGCCTTTTCGAATTACGTAATAAATACTTACCGAACGCATCCAAATAATCGATTGGACCCCTGAAACAGCTGAGTGCTACGCTTCGCGCGCAACGCGGTGGGCATTCCGGTGAGCGTTGCATCCAACCTTCGATATGAGAACTCTGGGTTTTCTTCTACTACTGGCGGGCTGGATTATCGCGCTCGCAGCGATCGAAATGCTCTCCGCATTGGGAACGAGAGGCGCTTTCGTAGCAGCGGGAATTTTAGTAGAGGTGATTGGCTTGGCACTTGTGATTCGATCTCATTCTGCGCCGCAAGGTCTCGAGGACTGATGCCGCCCTCAACTCCGGCTCTATCCGAAGTCGTCACAGTGCTCTGTATCGCACTTATCCTTACTGTCCCCTTCGCCATCGCGGGCCTCTGCCTAATCAACACAGGCCTCGGCCGTTCGCGCAGCGCAGCACATATGATGATGTGCTCGCTCGGCGTGGTCGGAGTTGCTGCGCTTGTATATTTCGTTATCGGATATGCTTGGCAAGGCTACGCAGGTGGACCAGCCTACTATTTTACTGTCGGCGGCAAGCAATGGAATTGGATCGCAGCGGAACGGTTTTTCATGCGCGATGTCCCACTCGACATTTCATTGCCTTCGCTCTCAGTCTGGCTTGAGATACTCAGCGTAGGCCTCGCCGCGATCATTCCACTGGGCAGCGGTGCTGATAGATGGCGCGTGAGTGGCGCTGCGTTATCGACGATTTTGTTAGCTGGCTTGACGTATCCACTCTTTGCGCATTGGGTCTGGGGAGGGGGATGGCTTGAACAGCTCGGCGAAAACTATGGCATAGGGCAAGGATTCATTGACGCGGCCGGATCGAGTACGATCCATAGCGTCGGCGGCCTAACGGCGCTTTCGATCGCATGGATCCTCGGGCCACGGCAAGGGAAATATGCGCGCGACGGAATGCCAACCGCCATTCCAGGCCACAATGCGGTTTACGTGACCTTCGGCTGTTTCCTGTCGCTGATTGGATGGATCGGACTGAACGGCGCAGGAGCCATTCTTCTGACAAACGTTGATCCTGGGAACGTGGTGCTGATTGCAGTGAATACGATTCTCTGTGCGGTTTCCGCCGGGCTGACTGCCGCGATCGTTACGAAGGTGAGATTCAGAAAGCCGGATGCTTCGCTCAGCGTTAACGGATGGGTGGGCGGCCTTGTGGCAAGCAGCGCGGTCTGCGCGTTCATCAGGCCGCCGGAGGCAGTTGTCGTGGGCGCGGTGGCAGGTGCACTGGTGACCTTTTCGGTCGAATGGTTTGAGCTAAAACTCCACGTCGATGACCCTGGCGGAGCGATTTCGGCGCATGCACTCGGCGGGCTCTGGGGCGTGCTTGCAGTCGGATTGTTCGGTACGGCGGGCATTACGGGCTTGGCGAACCACGGACAGTTGCTTGCGCAATTCGTAGGGATCGGTACGTTGCTAGGGTTTGTTTTTCCCTTAACGTACGGGCTCAATTGGATGCTGGACCGGGTCTATTGTCAGCGAGTGCAGCCGGAAGGCGAGCGCCAAGGAATGGACCTTTTTGAGTTGGGCGGCGGTGCTTATCCTGAATTTATGACACACGACGACCCTTACGAGAGGGGCGGCTAGGCGCGCATAACCATCAGCAATTAAACGGGTTCGGCTGCTCGCGGCGGCTTCCCTGTATTGACAATCGAGGATTGCAGGTTCTAGATTTGCTACGGGGTCGGAGGACTCATGAGACTGTTGGGTAAAGTCGCGGTATCGGCTGGTGTAGCGCTCTTGGGCGTTGCGGTCGTGATCGCGGCTGACGTTCCGACTGGTGTTGTTTCCAATGCCTTTCGTGCACATGTGGATGGCGCCGACGCGGCGCTTGGAGCAAATGTCTACGCCGGCGATTCCCTTAATACATATCCGGGCGGAACGCTTAGGATGCGCGTCGGAGCAGGCCAGCTTTTCATGCTCGAATCGAGCGAGGCAAGCGTAACGCAGGATCACGGTCTCGTCGATATGCTGATGAAGAGCGGCACCGCAGGACTTTCGGGTACTATCGACGATCCTCTTGAGATTGACACGCCGGTGGGCACTTTGCGTCCGGCGAATGGCAAGCACGCCTTTGGACAGGTGACCATTACCGGGGGTAATCAGATTATCGTCACTTCCTACGAAGGAACGCTCTCGCTCACTCATGAAGGTGAGGAGAGAATGGTCGAGGCTGGCAAATCCTATCGCGTGACGCTTGCAGCGCAACCTGCTTCGCCTGCTGCTTACCCCCAGGGTGGCCAGGGTGCCGGCACCGGCAACAATCACCGCAAGCTGATTTTCGAGCTGATCTTGGTCGGCGGTACTGCCGCGATTGGTTACGGCGTATGGCACGCGCTCGCCGTAAGTCCCTCGAGTCCATAAGCTCCGTTGTCAATGCGCGGCTGCCCGCGCGATAATCACTGCATGACATCAAATCCGGCAATCGCCAAATCCGAGTACCTGCAGTCCCCTGAATTCGCAAAAAATCTTGACCGGCTAGCGGAAGTAGCGGTGCGTATAGGGCTTGGCCTTGCACCAGGTCAGGAACTCGTGATGACTTGCACGCTTGATGCTGTGCCCCTTGCGCGGCTCATCACGCAGCATGCGTATAAAGCCGGAGCGAAACTTGTAAACACGATTTATGGCGATGAAGAGGCGGCACTGCTGCGATTCCGCTATGCGCCGGACGAGAGCTTTGACGCCGCGCCTGCGTGGCTCTATGAGGGTATGGCGGCCGCGTACAAGAATGGCGCGGCACGACTTGCGATTGCCGGAAACGATCCTTCCCTGCTCTCCAAAGAAGATCCAGAAAAAGTGAGCCGGCTGAATCGTGCGACGTCAAAGGCCTATCGGCCTGCGTTGGAATATATTTCGCGGCATGACATCAATTGGACAATTGTTTCGTGCGCGACACCAGCTTGGGCTGCAGCTGTGTTCCCGGATTTGCCGCCGGATGAAGCCGTGAAACGACTATGGCATGCGATTTTCGCCGCTTCGCGCGCCGATCAAGCGGACCCCGTCGCCGCGTGGAAGCAGCATGACGCGAATCTGCATGCTCGCGCCGATCGCCTTAACCAGAAGCGCTATTCCGCTCTACACTTCCGCGGTCCAGGCACCGACCTGCGCGTCGGCCTCTCCGATGGGCACCTGTGGCTCGGCGGCGGAACCATGGCGCACAACGGCAAGTATTGCATTCCCAACATGCCGACTGAAGAGGTCTTCACAACACCGCACAAGGATCGCGTGGAGGGCCGCGTCACAAGTACCAAGCCTCTTTCGCATATGGGAACGCTGATCGAGAAAATTTCTGTCCGCTTCGAAGGTGGAAAAATTGTCGAGGCTCAAGCGTCAAAAGGTGAGCAGGTGTTGCAGCGGATGATTGAAACGGATGAAGGTGCGCGCAGGCTCGGCGAAGTTTCGCTCGTGCCGCACTCTTCCCCGATTGCTGCAAGCGGCCTGCTCTTTATGAATACGCTTTTCGACGAAAATGCGGCGTGCCACATCGCGCTCGGCAAGGCCTACAGCTCGTGCCTAAAGGACGGCGACAGTCTCACGCCCGAGCAACTCGCGGCGCGCGGCGCAAACGACAGTCTGATTCACGTCGATTGGATGATCGGGTCAAATCAAATCGACGTGGATGGCATAACCGCAGCCGGCGACGAAGAGCCTGTGATGCGGGCGGGCGAGTGGACCTGAGCCACACCGAAGTACAAAGCGTAGCCGACCGACGCGCTGGCAGGTGAAGTAGAAGTAGGCCAGCAGATGGGCGGCGCTTATACAACGCCTAGAACCAGAAGCAGGTCCCTAAGCGCAAGCGGACAGATGATCAA
>Ga0134128_10012171_pt1 | contig 10263 bp, 9 predicted proteins | sample KB31754_FD_96462 | JGI IMG/M metagenome (GOLD analysis project Ga0134128, IMG submission 96462) | Terrestrial soil microbial communities with excess Nitrogen fertilizer from Kellogg Biological Station, Michigan, USA - KB3-175-4 | ecosystem: Environmental > Terrestrial > Soil > Unclassified ...
CGCGATCTTCGACGAAGGATCCGCAGCCTCTCACTGAGTCGATGCGCACTTATTTCGAACCACAACTCGGCGCCGATCTGAGTCGCGTAAGACTGCACACTGACGCACGCGCCGCTACGTCAGCACGCGCGTTGAATGCAAAAGCATTCACGCTCGGCTCCGACATCGTCTTCGGCCAAAACCAATTTGCACCCGAAACCGAAAGCGGGCAGCGTGTGTTGGCCCATGAGCTGACTCACGTCGCTCAACAAAGTCACGGTGCAATTCCTGCGACCACGATCCACAGAGATGACGAGCCTCCGAAACCCAAGATAGCAAGTGCCGTCATCCAGAAATTCACCGACCTTCCTGAGGGCACTCCCGTGTCGGACCCGAGCGGCGCAAAGCACGGCATAACGGTGATACGTCGCGGTGACGAACTCTTTTATCGCTTACCACCTCCGAACAACAAACAAGAACGCCAAGTGCCGCGTCCTCTCGACCTTGACACGAACAAGCAAAGAGCGATTACCGATATTACATGGGGTGGTGGCGGCATTGCTCAGCGAGCGTTTGAAGTAGGGTTTGTCGGTTTCGACTCACCGTTCACCGTGAATATCTTCGGCGTCGGTCGAATGCAAACCTGGATCGACGCGCTATTTCGCAAGCCGGCCGGGCTCGAGACGGAGCCGGAAGGCCTGGAGCTGGAGCGTAATCCCGGTTCCCTTCCGCAGGCTCGACCAAAAGGTGCGGAGTTCAAGACGGCGCAGCGCTATCACATGCCCGGCGCGAACTTCTCCATGTACATCTTCAGCAATCGCAAGGTTCAGGTTTTTGAAGACAAGACTGGCAAACGGCTGTGGAGTGGTGTTGAGTCCGTCGATGTGAAAGACGTGCAGATCTCACCCAGCGGCGACGTGCTAATCACCTGGGACGATCCAGGCCAAAAACCAGCCGGCGATTTCTCCGTCAAATTCGACTTGCGTGGGCCTGACTTCAGCCCAACAGGTTTGGGTCGCGCCACCGTGTCGGCGCAGCGAACCGCGCTGCTCGGTGAGTTGAAGGCGATGAAAGTGAAAGTGGATGAACGCGGAAGTCGCTTTAGCGATCTCGAGTTGGAGGCCGCCGTTGACGTTCTCAAGCGTTGGCAGGGAAAGACGAGTGTGGTGGATGCACTCAAGGCAAACGGAGCCCCCGGACTCACCCTCATCAAGGACGTGCTACCGGAAACAAGCGGCAGTTACAACGATGAGAAAGGCGAAGTGAGAATTCCCGGCGGAGTGGAGACAACGCCGGCCCAGGAACGAAATGTAGTCATTCACGAAATTTCCCATGCGCTATTCCAGGCAAAAGGCCTCCAAATCCCGAAAAAGGGCAAGACTCCGAAACACGTTAAGGACGTTGCAGCGGACATGCTCGAGGATTCGGATCTCGATCTGATCGAGGAAGGCGCGATCACCGGTTTTCGCGTTCAGAAGAAGAGAACCCAGGAACAGTGGGAGAAAGCCCTGAGCTCTGACGAAAAGTTGAACAAGATCTGGCAAGCATTGCACGACCGGTTCCCCATCTCGGATCCGGAAGGCACTGGCGACATTCGCGGACTGGATGTCGCTGACGAGTCGAGATATCTCGGTGGCAATCGCGGAGACGTCGTTGGCCACGGATTCGATAACGTCAGCGAATTCATCGCGAGTTTCGTTGCCAGCTCAACGCTTTTTCAGGCGGAGATGACCAAGACAGTGAAAGACTCCAAGTCCGATCGGCTGCTTACTCTCTACAGCGAGCTCTGGACGTTAGTTAATTCGAACGTTGTAAGTCTGGGCACAACGAATCCGTATCAATAGTCGGTCGAGAACAGTCGATGGCTGAAGCAGGTAACACAAGAGCACACGCAGAGAAGAGTCAGGCTGCGACCTCCAGCCGAACGCGTCAGGAGTCGCAAGGACCGGCGTCCACTGGTGTAGCGAATGACATTCTCAACCTTCAGCAGTCCGCCGGTAATCGTGCAGTCGGTCAGCTACTGGCTCGCGCCGCTCAAGAGTCTTCGCAGCGGCTTGATGAAAGTGTGCGCGTTCCGATTGAGCAAAGCTTAGGTGCGAACCTCGATCGTGTTCGAGTTCATTCAGGCGCTTCGTCGAATGCTGCGGCCCAGAGTCTCGGAGCACGCGCGTACACGATCGGATCTGACGTTTATCTCGGCAGCGATGCGCAACACTTGAGTCCGCAAAAACGAAATCAACTTCTCGCGCACGAGGCAGTGCACACAGTCCAACAAGGCGGTCGCCCGGTTGCGATCCAGGGAAAGATGGAAGTCAGCCACCCGGGCGACAGCGCCGAAGTCGAAGCGGAAAACATTTCCAGAACGATTATGACGGCGCAACGCGTACCCCGACCTTCACTCGCGCTTGGTCTACGCGATCAACTACGCGCCACTCCGATTGCGCGAACGATAGTCTCACGGGTCGCCGCACCGCTGGTCCAGCGTGATTTGAAGAGGGATTATCCCGTTAACGAGGGGACGTTTACCCTGGATCTAAAGACTGAATCACACCCCGTTCCTGCAACTGGGCCCACCGCTACAAGCAAAAGAAACGGGATGAGCGGGACCGTAAAGTTTAAGGCGAATGCGAAAGCACCGGACGCGGACAAGATTCGCATCATGCAGGTTCTCCGAAATGAGGATCTGACTACCGGCAAAGCGTACGTATGGACATCAGGGGAAGAAGCACGCAACAAAATACAGTCCCCGGGTGGCACCGGCGCCGGCGACCCTGGTTTTCACGTGGATGTCCTCCATGCCAAACGGACTCCGAGAACCGCAAAGACGGATCCGGCTGTATCGCCATATTACATCGATGATTATCTGGCCTTGGGTGATCCGAACAACAAGGATGGAAGCAAGAAGGGCAAGACGATTACTGAAGCTTCAATCTGGGATTATCCCGGTTCGTTTGGAAATCGCAGGTTCACGTTTGAGACGCTGGCCAAGGATCCGGCCACGGGCCATGTCTTCGGCACGGTGATGTGGGGCTTCACGATAAGTGATGCCTCAAAGGGGACAGTCGAAAAAGAGATTGCGTCCGGACGTAACGTCACTTTGAGATCAACCAACCTGGCCATTGAAGCTTTTGACAAGTACTACAAGAACCCCGGCACTTCTGGAGCGCCGTAGCCATGAACGACAACGCGGAATAACGGTTCGTCAAGGGCAAAGTCGGACTGAGCGCCAAAGGCGCGGAATATGAAAGCCAGGGGCAAGCGTGAAGCGCAGCGGAACGCGTCGCTCCTGGTGAACGAGGATAATAATTTGAACAGAGCACTGAAAGTGCGAAATATCAACGTCACTCATTCCGCTCTTTCAGAGCTTCAGGATCATTGCGCGCCCTCTGCCCGAGGCGACGCGCCTCACGTTGTTCGGCACTTGCCCCCTGGCTTTCATATTCCGTGCCTTCGGCGCTGGCACTAGCGACTTTTTGTGCAAGGCGATTCGTCAAAGATGAATTCAACGAACGACGCAATTAAAAAACTTCGCTCGGACGATGTCCTGACGCAGAACGAGGGAGTTCAAGAGTTGATCAGGATTGGCCGTCCAGCTTTATCCGAACTTGTAACAGTGCTCGACGACCAATCAGCCGGAAAACGTGCGCAGGCCATGTATGCACTCTCGCAAATAGGCGCGCCCGAAAGTGCGGAGGCGTTCAAGAAAGGACTGAGCGACGAGGACGAGCGTGTCAAAGCCTACGCCGCTGCCGGGCTGTCGCGAATAAATGATCCGGATGCTTTGGCGGCTGCGATTCAAACGATCAACGACGCTCCTGATGAAGCGCATCTCGATTTAACGCCGTCGGTCTTTGCCCTCGGCGGCATGGGACTCAGCGCCGTAACAGCGCTCCTTGATCTACTGAATAACGACGATGAAAACACTCGACTCCATGCTCAACGCGCCCTCGAAATGATCGTAGCCGGGCGGCATGGGTTTGAGGCAGGGAAAGGGTTTCCGACTGAGGCTGCCAGACAGGACACAGAAGCTGAGTGGCAAGCGAACGGAAACTATAACTACGCAGCCCCCGCTGCGGAACGTCTCGCTGCGGTCGAGAAGTGGCGAGAGTGGCTCAGGAACGAAAAGCAATGAGCAGCACACCTGATACGAATGCATCTGTGACCCAGCTCGAACGTCAAGTCGAGCGCGGCAGTTTTTTTACACACACCATGCTCGGTGAGAACCGCCAGCGCCTCAATGAGATCGAATCCTTTACTTACGGTCTCATCGACACGCTAGTTGCGAAGGGCGTTGTTTCGGTTGCAGAGCTCGACGAAGCAACCCGGCAGGTGCGTGAAGAACTGGCAACCAATGACACCGGCATCGGAGTTGCCCTGCGACCGGACCTGGCCCAGCCAAGCAATACTCCGACGGTGGAGGTCGATTGCGCAGCGCGAATGCACGTCTGCAAAGCCATCTGCTGCAAGCTGGATTTCGCATTAAGCATTTCTGAGATCGAAGGCGGAGCAATCAAGTGGGATCTCGGTCGCCCGTACCTTATCCGTCATGAATCCGACGGTTATTGCACACATGGCGATCGAGAAACTGGCTGCTGTGGAATCTATGCGAATCGTCCCGCGATCTGTCGGGGATACAGTTGCGCCAACGACGACCGCATCTGGAAAGACTTCGAAAAGATGGAGCTCAACACTGAATGGATAGCGGAACATCTCTACGAAACGCGCCCGCGTGCGCTCAAGGTGTTGATGGACCATCCAGCGAAGTAATTAAACGACTGAATCAATGATCGATCTACTCGACAATTTAATGCGCCAACTGCTGCTGGACCAGATCGCAGAGTTGACCGATGAATCGCAGATTCAGTTTCAACCGCCGGACGCGACGTGGCGCACGTATGTCACGAACCTGACAGTCGGCGGCAATCCCGTTAACGCGCTAAATATTTATCTCTTCGATCTGCGCGAGAACCGAAAGCTACGGAGCAACGAACGAATTCGAACCATCGAAAACGGCATCGTCAATGAAGAGCCGGCGCCGGCGCGTCTCGATTGCCACTACCTTATCAGCGCGTGGAGTCCGGCGCAGGTTAGTCCACTAGTCGAACCGACACTCGCCGAACACGCACTGCTCTACCACACCGCGGCAGTACTCACGCGCGCAGGATCTTTCAATCCCTCTCAGGTCTATCCGAACGGCTCACTCGCACTCAACGCGTGGCCGCCGCCGTTCCGCGACGTTGATTTCCCTGTGACCGTGCTGCCCGTTGATGGGTTCAACAAGCTCGCTGAATTTTGGAGCGGGATGGGCGAAAGCGCTCGTTGGAAACCCGGAGTTTATCTCATCGCTACCTTGCCAATCGCGTTGCTGTTGGAGGTTGCTGGTCCAATGGTGACCACGCGCATTACCGAGTATCGAATCACTGACAGACCGGAGAGTGCGGAAGTGTGGATCCAGATTGGCGGGCACACGCTATCGCCGGCGCGATCGCTGGCAGTCGGGAATGCGAACGTTACGAACATCGGCGGCGGCGGTAATCCCGTCACGGTCAACAATCCCGGCGCTTTCAATGCCGGCGACACAGTCACCGCGAACGGTATCGCGCGCGCGGCTATCATTCAGATTATCGGTAACGATCTGACACTCAGCCGCGCCTTGCCGGGGTTAGTTATCGGCAACACGTTGCGCATAGCCGATCTCGTCCCGGCACAAGCGAGTTTCCGCGTCACAAACCGAGCGGGCCTGGCATCGGGTGGGCCGGGCCGAATCACCGGCGATGATGCCACTAACCCCGGCAACATCGTGTCGGACGAAGTCTTCATCGACACCGTCCTTGCTACAGACTTCGTTACGCTGCAGCCGTCTGCATCTCGCACAAGAACATTCAATCTCAACGTCGCGCCGGCAAATGCTCCTTTGCTCCAGGAGGCGTTACCGAATATCTCGGTTGAGTTACTCAACCTCGCCGGCGATCGACTCCAACTAACACAAACAAACGAAGCGGGGCGTTTCACTTTCGGCAACTTACGACCCGGAAGTTACCAACTCCGCGCACAAGCACTGGGTCTGGCGCCGGTGTTACGCAACATCGATGTTCCTTCGCCCACTGGAGAGTATGACCTGCGGTTCACTTAATGCTGGCAGCCGGGGCCCGGTTGGTCGTGGCGCCTGAAATATGAAAGAGGAGGACAACCATGGCAGTACAAGTTTCCTATCCCGGAGTTTACATAGAGGAGTTTGCCCCGGCGCCGCCAATTCAGGGTGTAGGCACAAGCACTGCTGCCTTCATCGGCGTGGCAGCCAGCGGTGATCTGGACGATCCGACAAAAGTCACGAGTTGGGACCAGTTCAAGCAGCGGTTTGGCGAACAACCGGTGCCGGGTTTCTTCATGTGGTACGCGGTGCGCGGCTTTTTTGAAAACGGCGGACAGGTCTGTTACATCGTTCGCGCCAGTAACGGCGACTACGATGAACTGAATCTTCTGAACACGCCTGGCGATCCCGTGATTCGCGTTAGAGCGCAGCAACCGGGAAACAACGTAGTCGCCGGTAACCCGATTCAACTCGCCGTCACCGCTGCGCACCTGGTTCCAAACACATCTTCCGTTTTTCAACCAACGGGAGCTTTGAGTGCGAACGCCGCCGCCGGCGCGCGCGATATCACTCTCGGCGCTGGTCAGGGCGCAAACTTCAAGCCCGACGATTGGGTCACAATCGCTGCTGTTGGAGAACGCGTTCGTGTTCTCAGCGTCAGCGTCGACACGCTGCGTTTAGCCAGCGGTCTTGTTAACGCTTATGCAGCTACTGATGCAGTCAGGCTTGCCGATGCGCCGGTCGGAACCCGCACCATACGAATTCGAGGCGCGGGAAATTCGTTGCCGGTCGGAACTCTCGTCTCGGGAACGATTCTCACCATCACACAGGGAGCCGCGACCGACTCTCAAATTGTAGATTCGGTGCAGACCGAACCACTGGGTGGAGGAGTCAACACCTATCGAGTTACGTTCAGAGCCGGACTTGATATTCCGGTCAGTCTCGATCCGGCCAACGCCGCTTCAGTCGAGTCACAGGAATTCAATCTCGCGGTAAGTCAGAGCGGTGTGACCACTCCCTATCTCAACCTCTCTGTTGACGCTGCTCATCCGAATTATTTCGTCAACATCGTCAACACGCCGGGCGGCCTGGTGCGCGCGGAGTTAGTCGATCCGCCTCCGCCCGTCGACCCACCCAACAATTTGCCGGCGGTGCTCGGCGCCACAAACATGACCGGAGGCGCAGACGAGAATCTCGCGACACTCGTGGACCAGGATTTCATCGATGCGCTCGACACGCTGCGAGAAATCGACGACGTAAATATTCTCTCACTTCCGGATCGCATCAATGTTCCCGTGCAACAGGCACTGATCGCACACTGCGAGCAGCTCGCGGATCGATTTGCGGTGCTTGACGGTTTACGTCCTGTTCCGGATCAACCGTTGTTTGGTCCTGGCAGTATCGAAGTGCAGCGGCTGTCAGTCGACTCCACTCGCGGTTACGCCGGTCTCTACTATCCGTGGTTGCGCGTTCCACGCCTTGGTCCAGGTGCTCCGATTCTGGTGCCACCGTCGGGCCACGTGTGCGGCATCATGGCGCGTTCCGACAACAACCGCGGTGTTCACAAAGCGCCCGCAAACGAGATCGTCAATGGAGCAGTCGGTGTTGAGCGTTCCATGAGCGACATCGATCAGGGCCAACTCAATTTGCAAGGCATCAACATCATCCGGATTTTTCAGGCCGGCGGCCGTCCAGTGCTTTGGGGTGCGCGAACGACAGCCACCGATCGCAACTGGCAGTACGTCAACGTTCGCAGGCTGTTTCTCTTCGTCGAAGAATCAATCGAAGAGGGCATTCGCTTTGCGGTGTTTGAGCCGAACAATCTTCAGCTCTGGCAAAAACTAAAACGCAGCATCACTGACTTTCTCACGAGAGTTTGGCGCGACGGCGGACTCTTCGGTGCGAAAGCGGAAGATGCGTTCTACGTGCGTATCGATGAAGTTCTCAATCCGTTCTCGGAGCAGGCTCTCGGACGCCTGAACATCGAGATCGGAATGCGTCCGACTTTTCCCGCCGAATTCATCGTTGTGCGCATAGGCATTTTCCAGGGCGGATCCGAAGTAACGGAAGTGTAACGAAAGGAGACTGAGCGATGGCTACCGGACAAAGAGTCGATCCCTTCGGAAATTTTAATTTTCTCGTCGAGATCGACGGCATCACGCGTGCGGCATTTCATGAAGCAAGCGGTTTCGACTCGAGCATCGACGTAACTGAGCACCGCGAAGGCGGCGAGAACACGACGATGCGGAAACTACCCGCGCAAACGAAGTACGCGAACATCACGCTGAAGTGGGGCACGGCGCCGGATCGCGATCTCTACGACTGGCATCGTCAGTGGGTGACGGGCGACCCCGCCGCACAACGAAAGAACGGCTCGGTGGTCCTGCTCGACAGAGCAGGTCAGGAAAAGATCCGCTGGAACTTTTTCAATGCCTGGCCCTCGAAGTGGACCGGACCAAGTTTTCAGGCTGAGGGCAACGACGTAGCGATCGAGACGTTGGAACTGGCGCATGAAGGACTCGAACGGGCGTAAGAAAGCACGAACGCTGATTCGAAGCAAAAGTGAGGATCGCCATGCTGCAAACAGAGTATGAATTCACTCTGCCCATGGGCTACGCGGATGCTGAAGGTGCGCTTCATCGCGAAGGAGTAATGCGACTGGCCACAGCGGCTGATGAAATTCTGCCGCTGAAAGACCCGCGCGTGCAGAGCAATGAAGCGTATCTAATCCTGATTCTGCTCTCGCGTGTCGTCACCAGGCTGGGCTCCGTGTCGCAGATCAATCCCAAGGTGATGGAGGGACTCTACGCCGCCGATCTGGCTTATCTCCAGGACTTTTATAACCGCATCAATCTCAACGGGAAATCGAGTCTGGAGACGATCTGCCCGAAGTGTGCGCACGAGTTTGAAGTGGAGTCGAATGGAGCGGGGGGGTAACAGGCTACCCCCTCAAGGCGCTGTATGAGGAGGTAGCCTTCGTGGCCTATCACTTCCACTGGGCTCCGGATGAGATTTTGAATCTGGAACACGCGGAGCGCCGCCGCTGGGTGGAAGAGATTTCCTTGATCAACGAACGGATGAGTCAGCCGGAGACGTGAAAGCAATGTCTGCAAACCGCTGGATCAAGTGGGCGCGTTCGATCGCGAGGCAACATCCGCGCTTAGCGCGAAGACGTGAGTCGCTCGCGTTGATCGTGCTTCGCTTGCGCAGGCCTCTGAATATTATTCGCAAGCGTTTCTCGTTCACGAAGATCATCCAGCCGCGGCTGCAACTGGCGATTAACGCGTCAGTGAAACTGGTCCATTTGCGACAGGAGCAACACGTCTACGGTGGGCCAACCAATGTGAGTTCTCATTCGCGGACAGAGCAATGCGTGTTTGGTTCGCCGGGTGTGTTGAGAACGATTTCCGAACGTCGACCGCAGGATCGACGCGAAGCGGGCGGTCGTCAAGCCGAGGTCGCAACAGTTCAGAATTCAGCGGCTGTTTTTACACCGCCGCACAGGGTATTGACGCCACCTTTGAATCTTGTTTTCGAAAGACTCGAAGTGAACAAGAGATCGACTCATTCAAAACGGGTTGAAGTCTTGATTCACCAACAAGCGCCATCGGTTGTTGAGCGTGTGACGCAACAGTCGCGCAGATTGGAAACCATAATTGTCGGCACCAACACACTGATCGAGCGACTGATGTCATCGTCATCAGTCACGGCAACACAGCCACCACGGCTCTTGAAAACAGCGGCGGCGATGACACGAGTCATCGAGAAACCACCGCAACCGCCTCAGGTGACGACGGTAGTTGAGTCAGCGCAATGGTTTCAGGACAAGGCGCCGGTAGCTGGATTGAACATCGACCAGATCACGGACCAGGTTGTCAGGCAGTTGGACCGAAGAGTAGTCGCAGCAAAGGAGCGCATGGGAAGGTTTTGAATCGCTGATGCCAGCGCCAAAGCGGAATGAGCGAGGGCGATGGACAGCGCCAAAGGCGCGGAATAAGCCGGCGCGATCGGCAGCGCCAAAGGCGGAATGAGCCAGCGCGATCGGCAGCGCCAAAGGCGGAATGAGCCAGCGCGATCGGCAGCGCCCAAAGGCGGAATGAGCCAGCGCGATCGGCAGCGCCAAAGGCGGAATGAGCCAGCGCGATCGGCAGCGCCAAAGGCGGAATGAGCCAGCGCGATCGGCAGCGCCAAAG
>Ga0134128_10012172_pt1 | contig 10263 bp, 9 predicted proteins | sample KB31754_FD_96462 | JGI IMG/M metagenome (GOLD analysis project Ga0134128, IMG submission 96462) | Terrestrial soil microbial communities with excess Nitrogen fertilizer from Kellogg Biological Station, Michigan, USA - KB3-175-4 | ecosystem: Environmental > Terrestrial > Soil > Unclassified ...
CGCGCACCGCGTGCTCGTACTCGTGCCGGGACACTCCGAAGCGGCTGGAATCTTTCGCGGTGTAGGGCGATATCTCAGCACCACGGTGCCAGACACACAGGTGTGGGCCCTGGACCGGCGGGAGCAGAACCTGATCGATTGGAGCCACTTCGGCCGCGATGAGGAGCTCGACTACTACCTGAAGAGCCGCTATCGCGCAGAGACGGACCGCACCGCATCTTTCACTCGCGGTTGGGGGCTCGCCATGGAGATCGCCGAATTGCACCGTGTGGTCCTCGCGGCCGGCGCGGGTGGACGGCGCGTCGTTCTTGGTGGGCATTCCTCGGGGGCTAACACGGCGCTTGCATATGGGGCCTGGGATTTCAATGGGGTACCGGGATATCGGGGTCTGGCCGCCCTGGTGCTCATCGACGGCGGCACGCACCACGCCTTCGACGGAGAAGGCTATACGATTCATTGGTTGACATCGGTACGGGAAGCGAACGACAGGCTCGCGAATATAAGAAAGCAGAGCAGCCCTTTCACGGGCGATCTCGGTTATGTATGGCAGCTCACCGGCGCGCCCGAGAGCGTGCCGATCGACTATCAACTGGCCGCAGACTACGCACGGCGCGACCCGCACGGCGCATCCCCGCTTCAGGACCTATTGCCCCAGCGAATGCGGCCGCCGTTCCGGGTGACCAACGCCGCCCTTCTTGGCTGGCTACTCACTGCCCATGCACCCGCTCCGGACCTTCAACTGCACGCTGGCCACCTCGATCCCACAGGAGCTCTGCGTGACTGGATCAACGACGGTCCGGCCGATATTGAGGGTGTGGCGTCCATGCTGGCGCAGAGCCGCCCGGCAGCATTCGAGTGGTATTGGCCACGGCGCCTGTCACTCGATATCACGGCCATCGATCCAATGGTGGACTCGCCGATCACCCGGCGGCTCGGCCTGCATCTGAGGCACGCGGCAGACATCGATATCCCACTCTATGTCTTCCAGACCGGGCTCACCCACGGCACCGTTGTGGCAGCGGCAAAGTGGCTGGTCGCGAATTCAAGGATCCAGGACCACGTTTACGTGACCGACGGCTCCATGGTGCATCTCGATCCGATGTTCGATTCTCCCGGACACAACATGTTCCTCAGCACCGTGGCGGGATTTCTGAAGAACCACTGACGGCGCGAAGCCAATTCAGTGGGCAGGGCTGACCGAGTGGTCTGCGATGCGGCGCTGCGACGGTCAGCCGGGCGCAGGCGGGCGGCTGGCAGAGATGGTGCGCCGCACGTCGCTCGAGCGCGCCGCGAGACCGTCATCGCCCGCTCCGATGAGGAGCACTGCGGCGTATGCGCGCCAGGGCTTCCAGGCTTCTGCATGGCGGAGCAGCTCCCGCGCGCCCGACAGGGCAGTGAGCGCACCACTCAGCTCCGGACTCTCCGCCGGCAGCGCATCCGAGTCGTTGAGCCCGCGCATTGCGACATATTCAATTGAGGACTCGTCGACGCCCTTGATGGCCCGTAGCCTGAGCAGGAGATCGTCCGGAGGCGCGTTGGCGCGCGCTGCGGCGACCGCTTGCGCGGCCGACCGTATGGCCTCGGCGGTGGCTCTCGGGAGAAAATCCAGACTGCTGTCAGTCAGTCGGCGGGCACCGGGGAACGTGCGGCAAAGCTCACCGGCTCCCAGGGAAGTGAAGGGCTCTCCACATTCCTCGACCAGTGAGCCCTCGAGCGCCCGCGTTTCGTCCAGCGAGAATCTTTGTCGCAGGATCGCGTGCACGGCTGGCTCCAGACAGTCCCAGGCGCCCGGCAGGCGCAGGCCCGCATGGCGCTTCAGGAGTGGTGCGAGCATGTCGTCCGCACGTAGCGTCTGACCGATCACTTCCGGATCGGCAGCCAGATCGAACATCGCGCGCACCCGCGTGATGATCTGAAGGAGGTGCTCCGGCCTGGGGAAGCGAATGTGCACCCGCAGGGCATCTGCCCCCTGCGCCGGTCGGACCTCCAGAAGACCATGGTGGCCCTGAATCGCCAGAGTCCGGCGATACACGCCCTGTCGTGCAGCTTCGACGCCCGGCACCGAGTGGGCGGCGAGGAAGGTCAGCAACATGCTCCAGTCGTAGGGCGGGCGATAGGCCAGGTGGAAAACGTATTCGCCCTCGGCGACACCCGTACGCTCTCCGAGGCGGCGCATCTCCGACGGTGGCCGGCCATAGAACTGCCGGAAAACATCGTTGAAACGGCGGATGCTGCGGAAGCCGGAAGCCAGGGCCACGTCGGCCATGGAAAGGTTGGTATCGCTGATCAGCTGCTTGGCGAAATGGAGCCTGCGGGTCTGGGCGACGGCGGTCGGCAGCGCGCCGAGATGTCGCTGGAAGAGCCGCGACAGATGCCGCGAGCTGACACCGAGACGTCCCGCCAGCGTCTCCAGGCCGCACTCATCGAGAGCCCCCTCCGCGATGAGCCGCAGACCGCGGCTCACGGTCGTGGAAGTCCCATTCCAGGCCGGAGTACCCGGTGCCACTTCCGGACGGCAACGCAGGCAAGGACGGAAACCGGCCGCGGAAGCTGCCGCTGCCGAGCGGAAAAACCGCACGTGGGCGCGCTTGGCGTGCGGAGAAGGGCAGATCGGCCGGCAATAGATTCCCGTGGACGTGATGCCGATGAAGATGCGGCCATCGAAGCGCGCATCGCGATGGAGGCGCGCCTGCTCGCAGGTCTGCTCGTCGAAGTCCACGAGCCGATCTTACCGGGCCTCGTGGCAGTGCGCCTGGACCACTTTGCAACGAGGTCCGATTCCAGCCAGAACGGCCGGTGGCGCTGCGTATATTCCTCGCACATCGTCTGACGTCGGAGTCCGCCATGAAAAGCAAACTACTATTCGGACTGCTCTCTGCAATATGTCTCTTTCTCACCTGCGGCGCGTATGCGTCTGCCTCGGGACATCCTCTGTACAGGTCATCAATCTCGGCGATCCGGAAGGAGGGCCCATCAGCCAGGGAACCAGCAACAACCAGCCCGGATCGATCGTCGGCTACTCGACCCTGCCTGATTTCACGATGCAGGCGGAGCTGTGGAGAAACGGTACTGCGAAGAGTCTCGGAACGCTCGGCGGCCCGAACAGCGCAGTTGCCTGGCCCAACCGTAACGACTTCGGCGTGATCGTGGGCATAGCGGAAACCGCTGAGCTACAGCCCCTCGGCGAGAATTGGAGCTGCTTCCTGGCGGTCTTCTTCGTGCCGAGCGGTCACGTCTGCCGGGGATTCGTCTGGCGCAACGGAACGATGTCGGCCCTGCCGACCCTGGGCGGCGATAACGGCTTCGCCACCGGCGTCAACAACCTCGGACAGATCGTCGGCTGGGCCGAAAACAACACGCACGATCCCACGTGCAATGAATTCACCAATACCGGCCAGGTGCTGCAGTTCGAGGCGACGATGTGGGTATGGGACGAGCAGCAGCATCAGTACCGGGCGGTCGCTCTGCCGCCTTATCCCGGCGACCTCGACGGCGCAGCGACCGCGATCAACCAGTGGGGCACGGCCGTCGGCATTACCGGTATCTGTGATGGAGCGATCGGTGGCGGCACGGCTGAGCACATGGTGGTATGGAGAAATGGCCGGTTCGTCCGCTCACTCCCGACCCTGGGCGGTGCGTACTGGAACACGCCGATGGACATCAACAACCTGGGAGACGTAGCGGGATTCGGCGACCTTCCGGGGGACGGCCCCACCTTCGCGCAATCGAACTTCCACGCCTTCTTCTGGTCCGCACGCCCCTACAACTGCAATGGCAAGAGGATCACGGGCACGTGTGACCTCGGCACGCTCGACGGGACGGGCCGCAGTGAGGCGATCGGCGTGAATGACCGGGACCAGGTGGTCGGCCTGTCCTCCTCCGGCCACGCCTTCCTGTGGCAGAATGGACAAATGACCGATCTCAACAAGCTGGTCGTTCCGGGCACTACCCTGGTCCTGACGAATGCACAGGAGATCAACGATCTCGGAGAGATCACCGGACAGGCGGTGGACCCGAGTACCGGTGCGACCGTGGCCTTCAAGGCAATCCCCGTCTATTGATGCAGGGAGTCCGTTCATGATCACGATCCGCGCCATCGTCGGTTCGGAGAGGCTACTGCGCTCGGCATTTGCGATCATAGCCGTGGCTCTCGTTGCCGGACCGGCGATGGCCGGATCACCCGCCTGCAAGGCACCTCAGTATCGGCAATTCGACTTCTGGCTGGGGAGTTGGAAGGCGTACGACGACGGCGGCAAGGGTCCCTACATTGCCCGGGATGACCTGAGCACTCTTTTGGGTGGCTGTGTCGTCCTCGAGCGCTACCGCCAGAATGACGGCCACGACGGCAACGGAGTCACCATTTACGATTCGACGAGGGACCTCTGGCACCAGACCTGGGTCACGAACTCCGGGCAGCTGCTCATTCTCGAGGGGAAATTCAAGGATGGAGTGCTCGCGATGTCCGGTGACAATCTCGACAAGGATGGCAAGCGAGTGTGGTACCGCGTGAGCTGGAAACGGCAGACCACCGGGAGGGCCGGTGTGCGCGAGACGGCGTTCACCTCGAAGGATGCCGGCAAGTCGTGGCAGCCGGCCTTCGATATTCTGTTCGTCAAGGAGGGGACAGGCTGACCGGCACTCCGTGGGGCGTGCGTCGGTATGCATGCTCCCACGCATGTTTGCGCTCGTGGAGCTCCGCCTGCCTGACAGCGCCCTTTGAGACCAGCAGGGATTGCAGCGCCGACAGCCAGCAATCGAAGTAATTTCCTTCCGCGGCCCGTGGGTCCCTGTCAGAGGCGCGTTGCAGCTCACGACCCAGCGAATGAGTCCACTCGGACCAGCTGAAGCAGCCCTGCTGGGAGGCGACGACCGCGATCGCGAACGCGCGCGCCTGCCAGGGCTCGGCAAATTCAACCCCGGGTCCGCTGCCCAACGACTCGGCGAATGCCTTGGCCTGCGCGAAGAAGCTGCTACCTGCCTGCTCGCTCATGCAATCGTTATAGGAGGCATCGACGTGGACGTCAAGAAGCGGGAACGTGGGTGCCGACCTGTCCGAACACGTAGCGCCACCCTTGGGCGGTGCAGACGTAGGTGTCACTGAACCACACCTTCACGTCGAAGTGCTTCCCTTCCGTCGTCCCCTGCGCCCACAGCAGCGCCGTCAGGACCGCGGTGTTTCCCCACATTCGGACGGTCTGACGGCTGTCCTCCTGGTGCGTATAGACGTACTTCTTCTGGCGGGCCTCCTTCACCAGATCGGCTTTGGTCTGTACGTCCCCGGTTGCGGAGACCAGGATGTAGTCGCTCGGCAGCAGCCGGTCGACGGCGGCGACGTCGTTCCGTTTCACCGCCGCCTGGAATTCGGTATCGAGCACAGCGACATCGTTGCGGCAGACCGGCGCTCCGGCTGCAAGTGCAGTGGAGGAAATTCCGACCATCGACAGAACCAACAGGAGTCGTGACACGGTCCGTTACCTCTCGGGTGACTGAAGCCAGGGAAGTTACCTCCGTTCGCTGTCATGCGGCAATGGCCACTCGAGCTGCCGAGCTGAGGCCGTTTCGAGCCACCCGTCTCCTGGGCGGGGCCTCTGATAAAATGGCCATCCCGCTCGCTGCGCAGGCACACCGATCATTGATGAATGGGCTCCGACCAGCTTGCGATTCGCCGCGCGCGTGTGGATGGGTCGGCGTACACCTGCTTTTCGTCCTTCTGCTCGCAAGCTGTGCGGGCCCGGGATCCCGCCAGGCGCCCAATCCGGCCGACGTCCGGGCGGCCATCGAAAGTGCTCTCCCGGGGGTCTCCGATCGCACAGGCTGGACCGCCGACATCGCCGATGCCTTTACGGAGCTCAACCTGCCACCCACGCGAGAGAACGCCTGTGCGGTGGTGGCGGTCATCGAGCAGGAGTCGGGTTTTCATGTCGACACTGCCGTACCCGGCCTCGGGAAACTCTCATTGCACACGATCGATGCGCGCGCGGCGCACGCGGGAGTGCCTCTTGCCATCGTGCACGCGGCGCTCGATCTGAAATCGTCCACCGGGCGAACTTACCGCGAGCGCATCAGGGCAGCGAGAACGGAGAAGCAGCTGAGTGATGTTTACGAGGATTTCATCGGCCGGGTACCCCTGGGCCGCACGATCTTCGCAAGCTGGAATCCCATTCGCACGCGCGGTCCCATGCAGGTCAACGTCGCTTTCGCCGAGCGCTTCGAGGCGATCAAGCCTTACCCCGATCACGACCCGCGGCGTGACCTGCGTGATGAGCTGTTCACGCGGCGCGCAAGCATCTACTTCGGTGTCGCGCACCTGCTCGATTACCAGGCCCCCTATGGCCGGTACCTGTACCGCTTTGCCGATTACAACGCAGGCCAGTATGCCAGCCGCAATGCCGCCTTCCAGCGGGCCGCGAGTCTCGTCGCGGGCATGCCACTGACCGCGGACGGGGCGCTGCTCGCCAATGACACCAGCGCAAAAGGCGCGGGCAGGACCGAGCGGGTGCTGCGCGCCATTGCGGGACGATTGCGCCTGAGCGATGCCGCAATCCACACGGCGCTGACAGAGGGCACTGCCCAAAGCTTCGAGCAGACCCCGCTCTATCACCGGGTGTTTGTGCTGGCTGATCGAAAGCGGGGGAGCCGGTTGCCGCGCGCCGCTCTGCCACAGATTCGCCTGGAAGGACCGAAAATAGAGCGGTCGCTGACGACAGACTGGTATGCGCGCCGGGTCAACGGCCGTTTCGACAGATGCGTGCGCGCCTGACGCTGACGACCATAATGGTACAAAAGAAGTGGTACAAAACCGCAATGACGCGCACTGCTCGAGCGTGCGGCCCCCGCGGGGCGCCTCTATAATCGCTCATTCCTCCGCTCCGTCGTCTCTCCCAGGGGGCCTGACATGAAAAGCACCGCGACCTCGGCAGTTCGCGCCATCGTGATAGGTGGGCTCATCGCCGGCACCGTCGACATCGGCGCCGCCGCGCTCATCAGTCGGGTAAGTCCCGTCCTGATCACTCACTACATCGCCATGGGGGCGATGGGGAAAGCCGCGCTTTCCGCTGGCGCGTCCGCGGCATATCTCGGGTTGCTCCTTCAATGGATCATGTCCATCGTGATTGCCGCGATCTACTGGTTCGTGACCGCACGGATGCCCGGCCTGCGCGAGCGGTGGTGGCTCGGCGGGCTTCTCGCCGGCCCCGTCATCTACGTGGTCATGAACTTCGTCGTGCTGCCCTTCTCGGCCGCGCCGGTGACGCTGCACCAGATGATCGCTCATTTCACGCTGCTCAAAGGCGCGCAGAACCTGGCTGCGATGTGGGTGTTCGCTCTGATCATTGCCTTCTGCGCGCGCTATCTCGCTGCACGGAGCGGCAGCTATCCGACTCCGCGCGGCGCCGGCTCTGCCGTTGCATCGCTCGCGTTCCTCGCGTTGGCTCTTCCGCTCCTTCTGCCGGCGGTTCCGAGCTCGGCGGCGACCCCGCAGGCGGCGGGTTCCGATCCTGTCACGACCATCGCCTCGGCCAGGGAGGCCATCGAGGTGGCCAATTCGAGTTGGCTGCCGCAGATGAAGCGCGGTGATGCCGCCGGCGTGGCGGCCGCCTACGCCGACGATGGAGTGCTGCTCACCTCGAATGGGACCGCGTTGCGCGGACGCGCAGCAATCGCCGCGAGATATCGGACTGAGCTCACGGTATTGGGAAAGGTCGTCGACGGCGGGTTGGTACAGGAGGGGGTCACGGTCTCGGGCGGGATGATCTACGAGTGGGGACATGGCTGGCTCGCCTTCCAGAAGGAAGGCAAACGCCAAGTGAGCTCCGGACCTTACTTCACCGTCTGGCGCCGCGGCCCGGATGGTAGCTGGCGCATCCTCCGCAATCTCGTGCTGTAATCAGGACGGGAGAGCTCCTCGGAAAATGGTCAGACTCTCACTCCTCGGAATACCTCACGACGCCAATTCGTCCTTCATGAAAGGGCCGTCGGACGCGCCGCCGCTGATCCGCGAGCAGCTGTTTTGTGACGCTTACGGCCAATTCAGCGAGTCGGGTGTCGAGATCAGCACCCCGGGACGCATCCTCGACCACGGCGACATGCGATTCGATGACGCCACCGACCCCTGGGAGCTGATCGAGCAAAGAGTTGCCGGAATCCTGGAGTCGGGTAATCCGCTGGTCTGCCTCGGCGGCGATCATGCCATCACGCATCCGATCATGCGGGGCGTGCGCCGGCATCATCCGCGCCTGACGATTCTCCACGTCGATGCGCATCCCGACATCTATCACATCTACCAGGGCAACATGCGATCACATGCCTGTCCCTTCGCCCGGATCATGGAGGAGGGGCTGGCGGATCGGCTGATTCAGGTTGGTCTGCGCACGGTCAACGATCATCATCGGGAGCAGTTCAGGCGCTTCGGTGTGGAGGCCATCGAGGCCGCGCGCTGCGGCGACAACCTGCGATTCGATCCGACGACGCCCGTGTACATCTCGATCGACCTCGACGCCCTGGATCCGGCGTATGCGCCCGGCGTGTCGCATCGTGAGCCCGGCGGGCTGTCGCCGCGTCAGGTCATCAATTGGATTCAGAGCATCGATCAGCCCATCGTTGCCGCCGATATCGTCGAGTACAACCCCCGCTGCGATATTGCCGGCCTGACTGCCGGAGTGGCCGCCAAGCTCATGAAGGAAATCGGCGGGATGATGGTCAAGAACGCCGCGGCCTGAGCCGGCGCTACGCGCGGGGCGCCTCCCGCACCTCACTGGCGCCCGCCGGCGCGGCGAGCAGCCGCTCGCGCTCCATTTGCGCGGCGATCTCGATCGTCTCATCGTCCGCGGGGAACAGCATCTCGAGCGCCAGTTCTGCGAGAGTCACATCGCTGGGCGTTCCGAACACCGTGAGGGTGTTGAGGAAGGAGACCGTGCCGAATCGGGTGGCGATCCGAAGCGGAGTTGCCAGACGCTGGGTGGCGTCGAACTCAGGGCTGGCGCAGGTGTCGGAGCGCATGGGCACCGGATAGCTCTGCACTTCGGCCAGCAGTGCCTCGAGACCCGGATCAGCCTGCCTCTGCATCTGATTTTTCAGCAGCTGCAGCGTGTGCCCGCGCCACTCGGCATAATTCAGGATGCGAGGTCCCATTCCCTGCGGATGCAGAGTCAGGCGCACCGCATTGACGGGACGATGCCGCAGCATTTCCTCGGAGCATCCTTCGTACAGTTGCTGCAGCGCTGAGTTGGACAGCACCACGTTCCAGTGCCGGTCGACAGCGAAGGCCGGATAGGGCAGATGAGCCTTGAGCACCCTGTCCATTGCGCGCTCGGCTGCTTCGAGCTCCGCAATCGAGCGCTCGGCAAAGGCGGGCGCGAACCCCGCGGCCAGCATGAGCGTGTTCTGCTCGCGCAGCGGAATGTCCAGGCAATCGGCCAGCCGGCGGATGATCTCCCGGCTCGGTTGCGCACGCCCCGTCTCGAGACAGGAGAGATGACGGGTCGAGCTATCCGCCGCCAGTGCAAGGTCGACCTGGGTCATACGACGGTGCTCGCGCCAGCGGCGCAGAAGCGTCCCGAACGGCGGTTGCGGCGTGGTCATGGGCTCCGAGTGTACCGTCCCTCCGTGTACATGCTCCATGACCCCCGAGGTCAAGTGCGAGCGCCGGGTGAATTTCAGCCCAAACTCACGAGCGGGGAGGGCGGAATTTCGTTTGCCAGCATGCGATACCCAAAACGGGCATCGGTCGAGCGAACAGGTAGCCCTGAACGAGCGACGCCCCGATCTCCCTCACTCGCTGGAGCATCTCTTCGGTCTCGACGCCCTCGATGATGACCTCGCGACCGAAGTCGCGGGCTATGCCCAATGCCGCCTTGATGATGCTCTTGCCGCCGTCATCGAAATCCGTCACGAACACCCGGTCGACCTTGATCACATCGACCGGCAATTGGCTGAGATACGACAGAGACGAGTAACCCGTGCCAAAGTCGTCCACGCAGATTGAGACGCCGAGACTTCGCACTTGGGTCAGGCGGTGCCGCAGCAGATCGATGTCCTTGGCGAGCGCTGACTCGGTGAGCTCGACCTCCAGAGCGCCGGGGCGCAGTCCTGGCAGGGACAAGCACTGTTCGAGGTGTCGAAGAAAGCCTGGACCCGCCAGCTCCTGGGCCGAGACGTTGACCGCAACCTTGGCCGCGCCGTTGGTCGAGAGACGTCCAGAGTCGAGACAGGCGCGCCGCATGACCCAGCGTCCGAGCCGCGCGATCTCTCCCCCGCGCTCGGCCA
>Ga0134128_10012173_pt1 | contig 10262 bp, 5 predicted proteins | sample KB31754_FD_96462 | JGI IMG/M metagenome (GOLD analysis project Ga0134128, IMG submission 96462) | Terrestrial soil microbial communities with excess Nitrogen fertilizer from Kellogg Biological Station, Michigan, USA - KB3-175-4 | ecosystem: Environmental > Terrestrial > Soil > Unclassified ...
AAGTCGTCCACGAATTGCGGGCGTTCCGGTCGCGGGCCGATGAAGCTCATGTCGCCGTGCAGCACGTTCCACAGTTGCGGCAATTCGTCCAGCCGAGCCTTGCGGATGAAGCGGCCCACGCGCGTCACCCGGTCGTCATTGGGTCGTGCAAAGCGCGCCACGCCGTCCAGCTCGGCGTCGGTTCCCATGCTGCGGAACTTCACCAGGAAAAAAGTTCGCCCGCGTTCGCCTACGCGTTCCTGCCGATACAGCACCGGCGCTCCCGCCCCGGATTCGATGCGGATCGCCAGCGCTACGGCCAGCATCAAGGGCCAGGTCAGGGTCAGCACGATCATCGCGACGGCGAGATCGAAGCTGCGCTTGATCAACCGGCGCAGCGGCGAGGAATCGAAGCCATCCGAGAACACCAGCCACGAAGGGTTGGCCAGATTCATCCTGATCTGGCCCGACTCGCGCTCGAAGAAATCGGCCAACTCGACCACGGCGATGCCCGATTGCTTGCATTCCAGCAGTTCCGTCATCGGCAGACCGCAGCGGCGATCGTCCGGGCCGACCACGATTTCATCGATCTGCATGCGCTGCAACCACGCCAGCAAGGGCTGATGCGGCCGCAGCAACTTGTTGGCGGGGATCCGCACGGGTTCATCACCCATCTGCACATATCCGAGAATGCGGAAGCCGCGGCAATCCGAACGCCGCCGCATGCGTTGCGCGATCTGCGCGGCGCGTGTGCCGGCGCCCAGCACCAACACCCGCCGCTTGAACAGATTCGCGTCGATCAGATTGAGGAACACCACCCGGAACGCCGCCACCGCAACAAAGCCCACGACCAGCGAAATGCCCAGCACGCCGCGGCCGATGTAGGCGGGCGGGAAGGCGTAATACAGCACCAGCAGCGCGCTGCCGCCCAACACGAAGCCGACCGCCTGGCGGGTAAACAGGCCGCGCCAGTTGGCGCGCAAATGGTTCTGATAGAGGCCCAGCGAGACCATCCCGAGCACCACCATCAGCGCGACCAGCAGTGCGCGCAACCGCAACGCGTGGCCGAACTGCACCTGGGTTACGGGATCGCTCCAGTAGCGCAAACCCAAGGCGCAATACACGCACGCCACCAACAGCAGAAAATCGATGGCGGCCAGAAACAGTTGCCAGCGTAACGCCCGCTGACGCAATAGCCGAAACATACCGCTCCTTCCCTGGACCTCGTCCTTCGTGCAACTCCGATGACGCACCGCTCGAGCCGCGTTTCGTGAGCCGCAGCATCCCGCCGCGACTGCAACGAACGTGTGAAAGCGGCAACTCGCACCCACAACTTGGTTGTGAGTACCAAATGCAAACTTAACGCATGCATACGTCGACAAAGCGTGACCAGCGCGGATGCGCGCGTCGACGTATCATCCCGAGACTCTGAACCCTGGAAATATCTGATCTCTTCATGATTGATGTTCGGCCTTACCTGCGTCGCCGTTCTTCCATAACCATCGAAACCTTTGCAGCGCAATGATTTTCGCCCCTTGACCCAAGGGGCATGGCAGCTCGCCATTGAGCGCCAGGCCATCGGAGATTCTCGGAACAAGGAGAAGCAACATGTGTGGAATTGTCGCCGCCGCTGCCCAGCGCGATGTCGTGCCGATCCTGCTCGCCGGTCTACATGCGCTCGAATACCGCGGCTACGACTCGGCCGGCATCTCGGTGCTTGCCAATGGCGCGCTCGAACGCCTGCGGATGCCCGGCAAAGTGCGTGAACTGGAATCGCTCTATCATGCGCACCCGATCGCCGGGCACACCGGTATCGCGCATACACGCTGGGCCACCCACGGCGTGCCCAACGAAGTGAACGCGCACCCGCATCTGTCGCAGGGCGCGGTCGCGGTGGTGCACAACGGCATCATCGAGAACCATGCGGCGTTGCGCGACGAACTGAGCGCCGCGGGCTATCGCTTCGATTCGCAAACCGACACCGAAGTCATCGCCCACCTGATCCACCACAACATGGCCCGCGGCGCGGGCTTGCGCGACGCGGTGATCGCGGCCACCCAGCGCCTGCATGGCGCGTATGCGATCGCGGCGATCGCGAAGGCGGAGCCGGGCCACGTGGTGGGCGCGCGCCGCGGCAGCCCGCTGTGCGTGGGGCTCGGCATCGGCGAACACTTCCTCGGTTCCGACGTACAGGCGCTGATCAAGGTCACCAACCGCATCGTCTATCTGGAAGAAGGCGACGTGGTCGAGATCGAGCGCGAGAAGATGCAGGTGTACGACGCGCGCGGCAATCCGGTGACGCGTCCGGTGCGGGAGAGCGAACTATCCGCCGATGCGGTCGAGCGCGGTGAATATCGGCACTACATGCTGAAGGAAATCCACGAGCAGCCGACCGCGGTGGCGAACACGCTGGAAGGCCGCATCAGCGACGATCGCGTGCTGCCGAATATTTTCGGCGTGGACGCCGACGCGCTGCTGGGCAAGGTGCGGCGCGTGCAGATCGTCGCCTGCGGCACCAGCTTCCATGCCGGCATGGTCGCGCGTTACTGGCTGGAAGGCATCGCCGGCTTGCCGTGCAGCATCGAGGTCGCCAGCGAATACCGTTACCGGCATGTCGTCGTTTCACCGGACACGCTGTTCGTGGCGATCTCGCAATCGGGCGAAACCGCCGACACCCTGGCAGCGATGCGCGAAGGCAAGCAGCACGGATATCTCGGCACGCTGGCGATCTGCAACGTGCCCGAGTCCAGTCTGGTACGCGAGGCGGATCTCAATCTGATGACGCGCGCCGGCCCCGAGATCGGCGTGGCCTCGACCAAGGCTTTCACCACCCAGCTCGCCGCGCTCGCGCTGCTGGTGCTGGAACTGGCGCGCCTGCGCGGCATCGAGTCAGGCCGCTACTCGCAACTGGTGCAGGAGCTTGCCAGCTTGCCGCGGATTCTGGGCGAAGCACTGGCGATGGAACCTTCGATCGCCAAGCTCGCCGAACAGTTCGTGCACAAGCACCACGCGCTGTTTCTTGGCCGGGGCGTGCAGTATCCGGTAGCGCTGGAAGGCGCGCTCAAGCTCAAGGAAATTTCCTATATCCACGCGGAAGCCTATCCCGCCGGCGAACTCAAGCATGGTCCGTTGGCGCTGGTGGATGAGGACATGCCGGTGATCGCGGTGGCGCCGAACAATCAGTTGCTGGAAAAACTGAAATCCAACCTGGAAGAGGTGCGCGCGCGTGGCGGCGAGTTGTTCGTGTTTGCCGACGAAACCGCTGCGGTACCCATGAACGGTGCGCGCGGGCATCTGCTCAAGGTGCCCGGTGGCGGCCATTTCATCGCGCCGGCGGTGTTCACCCTGCCGCTGCAATTGTTGGCCTACCACGTCGCCGTGCTGCGCGGCACGGACGTTGACCAGCCGCGCAACTTGGCCAAATCCGTGACGGTGGAGTAGGGCGGGTCTCGCCCCAACTTCCTTCGATTAGCGCGTGAACGGGATTCTGTCCATATCCACGTTGCCGCCGCTGAGAATCACACCGATCCGCAAACCGGCGATGCGCTCGCGTGATGCGAGCAACGCGGCCAGCACGGTCGCGGAGGAAGGTTCGATTGTCTGTTTGAGATGCGTCCACAGCAGACGCATGGCGGCGAGCGTCTGCCCATCGTCGACGGTGATGACCTCGACATTGTGTGTACGCAGCAGCGCGAAGTTGATTTTGCCAATCGTCGCGCGCAAGCCATCACAGATCGTGTCGGGAATCACCTCGACGACGCGCTCGCCGCGTTGCAAGGAACGATAGCCGTCATCCGCGCCGGCAGGTTCGGCCGCGATCAGTTTCACATCCGGCGTGAGCGCGCGCGCCACGATCGCCGTGCCCGACATCAAGCCGCCGCCGCCCAGGGGTGCGATCAGCACATCGAGATCGGGAACCTGTTGCAGCAATTCCAGCGTGGCGGTGCCCTGACCCGCGATCACGTTGGGGTCGGTGTAGGGGTGCACCAGCGTCGCGCCGGCTTCGCGCTGGATGCGGGATGCCGCTTCCTCGCGCGCCACCAATGTGGGCGCGCAATGGTGCAGCACCGCGCCGGCCGCTTCGATGTTGGCGAGCTTGGCGCGCACTGCGCCTTCGGGTACCACTACGTGCGCGGGGACGCCGCGCGTGCGCGCGGCAAGGGCCAGCGCGGCGCCATGATTGCCGGAGGAATGCGTCACCACGCCGCGCGCGGCCTGATCGTCGCTCAGCGCCCACACCGCATTGCAGGCGCCGCGGAACTTGAACGCACCGCCGATTTGCAGATTTTCGCACTTGCAATGCAATCGCGCGCCGACCAGTTCGTCCAACGCATCCGCGCGCAGCACCGGTGTTACCGTCGCATGCGCGGCGATCCGCGCGGCGGCGACACGGATGTCTGCGATACTGATGTTTGGGGCCCGGTTCATGTACACCTCGTCAATCACCCACCAATCTTACCGTCACATGCCATGAACGATTCCGCCGCCCAGCCCGATGCCACCGTGCGCCTTGCCGATTACCGCCCGCCGGCGTGGCGTGTCAGGCGGGTCGAGCTGGTTTTCGATCTCGCCGTGGACGCGACCGTTGTCACGGCGCGACTGCATTTGCAGTGCGAGCGCGACGAGCCGCTGCATCTGGATGGTGAAGAACTGGAACTGCTGGATATCAGTCTCGACGGACGCGCGCTCGCCGCAACGGAATACCGGCTTGATGCGCGGGGTTTGACTATTCCGGGTGCGCGCGACGGCAGCATGCTGGAAACCCGGGTGCGCATTGCACCGGCACAAAATACCGCGCTGTCGGGTTTGTATCTGTCGGGTTCGCACGACTCGGGTTTCCTGCTGACGCAATGCGAAGCGCAGGGCTTTCGCCGCATCACCTTCTTCCCTGATCGCCCGGATGTGCTGGCGCAATACACGGTGACGCTACGCGCCGATGCTGCGCGCTTTCCGGTGTTGCTGGCCGGCGGCGGCCCGGATGGCACCGGCACGTTACCGGATGGACGGAGGTGGGCGCGCTTCGTGGATCCGTATCCCAAGCCGAGTTATCTGTTCGCGTTGGTGGCGGGTCATCTGGAAAAGATCGAGCGTGCCTACCGCACCGCCGAGGGCCGCGAGGTCAGCTTGCGCATCTATGCGGAGGCCGATGCGATCGACGGTTGCGGCTACGCGATGGACGCGCTGGAGCGCGCGATGCGCTGGGACGAGCGCGTGTACGGGCGCAATTACGATCTCGCCATTTTCAACGTCGTCGCCACACACGACTTCAACATGGGCGCGATGGAGAACAAGGGTCTCAACATCTTCAACGCCAAATACCTGCTGGCCGATCCGGAAACCACCACCGACGATGAATACCGCCACATCGAAGCGGTAATCGCGCACGAGTACTTCCACAACTGGAGTGGCAATCGCATCACCTGCCGCGACTGGTTCCAGCTGTCGTTGAAGGAAGGCTTCACCGTGTTTCGCGAACAGCAGTTCTGCGCGGACATGCAATCGGCGGCATTGCAGCGCATCGACGAAGTGGGGACGCTCAGGCGCGTGCAGTTTCCGGAAGACGCGGGCCCGCTGGCGCACCCGGTGCGTCCGGCCGAGTACACCGCAATCGACAATTTCTATACCGCGACCGTCTATGAAAAAGGCGCGGAGCTGGTGCGCATGCTCGCCGGGCGGCTGGGTGCGTTGCGCTTCCGGCGCGGAACCGATTTGTATTTCACGCGCCACGACGGGCAAGCCGCGACCATCGAGGATCTACTCGCGGCGCTTGGCGAAGCCAACGACCTGGATCTCTCGCCATATCTGGCCTGGTACGCGCAAGCGGGCACGCCGTGCGTCACTGCGCAGGGCGATTACGATGCTTCGACCCGTCGTTACACCTTGACGCTGGCGCAGCAAACCGCCCCGACCGCCGGGCAGCCGGAAAAATCGCCGCTGCCGATCCCGGTTCGCCTGGCGCTGTTCGCGTGCGACGGCCGGCGCTTGCCGCTGCACCTGCAAGGGGAGCCCGCAAGCGTGGGCGACGAGTGCGTGCTGGAGCTGACGCAGCGCGAACAGCGCTTCGTGTTCACCGATGTGGATGCGCGTCCGGTGCCCTCGCTGCTGCGCGGCTTTTCCGCGCCAGTACAATGGCAATACGCCTGTTCACCACGGGAACTGGCGCTGCTGCTGCGGTACGAGTCGGAAGGCTACGACCGCTGGAATGCCGGCCAGCAACTTGCCGCCGCGGCATACGATGCCCTGCATGCGGGCGCGCAGGATCGCTCCGCGCTGGACGCCTGGTGTGCCACGCTTGCGGATTTGTTCGAGGCGGATACCGCGCAGCTCGATCCGGCGTTGCTGGCCGACATGCTTGCGGCACCCTCCGCGATTGAGTTGGGCGCGCGCCACGATCCGCTCGATCCCGAGCGCGTGCACGCCGCGCGCGAAGCAATCGAAGACGCGCTGGCGATACGCCTGGGAGAGGTGCTGCCGGCGCGCTACCACGCACTCCGGCAAAGCGAATCCGGCGCGCTGGATGCGCCCGCACAAGCACGGCGACGATTGCAAGGTCGCGTGCTTGCATTGCTGCTGCGCGCCGATCCGCCATTCGGCGCGGCGCTCGCGATGAAGCAATACGAGCAGGCGCAAACGATGACCGACCGCCTGGCCGCATTGGCCGCACTGGTCCGCGCCGGGGCCGCGCAGGCCGAGCAGGCCTTGCACGATTTTCGCGCGCGCTACGACGGCAAGCCGCTGGTGCTGGACAAGTGGTTCGCGCTGCAGGCGCAGGCGCCTACGCGCGAAGCGCTGGCGCGCGTGCAGCTGTTGGCGGACGATCCGGCTTTCAGCCTGCACAATCCCAATCGCGTGCAGGCGCTGCTGGGCGCGTTCGCGCGTGGCAATCCGGTCGGCTTTCATCGGCCCGACGGCGCGGGCTACCACTACATCGCCGACCGCCTGATCGAGATCGACGCCCTCAATCCGCAGAACGCGGCGCGGCTTGCCAAGGCGTTCGAGAGTTGGCACAGGCTGGAGCCGCAGCGGCGCGCAGCGGCTCTGCTGGCGTTGCGGGAAATCGAAAGCCATTCCGGAATGTCGCGCGATTTGGCGGACATCCTTGCGCGCATGCGCGACTGAGAATGCCGCATTCTTGAACGCCAATTTACCCGCCCAGGTGTATCGTCCCTGCAACATACTCATTGCCGGGATTCGTAGATGAAAATCGCGCTGCTGGTTGCGGGACTATTGCTCTTGGGCGGCTGCGTCATGCCGCCGGAATATGTCCGCTCGGATGCCGGGTATTACGCCGCGCCAGGCGGTTACTACTCGAGCGAGGGTTATTACGATGATGGCTATGGCGCCGCCGGCGGTTATTACGACGGGAGCGGCTATTACGGCGACGGTTGCATCAACTGCGGGTCGGTGAGCATCGGCGTCGGTTATGGCTATCCGCCAGGGTATGGGTACGGTTATCCGTATTCCGGCGGCCGACACGATTACCACCACGGCGATCGCGGCCATCATGACGATCATGGCCACTGGACCGGCGGCCATGATGATCACGGCCATTGGGATGATGGCCACGGCAGTCGCGGGGACGGTGTGCATCAGGATCACGGCGACTGGGGCAATCACGATGATCGCGACCATCACGCGCCGGCATTGCCGCCGCGGTTACACAGCCCCGCAATCGATCGGCCCTGACTCAATCGGCCCTGACTCAATCGGCCCTGATTGCGTCAGGAGTCGAGCAAGTCGAAGGCAGAGTCGAGTTCCGGCAGAGGCCGCTCGATCAAGTTGAGCAGTTCCATGCGGCCCTGATCGCTTTGCGTATAGGAGCCTTCGGCCATCAGCTCCAGCCGGCCCTGTTCCATGAAGGCATCATGGAGCTGACGCACTTCGTCGAGTTCGGGAGTGTCCGCTTGCAGAAAAGTCATGGAAGTCGTCCCCGGTCAAGATGAAACGAATCATCGACCCAAGTACCTGCACGACACATGCCACGCTCACGGAATTGTGCGCAGCCTCACGGAAACTTTTGCAAATTCCGGTAGGGATATCCGTACTCGCAAGCATCCGCGAAAGGGGTGCCGCTTCAGCGCGATTTTTAACGCTCCATTTACGTTTGCGCCGCGATACTGCCCGCGCGAACCCGCCAAGCGGGTGATGCGCTCAGCCTTGTTGTACGCTTACACCGGTTCAACGTTTCTGGCGCCCGGCATACGGTCTTCCTGGATTCCCCCTGTTCCTGACGACCGCCGGGCGCCAGTCCTTTTTAAAACAGCTTGAGCGCTGCTGCGCTCGGCAGCTCGCGCGTCGGCGGTGCCCGGAATCCTCAGGTAGTCATTTGTACAACGCGGTTCCTGCGCGCCGGCGATGCACACCTGCTTGCGCTCGCGACGCTTTCAAAGCGCTTTGTCACCGTCGAGCTTTCGCCATCGCCTGGTGCGTCCTCCCGCCGGCGCGCGATCGGCCCCTGAAACCGACCTCAGCGCGCTCGCATGACGCCATGCGCCGGCGGGAGTGCGGCGAGATGGATGCACCGAGCGTGCCAAATACATCCTTGAGCAGTCGCGGCTAAAATTCCGGCATGAATCCTTACGATGTCATCGTAGTCGGCGGCGGCCACGCCGGCACCGAAGCCGCGCTGACCGCGGCACGCAGCGGATCGCGCACGCTGCTGCTGACCCACAACGTCGAGACGATCGGCGCGATGAGCTGCAACCCGGCGATCGGCGGGATCGGCAAGGGCCACCTGGTCAAGGAGATCGATGCGCTGGGCGGCGCGATGGCACACGCGGCGGATCGCGCCGGCATCCAGTGGCGCACCTTGAATGCATCGAAAGGTCCGGCGGTGCGTGCCACCCGTTGCCAAGCCGATCGCGCGCTGTATCGCGCCGCGATCCGCCGGATGGTCGAGACGCAAGCGAATCTGCAGGTATTCCAGCAAGCGGTGGACGATCTCATCATCGAGCACGGCCGCGCCGTTGGCGTGGTCACGCAGATGGGGTTGCAGCTGCGCGCCCCTTGTGTGGTGCTGACCGCCGGGACGTTTTTATCCGGCAAGATCCACATCGGCTTTGCGAACTACTCCGGCGGCCGCGCGGGCGACCCTCCGGCGACCACGCTCGCGCAACGCTTGCGTGAATTGCCGCTGGGCGCGGATCGCCTGAAGACCGGCACGCCGCCACGCATCGACGGCCGCAGCATCGACTATTCGGCTTTCGCCGAGCAGCCGGGCGATGATCCGGCGCCGGTGTTTTCGTATCTGGGTTCGCGCGACGAACATCCGCGCCAGGTATCGTGCTGGATTACGCACACATCCGCGCGCACCCACGAAATCATCCGCGCCGCACTCGATCGTTCGCCGCTTTACACCGGCAAGATCGAAGGCGTCGGCCCGCGTTATTGCCCCTCGATCGAAGACAAAGTGGTGCGCTTCGCGGAGAAAGCCTCGCACCAGATCTTCATCGAACCGGAAGGGTTGGAAACCACGGAAATCTATCCGAACGGCATTTCCACCTCATTGCCGTTCGACGTGCAGGAAGAGCTGGTGCACTCGATCCGCGGCTTCGAGCACGCGCACATCACCCGGCCCGGCTACGCGATCGAATACGACTATTTCGATCCGCGCGGCCTGCATCCGTGGCTGGAAACCAAAGCCATCCCGGGCCTGTATTTCGCGGGGCAAATCAACGGCACCACCGGTTACGAGGAAGCCGCCGCGCAAGGTCTGCTGGCCGGATTGAACGCCGCGCGCGCATCGCGCGGGCAAGCGCCGTGGTGGCCGCGCCGCGATGAGGCGTATCTGGGCGTGCTGGTGGATGACCTCACCACCAATGGCACGATCGAGCCGTACCGCATGTTCACCTCGCGCGCGGAATACCGCCTGCATCTGCGCGAGGACAATGCCGATCTGCGCCTGACCGAAAAAGGTTTTGAACTGGGCATGGTGCCGCGCGCGCGTTACGACGCGCTGTGCCAGAAACGCGAAGCGGTGGGGCGCGAAACGCAACGGCTACGCCAATTGCATGTCGCGCCGATGAATGCGCTGGGCGTTGCACTGGCGGGCTCGTCGTCTGGCGTCACGCTCAGTCGCGAAAGCAGTGCGCTGGAATTGCTGCGCCGACCGGAACTGGATTACGCACACCTCACCGCGCTCGAAGGTTTCGGCCCGGCGCTCGACGACGAAGGCGCGGCTCTGCAGGTTGAGGTGCAGGCGAAATATGCCGGCTATCTCGATCGCCAACGCGAGGAAATTGCGCGCCTGTTGCGCCATGAATCCACCTCGATCCCGCAAGGCT
>Ga0134128_10012174_pt1 | contig 10262 bp, 5 predicted proteins | sample KB31754_FD_96462 | JGI IMG/M metagenome (GOLD analysis project Ga0134128, IMG submission 96462) | Terrestrial soil microbial communities with excess Nitrogen fertilizer from Kellogg Biological Station, Michigan, USA - KB3-175-4 | ecosystem: Environmental > Terrestrial > Soil > Unclassified ...
ACAAAAGATCTCAGCTGGGATTTTGGATTTAATGTGTCTTACAACAGCGACAAGATCACGGACCTCGGCCCTAACGTGACTTCGCTTCCTCAAAGCAATATCAGTGGCGGTACCGGAAATCAAATCGGAGTCTTCGCCGTCGGATATGCGCCTTTCACTTTTGAAGTATATCAGCAGATCTATGATCCTAAAACCGGGATGCCGATTGAAGGACTATATGAAGATAGAAATCGTGATGGTAGCGTAAGTGCTTCCGATAAATACTATTATAAAAAGCCCTCGCCTGATTTTTTAGTAGGCATCAATACTACGCTTCTTTATAAAAAATGGTCGCTTGGCTTAGCCGCTCACGGCTCAGTTGGAAATTATTTATACAACAACTATGCATCTAATAACACAGTGCTTCGCTCCATTAAGAACCCGATAAACTTTATCGGAAATGCGAGCGCTGATTATTTAAAAACAGGATTTGTGAACAATCAATATTTCTCTGATTATTATATTGAGAATGCCTCGTTCCTGCGCCTGGATAATATCAATGTGGGTTATAATCTCGGCAGAATTTTTCATAATAGATCCTCATTGCGCATCAATGCAAGTGTTCAGAATGTTTTTGTAATCACAAAATACTCCGGATTAGATCCTGAAAATTCTGATATACATGGCACAGACAATAATATTTATCCACGGCCGCGTATCTTTTCTCTTGGCGCCAATCTCGATTTTTAATTTATTAAAACTTATTTTATGCTAAATAAAACAATAAAAAATTCAATCTTCTGCCTGTTGGTATTGGCGGCGGCCTCCTGTGCGAAGAAGCTGGACCTGGCTCCTCAAAATGATCTGACGCCTGACAAAGTTTATTCAACTGCCGCAGGATACAAAAGTGTTCTGGCTAAAATATACGGAGGCCTCGCTTCCGGAGGAAACCAGGGACCTGCAGGCCAGCCCGATATCAGCGGCGGCCTGGATGAAGGCTCGCAAATCGCATTTATCAGACCGTTTTTCAATTGCCAGGAGCTGCCTACAGATGAGGCAGTTGTAGCCTGGAACGATCAAACCATCCAGGATTATCATAAATTATCTTTCACAAGCGCGGATCCTTTTTTAAAAGGGATGTATGCAAGACCAATGTATAATATCACTTTAGCCAATGAATACCTGAGATCTTCAACCGATGAAGCAGTTGCTTCTCATGGAATCACAGGAGCTGATGCAGACGCAATCAAAAGCTCAAGGGCGGAAGTTCGCTTCTTGCGGGCTTTTAATTATTGGATGATGATGGATTTGTTTGGTAATTCCACTTTCATCACTGAAGCAAACCAGGTGGGTTCCGCTTTGCCTGCCGAAATAAAAAGAGCAGATCTGTTTAATTATATCGTGGGAGAATTAAAAGCTATTGATGGTGATTTGGCTCCTGTAAAAACAATAGAATATGGAAGAGTGGACCAGGGAGCTGATTGGGCATTATTGGCACGTATTTATTTAAATGCAGCCGTATATACAGGCACTCCAAAATATGACAGCGCTATCATCTATGCGTCTAAAGTTATTGGTGGTGGCTATTCGTTACAGCCTAGCTACGCTAAATTGTTTATGGCGGATAATGACAAACAAAAAGATGAATTTATGTTTGCGGTTCCGATCGATGGTTTGCACACGCAGGGATATGGAAATACTACTTTCTTTGTACATGGCCCTTCCGGTGATGAGGCTACAACAGATTATGGCGTCACCGGTGGTGGCTGGTATGGATACAGGGCTACTTCGTCTTTCGCAAATTTATTTGCTGATAAGACAGGCAGCACAGATACAAGGGCAATGTTTAAAACTTCTAAATATGGCACCAGTCCTGATCAGTTGCTGATCACTGATATTAGTAATTTTGATCAGGGCCCGCACATAAAGAAATATGTAAACATGCGCTCCGACGGCAAACCGGTTTCTGATCCAACAGGTTATTTTGCAGACATAGATTTTCCTGTTTTCAGGTTGTCCGAAATGTATCTTATCTATGCCGAAGCTACGCTGCGTGGAGGTGCCGGCGGTGACAAAACAACTGCATTGGCTTATTTAAACCTGATCAGAGCAAGGGCTTATGGTGGCACAGCTTCGGGTCAATTGAATTCAAGTGACCTGACCTTACAAACGGTCTTAGACGAAAGAGGCCGGGAACTTTATTGGGAAGGGCACCGCCGCACCGACCTCATTCGTTACGGCTTATTGACAACTAATGCGTATTTGTGGCCCTGGAAAGGGGGTGTTGCCTCGGGCACGGCGGTTGATCCTAAATACAATTTGTTTCCCATACCGGCTTCGGTTTTATCCTCTAACCCTAACCTGACCCAAAACCCGGGCTACAATTAATCTAACCGCAAAATCTTATAAAATGAAAAAAATACTAAAACAAATATTTTTCTTATCCATGCTGGCGGCGCTATTTGCATCCTGCAAAAAAGATGAACATAAAATATTTTTTAACGGTGGCACAAATCCTGTTCTAACGTCTTCCGTTACTTCTGCGAACTTGCCATTATCTTTTGATACAAAAGACAACATTGGATTAATGCTTTCCTGGACAAATCCTGATTATAAATTTACCACGGGTATTAGTTCTCAGGATGTCAGCTACCAGGTTGAGATAGATACAACAGGATCCAATTTTACCAGTTCAAAAAGACAAATTATTTCAGTGAGTAAAAATTTGTCATTAACAATGACACAATCAGTACTTAACGATTATTTGTTGAATCAATTACAATTGGTGCCGGGCGTTGAACACCAACTTGAAATAAGGGTAACGTCCTTTTTAATAAATTCTTCAGAACCACTTAGGTCTAATGTATTAAAGTATACGGTAACTCCTTATGCGATCCCTCCGAAAGTGACGCCACCAACAACAGGCACCTTGTTTATCGTAGGAAGCGCTACGCCGGGAGGGAGCGCGCATGGATGGGACAATCCTATTACGCAGCCAGTTGCAGCGCAACAATTTACACAGGTGAGTAATACCGTTTACACCATTACCATTCCTTTGATTGGAGGAGGTGAATATAAATTTATTGCCGTGAATGGTAACTGGACTCAGCAATGGAGCATTGCCAAAAATGATGATCCTGACATGGTTACCGGTGGAGATCTGGTGTTTAATGGAGCCAACATTCTGGCGCCTGCCGCAAGTGGCAACTATAAAATAGAAGTAGATTTTCAACGTGGAAAGTTTTCTGTAACCAAACTTTAATTCCGGTTCTTTAAAAAATTTCCACAAAATCAGTATAAAAAAACTCTCATGAAATATATATCAAAACTCTTTCTCGCGCTTGTTGTGATGATGGCCTTTGGCGCCTGTAAAAAAGTGGCCGAACTGCCATTTTATCCAAATGGAACTGCTGTAGTATTATCGTCTTCGGTAAATACTATTTCTACCGCGCCTGCCGATTCCGGAAAAAGCGCCCTTCAGTTATCATGGACGGATCCCAAATATGCTCAGTCGCCTTCTATGTATAAATATGTAATCGAAATTGATTCAACGGGCCGTAATTTTTCTAAAGAATTCACTTTAACCGTTAACGGTGTGATGGATACAAGCTTCACCGGAAAACAGTTAAACGATATCATGTCGGGCCTCGGAGTTGTGGCAGGTACTCCCGCCAGTATTGATGTGAGGGTCACTTCATCTTATGCCAATAACAATGAAGCCTACATGTCAAATGTGTTGACGATCAAGGCAACTCCTTATATAGTTCCAATCACCTTGGCGGCTTCAAACCCCGGCCCGCTTACTTTATCCATCAATGACGCCGCTAATAGCGCGGTAGTGCTAAATTGGAATGCGACTAGTTATGGAAATTTTTCGTTTAATTATGCGGTGCAGTTAGATAGTGTGGGTGGCAATTTTGCCAAGCCGCAAGTATTTGCTGCAAGCAGCTCCTTGATGAAAGACATCAATGTTGCTGATTTAAATTCGGCCGCTCTTTTGGCCGGCGCGATGGTAGGTGTTGCGAAAGATCTTGAATTGAGAGTGGTTGCTTTCCAGGGACAAAATACTGTGCCCTCTGTGATATCAAATGTTGTTAAACTAAATGTCACTACTTATTCTCCGCTCGCATATCTATGGGTGCCGGGCGATTATCAAACACCAGTCCCAAATTGGACTCCCCAAACCGCTCCCCGATTAGGCGCAGTGCCTGGTCAGAATGATTATGAAGGATATGTAAATGTTCCATCGGGAGGATCTTTTGAATTTAAAATTAATCCGCAACCTAATTGGGATAATTCTTTTGGAGATGGCGGCCCCGGAAAACTGAGCGCATCCGGAGGAAATCTGAAATGGCCTAACGGTGGAGGATATTATTATGTAAAAGCGAATCCTGTAAATCTAACCTGGTCTGCAACGCTTGCCACATGGGCAATTATTGGCGATGCTACTCCCGGCGGATGGAACAATGATACCCCGATGACGTATGATGCTGCAAATAATGTTTGGGTGATCAACTCTGTTGCGTTAACAGCCAATAACATCAAATTCAGAGCTAATGGGGCCTGGAGCAATCCAAATTTTCCCGGCGGTAATTCAAACCTTGGCGGCGACTTAAGTGAGTTGAGTTATAACGGCTCCAATATCCCGGTATCAGCGGCGGGTAACTACAAAGTGGTTTTGGATCTTAGTCATCCATTGAGATACACGGCGACGTTGACTAAACTATAAAATAAAAACAAAATTTAATTTATTAACTGCCCTTAAACGGGCAGTTTTTTTATGCAATTTTCATCCATTTTTTAAGTGACAGAATTCTATATTTTGGCTTGTCAGAGCGATTGATAACGACCGGGTATTTTGTTATAAATTTTATTGTGATAAGCCAAAATATAGAAAATCAATTTATGCTTTTTTATTATACCTCTTTCAAACTTAAAATTTGCCGAAAGCCCGTCTGATCTCCACCAACGGGATCACGAAGTCAAAACTCTTCATCGGAAAAGAAGAACACCCTCTTGGGCTAAATTTTCGTCTCACCATATCAGTTATATTGTCGCAAGCGAAAATGTAGATTTTCGTTTTTCTATAAAATCATTAACGAAATTAGTTTCACGTCTGTTGAAAATTATCGTTGATTTAACCAATCCATCGTTTAATCAAATCTTCCATTTCCTTTTGCAACGTGATCGTCTTGTCTTCAGCGTACCATTTATGCAGCGGCTCGTGAACATCTTCAAAAGACAAGGGAGGCTGATGTTTTAGTAATTTCATTGTCAGTTGCTGTGCGGGAGCTGGCCTCGGCCCCCAATGGCCAATTGGTTCAAGAGTTTCACCATCATAACAAATCAATTTTGGAATGGCTTTGCCGCCGTTGGTTAAGTATTGATTAATAAGCGAAGTATTCTCATCACGCAACAAATAACGAGTGGTGATCAACGGATTCAAAACTGCAATTTTTTCTATCGTAGGTACATTTTGTGCCACATCACCACACCAGATTTCGGTTAATATGATCCAAATCCATTTTTTTTGAAGCGATTGAACAGCGGCTGCCAGGCTATCGTTGATCTTTGCCGTCTTATCCAATCGCGCCATTCTGCGTTCGTTTAGTTTTGTAAATTCTATTATCTCCGGAGATTGATTGGGACCTGTTGTTTTCCCCTCAGCAATTAAATGCTGCATCATTTTTCTGTAAGCTTCGTAATTAAAGCCTTGCTCTAAATATGCTTTTCCTAATTTTTCCATGGTGATTAATTAATTAATAATTTAATCCAATTCTTCGGCCTGTTTATGGTACTTAATTGAAAATTGTTCGCTTTATCAGGTTTGTAAATTAAAATTACAACACTTCTGCTCAGGGTGGGAATATTCGGCGAATGCTTGAATTTTCTATTTTTATTTCTGATGAAAGAAAAGAGGCAAATACTATTATTGAAACGATAAAAAAATTAGCAGGACATATTTTTTGACTTCCATTCTGGTTACATCCTCATAAACCAAAAAGTAGATTTTCATAATTTAAAATAGGTATGTCAACGTTTTTTCCGAAATGTCATTCTTGTTTCCCATTGTATTCCGATTACTTTTTTTATACTTAATTTTCAATATGAAAAATGCTTTTCTGTTCCTGGTATGCGCAATGCTATTGTCCTTTTCATGCGCTAAGACAAAAGGGCCTACGCCTTTACCGACTCCAACTCCTGTACCTGTTCCTGTTCCCGTTGTTGATTCATTTTTCGCAAAAGGCGCTGATGTAAGCTGGGTCACGCAGATGGAATCACAAGGCATAAAATTTTATAATAAGAATGGCGCTCAACAAGATCTTTTTCAAATTTTGAAAGATGGCGGCATGAATTCGATCCGCCTTCGGGTGTGGGTGAATCCCGCGAACGGCTGGTGCAACACGGCTGATGTTTTGGTAAAAGCGCTGCGCGCAAAAGCGGCCGGTATGAAAATTTTAATCGACTTTCATTACAGCGATTCATGGGCCGATCCCGGGCAGCAAGCAAAGCCAGCCGCCTGGAACGATGAGAATATTACTCAATTAATTGCATCGGTTAGTAATCACACAAAAGAAGTTTTGAACACATTGAAAGCAAATGACGTGGCTCCGGACTGGGTGCAGGTAGGTAACGAAACAAATGATGGAATGCTTTGGCCCGAAGGGAAAGCGTCAACGAATATGGCCAATTTTGCTGCTCTTGTTAATTCAGGCTATGATGCGGTAAAATCCGTTTTCCCTTCCGCGAAAGTTCTTGTGCATATTTCGAATGGATTTGATAACAGCCTTTTCCGGTGGATGTTTGATGGCTTAAAAAATAACAATGCCAAATGGGATGTGATCGGAATGTCGCTCTATCCGTCCGCAAGCAATTGGACACAACTGAATATCCAATGCCTCGCCAATATGAATGATATGATCAATCGTTACGCCAAGGAAGTGATGATCTGTGAAGTGGGAATGCCGGTAAGCGATTCATCAGCCTGTAAAAGTTTTATCCGGGATTTAATTGAGAAATCAAGTTCAATTCCTGACAATAAATGTCTCGGTATCTTTTATTGGGAACCCGAGTGTTATGCCGATTGGAATGGCTATAAGCTCGGCGCCTTCAATTCGCAGGGCCAACCAACTGTTGCATTAGATGCATTCCAATAATGATTTAAATCTTTATTGTCCAACTAAAATTTTATTGAAATGAAGGAACTTTTTTTCGGCAAAGGTCTTATTCCTTGCTGCAGGGTCAGGCGATTTTTGTAGTAAATAAACCCGGACAATGCCAGATTAAATATAACTTCGGTTCCCTTAATTTATTAAATCCATTTAAAAGTCATGATCAGAAAAACCCTCCTGGCCTCTTTAATTTTAATAGGTTTATTTTTTAACGCTCAATCGCAGGATCGGGCAAAAATTAATTTTGACGAAGGCTGGAAATTCCATTTAGGAAATGCGGCTGAACCTGCTAAGGATTTTGGATACAGCATTAAAACCATTTTTTCTAAAAGTGGCAACGGCGCCGGAACAGCCATCGACCCAAAATTTAATGATAGCTCCTGGCGCAACCTGGATCTGCCGCACGACTGGGCGGTCGAATTGCCATTTGTAAATTCACCCAATTTTGATGTGATGGCGCATGGCTATAAACCTGTTGGAGGTTTGTTCCCCGAAACGAGCATTGGATGGTATCGCAAGAAATTTTTTGTTGACCGCGCGGATTCAGGAAAGAAAATATCAATTCAGTTCGATGGAATTTATCGAAACGCAAATGTCTGGATCAATGGATTTTTCCTGGGAAATAATTTTAGCGGCTACACCGGCGTGGAATATGATATCTCCGATTTCCTGGAATTCAATAAGCAAAATACAATTGTGGTTCGCGCCGATGCAACTCAATACGAAGGCTGGTTTTACGAAGGCCCAGGTATTTACAGGCATGTTTGGCTTAATAAAAAGAATGCACTTCATATAAACAAAAATGTAGTTTTTATACATTCCAAACAAGCAGCTAAAAGCGCTGGGGTGTCGGTTGAAATTCCGGTGGTGAACGATCGGTCCAATGTGGCTAACGGTGATGTATACACGTTTATTACAGACCGTGATGGAAAGCTGATTGGGAAAAGCCAAAAAGTAGCTTTTAGTGTTTCAGCAAATAGGAATACTACGATTATTCAAAAAGTGAATGTTGCGGACGCCAGGCTTTGGTCGGTTGAAGATCCGTATCTATATCGGATTATCACGATTTTAAAATCCGGGAATAAAACGATTGACAGCATCAATATACGCTTTGGAATTCGCGACGTTGCTGTTACTAATAAAGGTGTTTTTCTAAATGGGAAATTGATAAAAATACAGGGAGTTTGCAATCACCAGGATCACGCAGGAGTCGGCAGCGCGCTGCCGGATTATCTTCAATATTACCGGATCGGGTTGTTAAAAGAAATGGGTGCCAACGCTTATCGCACTACGCATAATCCACCAACGCCCGAATTGCTGGATGCCTGTGATAGCCTGGGAATGCTGGTTTTGGACGAAACAAGATTGCTCAACAGCAGCCCGGAATATATGAACCAGTTTGAAAAACTGATTCTTCGGGACCGAAACCGGCCTTCCGTTTTCATGTGGTCGATTGGCAATGAAGAAGGATACATTCAAACGCAAACCACCGGCAAAAGAATTGCACTTTCTCTTTTGCAAAAACAAAAAGAATTAGATCCAACGCGCACGTCAACTTACGGCGCGGATGTGGCCAATGTATACCATGGTGTAAATGAAGTGATTCCCGTTCGTGGATTTAACTATCGGGTTGCAGGGATGGAACCTTATCATAAAGATCATCCAACGCAGCCCGTTATAGGAACAGAGATGGGCAGCACGGTTACCACGCGTGGTATTTATCTAAAAGATTCTGTGAGAGCCTATCTTCCCGATCAGGATATCACCTATCCGTGGTGGGCAAATACTGCGGAGCAATGGTGGTCGGTAGTGGCCGCGCAATCCTGGAATCTCGGCGGTTTTGTATGGACAGGATTTGATTACCGTGGCGAGCCGACACCCTACCAATGGCCCAACATCAATTCGCATTTTGGTTTGATGGATGTGTGCGGATTTCCAAAAAACATATATTATTATTATCAATCATGGTGGACAAATAAAGATGTATTGCACATTTCTGCGGATTGGAATCGTAAAACCAAACCAGGCACTCCGGTGGATGTTTGGGTAAATTCCAATGCCGATAATGTAGAGCTTTTCTTAAATGGAAAAAGTTTTGGCAAAAAAGAAATGCCGCGAAACGGTCATTTGCAATGGAATGTGCCTTATGAACCGGGGGAGCTGGATGCAATTGCGTATAAGCATGGGCGTAAGCTTGTTTCATCTCTTGAAACCTCTGACGAACCGGCGGAAGTGGTAATTACTCCTTACAAAACAACTATGCTTGCTGATGGCAAAGATGCCACGGTAATCAATGTAAGCGTGATAGATAAACAGGGCCGGGAAGTACGTGATGCCGGCAATCTGATTCAGTTTACTTTAGATGGCGATGCTAAAATTATTGGCGTTGGAAATGGAGATCCAAGCAGTCACGAAGCGGATAAAGCTTTAGATGGAAATTGGGAGCGATCTGCCTTCAATGGAAAATGCCAGGTGATTGTGCAATCAGGAAAAACGCCGGGGCATATCAAATTTAAAGCCTCTTCAAAAGGGCTTTGGGACGGAAGCACAGACATTATAACCGTCAAAGCAAACAGTCCTGCCAAAGCGTTGAAAGATCCTTATGCTTTTTCAAAACTTAATATTCGTTCAACCGCAAAACCGGAAGGCAAAATATTAGGGGCAGATATTTCTTTTCTTCCGGAGCTCGAAGCCAAGGGAATAAAATTTTCTGATAACAGCGTCCAAAAGGATGTTCTTGAAATTTTAAAAGATCATGGTTTTAATTATATCCGCCTGAGATTATTTGTTGATCCTGCAATTGATAGTGGCTATTCTCCCGGCAAAGGTTTTTGCGATTTGCTGCATACACTGCAAATGGCAAAACGGATTAAAAAAGCAGGCATGAAATTCCTGTTGGATTTCCACTACAGCGATACGTGGGCCGATCCTGGAAAGCAATTTAAACCTGCTGCCTGGAAAGATTTTAGCTTTGATGAACTCGCTAAAAAAGTGTTTGATTATACAACGGAAGTTTTGAATAAATTAAAAGCGCAGGGTACTATGCCCGACATGGTGCAGCCCGGAAATGAAATTAATCATGGCATCATTTGGCCTGATGGAAATGTTCAG